>Ga0138256_10004711_pt1 | contig 14485 bp, 9 predicted proteins | sample KNB2016incub_MG_FD_105486 | JGI IMG/M metagenome (GOLD analysis project Ga0138256, IMG submission 105486) | Active sludge microbial communities from wastewater in Klosterneuburg, Austria - KNB2014incub_MG | ecosystem: Engineered > WWTP > Activated sludge > Unclassified | place: Austria... | reverse complement strand
TCAAAGCAGGTAAAATAATTCTACTTATCTTCAGGTGGTCCAATGCTGACTTTTCATCCGGTTCATGAACGGAAGGTACGATTTCTGGTTTTTGATTCAAGATGTTTAGGTTTTTAATCTGGTTTTGAGACTTGAGGATTTTGTTCTTTATATTTGGCAGAGAAATATAACAAAATGGCCATATTAAAAAAGAAAAATGGACCTACTTTGTCTGTTTCGATCAGGTCATTGATAAGACACATCGCAAATATGATGATAAAGCCTAATGTAGCTGCCATTATCAAATACTTGTCCTTGCTATTTGTACATTGGTGATATACTTTTTCGCCTTCAATAAGCAGTGCAAAGCATAAGCAGATGAAAATGATAAAACCTATAAATCCTTGTTCTACCCATGTCATGAGGAAATAATTATGGATACCGGATTGATCAGGGTTATCGCTTACGTAAGTCTGAAATCTGGAGATGGAGTATGATTTATAATTGGAATAAAAAGTACCAGGACCAAATCCCATCCAAAAACGATCTTTAATCATTTCTATTCCTGCCATCCATCGATATACACGCTCCATTGATGAAATATCCTCCAGTTTATATGTAGCTTCTAGCAAATTGTCAAACTCTGTATGTGTAATGGTCTTTTCAAAATTGGGTGCAAAATCCATATATTTATTGTCCCAAGCCAAAAATATAATACCAATTATCGCTACAATACTACTTACAGCTAATGCGTGCTTTACCCATTGCATTTTAATGATGTAATAAGCACCAACTGCAATGACCATAGATAAAATGGCTGCGCGGGTATAGCTAAAGTAGATCCCAATGATGAAAACTAAAAATACTAATATCATCCATTTGTTAGATTTTTTTTCCAATGTATTGATCCGCATAAATGCCCACACAAAAGGCAAACATACTACACTAATGGCTGCATAACTCACGTGATTTCTAAAAAATGGTCTCACTACATCATAGCTGGATGCAAAACTAAATCCTTCAAAAGCATGACGTATCAAAACAATCAGAATGGCGATAAATAGAAATGAATATAGGATTCTGTAAGCTTTTTGAAATTGTGATTCTGACTGGAAAGTAATTAGCGGAAACACAAAAAAGGGTAGGATGTACCATATTTTAGCTAAGAGCACCTTAAATGATACAAAAATTGATTCAGAATTGATGGCTGTGATGAAAATCCAAAAGACATGCAGACATAAAAAAAAGGTTACTATATGGAAAATGTAACTTTTCTTTACCACCACATCTTGTGAAAGCAAATACAAAATTGTGAGTCCACATAAAAATATCATTAATGGTTCTGAAGGCAAATCAGTCCCAAGTCCGGCACCTTCGAAATACATTTCAACCGAAAAGGGCAAAACCATGAATATAAAGTAGAATAATTTGCGATAGTCATTCCAAAGCAAGCCTAATCCAATAGCAATAATCGGTATAACGAATGGGAGATAATTTTCTAATAAAACAGATAAGACGATGGCAAGTGATACTAGACCCAAAAACCAACGAAAAAGATATTGATTTGTGATTTTTGAAGGTGATATCACGGAAGACAACATATTAATTCGTTCGTCTATTTTCAGAATTTTTGAGATTGTCTATCACAAAAACCGCCAGAATACTTAACATGATGCCACACAGACTTGCAATAAGTACAATGATGGCACGTTTGGGCCTTGACTTCTGTACAGGAACATCTGCGGCTTCTATCAAGTGCAAGGCGGTAAATGGTACAGAATAGGTAGCATTCAATTGTTTTAAACGCTCCTTATCGAGACTGATCTGATCATGGATTCTTGCTTGTTCTTGCTCCAATTGTTTCAATTCTGAGAGCACAGGTGCATATTTTTCCAACTCGGTCATCGCTTTGTTCTTTTTGTTTAGTGCACCCATTTCTTCTGCCATATACCGAATCACCGAGTCTCTGTAAGCAGGATATTTTTTGTAAAAGGTTATTTTACCACGCGCTTCTTCTAGATCTGATTCGGCGTCTGTGAGTATTTTATTGTACAATGTGGTTTGTCCCCAAGTCTCAAATACACCAGATGTTTGTTTTATTTTCTTGAGTCTATTTGCCAATGAGTCAGATTGTATTTGTTTTTTCAGAATATTCGCATCATAATTTTCAATCAATTTTTTCTGACTGCTTTTTACAACATGTTGGGCGATACTTTCTATTTTTTCTCTGGCTGCATTAGCCAATTTTGCTGCCATTACTGGATCTTTATCTTCTACGATCAGTAAGAGTGCACCATATTTGGTTTTGATGGTTTTATAATTACTAAGCAACTTCTCTCTAACCTTAAATTTTGCCTTTGCATTGTTCGGATCTATCTTGAAATGATCATACAATTTAAATGAATCAATCAAATAAAACAATACCTCATGTGAGGATGCGATGGTAAATAGCCTGTCTAGGTCGTTGTCATCTCCATAAATCCGCACATCTTTTTCGTCACCACCTATGGGAATTGGTTTGGCCAGATCCGGGCTCGCTGCATAGAAGGTAGTGTCAGCTTGATAGTAATTTGGCAACAAAAGACTGCAGATAACACTTAAAACCACAATGACGATGGTTGCGATAATGAGCTCCTTTTTCCACCTTAATATTTGATTTACAAACTCTGATAAATTGTATTCTTTACCCATGAACTTTTAATGTTACGGAGCACTGACAGATATTGCCACTCGTTTTTTTATGAAAAATTTAAAGCGAATCAGCTTTTAAGGTGGCAAAATTAATCAAATAATTTCACTTTAATGTGTTATGGTATTCAATTATTTAATCTAATGAATACGATGTTGTCGGATTCGGAATTGCATTGCTCCATATATTCTTTTACATTGGTGACAATATCAGCTTGTCCATTATCCAATATAATATGCGGCATGTAGCCCATGACTTTTAATGATGATTCCGCATCAGCATAATGACTTTGTTCGTTCAGCAGATATTCCATGATAATAATCGGTGAATGATCCATTAAATATCCTTCAAGTCCCTTTAATACATTATGCTCATTACCTTCTACATCTATCTTGATAAATTCGGCGTTTATTTGATTTGAAATTAAAAAATCAGTCAAAACTTCAGACGCAATTGTAAACTCCTTCGGTTTATTTTTACTGTACCAGCTTTGGTTTTTGAATTGATCATTATTCATCGAGTTGTATTCAGAATATTGATTTGGGAATTCAAAAAAAATAATGTCTTCACGTACATTTGAGACTGCCTTATTTACTATAGATATATTGCCTTGATTTTGTGCATTTATTGATAAAATTTTGAATGTTGCCGGCGAAGGCTCGAAAGCATAGACATGACCTTTAGTGCCTACAAGCATTGAAGCCAACAAAGTAAAGTACCCATAATGTGCACCCACATCTACAAAAACAGCATCTTTTGGCAGGTTTTGTATAAGATACTTCGCTAATCTGATCTCTGAGTGATGCGATTTACCTCCAGTGATGAAAATGTCAGTTGAAGAAGGCAATAACACTTTCATAGGTTTACCAAAGAAGGTATTTGCTGTTTTTAATACAGGTGTTTTGTGCAATTTGTAGAAAACTTCTCTAAATAAAATAGCATAACAATAAGAAATCGGGTCGTTCAAAAGTCTGAAAAACTTGCTGCTTTTTGCATTTTTTTCTACCTTATCCAAACCATTCATCATATCATGGCGTTCAGGAATCATGTTAGTCTGCTTTTAAATAAATTAATAGTTGCCAATGATTATGATTTAATTTGTTTCAGCTTATACAATTCCTGAATGTTAAGGATTTTGAAGACAAATGCACTCATAATTGTTAATATATTGCTGATAATCAGTGCTGCAAATATCGACATACCTGCATTTTTTACAATGTAAAATATTAAAAAACTTGTAATTATAAAAATAAGTACGTTTAGAAATTCATACATGTTGAATTTTATATAGTCTTTTGATATGTATATTTCAGCTATCAACAATATAGAACTTACCAGGACTGCCACAATTGGCAAGGATAATACTTGATAAGTCGGAATCAAAATATAATTTAAAACAATACTGATTAGTAAGATAAATACCATATAAAAATTGAGCTTTTTTAGTTCATTAATACTAATGATTAATGCACCAAAAACATTGGCCACGCCAAATATAAATATAATCAGGCTTATAATTTTTAAGATTAAACTGAGATTTACATCTATTACATCATAAAGTGAAGATAAAAGAAATTCGGCATTAAAATAAATAGTGAAGCTGATACAGCACAATACGACAACGATTATCTGTATAGAAAATTTAACCATTGATTCTATCTCTTTTTTATTCTCTGATAGTGCCGAAAACACAGAGACTAACAATGTGGTGAATAGTAAGATGACCATATTTGAAGCATCTAAAAATCTATATGCTTTTGAATATAATCCCACTTGAAAATCATTGGTCATTAATCCTAAAATAACGGTATCTGCTCTATAAATACCTGCAAGAAGAAAAACAGTGGCTATATATACCAAACTATTTTTTAGTACATTTTTGTATTTAGCAGTCGAAAAATCAAACTGTACATGTTTTACTTTTCTAAATAATATGAAAAGGAGTAAAATACACACTGCAAGGTAGGAAATAAGCTGGATTGTTATCATCCAAAATATATTAAATCCGGGATTGGCATAAGGAGAGTAAAGAAAAAATCCCATCAAAACTAACATGAGCAGCTTGTCTAATGCACTGAAAAATGTATCCAGTCTGTAATAACCCAAGCCCGATACAATACCCCTTAGATTTAGAAACAAGGTACTTAAAATGGAATTGATTACGATCAATAATAGCAACAAATAATTATCGAATTTGATAATATATGCGCCAATAAAGACTAAAATGATGAAAATGGTCGAAAAGAAAAACTTGAGCATTAATAGATCAGGAAAAAGGGTGGATACACTTTCTCTGTTTTTTGCTATTAATTGGGCATTATAATTTTGAAGTCCTGGATCATTTATAAATTGGAAAAGGAAGACAAAATTAAAATATGCAAAGTACATACCATAAGCTTCAGTTCCTACTATATTTTGTACTTCGGTTTCGATACCGAATATATATGCCGGTTTTATCAAAATATTGATAAACAACAGCAAAATGATATTGATGGTAAATTCACGCTTCATCGGGCGCAAAGGTACAGATATTTTTGATCGATATAATCATTTGCATTTTATCCATATCTAGGCATTCATGAAAGTATATAGATTTGCTTGTGTAAAGAAATTACTGATTTTTTGTATATATAATGGATAAACAGTACTTTTGCGATCTTATTTAACAACAATTTAATAATTATTAACGAATAATCGACAACTTATGGGACAAAGTTTAATTTTTTTGATTCCTGTTTTTGGAGTATTAGCGTTGCTTTTCACATTTTGGAAAAGTGCGTGGGTTTCAAAACAAGAGGAAGGTACGGAAAAAATGTCAAAAATTGCAAAGAGCATCTCTGAAGGAGCTATGGCATTCTTAAAAGCCGAATACAAGGTTTTAGCAATTTTTGTGGTGATTGTAGGTGTCTTAATGGCAATGGGTGGCATGAATGCAGCATCTTCACCACTTGTGGGTTTATCATTTGTGATTGGTGCATTTTGTTCAGCTCTTGCTGGATTTATAGGCATGAAGGTAGCTACCAAGGCCAATGTACGTACCACTAATGCGGCAAGAACAAGTCTTGGAAAAGCACTTGAAGTTGCATTCGCCGGTGGATCTGTAATGGGTATGGGCGTAGTAGGTTTAGGTCTTTTGGGCTTAGGTTTACTTTTTGCCGTGTACAATAATATGTGGGCCGGAGATATCAATAAAGTGATTACGGTTTTAACTGGATTTTCATTTGGAGCTTCATCTATTGCCTTGTTCGCAAGAGTAGGTGGTGGTATCTATACCAAAGCTGCAGACGTAGGAGCTGACCTTGTAGGAAAAGTAGAAGCTGGTATCCCTGAAGATCATCCACTTAATCCTGCAACTATTGCCGACAACGTGGGTGATAATGTAGGTGACGTTGCAGGTATGGGAGCCGACCTTTTTGAGTCATATGTAGGTGCTATCGTGGGTACTATGGTTCTAGGTGCTGTTTTCGTAGGCGCTGGAGGATTTGAAAATACCAATAATTTTAGCGGTCTGAATGCTATTTTATTACCATTAGTTCTTTCTGGTGTAGGTATATTGACTTCTATATTAGGAACATTTTTTGTAAAAGTTGTAGAAGGAGGAGATCCACAAAAAGCACTGAATCGTGGAGAATTGATCTCAGCGGCACTAATGCTAATAGCTACATTCTTCATCGTAAAATGGATGTTGCCAGAAAGCTGGACTGATGTAGCTGGTTTCCAATACACTTCTATTGGAGTATTTTATGCGGTTATTATAGGATTAGTTGCTGGATTAGCAATTGGTATTATCACAGAGCATTATACAGGTACAGGTACAAAACCGGTAAAATCTATCGTAACACAATCATTGACTGGTGCGGCTACAAACATCATAGCTGGCCTTGGTGTAGGTATGCAATCTACAGCATTACCAGTATTGGTTTTGGCAGCTGGTATCATCGGTGCTCATCATTTTGCAGGTTTATACGGTATAGCAATAGCAGCTGTAGGTATGTTGTCCAATTTGGGTATCCAATTGGCAGTAGATGCCTATGGTCCGATTGCTGACAATGCTGGTGGTATCGCTGAGATGGCTGATCTTCCGAAAGACGTAAGACAAAAAACAGACAAACTTGATGCAGTAGGTAATACGACAGCCGCTATAGGCAAAGGTTTTGCGATTGGTTCTGCAGCATTGACAGCATTGGCTTTATTTGCAGCTTATATGGCTACCACAAAATTAACAGCTATTGACGTCGCTAATCCATTAGTTATGGCAGGATTGCTTATTGGTTCGATGTTGCCATTTTTATTCTCTGCTTTATCTATGAATGCGGTAGGACGTGCAGCTATGGATATGATTCAGGAAGTAAGGAGACAATTTGCTGACATTCCAGAATTAAAAGCAGCCCTTGCGGTCATGAAGAAAAATGATGGTACTGAATATAAGACATGGAGCGATAGTGACAAAAAAACATTTGATGCTGCAGATGGCAAAGCCGAATATGGTAAATGTGTAGAAATATCTACTAAAGCATCTATCAGAGAGATGGTATTACCTGGTGTATTGGCAGTTGTATCACCAGTTGTGATTGGTTTTGGTGGTGGCGCCGAGATGTTGTGTGGGCTCCTTGCAGGTGTTACATCATGTGGTGTATTGATGGCTATCTTCCAGTCTAATGCAGGTGGCGCTTGGGACAATGCTAAGAAAATGTTTGAAGAAGGTGTTGAGATCCAAGGTAAAATGTATTACAAAGGTTCTGAGCCGCACAAAGCAACAGTTGTTGGAGATACAGTTGGTGATCCATTCAAAGATACGTCTGGACCTTCATTAAATATACTTTTGAAACTTATGTCTGTTGTGGCATTAGTTATTGCTCCTATGTTATAAGAAAGCGAATAAGGATTAATGCATTGATCCTCTGTTACATATATTAGAAACAGAAAAGCCGTAATTCACTTGCGGCTTTTTTGTTTTTTAAAAATTCTAAACATTACTATTTTATAAATGTTAATATCAAAAAGGTAAAACGTTGAACCAAGGATTTTAAAAAGAAGTAAAATAAATTGATACTTTTAATGCTTCTTTACGTCTTATGTTTAATGTATATTCAAAGGTAATAAAACATACATTTTTGCATTATGCATATTTTTGACATTTTGTGGGTAGTTGCTTTAGGTAGTGGATGGAATTATACTTCATCACACACCAAGCATAATGTATCACACGTCAAAAAAATATTTAAAAATATTAATAAAGACAGAAGGAATTCTGTTTCAATCACATTTAAATTCTGGCAATAAAAATTGTGCTTAAGTCCAACCAAAAAACCGTTTTAAACTATCTAATATTTAAAGGTTTTTGTAGATAAATGAAAAACATCCGTTGTAAGAATTATCAGATCCATATTAACAATTGGATCGAGTTAACTTCCTTTCTACACCATGAAGATCCGTCATCAGTCTTTATTATTGTAGATGAAAATACCGAAAAATATTGTCTTCACCTCGTACTCGAGCATTTGGATATCCCTGTGCAGGTAATAAGAATACCTTCAGGTGAACAAAATAAAAATCTCACCACTTGTCAACATATTTGGACTAATCTGATGCGATATGGTGCAGATAGGCATTCGTTAGTTATAAATCTAGGTGGCGGCGTTATTGGTGACTTAGGTGGTTTTTGTGCCGCTACATATATGCGAGGCATTCGTTTTATACAGGTGCCAACTACTTTGCTGAGTCAGGCAGATGCATCAGTTGGTGGCAAATTGGGTATCGACCTTATGGGTTTTAAAAATATGGTTGGTCTCATTCAGGATCCGGCAGCAGTATTTATTTTTACTGAATTTCTATCCACGCTACCAGTAGATCAGATCAAAAGCGGATATGCTGAATTACTCAAACACGGGCTGATAGCTGATAAGGATGCTTGGAAAAAACTTACAGAACACACAGATGTCAAGATTTTAGATTTCGAACTGCTGATATTCGAATCACTCAATATCAAGAAAAAAGTCACAGAACAAGATCCTAATGAAAAAGGACTGCGTAAAATCTTAAACTTCGGACATACGATAGGTCACGCCGTAGAGTCATACTGGATGGACAGTCGTACACCGCTTTTGCATGGTGAAGCAGTAGCAATCGGCATGGTTTCTGAGGCATTTCTTTCTTATCGTATAGGCAAAATATCCGAATCCGAACTCTTTGATATCCGCAAATCTATCATAAAGCTTTATGGACATCATCCGAAATTTGTAAAGCATTCAGATGAAATTATTGGTCTGATGAAAGCCGATAAAAAAAATCAAAAAGGAGAATTCAGATTTTCATTGTTGGAGTCAGTAGGACAAGCATGTTATGATATCACAGTGGACAAAGAAGCTGTAGAAGAAAGTTTCATGTTTTATAAGGAAAGGATGGAATGAATTGAAATTTTTGAGTGATCTAAAATATTTTTAAATAATAATTCGGGCAATTCATAAAACTATAGTATTATTGCTACGCGAAGCCTTTTTTTGAATCATTCTTAAAGCTTATCTTATGAAAAAAAGTTGGTTGCTCATCCTGATTTGTACTTTGCTACAGTTTTTAACGAATGCTCAGCATACAGATTTGGCATCTTTATCTAGTGGAGAACTGAAGACGTTTCACGTACTTACAGATTCGAAAGGTAAAATATTTGGTTATTTACTGGTTTATGATAAAGGTATCGTCCCCAAACAAAATAAAGAATTTGAGTTTGCGGTATTGGACAAAAACCTTAGGCAACTTATTTCGAATACTGTTATTGGTCCGGTGTATGTGGTCACTTATTCGGGTTATTTGGATAATAATAATGACTTGATCTTGTATCCAAGATTGAGAGAAGATGCGGCGAAATCTCATGCAAAACTCCAATTACCTAAAAATTATAAGGTTCAATTGAAAGATAATACCGTATCGGAATGGGCAGATTTTTGTTTTGAAAACCAACAAATCGTGTCTTGTGATCAATCTGGTACATTTAAGGATTTGAAAGAAGATGAAAAAAAGGAGAAAAAAGCAAAAGGTTTTGTGTATGAATCATCAGTGTATAAAGGCGATTATGGTGGTTATTTGGTGATAGAATATGATGATTATGGCAAATACAATAAAAATTTTACAATAAGAAGGTTTGACGATAATAAGCAGGAGCAATGGGTACACACTATCACAGACGAAGTCACCAAGAAACACTTCTATTTTGTTAGAATAGTACATATTGACTCAACAAAGTTATTTGGATTCAAAGTTTTTGTAAATAAAAACAAATATGAAAGTTGTCATTTTATGGCTTGGGATATGAAAAATGGCAATTTGCTCAAAGAAGAATTAGTGGAAGATGTAGCACCAGAATCTATTGTATCAATGCTATTTTTAAATGCGGAAGGATTGAGTTCGTATGTAGATTCATACAAGGCATTTGATGATAAAATAGTCGGTACTGGCAGAATTACAAAATGGAACGGTTTGAATTCTGCCGATCGGGGATATTTTCGATGCATTATAGACAAATCTTCGTTAAAACTTACGTACGATAAGCTGTATTTTAATCCAGATTTTAAAACCTATTTTCCTAAAATCACAGAATATGGAGACTTAGAAAAAGGATTTAATCTATCTATTCGGGATGCTTTCTTTTTGGCTGATGGAAGTATTATCTATATTTTTGAAAAATACAAATATGATTCAGGATTTTTTCAAGGATACTCACAGAAAAACGATGACTTGGTTTTTGTAATAACTGATGCCGATTTCAAAATAAAAAATGTAAAAATAATGTACAAGGAAAAGTCTGTTTACAGTGCATCGGACTACCTTTTTGGCCAGTATTTGCATGATGGTAAGGATTTTGCGTTTTTTTACCAAGATTTTAAAAAAGGTACTGAAGCAGATGAAGATGAAAATTGGGTATTATTTATAAATACTTGGATTGATGGTCAGTTGAATGAAGAGCAGCTGAAAATAACATCAGAAAAAAATGCAATTTATCCCTATATAGCAAAGGAAGGATATATATTATTGCGAGAATATAATGAAAAGGCAAAGTACAATCAGATCAGGCTGGAAAAACTCAATTTCTGAGTTTATGGCTTTTGATACTTGTAATGATCGGCAATGATCTTGATTTCACGCAAATTTAACTGCCAGATAAAACCAAGAAATTGCTGATAACTTCGATTTTTGTCTCGCATATCGACAGCATCAACATATCTGTTCAAGACATAATTTTTTCTAGCTTCGTAGATTTTATTGAAAAGCAAACCTAACCATTTTCGGTAATATACATTTTGAGCGTCGTGCTGTAACCTGCGTAATACGCCATATAAAGCGACACCATATTCTTCATTATAATAAAAAACCGGAAAAATCTCCGACGCAACTATACTTGTCACAAATGCATAGGTGGAATCTGGAAATAAAGTCGTTGTGTCAGTTTCTAAAGTGTAATGTTTTTTAAGATTTTCTATTCTGACTTCCATGGATGGATGCGACATGAGTGAGTCTACATGAAATTCGGATGGCTTATCTATGTAATGATACTGATCGAAATCTTCACCTTTGAGCCAAGCAGGGTTTATTTTTTGTTCAGGGAGATCAAACATGGTATAGTAAATTGAAGTATCCAATGTAAAAAATGGCAAAGTATCGTAGGTAAGCATCAACTCCATGGATTTTAAGTATTCTTTGGGACGAAAACCAGCAGCAGTATAATACGCATAACCAATAGAATCTGCTTCGAGTTCGTGTTTTCGTTGTGTTCTGGCTTGGTTGTATAGCTTTTTGCGTAAGCTATTTTGGGCAACCTTGGCTTGATTTGTAGTTGTTTTTTTGATTTGATTTAATTCATATTTTGTGTTTTTTGAATGCTCGTTTAGGAGATAATCATATCTGTAATCGTTGTAATGATTTAAGGTAAAGTGTCCCAATTCATGTGCCAATACCGAAGCAAACTGGTCATTATTGTATAGCCATAAAAACAATCCAACATTGATCATCAAGACACCATCAGATAGACAAAATGCGTTTAAGGATAAATCTTTGCTGATAAGGAAAAGAATCTTTTCTGGATTTGGAATATCAGGGCCTTTAAATTTTGCCAATGTAGTCCTAACGAGTGTATCTATTTTTGGATGGAAAATATACTGATTGTCCCTGACTTGGCGTATGAGTTCATCTGCTGATGCTTGATATTCACTGATCATTTCTTTGCCTGCTTTGTCCTTGTACGTTGATTTCATCTTTTCGATATGAGACTTTCTGAAATTCTGATATTTGAAGATAAATTCATTTTTTGAAGCTCTATAAGTCTTGTCCATAGTATCCAATACGATGCTGGTCCCGAAATATGATTCCTGACCAGTAAGCGTTATCATCCATAAAGAAAGTATAATAACAGTAACCCATCTAGTATAATGCGGAAAAAGCAGATTCATAACCTTAGTAAATTTTATGTAATACAAAGATAATCAAAAGCATAAATTATGCTGCATGATCATGAGCATTTTGATGAAAATGTGGACGAATATAGATCTGTATTATTCATTCTCCTTTACCTATTGCTCAATGGATGGAATCGAACCATAGTATCACGTAGGTAATGTCGATCTACGTGGGTGTATATTTCGGTCGTGAGAATGGATTCATGACCTAGCATTTCCTGTACTGCACGTAAGTCAGCGCCGCCTTCTACCAGATGTGTTGCAAATGAATGTCTGAATGTATGCGGACTGATGCTTTTTTGTATGCCAGCCTTTGCCACAAAATTTTTTATCAAAAGGAAGATCATCACACGGGTAAGTCCTTTGCCACGTCTGTTTAGAAAAACAATATCCGTAGCATCTTTGTGTATCACTGGCAAAAGACTTCGTTCTGTCTTAATGTATAAATCGATATACTTGATAGCTGATTCACCGATGGGTACAAGTCTTTCTTTATTGTTTTTGCCTAGGACTTTTACGAATCCTTCTTCAGGAAAATAATTGCTGAGTTGCAACGTAACCAATTCGCTTACCCTAAGGCCACAAGCATATAATGTTTCCAGCATGGCTCTATTGCGATGGCTGTGCGGCTCCGACATGTCTATCGATGATAGGATCAATTCTATCTCTTCGTAGCTCAATACATCAGGCAATGTACGTTGGAGTTTGGGGCTTTCTAGTAGTGCCGATGGATCTGTGCTAATAATATCTTCCATGATCAGGTATTTGTAGAATGCCCTGATGCCCGAGATGATTCTTGCCTGACTCTTGGGTTCGAGACCGAGATCATTGATAAAATAAATAAAGTCTGTAAGGTGATCACCAGTAAGTTGGTCAGGAGTAAGATCTATCTTTTTTATGATGACAAATTCCAACAACTTGCCTACATCTCTGATATATGCTTCAATAGAATGGCCAGAAAGTGACTTTTCTAATAATAAGTAGGCCCTGAATCCCTTGATACTACTATTCCAATCCATCTGATAAAGGTATGATTTTATACTCAATACAAACTTTCTTTATTAAGAAAATTCATTAAAGACCATCAGGATTGGAATATAATAATAGCATTTTCATTATTTTTTTAACAACATTTAAGTTTGATATATTCGTATGAAAATTTGGATACAGAATAATATATGGAAATATTAATGAATAAATTATATAATATCGAATGGTGTCAATTATTAGTTCAAGTACCACTGTTTCTTAAATGTTAAAGTTTGAGATTTTATTGTTTTAATTCACAATAATGGAGTAAATTTAGTCTTGAGAAAGCCGAGATATCTATAAATTAATAGGAAATTAAATGAAAATGGAAAACCTTAAATACGTACTTAAGATTACAATTATTTTGATAATATCCCAAATAGGAGTTGCGCAAAATGCAGCACCTATTTGGGATTTTATGGATGAAAATTCGGGATATACGTATATCTTTGAAGAGTTTGATAAAGATAAGACATATTTGACGATCAATAAAAGTACATTTCCATCACCTATGTACAGAAATAACATGATTATTTTCGATGAGGATGGAAACCAACTTATCCATAAAGAAATAGCAATAGACAGTTTTGATATTTATTGGAATGAAAGCCGGTATATAGCATCTTCCAATAAAATTATGCTCTTCGGCGTAGCTACCAAAAAACTTCCCTTCAGCTATTTGGAATATGATCATTTGGTTACCATGTTTGTAGATGAATTTGGCAATTATGACCAGATAAAATTTACTAAACTTAGTAGTGAATTAGGTTATAGAAGTATTGGTTATCACTTTGATGGTCAAAATTATAAAATAGTCATTTCATCGGATTTTGCCTTCTTAGATTATCCTAATAGGCCAGAAAATTATTTCGAAACGACGTTTTTGGATATGACTGCCGATGGAGAAGTTTTGAATATGGAATATTTAAAAAGTACCGAACCCAGTTGTCAGTGCATATTACCATCGTTGATCGATGATGGGTATCACTGTCCGAGTGTAACAGGATACAATTTGGATCAAAGTATGAACATAAAAGGTACAGAAACCAATCGTAATGGTTCAACTCTCGCATTCGAATTATGGGCCAGTAAGTTTTTATTTAGAAACAATCCGCGTTGTTTTCTTTGGAGCAATCACACTTATTTGATCAGTAATACTTCATCAGGGGCGTTTGGCTCGAATGTAAATAGTGAAAATGTAGTGGTTTTTAATTATACACCCAAGGATTATAAATTAAAGAAATATTATACAACAGGCATTGGGCGAGTTGCGTTTTTGAAATATTCGATGGATATATCCTACGATTCTACGATTTATACTGGGAATAATTATTTGTCACTT
>Ga0138256_10004710_pt1 | contig 14492 bp, 10 predicted proteins | sample KNB2016incub_MG_FD_105486 | JGI IMG/M metagenome (GOLD analysis project Ga0138256, IMG submission 105486) | Active sludge microbial communities from wastewater in Klosterneuburg, Austria - KNB2014incub_MG | ecosystem: Engineered > WWTP > Activated sludge > Unclassified | place: Austria... | reverse complement strand
GTCGTTGCGGCCAGAGATGGAAAGGAAGGTTTTGCGGCGGCGCAAGGCGGATCGTTCGACCTTATCATTCTCGACGTTATGCTGCCGAAAAAGAACGGCTACGATATTTGCCGCGATCTTCGACAGAAAGAAATTCGGGTGCCTATCCTCATGCTTACGGCAAAGGGCGAAACGATCGACAAGGTGCTTGGCTTAAAGCTCGGGGCCGACGATTATCTGACAAAGCCGTTCGAGATGATCGAACTGCTTGCCAGGGTCGAGGCACTGCTTCGACGCGTTCCCGCGCACCATGCAAGCGGAAATGGGAACGCAGTGGACGGTTTTCGTTTTGGCATGGTGACCGTGGATTTCAAACGTGCCGAGGTGGCCAGGAATGAGCTGCCGATCGATCTTTCGGCAATGGAGTTCAAGCTTCTTCAGTTTCTGATCGAAAACCGCGGCCATGTTCATTCGCGCGATCATCTGCTCGATGCCGTTTGGGGCTACGACGCAATGCCCTCAACGCGAACGGTCGATGTACATATCGCCTGGCTTCGTCAAAAACTTGAAGAAAACCCGCGTCATCCGGTTTTTATACAAACCGTCCACGGCCTCGGATATAAATTTGCGGGTTAGCAAAAATAATTGTCGAAATGTTCTCTCGGATACATTTTTGCGGGCCGCGAGCGATGTAAGATCTGATCAGGATACAGAACGTCACTGCTTTCCAGCAATTAGAGGTAAACGAACTAATTACGAAAAAGAGGTGTTGGGCTTTGGCTCAACACCTCTTTTTTCGATCCTAAGTCGTTGGGCAAAGTATCCGGAGGGAATCTCATTGGGAAAAAATCGATCGATCATTGAGTCAAGCAAACGACAATCTGACAGTTAGTTTCCGCACTTGAGCGGTTCGCTCGTCTTTGTTTCATTTTGTACCTATCACTTGTCATTGCCTGTTAGTATGAATTTAGTTAAAAGTTATGAATCTGACAGGTAATACGATCCTCATTACCGGCGGCGGGAGCGGCATCGGCTATGCGCTCGCAATGCGATTTCTTGAACGCGGCAACGAAGTCATAATTTGCGGACGCCGGGTGGACCGCCTTCGCGAGGCAAAAGAGAAATATCCGCGGCTGCACACGCGGGCGGCGGACGTTGCAACGCCGGAGGGCCGGCTTGAGCTGGCCCGCTGGGCGGCGGACGAATTTCCTTTGCTGAACGTGCTTGTGAACAACGCGGGAATACAGCGCAAAATAGATCTCACATCGCCCGAGACATGGGAACAGACGCGTTCCGAAATAATGACAAATCTGGATGCTCCCATTCATCTGACCCAGCTCTTTTATCCGCATCTGGCATTACAGGAAGAGGCCGCGATAATAAATGTGACTTCCGGCCTTTCTTTCGTCCCGCTTGTAAACGTCCCGGTCTATTGTGCGACGAAGGCGGCCCTTCACTCGTTTACGCTGTCGCTGCGGTGCCAGCTCAAGGACAAACAGATCGAAGTGATAGAGGTGATCCCGCCGGCTGTTGATACCGACCTTCAGGGGCCTGGCCTGCATACCTTCGGTGTGAATGTTGACGATTTTGCGGATGCCGTTTTTGAAGGGCTTGAGCGTGGCGGAAACGAGATTGCCTATGGCAACGCTGCCGAGGCATGCCGGGCATCGCGCGACCGCCTCGACGATATCTTCGAGAACATGAATGGAATGCGCCCGAACTGATCCGGTTAAATATAACGGCCCGGAGCTTTCAGATCAGGCAATCTTAAATTTGCGGCCCTACGATACTGGTTTATTCGTCCGGCCGTTTCCGAAACAGTGAGAGAAGCAGAATAGGCTGAATTGAGGTTACTCAGGTAGTCTCCGTATCAGCGGCGTCGGCAAGCTAAACCGTTCCGCGCGGTACGACATATAGTATGATCGCCGCATAATGCAGAATGCTGCCAGCGAGAACGAACACATGAAATATGGCGTGATGGTGACGGATGAACTTCATCGGGAAAAAGATGACGCCAAGCGAATAAGCGATTCCGCCCGCGACGGCGAGCACGACCGGCATCATTCCCAGGGCATTGAAAAGCGGCTGCAATGCCAGCACTCCCAGCCAGCCCATTATAAGATAGGAAAGCACATTGACGACCGGAAAACGGGCACCGATCAATAGTTTGACGATTATGCCGATCACGGCAAATGCCCAAATGCCGGCAAGTAAACCGCGGCCGAACGCATCGCCCGCCAATACCAGACCAAACGGCGTATAGCTGCCCGCGATCAAAAGGTAAATGCAGCAATGGTCAACGATCTGAAGTTTTTGCTTTAAATAGAGCGACGTGGCGCTGTGATAGATCGTAGATGCGGCGTAAAGGACGATCAGGGAAAGGCCGTAAAGGATCGAACCCGCGATCACGATCGGGTCGCCCCCGGTTCCGGCGAGTACAACGAGAACAAGAAAGCCGACAATGCTCAATACAAGTCCAAGCCCATGCGTCAAGGTGTTTGCCAACTCCTCGACCGACAATTCATTTAGCCGCTTTCTGATCATCTTTTCTTAGTTCCCCTTGTATGAATCAAGAATACATCCAATGGGCACAAAGCGGTGAAAAAAAATTGTAATTCTTTTGTATTTTGTACTGTCTAAAATTCGGTTTCGGCCGTAGCGCGTTCGCGGCGGGCGACGCCGGTTTCGTATGCCGCCTCTTCTACGCGTGCCGCCACTGCCTCGCCAACGCGCCGGTCGAATACGGACGGAATGATGTAATCGGGGTGAAGCTCATCTTCGCCGATGATGTCCGCAATGGCCCCGGCGGCGGCAAGTTTCATCGCTTCATTTATCCGCGAGGCCCGGCAGTTCAATGCCCCGCGAAAGATACCGGGAAAACAAAGCACGTTGTTTATCTGATTCGGGTAATCCGACCGGCCGGTCGCCATCACCGCGACCAGCCCTTCGGCATCTTCTGGCATAATTTCCGGGACGGGATTTGCCATCGCAAAAATTATCGGGCCTTCCGCCATTGCCTTTAGATCATCCGGCCCGATCACGCCCGGAGCCGAAAGGCCGAAAAAAACATCTGCACCCTTAATAATGTCGTGGATCGTTCCTTGTTCTTTGTTTGGGTTGGTGTTGCGTGCGTACCAGTCCTTGACCCAATTCATATTTTCAGTGCGGCCTTCGTACAACGCTCCGGTCTGGTCGCAGCCGACAATATTCGTAACCCCCGCGGCCATTACGATCTTTGAACACGCTACACCGGCCGCACCTACGCCGTTTACCACAACCTTTATATCCTCCATCTTTTTGCCGACGATCTTAAGCGCATTGATAAGAGCGGCAAGAACGACCACGGCCGTGCCGTGCTGGTCATCATGAAAAACAGGGATATCAAGCTCTTCCTTAAGACGGTCCTCGATCTCAAAACAGCGCGGGGCCGAAATATCTTCAAGATTTATTCCGCCGAATGCGACCGAAATGTTCTTGATCGTTTGAACGATCTCATGCGGATCCTTAGTGTTCAGGCAAATAGGGAAGGCATCGACGCCACCGAATTCCTTAAAGAGCTGGGCCTTTCCTTCCATAACCGGCATTGCCGCCGCTGGCCCTATATCGCCCAGTCCAAGCACAGCCGTCCCGTCGGACACAACGGCCACGGTATTTTTTTTGATCGTGAGATTAAATCGCTTTTCCGGGTCTTTTGCTATCGCCTGGCAAACACGGGCAACACCCGGCGTATATGCCATTGAAAGGTCGCTGCGCGTTTTTAGGGGCATTTTTGATGTGACCTCGATCTTGCCGCCCAGATGCATTAGAAAGGTCCTGTCGGAAACGTTTATCACCTCAATGCCGTCGATATTCTCAAGCCCGGCGAGTATTTCTTCATCATGGGCCTCTGACGATGCGTTTACCGTGATATCCCGTACCAGGAAATCCTTTCCGACGCTTACGATATCGATTCCTTCGATGTCGCCGCCGGCAATTCCAATTGCGGTAGTTATCTCGCCCAACTTTCCGGGCTGGTTATGAATGCGGATCCGAAGCGTCAGGCTGTAGCTTGCGTTGGGCGTTGCTTTGTTGGTCATAAAAAGTAAGGTTATTCTTCTGTTAGCGTCGTTGGCAAATCTGGAGGGCCGCTAAAACCTTATTCCTGTTGGGAATCTGCAAAAGGCGAAGAGTTGTTCCCATCAACAGAGTATTTCTGATATAGCTCCGAAGGAGAAAAAAATTTGTAGGACAAATTCGAAAAAGTTCAGAATCTCTCGGGGAGCGGCATTCTGGAAACAAGCATCATACAGCTATGACCCTCGTTTCTTCAATTGGGGGCTCCCGGATAAATTTTTGCAGCTCGGCCCAAACCGCTTCAACAGATATTCCATTCATACACGGATGGCCGGGAACAGGACACTCGCGGAATTGGCAGCCGGCACAATCGGTCTTGTGGAAAACGATCGTGTGGCCCGATCCGAGCGGAAACCATCGGCCCGGGTTGTCGCGTTCACCATAAATTGCGAAACATCGCGTTCCGGCAAGAGCGGCAAGGTGAGTTGTGCCGGTATCCAAGCCGATGTGAAGGCCGCAGCGTGACAACAGCGCGCCTGACTCTTTTACAGAAAAAGTGCCGGCTGCGTTTATGCCGCTTCCCCATGCAGAAATTAGCTTTTCGCCCATTTCCTGCTCCTGCGGCCCGCCGACAACGACGATCTCGGCATTCGTTTCGGAAAGGATATGGCTTCCGATGCGGGTAAAGTTTTCAAGCGGCCAGACATTTGCCTTGGTCTTATAGCCCGGGCCCAATGAAATGAGTATTCCCGAGGGGCGCGTGCGGCGTTCATTGAGCCAGTCATCGACCATTTTCAGTTCTGCCTGTGAGTGATCAAGAAGCGGAACTTCGAGATCGCCGGGTTCACTTGAAAGCCCGTCTCTATTTAGTCGTTCAAGCCTGCGGACCGCTTCGTGAACAGTCGGTGCCGGCCGTCCATCTCTGTCTTTAGGAAAAAGGTCTTTGCTGGAAAACGAATTAAAGCCGATTAGATCTCCTATACCGCAGCCGCTGAAAAATCGCCGGTCGCGAACGACCGATCGTTCTGATCGTTCACTAATAACAAGATAGACCGCTGCGTCAAATCGTTCGCGCCTTAGCTTTAGCCAAAGTGTCAAAAACCCGGCCAATCGTCCAATTCTGCCTTTATTGGTCTCATAACTTAGATATCGATCGACCAATCGGGAAGGGATCACGTCCGACGCGACAACTATATGGCCGGCGTGAAAATTCTGAAGCAGCACTATCTCGGCATTCGAAAAGTGACGGCGTACCGCACGCAACGCAGGGATCGCGATCAGCGAATCACCGAGCGATCCGAACAGATATACAAGCACCTTCCGCGCTTTTTCAGTTGAGGATGTGAGGGATGATGACATTTAATCATTATGCCTAAAGGCCCAAAGTCAATATGCTCGGCCGGGGGCCATTAGATCCATTATTCATCGAGCGAGGGTATAGGCCGAAGGAACCCGCGCATAATGCCCATTATTGCGACCTCGTCCGCCGGGAGCAGCAGCGTCTCCCGTTCGCCAAAACGCCGGATCTCCGTCTCCGGCCCTTGCGGGTAATACTGGCCGACCACTATCTCTAAGCCATTTAGCATAAATGCCCCGATGTCGCCGCGGCGTCCGTAGCTGCGTTTTTCCAATAGAAGAATATCGCCCTCGCTCAAGCCCTTTTCCTCAAGCGAATCGTCCGGGACCTTTAGCGTCATCACGTCCTCCGGCGAAAGCGAACCGACCATTACCTTGGGCAGCGACAAAACGGTGTGGCGGAAGGTCGTGCCGGAATTGTCCGATATCTCAAAATGTTCAACTACGCAAACCGATTCGGCCGCGACGTGACGCATTGGCAGTTCGATGCTGAAGCTGCCATTCTCGCGCTTTCGAGAAACAAGTCCCATTGTTTCAAGTGCCTCTATGTGACGTTGAACGCCGGCCTTTGACGACACGCCAAGATGCCGCGCGATCAGCTGATAAGAAGGCCCATAGCCGTTCCTGTCGATGAACCGCGTTATATAGTCGAGAACCTCTCTTTGCCGCTTCGTCCGAGTTTGCACAAGAGTGTTCACAATTTTCCGTAAAACGCGATGCTAACGCAAGCCGCGCCGATCGGGCACGGCATCCAATGTCGCAAATATGCGGCGGCCATTCTTTTCCACACTGGTTTGATATAATTGTTTGGTAAGAATATGTGCGGCGGGAGAAGGTCCTATTAACGGAATTCACGGGTTTACGCAAGGGTTAAAGCAAAATCAGGTCCGCCGGATCGAGCGGCTTTCGACTCGGCGTGTGCCGCCGGACACAATAGTTTCAGCGGAACTTGCGCGTCAAATGTCAGAGATCTCGACCGAGACCGGCCGGCAGATCGGCGTTTTGATCAACCGAAAAGGAAAGGTCGAGTATGTCATGGTCGGTACGGCCAAGCAGCTTGAGATGCCTGATTTTGGCCGTTCGCGCGTGTCCACTGACCGCTTTCGGGGCTTAAGATGCGTTCACACGCATTTGCTGGGTGAGCCGCTTACGCAGGATGACCTCACCGACCTTGCGTTGCTTCGGCTTGATCTGATGTCGATCATACAGGTTGATCGTTCAACCGGCCTTCCGGGCCTTGTCCATTCGGCCCATCTACTTCCGACGAGTGCCGTCGATCTTGATGAAACTAACGGAAAGCCGTATGAATTTCTAAAACCGGCCGTCCCGTCACAGCTTGAGATCGACTTCACGGGCCTGATCGAGTCGCTCGAGGACGAAATGGCCCGTCTTCGCCAAACCGCACGGCAAAAGCAGACAAATCGCGAACGTGCGATCTTGATCGGCGTGACCACGGGACATGCCGACGAAGCCGAGGAATCATTGGCGGAACTGGAAGAGCTTGCAACGTCTGCCGACGTTCTTGTACTTGATAAGATCGTTCAACGCAGGCCTCAGATCGACCCTCGGACCGTGATCGGGCGCGGTAAACTGGACGAACTTCTCATTCGCTCAATGCGCCTCGGAGCCGACTTGATAATCTTCGATTCCGAACTTTCGCCGACACAGGTTCGCATTTTATCCGAGGCGACCGACCTGAAAGTGATCGACCGGCCGCAATTGATCTTAGATATCTTTGCCCAGCGTGCCCAATCGCGGGAAGGTAAACTCCAGGTTGAACTTGCTCAATTGAAGTATCTGCTGCCGCGCCTCGTGATCGGACAGAATTCGGCATTTTCACGGCTCGCTGGCGGGATCGGCGGACGAGGGCCGGGCGAAACGAAACTCGAGACAGACCGCCGCCGCGTCCGCGACCGGATAGCACAGCTTGAGCGACAGGTCGAAGGCCTTCGACGGCAGCGGCAGGAGCGCCGAAAGAGCAGGTCGCAGAAGAATCTGCCCGTCATTTCGTTGGTGGGATATACCAATGCGGGCAAGTCCACGATTTTGAACGCGCTGACGCAGAGCGAGGTCTATGCGGAAAAAAAGATGTTCGCAACCCTCGACCCGACCTCGCGGCGGCTGCGTCTTCCTATTGAACGGGAAGTGATCATAAACGACACGGTCGGCTTTATTCGAGATCTGCCTGAAACACTTGTAGCGGCCTTCCGTGCCACGCTCGAAGAGATATCCGATAGCGACCTTCTCGTTCATGTCGCCGATGCTTCAAACACCGCGGTGCTCCAGCAGATCGCATCTGTTGATAAGATCCTTACTGAACTAAAGTTGATCGAAATCCCGCAGATCATCGTTTTGAACAAGTCAGACCTGGTCGGGCCGGACGTGCTTGGACCGCTCGTCCGGCAATTTACCCTTGACAAGAATGTGCCATACATGTCAGTTTCGGCTATTCAGCCGAAATCACTTCGGCCGCTTGTGAAGTTGATCGCTGAAATGATCAGCCTCCCGGGCATTCCGTCCGAAAACGGCGATTCCGTACTTGATGCAGGCGGAGACGAGGCGAATGAAAGCTGGTAACTCGATATCCGCGGTCCGCGACAGTCTCGAACGTTAGCATGAGCAAACGAGCAAAGGAACTGGCCCCACCGGCGATGCGATGGCGCAGGAGCGCCTGGCGGCTGATCTCGGGCCCATTTAGGTCGATGTCCGAAAACCAACGGTTTTGGATCGGCTTTGCTCTGCTTTGCCTTGTCACAACTCTGCTGATCGACAATCCGCTGTGGCGCAGCTCGAGCGAATTTTCTTACAAGGAAGGCGAGATCGCCCGCGAGGCGGTCATTTCACCTGCCGACATATATTTTGTTGACCTCGAAGAAACAGAACGGATCAAGCAAAGCGCCCGCGAAACGGTCAGGCCGATCTTTGCCTTTGAGCCAAACCGAACGGACGAGGCGCTCGAGAGCTTTCGGTCATCGTGGGAGAAAATGGGCCGCCAAAACGATGTCGCGTCGAATGCAAATGGAAATAAGGCAAACTCGAACACGCGGACAGAACCGGTATGGACCGGAGTTGGCGGGGCCGAACTTGGCAAGGTTTTCGGCACGCGTAAATTCAGCTCCAACGAACTTGACGCGGTTATCCGAATTTTACGCGAATATACGTCAGGCGATATATTTGCCGACCAGGACCGCCAATATTTGGCGACCGAGATCACCATCTTTGACCGCCGAAGGCCTACCGAAATGCGACAGGCGCAGAACCCGGCAATGACGATGACCTCGTTAAGCGAGGCCCGCAAATCGCTTGCCGACCGGCTTGCCGAGATCCGCAGTTTCTCGCCGCGTGAGATCGAGGCTTTTACCGCCGCTCTTACACCGCTTGTTCAGCCAAGTATAATTTATGACTCGGCCGCGACCGAGAATGCCCGCCGTGCTGAGGCCGACGCAATTCAGCCGGTCACTATATCGCTGAAGCGAAGTCAGAAGATAATCGATGAAGGCGATCTTATTACCGGCCAAACGCTTTCTCAGATCAATGCGATCCGGAATTACGCATCGTCAACCAGGCAGGCAAACCGATTCGTTGGGCTATTGCTGCTCGTCATTGGATTGTTCTGGGGATCATGGAAGTTCATCGAACATCGCGGCGTTGTCCCGCGGCTGGCATTGTCCGAGCAGAAAACATTCGCATTGTTTGGTTTTATCGTCGTCGTACAAACGGTCCTAATGTCCGCGATGTTTCTGCTCGCCGATTATACAGCGTCGCAGAATGTTAGGGCCCCGATGAATGACCCAAGTCTTTGGGCGTTTGCCATCCCGTTTGCATTTGCCAGCCTGTTAATGAATCTATTGGTTGACCGCCGCACGGCCTTGTTCACGGGTGTGATAACGGCCCTGTTGGCCGGGCTTCTTGCTCCCAGAGGCCTGGAATTTGCGATTTACGCGACCGTGGCGGCCTCGGTCGCGGTTTACGGCATCGGACATTATCGCAGCCGGCAAACGGTCACGGTCGCGGGCGGATTGATAGGCCTTGTGAGTGCTGTATTGGCAATGGCGGTGATCGCATATACTCAGCAGCCGTTTATTCTCAACACGGTGGCACTGGCGGTTGCGTGCGGCCTGGCTGGCGGTTTGATTACAGCGGCGGCAACGGCCGTGTTCCTCCCGATCTGCGAGTCGATTTTCGGTATCCTCACCGACGTAAAGCTGCTCGAACTTTCTAACGCCGACCTGCCGGTCCTTGGCCAATTGGCATTACGGGCCCCGGGAACAAATCAGCACTCGCACGCCGTAGGCCAGTTGGCCGAAGAGGCGTGCCGTGTTGTCGGGGCCAACGCCCTGCTGACTCGGATCGGGGCCCTTTATCACGACATTGGAAAATCGGCCGCGCCGGAACATTTTGTCGAGAACCAGCTCGGCACAAACCCGCACGACCGGCTCAAGCCCTCGCAGAGTGCCAAGATCATCATCAGCCATGTTACTTACGGGCAAAAGCTCGCAAAGGAGATCGGGCTTCCGCAGCGGATAGTCGATTTTATTCCACAGCATCACGGCACAAGGACGCTGCATTATTTTCTAAAGAAGGCCCAGGCCGAGGCGAGGCCTGATCAGGTGATCGAGGAAAATGAATTTCGGTATCCCGGCCCGAAACCGCAGTTTAAGGAGGCGGCGATAATGATGATCGCCGACTCATGTGAGGCCGCCGCCCGCTCGCTTTCCGAGCCGACGGCAGATAACATCCGTTTTATCGTTACCAAGATCATTGACGCGATCTTGAGCGACGATCAATTGGACGAGTGCGACCTGACCTTGAGGGAATTAACCTTGATTCGTGAAGCGATGATCCGCTCGCTTGTTGCGATATACCATTCAAGGGTCGATTATCCCGGTTATGTGCCGCCAAATACGGGCCAATACAGGATTATTCCCGACGAAGGCCCGTCAGAATTTGGCGGCACAAAATACGAAGATCCCGCACAGATACCGGTCAGTCCGGGCGGCGAGGTTGAGGATGAAGCTATCGACAGGTCTAAGGGCCCCGACAAGGCAGCCGCCAAGACCGTCAAATAATCTTGAAGTTCTTTTTTTTAACGAGTTACGAATCTTAGGTCGTTTGCGGTACGAATAAAGGGAAGCAGGCTTTACTTTTCTTAAACGAGAGGTGTTGGAAATGGTCTTTCTCTGGATTCTGATCGCGGCTGCGGGTTCGGTCGCAGGTTGGCTTGGGGCTTTTGCTCTGCTTAACTATGTAGTGAGCAAAAGCGACAGGCAGAAAGTGTTTCTCGGCGGCACTCTTCCTTCCGGGCCGCCTGACGGCTTTTACCGCGGATCGGCATTTCTGCTGGGAAACGCACGCGTGCCGTGGCTCGGCAAGTCGTTCGAAGCCGAAAACTCAAAGGGATTCAATATCTTTAAGCCGGCCGGTGCGTCGGTACTCAAGGTTCTAACTCCTTTCTATACAAAGTTTCGCCAGAATGAACTTGGCAATACCGACGCCTACTATTTCGGCACAAGCACCGGCCGCGGTTTTAAAGACCCGGGAATTGATACGTTCAAGCTCGATTACGATTCCCCCGAAAATCCGTTCCTTATCCGCATTATCCTTGATGAAATAGTCGAGACGGCTCCGCAAGAATTTTTGGGTAAGGTGCACCTGAAAGTATTTCCCGGATTCTACGCGACGATCGGTTACTTTGGCCTTCGAAAGGAATAGCCGGTCGAATCCTCCGATTGACGCCGAGTATTAAACGGCCCCAAACTTGAAATATCTAATTCCGGCTTGCTGAAAAAGAACGGGCGGCCGTGCAATTTGCAAACGGCCGCCATTCGGATCTGCATAAAGCCCGAGTTAAGGCGTGTTGTTGATCAGTTCTTTCAGCTCTTTGCCGGGCTTGAAATAGGCAACCCGTTTCGCCGGTATTTCGACCGATTCACCAGTTTTGGGGTTGCGGCCCTTGCGCGAGTTGCGTTCACGAACGCGAAAGCTGCCAAAACCCCGCAGTTCGATCTTTTCACCGCTGTTGAGGGTTTCGACGATACTGTCAAAAATTATCTCGACAAGCTGTTCGGCGTCTTTCTTTGTCATTTCCGCTTCATTAGCGACTTTTTCGACCAGATCCGCTTTTGTCATTTCACCTTGTCCCTCACATGGGCGTCCTCGGCCCCAATTCGATCAATACATCAAAAGGTCAGGCGGTTGTTTCCGCTGACTCTTCCTTGTTTTCGCCGTCAGTTTCAGCAACCGTCTCTTCTGACGCTACTTCCGATGAATTCGGTTCCGCAGCGGCTTCTTCAACCTGTTCCGTCGCGGTCTCATCAGGCCCTGGGGCCTCGACCGAAGGTGCTTCTTCCGGAGCAGAGCTAATTGCTTCGGATTCAGCTTCGGAGGTAGGTTCGCCGCCCTCAGCAGCAGCAGGTTCCACTATTGCCGGCTCATCACCCGTTTCGGCTGATGCTCCAGCCTCAAGAGCATCAGTCTCTGCCGCCGCTTCGGCATCACCTCCGCCAGCCTCGGCATCCTTAACAAGCGAAGCTTCATATTCCTGCTTCGCCTTTTCCTTCTTCGCCTTCTTGGCTTCTTCGCGTTCCTCTTTGGTCATCTCGGGCTTCGATTCTTCTTCAGCCCCGGAACCTTTCAACAAATTGGCAAGCTCGCCAAGCGAAGCCATTCCGCCCTTTGCCTCGGATGAATAAACACGTGAATCCGTGACGGTCGGTTCGTCTTCCTTGCCGACAGCGCGATGAGAAAGTCCGATCTTCTGGTCGGCGTTCTCAATTCGCAGGATCTTGAAATCCATTTCCTGGCCGAGCTTTGCGACCGATTCGGCATTTTCGACCCGCTCGTCCGACAGTTCCGAGATATGGCAAAGACCTTCAAGCCCATCGCCGAGTTCGACAAAAATACCAAAGCTCGTAAAACGCGAGACCTTGCCGCGAACGACATCGCCCGGACGATGGGTCGCAACAAAACCTTCCCATGTACTAGGCGTAAGGTCCTTCATCGACAACGACAGGCGTTGGCCTTGCGCATCGATGTTGGTAACGATCGCATCGACTTCCTGGTCCTTCTTCAAAAGGTCTTTCGGATGCTTTAGCTTCTTGGCCCAGGTTATATCAGAAACGTGAACAAGGCCGTCGATTCCGTCCTCAAGCTCAACAAACGCTCCAAAGTCGGTCAGGTTGCGCACTTTGCCGTGGATCTTGGTCCCGACCGGATAACGCAACTCGATGTTTTGCCACGGGTTGTCCTGAAGCTGCTTCATTCCGAGGCTGATGCGTTTTTCTTCAGTATCGACCCCGAGCACCTGTACCTCAACCTCGTCGCCCTTGTTGAACATCCGCTTCGGGTTTGCGGAACGTTTTGACCAAGAGATCTCGGAAACGTGCACAAGGCCTTCGACACCCGGTTCCAGCTCGACAAAAATGCCGTATTCCGTTACCGACGAAACCTTTCCGTTGATCTTCGAGTTAACCGAATACATCTCGACCACGGTTGACCACGGATCAGGCAAAAGCTGTTTGTATCCAAGCGAGATCTTTTCCCGCTCGCGGTCAAGTTTAAGGACCTTGACCTGAAGATGGTCGTTCACCTTGAAAAGGTCGGCCGGATTGCCCAATCGCCCCCAAGACATATCCGTAACATGCAGCAGGCCGTCAATGCCGCCGATATCGACGAACGCTCCGTATTCGGTCAGATTCTTGATCGTACCCTCGACCACGTAGCCGATCTCAATGTTGCTCAACGTCTCTGCCTTTTGCTCATTGATAACTACGTCGGTAATTACCTTTCGTGACAAAACGATGTTGTTGCGGCGGCGGCTGAATTTGATGATCTTTGCTTCTATGTCCTGGCCGATATACGAATCGAGGCTGCGGATAGGACGCGAATCGATCTGTGAGCCGGGCAGGAAGGCCTCAATACCGTTAAGATCAACGCGGAGGCCGCCCTTGGTCTTATCAACGATCTTTCCGACAACGGCCCGATCTTCTTTATATGCCTCTTCGATGTCGTTCCAAACTTTTCGCAGCCGTGCATCCGAACGTGACAGGGCAGGCGGTGCATCGCCCGCCGGGATCGACTTAATGATCACTTCGATCATGTCGCCGACCGACAATGCTTCCGGATTCGCCGCCAATTCCTCGGCCGCGATCACGCCTTCGCTCTTATAGCCGAAATCGATCAAAGCACCGCGATCGGAAATGCCGACAACTTTTCCCTCGACCAGATCGCCGGGGTGATAGGTTGTCTGTTCCTGTTCAAACTGCTCAAGTATCGCGCCGAAATCGATGTCGCCTGACGGATGGCTTTCTTCCTGTGCCGCCGGTGCAGGTTTTGCAACGGTCTTCGGTGCCGTATTCTCCGCCGGGGCCGTCGTTGTTTCAGCGGCCGGAGCAGGCTTTGCAACCGTTCTCGGAGCGCTTTTTACTTCAGGAGCAGCGGCTGTTTCCGGTTTCGAAGCAGTCTCGTTCTCTGCCGGTGCGGTTGCCGTTTCCGGCGCCTGTGCAGTATCGTTTGCCGGTGCGGCCTGAGCCTGGGTGTTTTGTTCGGGTGCCTGTGCTGGAGTCGAATTATCGCCCGTATTCAATTCTTCGACTTCGTTGTTAACCTCGTTTGCCATTTACTGTTTGTGAACTTCCTTACAAAGATTTTTCTCGCCGATTTCTATGCCGCTCCCGAAAGATTAGTAAAGTGAATGTTCAGCTCAACATGGCCCAATGCCTTGCCGTTTCTGAATATCGCGTTGCCCGTACGGAAGAAAATCAACTACTTCCGCATTGTCATCACTCACTATTTCAGGGGCCGCATAAACCTAAAATTTACACGCCCGACGATGCAGGTGTCAAGGTTTGCGCGACAAAAACCCTAATCAAATCCAAGATTTAACGGCATTTGATGCAGATTGACCGAATTCTTTCCTGTACCCGCTACTTATCCTACGCGGCGCTATCCGAACTACCTGGTTTTTACGGAACCGAGGCGAGCGGGCGCAATTTGCGGGCAAAAACGCCGTAACCAATTCCGGTGACCGATCTACAGGTCATCGGGACCGGCCGTGTTCTATTATCGATGCTCTGCCTTACTTGCTTTCCTCTCTTGACGAACGT
>Ga0138256_10004709_pt1 | contig 14494 bp, 13 predicted proteins | sample KNB2016incub_MG_FD_105486 | JGI IMG/M metagenome (GOLD analysis project Ga0138256, IMG submission 105486) | Active sludge microbial communities from wastewater in Klosterneuburg, Austria - KNB2014incub_MG | ecosystem: Engineered > WWTP > Activated sludge > Unclassified | place: Austria... | reverse complement strand
GGGCGGCGAAGATCGGGTATCGGGGCGGTGGTTCATGCGGGGGCGGCCAGCACCTGCTACGCACGCTATACCAGTTCGACACTCAAACTCCACCGATCTGCTTGCGCTTTTTCCGCATGCCTTCTCCGCCACGAGGGTTCCGTAGCTCCGGCTACGCAACCCTCGTGGCGTATCGCCCTGCGAAAAAATCGAGGCACACCTCCGGGTGGATCTGAATGTCGAAATGGTATCACCGCTGAGGTCCCTGTGGCCCTGACCGGTCCGCCTCGTCCGTTGGTCTCAGCGGTCGTAATGGTACCGGCACATGATCACCGTGATCTCGTCCCGCCCGCCGGACACGGCATAGACCGGCCGGTTCGCACCATCGATCCGCCGCGACCAGAAACCGGCCAGGTCGTGGCGCAAGGGCTCCGGTTTGCCGATACCCTTGAACGGTTCCCGCCCGATGCCCTTGATCAGCTCGTGGATGCGCTCCACGACGGCCGTGTCGTGCTCCACCCAATGGCAATGGTCCTCCCAGCCTGTTGGCGTGACTTCGACGCGGATCGCCACGTGGCTCAGCGTTTCTTGTTGAATTCCTTGGGAACGATCACATCGCCTCTGCGCATTTCGGCAATGGACGCCTGCGACCGCTCCCTGTTCTTCGCCGTGGAAAGCAGATGCCCGGTCCCGGTGAGCGCGTTGTACTCCTTCAAGGACATGATCACCACGGCATCATCCTCGCTGCTGCCACGCGGGACCACGATCGTCTCGAACGATCTGGCGACCCGATCCAGGTAGGTCTTCAGCTTGTCGCGAAGCGAACTGACAGGGATGGCGATCATGACCGTACGGATGGTTGTACGTAAAAATCTACGGCATTCCGTACGATCGTCAGGCTCCGCCCGTCGTTTTGTACGCTCGAAGCACGGCTTCTCCCAGGGCGTCGTAGCGGACCTCCGTGGTGAGTCGCCTCAGTGACGGCAACGTGATCGAATGCCTGCTCCGTTCATATGCGTTCAGTTGCGCTGTGCTCAACATGAAGAAAGCCCATTGGTCCATATCGAGCGGATCCGCGGTGGATTTGTCCAGGTGCTTCAAAAGGCAGAAGACGTATACATCCGCTGTACGGGAACCCGCCTTGGCCTGCAGGTTGGTCTCCGCATCCCACGCGCGCGCCTCCTTGATGCTGAAGCTGATCCGCGACGGGCCAGAAGGCTGGGCCCACGCTTGCAGGTATGCTGCCGATTTCACTTCCACCTTGATCCCCTCCGGCGTGGTGAGATCATGCGCCGCCCATTCCTCGCGCGGAGTGTGCATATCACAACCGAGCGCCCGGGCCACGATGAACTCCGCCAGCACACCGCGCGTGGCGTTGCTCAGAAGATCGCTGCCGATCCATCGCCAGAACTGGATCAGCGTATCGCCCGTTGGCGACCCTCCCGCGTGGAAGGGATCGTTCTCGGTGCGCGAAGTCGCCCGCTTGCGTTCGAGCCCGGCCATCTCACTCGAACTTCTCCGGCCGCATCTGCGGGAAGAGGAGCACCTCCTGGATCGAGGGGTTGTCCGTGAGCAGCATCACCAAACGGTCCATGCCGATGCCGATGCCGCTGGTGGGCGGCATGCCGTACTCCAGCGCGCGGAGAAAATCCTGGTCGATGTACATGGCCTCGTCGTCGCCGCGCTCCTGCAACTTCAGCTGGTCCTCGAAGCGCTCGCGCTGGTCGATGGGGTCGTTCAGCTCGCTGTAGGCGTTGCCCACCTCGAAGCCGGCCACATACAATTCAAAACGTTCGGTGAGGCGCGCATCGTCGCGGTGCTTCTTGCACAGCGGGCTCATCTCCACGGGGAAGTCCATCACGAAGGTGGGCTGCACCAGCTCCGGCTGCACCAGCGCGCTGAAGAGCTCGTCGATCAACTTGCCCTTGCCCATGGCGGTGGTCACTTCGATACCGTTCTGCTTGCACAGTTCGCCCAGCGCGCGCTCGTCCGCGTTCAGCACGTCCACGCCGGTCTTCTCCTGGATGGACCCGCACATCGTGATCCGCTTGAACGGCTGGCCGAAGTCGATGGCCTTTCCCTGGAAGGTGGCCGTAGGCGAGCCGTTCGCGGCGACAGCCACCTGGCGGAACACGCCCTCGATGAAGTCCATCATCCAGAGGTAGTCCTTGTACGCCACGTAGAGTTCCATCACGGTGAACTCCGGGTTGTGGGTACGGTCCATGCCTTCGTTGCGGAAGTTGCGGCTGAACTCGAACACGCCGTCGAAACCGCCCACGATCAGGCGCTTCAAATAGAGTTCGTTGGCGATGCGCAGGTAGAATTCGGTGTCCAGCGCGTTGTGGTGCGTGATGAAGGGCCGCGCCGCCGCACCACCGGGGATGGGCTGCATCACGGGCGTGTCCACCTCGATGTAGCCGGCCTCCTGGAAGGCACCGCGCATGGCGTTGAAGATCCGCGTGCGCTTGAGGAAGGTCTCCTTGGTGCCGGGGTTCACCGCAAGGTCCACGTAGCGCATGCGGTAGCGTTGCTCGGGGTCGGTGAAGGCGTCGTGCACGTTGCCCTGCTCGTCGGTCTTTACCACGGGCAGCGGGCGCAGGGCCTTGGCCAGCACGGTGAGTTCCTTCACGTGCAGCGTGAGTTCGCCGGTCTGCGTGCGGAACATGAAGCCGCGCACGCCGATCAGATCCCCAAGATGCAGCAGCTTCTTGAAGACCTCGTTGTACAGCGCCTTGTCCTCGCCGGGCGCGATCTCGTCGCGGTTCACGTAGATCTGCTGGTCGCCGGTGTGGTCGCGTAGCACGGCGAAGCTGGCCTTGCCCATGATGCGCACGCTCATCAGGCGGCCGGCGAGCACCACGTTGGCGGCGGGTTGTTCGCCTTCCACATGGCCCGCATCCTTGAATTCCTCCTTCACCCGCGTTACCGTGTGCGTAACGGGGAAGGCGGCGGCAGGGTAGGGGTCAATGCCGAGCGCGCGCAGCCGGGATAGGGCCTCGCGGCGCACGGTCTCCTGTTCGGTAAGGGCGGGTGCGGACATCGTGGGGAAAAGGGGCGGCGAAGATACCGGCCTGGCTGCGATCGCCCCGGGCCGTTATGGCTCAATGTCAGGCAATGCGGCCGTGTATGGTACGCCGCTCACTCCCACACCGGCCCTCCTCCCTCGGTGGGCTCGGCGAAGGGGTCCGTGGCGCCCGGCCGCTCGCCGCAGCCGAGGTTGAGCCCGTCGATCCCGGTGGGCCGTGCGAAGTCCCCGGTGCTGATGCCGATGGTGGGGTCGGCGTACACCTTGTTCATGAAATACCCGTAAACGGGAAGGGCCATGTTGGCGCCCTGGCCCAGGTCGGTGCGGCTGAAGCGCACGCTGCGGTCCTCGGCGCCGGTCCACACGCCGGTGACGAGATCGGGCGTGATGCCGATGAACCAGCCGTCGCTGTTGTTCTGCGTGGTGCCGGTCTTGCAGGCCGTGGGCGCCTTGATGTTGCCGTACTTGGCGCGGTTGCCCCAGCCCATGCGCAGGCGCATCGCGGTGCCCTGGTCGGCCACGGCCTTCAGCATGTCCAGCATGATGTACGAGGTGCGCGGGTCCAGCGCCTCCTCGGTCACGGGCGTGGCGTCGTAGATGGTGTTGCCGTTCTTGTCCTCGATCCGCGTGAAGACGATGGGCTCGATGTGGACGCCCTCGTTGGCGAAGGTGGCGAAGGCCGAGGTCATCTCCAGGAGCGACAGGTCGGCCACCCCGAGGCATAACGAGGGAACGGGATCCAACTTGCTTTTCACGCCCATGTGGCGGGCCAGCACGGTCACGGCCTGCGGGCTGTACTGCTTCATCAGGTAGGCGGTCACGGTGTTCACCGAGTTGGCGAGCGCACGCTTCAGGGTGAGCACGCCGCCGTACTTCGCGTCGCTGTTCTCGGGGCACCAGTCGGGCTGGCCCTCAGGCATGTCGAAGCAGATGCGCTGGTTCGGGATGTCCAGGCAGGGATCGGCGCCCTCGCGGATGGCGGTGGCGTAGATGAAGGGCTTGAAGGTGCTGCCCACCTGGCGGTGCGCCTGCTCCACGTGGTCGTACTGGAAGTGCTTGAAGTCGGGCCCGCCCACCCAGGCCTTCACGAAGCCGGTATGCGGGTCCACGCTCAGCAGGCCGCTCAGCAGGAAGCTCTTGTAGTAGCGGATGCTGTCGTTGGGGCTGAAGAGCGTGTCGATCTCGCCTTTCCAGCTGAACACGCGCATCTTCTGTTTCTCGTCGAAGGCCGCCACGATCTCCTTCTCCGTGCGTACGGGCCACTTGGTGTCGCAGCCGCCCTTGGCGGGGTCGCAGTGGTACATTTTCTTGCCGTCCACCGTGATGGTGGCGATGTACGACGCGGGGCGCTGACAGTTGGCGCAGAGTTTGCCGGTGTACGTCTTGTAGCGGTCGCTGCGCTTCATGGCGGCGTCCATGATGGCGTCCACCTCGTCCTTGGTCACGCGGAAATCGAAGGGCCGGTTCTTCTTGTCCTTGATGTCCTTGAAGAACTGCGGCTGCAGTTCCTGGCCCAGGTGCTCGCGTACGGCGAACTCGGCGTAGCGCTGCATGTGCGGGTCGATGGTGGTGTAGATGCGCAGGCCGTCGGTGTAGATGTCGTACGGCTCCCCGTCGGCCTTGGCGATGCGGTATCCCCCCGTCTTCGGGTCCTTCGCATTCAGCAGGTCCTGCACCTTCATGCGGAGCGTTTCGCGCAGGTACGGTGCCGGTCCTTCGGTATGGTCCACGCGCTGGAACTCCAGGCCCAGCGGCAGGGCCTTCAGCGAATCGCGCTGCGCGGTGGTGATGAAGCCGTTCTTCTCCATCTGGTTGAGCACCACGTTGCGGCGCGTCATGGTGGTGTCCGGCCGCCGCAGGGGGTTGAAGAGCGCGGGGTTCTTGCACATGCCCACGAGCATGGCGGCCTCGTGCAGCTTGAGCGAGTCGGGGGTGGTATTGAAGTAGATGCGCGCCGCGCTGTTGATGCCCACCGCCTGGTTGATCCAGTCGAAGCGGTTGAGGTACATGGCGATGATCTCGTCCTTGGTGTACTCGCGCTCGAGCTTGGCGCTGATGAGCCATTCCTGCGACTTCTGCCGCACGCGCGAGAAGAAGCCGCGGGCGGGCTCGTGGAAGAGCATCTTGGCCAGCTGCTGGGTGATGGTGCTGGCGCCGCCCTTCTTGCCCAGGAAGGCGATGGCGCGCAGGGTGCCCCTTGCGTCGATGCCGCTGTGCGCACGGAAACGTTCGTCCTCGGTGGCGATGAGCGCGTCCACCACGTTGGGGCTGATGCGGTCATAATCCACCGGTATCCGGTTCTCCCGGTAGTATTGGCCCATGAGGCTGCCGTCGCTGAAGAGCACGGCGGTGGCCAGGTCGCTGCGCGGGTTCTGCAGCTCGGTGGTGCTGGGCAGGTCCTTGCTGGTGGCGGCCATGACCAGCATGAGCGCCAGGCCGACGAAGGGCGCCAGCACCACGGCCCACCAGAGCTTGGAGCCGATGCCCGCCCGCTTGCGCGCCGGCCTCTTCGTGTCGCCGTCCTTTTCCGCCATGGGCCAAAGATGGATGCCGCTTCCCGCGCCCGCTGTCCGGGACCCGGCCGGATCCTCACCGGGCTATCAACAACGCGGTCAGTTGCCCTTGCTCCGTTCCACGCTCACGCCCACGTCGATCACGCCGTCCAATTTTTCGGTGCGCATGGCCTGCCCGAGCGTGATGGTATAACGCCCGCTGCGGGGGAACTTGTTGCGCAGCTTGTACAGCACGTGGGCCTGGCGGTGGCTGTGGATGAAGCCCGTGCCGGCGCCGTACCAGCGCCCGGTGGGGTCGGCCAGCAGGCATTCCACGGTGTCCGTGGTTCTTGCGCTGTCGGGCCCCATGAGCGTGACGAAGGCGTAGAGGTTGCTGAAGGGGTAGTCGCCGGTGTGCCGCAGATCCAGGTACACGTCGTGCGGGGTGATGGTGTCCCGCATTTCGAAGCTGAAGCTCGGGTCCCAGCCACGCTCCCAAGCGCCGTGCGGGGTCTTGGCATCCTCCTGGAAGACCACATTGTCGGTGCAGCCCGCCAGGAACAGCGCGCACAGCAGGACCGGTGCGATCGCGCGCCTCACGCCGCAGGCGGTGTAACGGGGCCGCCACCCTGCTGGCCGCCGGGCCGGGGACCGCGGCGGTCCCGATGACGCCTGTTGCGGTTGCGGCCACCCTCGCCGGGCGGACGGTCGCCGCGCGGTGCGCCATCCGGCGGACCTCCTGCGGGCCGTTCACCCTGCGGCGCGCGCTGGCCTTGCGGTTTCGGCTCCCTTGGCGGGCGCGGCCCTTGGGCTTGTTGCGCGCCTTGGGGTTTGGGGCCGCCACCCCGGCGGTCGCCGTCGCGGCCCTTGCCGCCGCGCCTCTTCTTGCCACCGCTCTTGATCTTGCTGTCGAAGCGGGTCAGCTCATCCTCCCCGCCCACGCTTTCGTATTCCGGTTCTACCTCCACACCCACATTCTTCGCCGCTTCATTCTCCTCGGCGATCTGTGCGAAGTCGACGTCCACTTCCACGCCCTCCTTCATCTGCGCCAGGATCTCGCGCACCTTATCGATGGAAAGCCCGGCCATCACCGGCGCACTGCCGGGCATCTTGAAGAGGTACCACATCTTCTCCTCGAAGATGTCCGTCTTCATATGGAAGCCCGTGCCCTGGCGCGTCTTCAATTTCGCGTTCTGCGAGGGGTAGCTCTTCACCGCCTCGATGTACATGTCCAGCTCGTAGTTGAGACAGCACTTCAACTTGCCGCACTGCCCCGCGAGTTTTTGTGGGTTCAGCGCGAGCTGTTGGTAGCGCGCGGCGCTGGTGGTCACGCTGCGGAAGTCGGTGAGCCAGGTGCTGCAGCACAGCTCGCGCCCGCAGCTGCCGATGCCGCCGATGCGCCCGGCCTCCTGCCGCGCACCGATCTGCTTCATGTCGATGCGCACCTTGAAGCGGTCCGCCAGCTTGCGGATCAGGTCGCGGAAATCGATGCGCTGCTCGGAGGTGTAGTAGAAGGTGGCCTTGGTGCCGTCGGCCTGGTACTCCACGTCCGTCACCTTCATGTCCAAGCGCATGTCCTGCACGATGCCGCGGGCGGCGAACATGGTCTCGTCCTCCTGCTTGCGGGCCTCATGCCAGCGGTCGATGTCCTCCTGCGTGCTCTTGCGGAGCACTTTGCGCAGCTCGTAGGTGTCGGTGATGCTGCTCTTGCGCTGCATCTGTGCGCGCACCAGCTCGCCCGCGATGGTCACCATGCCCACGTCGTGGCCGGGTGCCGCGTCCACGGTCACCAGATCGCCCGGGTTCAACTGCAAGGCATTGGCGTTGCGGTAGAAGCTCTTGCGCGTGTTCTTGAAGCGCACCTCCACGGCATCGAAGGGCGTTTGGCCGCTGGGCAGGGGTACCCCGGTGAGCCAATCGAACACATCCAGCTTGTTACATCCGCTGGTGCTGCAATAGCCATTGCTCTTGCACCCGGCCGGTTTCCCGTCCGCTCCCGTTCCACAATTGCCGCAGGCCATGCTCAGTTCGTGCGGGGCGAGGCCCCGGTTGATGAGCGGCGAAGATAGCCGGATGGGAACCCCTCAAAAGCGCGCTGCGCTAGCAACTTATGCCGACATCGGTCGGGAAACACGCACGAACGGCTCGGCCCGAAGGGCCGGGCCCGCCGTCGCGGAGGAGGTCCGGAGCTGGAATGCCTGGCGCGGACAACGCATCTACCTTCACGCTTGTCTTCCAACAAACCCAACACCATGTTCCGGACACTGTTCGCGATGACCACCCTCCTATCAGCGCTGTTCGTGCAGGCCCAGCCGCTGGAGGTCCAGTTGAGCGTGGTCCACGACGCGTGCGGCAACGGCACCGGGCAAGTGACGGTCGTGGTGCAGGGTGGTGTGCAGCCACTGACGGTGGAATGGAGCAACGGTGTGATCAGCTCCGGAGACACGTTGATCCTGACGATCACGGGTCTCGTTGCCGATACATACAGCGTAACGGTCACGGATGATGTCGGCATGGTCGCGACCGGACTGATCGATGTGATGGACATGCCCGAACTGCAGTTCCCCTGGCAGAGCGGAACCGCCTACACCTGTGATGGCCAGTGCCGGAACCTGACATACACGAATCCGGGCTACACGCAAAGTGGCGTGCCGCCATATACCGTGACCGTGGACCCGCCGATCACCAGTGCGGAATTCCTGCCGGGCTACAACTACGTGGCGCTTGTCGGCCTATGCCCTGGTCTGCACACGATCACCTTGGAGGATGCTCTCGGCTGCACCAAGGTCTGGACCCTGGATATCGCGGACGCGCCCTCGCCCCAGTTGCTGGGTCAGACGATAGTCCCCACTTGTATGAACGGAGCGGATGGGAATGTCACCCTGCTGTTCGAGATGCCCATTTTGGTCTCGGCCTACCCGATGCAGGGTGGCGCTCAACCGGGCATTAGTTACGGGCCGCCGGAACAGGCCATTCTGACCGGCCTATCGGAGGGTCTGTACGAGGTCTACGTACACAACACCGCTGATCCCGACTGTTTCGACACGCTGTACGTGGACATGCCCTCGACCACCGTGGACTGCGGAAGCATCAGCGGCACGATCTACGCCGAGCTGGACGGTGATTGTGTGCTCAACGGCAGTGATGTGCCCTTGCCCTACCGCATGGTCTTTATCGAGCCCGGGGCACAACCGGTGCTGAGTGATGCGGCCGGGAACTATGCCACCGGCATCGGCTACGGCAACTACAGTGTGGATCATGTTTCGTCCGGGTTCGCGGTGCTGTGCCCGGATCCAGTGCCGGCGAATGTGACCGTGGATCCGGGAACGCCCGATGTGATCGTCGATTTCGCCATGGAGCCACTGACAGGTCCTGATGCCGCGGTCCACCTTTGGGTGTCCGCCTTGAAACCGGGCGTTGATGCCCTGTACATGGTCCATGTGATCAATAGCGGGCCCTACGCGCTGACGGATCTCACCATCGACCTCCACTATGATGCGCAACTCACCGTGTTGTCCGCCGATCCGGTCCCGGTGGTGAACGATCCCGGCGCGGCGCAATGGTCCATCCCTGGCCTGGCCCCCTTCGCCACCGTGGTCTGTTCGCTCTTGGTACAGGTGCCCAATGACCCAGGCCTCATCGGCACTACGATGGATGCGACCGCGACACTGAACATTAACCCGCCCGACGCGGATCCAACCAATAACCTCGTCTCTCTGGCGACACTCGTCACCAACGCGTTCGACCCGAACGACAAACAAGCACTCACCAGTTCGGGAAACGCTCCCGGTCTGTACATCCCGGCACTCGATACCCACATCGACTACACCATCCGATTCCAGAACACCGGGAACGCACCGGCCGAGCAGGTGTACATCCTCGACACGATCGCGCCGTCGCTCGATCTGCTCACATTCCAACCGCTGGTCGCTTCGCACCCGTTCAGCGCAAGCCTATTGGACGGCCGTACCCTGCGGTTCGACTTTCCGCAGATCCTCCTGCCCGACAGTCTGAGCGACCCGGTGGGCAGCCAGGGCTTCATCCGCTTCCGAATGCATCCGACCGATCCGCAGCCGGGAGACACGCTGGCGAACACAGCGGACATCTTCTTCGAACTGAATCCGCCGGTCAGGACGAATACCGCAGTGTTGACCGTGGAAACCACAAACACGATCCTCCAACAAGAGGAGTCAGGATCGATCCTATTCCCCAACCCGGCCGATGATCACGTGCGCTTGGTGCTCGACAGCGGCAATGACCACACCGTGCGGCGGCTTCTACTCGTGGATGAACTGGGGCGCACCGTGCTGGACCGGCAACTCGGCGCTTCCGGTGTCCTCGTGCTTCCCACCGGGCAGCTTGCCCCCGGTGTTTATCACCTCCGCGCGTTGCAGGATGATGGGCGCGTCAAAACCGCCAAGCTGGTGGTCGCGCATTGAGGAGGATCGGCTTAAGATCATCGAGCAACCCGAGATCGTCGTACTGCTCTCTTCCTTGAAAGGCCTGTTAAACCGCCGCCGCCTTCCGCACGAAGGGCTCCTTCTCGAAGTGCTTCGGGTCCTTCACCTTCGTGGGGTGCGTGGCGTGGTACTCGAACTCGTCGCGGAAATGGCGGATGGCGCTGGCAACGGGCCAGGCGGCGGCATCACCCAGCGGACAGATGGTATTGCCTTCGATGCGCTTCTGGATGTCCCAAAGCAGGTCGATATCGTCCGTGCGACCCAAGCCATGCTCCAGGCGGTAAAGGATCTTCTCCATCCAGCCGGTGCCCTCGCGGCAGGGGCTGCACTGGCCGCAGCTTTCGTGCGCATAGAACCGGGTGTGGTTCCACGTGCTGCGCACGATACACTGGGCATCGTTGTAGGCATAGAACCCGCCCGAGCCGAGCATGCTGCCCGTGGCGAAGCCGCCATCGCTCAGGCTTTCGTAGGTCATCAGGCGCGGCTCGAACTTGGCCGTCTTGAAGTAGAGCTCCGCCGGAATGATGGGCACGCTGCTGCCGCCGGGAACGACCGCCTTCAGCGCGCGGCCTTCCACGCCGCCGCACCACTCATCGCTGTTCAGGAACTCCTCGCAGGTGATGCCGAGCTCGATCTCGTACACCCCCGGCTTCTTGATGTTCCCGCCCGCACTGATGAGCTTGGTGCCCGTGCTCTTGCCGATGCCGATCTTGGCGTACTCCTCACCGCCGTCGTTGATGATGGGCACCACAGCTGCGATGGTCTCCACGTTGTTCACTACGGTAGGGCAGTCGTACAGGCCCTTCACTGCGGGGAAGGGCGGCTTGATGCGCGGATTGCCGCGTTTGCCTTCCAGACTTTCCAGCAGGGCCGTCTCTTCGCCGCAGATGTAGGCACCGGCCCCGATCTGCACGTGGATGTCGTGGTCAAAGCCGCTTCCCAAGATGTTCTTGCCGAGCCACCCAGCTGCGCGCGCTTCTTCAATGGCCCGTTCCAGGATGCGGTACACGTAGAAGTACTCGCCCCGGATGTAGATGTAGCTCACGTTCGCCCCGAGTGCGAAGCTGGACGTGATCATGCCCTCGATCAGGATGTGCGGGATCCGCTCCATCAGGTAGCGATCCTTGAAGGTGCCGGGCTCGCTCTCGTCGGCGTTCACCACCAGGTAGCGGGGAACTCCGGGCGGCTTCGCCATGAAGCTCCACTTCAATCCGGTGGGGAAACCCGCTCCACCGCGACCGCGCAAGCCGCTCTTCTTCACTTCCTCGAGCACCGCTTCGGGGCTCATGGTTTTCAGCGCCTTTTCCACGCTGCGGTAGCCGCCGTTCGCGCGGTAGCCCTCCAGCCCTTGGATCCCGGGCTTGTTGTCGTGCTCAAGGAGAAGCTTCCGGCCCATCAGTGATCCGTATAGTTGTTGCGTGGCTCGTTGCGCAACTGTTCGAGCAACGCATCCACCTTCTCGGGCGTAAGGTTCTCGTGGTACTTCGCCCCGCATTGCAGCATCGGTGCGGTGCCGCAGCTGCCGAGACATTCCACGCCCTTCAGGGTGAACATCCCATCCTTCGTGGTCTCCCCCACGTGGATGTTCAGCTTCTTCTCGAGGTAACTGATGATGTCGTCGCTGCCACGGATCATGCACGGGCTCGTGTGGCACACCTCCAGCAGGTGCTTGCCGATCGGCCGCAGGTTGTACATGCTGTAGAAGCTGGCCACCTCATATACCTCGATGTGCTGGATGCCCAGCACCTGAGCCACGGCGTCCATCGCGTTCACGCTCAACCAGCCGTCATTCTCTGTCTGTGCGATGTGCAGGATCGGCAGCAGTGCGCTCTTGCTCCGGCCTTCCGGATAGCGGGCCATGATGCGTTTGCACTCCGCCAGTCCTTCGGCACTGAAGCTGAAGGGCGGTGTGCCTTCGGTGGTGGTGACGGCTTTGAGGGTGGCCATGGTCAGGTGCAAAGAAAGGAGGAAGCGTGCATGTTTTTCACCGCCACGGCGCTACGAACGCAACGGCAGCGCCACGCCATTCCAAACACTTGGCGGAATCTTGGCGTCCTTGGCGTCTTGGCGGTGGGACCCACTACTACTCCGGCATCCCGTTCGCGATACGCCGGATCCCATCCTTCAGCAGCACTTCATTGAAGTTGATCAGCAGACCAAGCCTGTTTCCTGTTAGCCGCAGGTATGTGAGCATTTGAGCGGTGTGGATGGGGTGTAAGGCATCCACGGACTTCACCTCTACGATGACAAGTTTCTCCACCCACAGGTCCAACCGGTAGCCCGCATCGAGCTTCACTCCTCCATAGTGCAGAGGCAACGGATGTTGATGAAGCACCGACGCGTCCGACAGACACAGTTCGTGGATCAGGCAATGGACGTATGCACTTTCAAGCAAGCCTGGCCCGAGCGCCTTATGCACTTTGAACGCCGCATTCAGCACCAGTTTCGCTATGCGGTCCTCTTCCACCATAACGTGGCGCTCCCTTGGCGTCCGTAGCGTCTTGGCGGTTGTGTATTCCTGCTTTCTTGGCGGGCCCTTGGCGTCCGTGGCGTCGTGGCGGTGAACGGCCTCAGGCGTCCAGCTCCCCAGCGATCACGTTCATGCTGCTCATGGTGAGGATCGCATCGCTCAACATGGTGCCTTTGATCATCTCCGGATAGGCTTGGTAATAGATGAAGCACGGGCGGCGGAAGTGCAGGCGTGCCGGCGTGCGGCCACCATCGCTCACGAGGTAGAAGCCGAGCTCACCGTTCGCGCCTTCCACGCAGTGGTACACCTCGCCGATCGGCACGGCGGTCTCACCCATCACGATCTTGAAGTGCCAGATCAGCGCTTCCATCTGGTTGTACACCTCGTCCTTCGGCGGCAGCACCCACTCGGGCACATCGGCCGTGAAGGACTTCTTGTCGCTCAGCTTGTCGAGCTTGTCCAGCGCCTGCTTGATGATGCTGATGCTCTCCTTCATCTCCTGGTCACGCACCATGAAGCGATCATACGTGTCACCGTTCTGGCCGAGCGGGATGATGAAGTCGAAATCCTGGTAGCTGCTGTACGGATCCGCCACGCGCACATCGTAGTCCACGCCGCAGGCACGCAGGTTCGGTCCGGTGAAGCCGTAGGCCAACGCACGGTCCGCCGGGAACGGTCCGCAGTTGATCGTGCGGTCCATGAAGATGCGGTTGCGGATGAGCAGGTTGTCGAACTCCTTCAGCGCCGCCGGGTAGTTCTTCACGAAATCGCGGATCAGTGCCCAGCACTTGTCGCTGAAATTGCGCTCGAAGCCACCGATCCGACCCATGTTGGTGGTGAGGCGTGCGCCGCAGATCTCCTCGTAGATGTCGTAGATCTTCTCCCGCTGCTGGAAGATGTAGGTGAAGCCCGTGAGCGCGCCGGTGTCCACGCCGATCACGCTGTTGCAGATCAGGTGGTCGGCGATGCGCGCCAGCTCCATCACGATCACGCGCATGTACTCCACGCGCTTGGGGAGCTCGATGCCGCAGAGCTTCTCCACGGTCATGTGCCAGCCCATGTTGTTGATCGGCGAACTGCAGTAGTTCATCCGGTCCGTGAGCGTGGTGATCTGGTAGAACGGCCGGCGTTCCGCCAGCTTCTCGAAGGCGCGATGGATGTACCCGATGGTCTGCTCCGCGCTCTGGATCACCTCGCCGTCCAGGGTGAGCACGTTCTGGAAAATGCCATGCGTGGCCGGGTGCGTAGGCCCGAGGTTCAGCGTGTTCAGGTCCTTGTGCTCCGTATTGGGCACCAAGTCGTGCTGCCAATAATCGGGCTTCACGATACCGGATCCTGAGGGTGTGTCACCCTGAGCTTGTCGAAGGGTGCTCATCGGCCGAAGTAGCTATCGTCTTTGTCCTCGCGGGTGGGATCTTCCAACGGATAATCCTTCCGCATCGGGAAGGCCGGGAAGTCCTCCATGTTGAGGATGCGTTTCAGGTTCGGGTGGCCTCTGAATTGGATGCCGAAGAAATCCCACGCCTCGCGCTCCATCCAGTTGGTCGTGGGCCAGAGGTCGGTGAAGGTCGGGAACACCGGGTCCTTCATCGGAGTCTCCGTCTTAAGGCGGATGCGGTGGCCGTTGCGCATGCTGTGCAGATGGAACACCAGGCCAAGCGCATCGCGGTCCGCATAGTGCATGCCTCCCATCGACGTCAGGAAGTTGAAATCCAGCTCATCGCGCAGGAACTTCAGCACATCGTGGATCACAGGCTTTTTCACCGTGATCACCAGCATGTCCGTGATGCGCTCGTGCGAAACGACGTTCTCCCCGAACGACGCGGACAGCTTGTCGATCGTGAGTTGATCGCGGTCTGCTTTGATGGCGAATGCCGGCATGATCAACGCGGATGGTGAGGTGAGCCGCAGATGGATGGGGATGGACGCCGATGCACGCCGATAGGACCACCCTCGCTCGATAACGTGGGGGTATCCGTTGCGTTCGTGGCGTCGTGGCGGTGGAGCACGGTGGTCAATCGATCTTGTAGGTCTTGAGCAGGTGCTCGTACTCCTTGCTGTAGCGGCG
>Ga0138256_10004708_pt1 | contig 14494 bp, 11 predicted proteins | sample KNB2016incub_MG_FD_105486 | JGI IMG/M metagenome (GOLD analysis project Ga0138256, IMG submission 105486) | Active sludge microbial communities from wastewater in Klosterneuburg, Austria - KNB2014incub_MG | ecosystem: Engineered > WWTP > Activated sludge > Unclassified | place: Austria... | reverse complement strand
GCGCGCTGACGTAATCGCGCACCGTGACTCGCAGTGGGCCGAAACCTTCGGTCTGTTCACACATGAGCGCCTGCGCGCCATCTCGATCTAAAACGGTATTGATCGCATGGCGTAAATGCTGTGCTGGTAAAAATTCTGCGGGTGGCGCGCCGCTGCTAAAGTTGATCACACCGGGCTTGCGCGCCAACCTCATCATTTCTTGCAGCGATCTATCGGCGATCGGTTGAGATTCATTGTGATGATGCGCGCTTGGATGCCCTGCGCTGGGCGTTGGCATCGGCATAGATTCGCGTTCCCCAGCCACAAACGTACCGCGCCCGGCATGCGCGCTTAAATATCCTTCGGCGCGCAGTTCAGCATATGCGTTGACCACACTAATCCGACTGATGCCAAGCTGGCGCGCAAGATCGCGACTGGCGGGAAGCCGGGTGCCCGCAGAAAGCAAGCCACTTTCAATCTGGGCGCGTATATGACGAATGAGCTGGCGATAAATAGGCTCTTCGCTGTTACGATCCAGCGTAACCGAGAGTGACGTACTCAGCATGTTAGACTCTCCTACCAAGTTGTCTATATGACAGCATCCCCTTTCGGGGCTTAATATCTATAGAAACCTCTAAACGACTCGAAGAATTCGACTAATATACCATTGCAGTCCAAGCGATACCAATTTCATTATCGCCAGAAAAATTGTGCCTTTTCATCCCATTCTAGAAATAAAAAAGGACAGCGCGTTGGCCGTCCCTTATTAGCAGTTGATACTGCGCTGTTTACGGCCCGACCTCTACGTGTAAAACTTCAGTTAATACGACAGCCGCAACCTCAGTTGTGGCGCGCTTCACCTGCGGTTGGGAAGCAGTCGTAACAGGATCACCATCTTCATCGTTCACTTGCGTAAACAATGTGGCAAAGGTATCCAGCGCCAGCAGGTTATCAATCGTGTCTTCAATCGTCTCAACATTCAAATCGCTGACAATGACATGCGGAGTTTCCAGCGCAGCGTAGCGCACTGGCGGCATATCTGGAAGTGATTTGCTCACTTCATAGCTCAGATCCATTTGCCTGTTCAAATAGGAAGGAATTACGAAAACAGCCGTATAGAACGTCTTGTTTTCCATTTCGACAATGACATCACAGGCATCATAAGTGCCAGACTCGGTGTGTTTTTCGAGCCAGATACATTTGGGAATCAGCAGGGCTGCCGCGTTCATAATCTGATCTTTCTACTCAACGGGGTGTTTCCGCGTAATCTGCGGAGAAATGATGATCTAAGGATTATTTTGCAGAATAAGCCCAAATGAAAACCATGTCAATAAAGGTTGGTAATACCTTATTGATCACCCCGGGGCACTCGTTAATTTGCCTCATTTGACACTAATCCTTACACTCCGTATACTCACTTTTGAACTATAAATACCATCGCGGGATCTGTTCAATCGTCCGCCGAGGAGAATTGCCATGATTCAGGGGAACGACAGCTTCCGGCTGATCGTGCGTCGAGGCCCCCAACCGAACCAGTCGTATGAACTGAATAAAGATATCGTTACGCTGGGGCGGGACATTACAAATGATATTGTGATTAACGATCCCGAGGTGAGCCGTCATCATTTGCGATTAACACGCGGTGCGGGCACCTTCGCCATTGAAGATCTTGGCTCTACGAACGGTACCTTTATTAATGGACAGCGCCTCACCGGGCCACGCCCCCTTCGCCCCGGCGATATGGTCGGGTTGGGAGAAACGGTAACGCTGGCATACGAAGCAGCAGCATCGGCGATGACTGCGGCAGACGCACCGCCTGCCGGCACTATGTTGAATCCGGCGCAGCGTTCGCAGCCGATGCAGCCTTCACAGCCGGTCTCTCCGCAAAGTGCGCCGCCATCACAACCCTACGCACCTTCATCGCCCTATGCGCCACCGCAGGGCTATCCACCGGCGGCATCACAACCGGCGCAGCCGATGCAGCCTTCACAGCCTTATTCGCCGCAGGGTGCATCGCAGCAGTATCCGCCTTACAATCCCTCACAGCCTTATTCACCATCCACAGGCTATACCGGCGCTCAACCTTCATCACCCTACGGCGCGCCATCGGCATCAATGCCTGCACAGGTGCCGCAGGGTACGGGTTATGGTGACTACGATCCCTATGCCATCCGCGAAGAGGGGCAAAATAATACCGCTCGCTTTGTCTTGATTGGCTGCGCACTGCTTTCGATTCTCTGCTGCTGCTCGACCATTGTTGGCGCAGTCGCAGTCGATCAGATGTGCCTGTGGAATCGCCTACCGATTATCTATCCGATCTTGCAATCGCTAGGTTACGTCTCCATTTGCTGAGGCGTATCAGCGTATCGGTATCCACTGCCGTTATGACGCATCCTCTATCATTCGGCTAGTTTGCCGGGCGTGTCATCATCACGCCCGGTTTTCATAGAATTTTCAGGTCTTACGATGGCGAATGACCCGGCTATCACCGATACATGCGCAAATCATCTTATAGAAACCGTCAACCCTGCGCGACAGATTGATTGTACTTACGACAATTGCAACCCTGCGCGACAGATTGATTGTACTTACGACAATTGCAACCCTGCTCTTCGCCCCCTATACTTTTCTCGTTTATAACTTCAATTCTGGAAATATCATGCCCGTTGTCGTCATTTTCATCTTCGGCGCAGTCGTCATTGGCAGCGGAGCGATGCTGGCTCCAGCCTGGCCGACGAAACATCCACGTATCGGGCTGAATGCCGCCCTTGCGCTGGCGTTGGTCGTCGTCGGCGCGTTGTTCTGGGCGAATTTATTTGGCTGGAACACGTTAGTCATTGACTATCTCTTGTTTGCGTTGGTCACTAGCATCTTCCTGTTCGGCACACTCTCGTTCGGTCAAAAACGTGCCGAAAAGAAAGGTGAAGAACTGCTGGACAAGGATCAAGGATGGCCGGGGCCTGGCGACCTGCTCTTCTTTGCGCTGGTCACGGTTATCTTCGTCGCGCCGGCACTGATGCTGCCGGTACCGCTGGATACCGACGCGCAGGGTTTTGGCTATCTGGCGCTCATGGCTCGCGAAGGTGCGGGTTTCACCACACTTGCTCCTTTTCACCCCGAAATCAGCTATCTATATTCGCCGGGTTTCATCGGTATGGTCGCCTATATCAGCCAGCAGTTGGGGCAAGGCATGCACGATGTGCAGTTTGGCATTGCTGCCATCATGGGCATCGTCATTGTTTTCCTCGCCTACGACTTTGGCGCTGAGCTTCAGGATAAGCGGTTGGGGCGAAGCATGGCCGTTGCCGCGCTTCTGGGTACCGGACTATATACCGCCTTCATGGATTCGCATTTCACCACTTTGATGGCACTGGTTTTCACTTTTGCATTCTTCATTTATACATACCGCTATCTGCGCGATGGCTATCCCGTAGATGCGCTTGGCGCCGGGCTAATGTTCGGTGCGACTGCCATCACCCATCCTGATACGATGATCATCCTGCTGCTTGGCTATACGCCGTGGCTGATCAGCATGTGGCTGGGGCAGCCGCGCCCGACGGTGAAGCGATGGCTGGTGCTGGCATTAGGAATCCCGCTGATCGGAGTTTTCTCAGTTTCGCCGTGGCTGTTCAGCATCCGCGATTTGTTAGGCTCAGAAATTGCCTCGCCATTTGAACGCAGCGCAAGTCACATTATCGTCATGATCGCCTACCACGGTATCTTGATTGTGCCCGTCGCCATTATCGGGGCAATCACCGGGCTTAGCCGGCGCTCTCAAGCGGCGCTGCTAGCTGTAGGTTGGCTGCTGCTAGCCCTCGACTTTGCCTCATTCGGCATCATAGAAACGCTATTTGGCTGGCTGTTAGGCCCGCTGCTGCGCTATGATTATCCATTCAGCATCGCATGGCACAGCCCGATCATCCCCTATACCATTCTGGGCGGCATCGGGCTGCTCTGGCTGTACAATAAGTTCATCGCGCCCAGGCCAGCCTTGAAGCAGAATTTACGCAAAGCCGCTCCGGCAGTAATAGTTACGGCCATTGGCGTGATCATTGTGGCAATAATTGCGGCGCCAGCTTTTCCGAACCTAATGCGCGGAACAGTACAGTTTTACGGCGCATTTTCCTCTGAGTCCGACGTTCAGGCAATGGAATGGCTGCGCGCCAATACACCTGAAGATGCGCGTATACTCAATTACTCACAGCCCCATGAAGCTGATTGGGCGCCTCTGATTAGCGAGCGAGATACCGTATATTATCGCCCACAGCCATTCTTTGTAGGGGATGAAGTTAGTCTTACTGAGCAGGAACGCCTGCGCGCATTCTGGCGCGACCCGGCCAATCCAGAGAATGAAAGCTTGCTGCGTGAAGCTGGCATTCACTTTGTGCTGCTGCCGCAGGTGATCGGAAACCCGAATGCCTTTAGCAGCATGTGGCGCTGGCGAGAACCTTTTATTGAGACCGCGAGCAGCCAGATTGAAGACGCGCCCTATCTTACCGAAGTATTTGACGCGGAGGGTGCGCGGGTGTATCAATTAAACGACGGATAATGCTTCTAACTCATGCCAAACGATCCGCCCGGCGGCAGCGACGACAGCCGCGACCATTTAGAGAATAACGATCCCGATTCATCACGCCCACCCGAAGGGGTGCCGGCGTCAGTTGAATTCATGGAGATGATGCGGCAGGCGGCCGCTCGCTTTAGGCCTGCCTCTACCCCTGATAATCCGGTTGAGGTACCGCTCACCCCTCCGCCCAAATTCGATTACTCATTTGACGAAGATGAGGATGAAGAATTTGAACTGGCGGATGAATATGAGGATGATCTTCTCGATGATGAGGGGAAGGCGCAGCCCACCCCACGCCGTAAACGCCGCCGCAGGTCACGCACAATTGGCATTATTGCGGGTATCGTCCGAACCATGATCATCATCGTGGTTGCCGCCGGGTTAACCGCGACCATCTTCACATGGTTCACGCCGAATGAATTTCTGACTACAGATGTACGCGAAAGTTTAAGCGTTGCCATTGCCACCGATTCGGCAAGTGCGCTGCCTACGGCCTTACCAACACCGAACTGGGCGCGGCGAATTGGCATCGTCTCAGGTCACCGCGGCCCGCAAAACGACCCTGGTGCGATCTGCCCGGATGGTTTGACCGAAGCTGAGATCAATTTCAATGTGGCACAGCAGGTCGTTCAGGGTTTACAGTCCCGCGGCTATACCGTTGATCTGCTCGATGAGTTTGATCCCCGTCTGGACGGTTATCAGGCGACGGCGCTGGTCTCCATTCATTCTAATACCTGTCAAAGTTTCGGTGAGGTCGTCTCCGGTTTCCTCGTAGCATCGGCAGCGGCGCGCGCAGGTTCAGGCGGCACCGACGAGCAGTTGGTAGATTGTCTCGCCCAGCATTACGCTGTTGCTTCAGGCTTAGAACGGCGTACCGGTGTCACCGTAGATATGACCGATTACCACACTTTCCGCGAAATTAACCGCCAAACGACGGCGGCCATTATCGAGCTTGGCTTTATGCTGGCTGACCGAGACGTGCTGACCAGTAGACCTGATGCATTAGCCAACGGCATTACCGATGGCATCCTCTGTTATCTAGAGCCGGGCGTTATTGAGCCAACAGTTGAAGGTATACCCGGCGACACCTAATCAAGGGACGATTGATCGCTTTATGAATTACGAATTGGTTTTCTACACCCGCACATCAGGCTGCCCATTTGTGACGCTGGCAAAGCGCGTTTTGAATGATTATGGCGTGAGCTATCACGAAATTTTCATTGATGATGACGATACTGCCCGCTCGCGCGTGCTGGAATGGACAGGCTTCCTTTCCGTCCCTACCATCGTAGTGGCTGAAGCTGGTGAAGTGCTGCCCATCACTATACCAGAACCGCTGCCTCGCGGCGCCAGCCCGCGCGGCATTGATCGGGGTTATATGATTACCGAACCGGGCAGCGAAGAACTGCTGTACTTTCTACTGCGCCACAAATTCATCGCAGAAATTGTGCGGGATTAACTCTGCATCGTTAACCCTACAAAAGTAATTATTCTGCTGCTAAACTGAGGCACAATTGGAGGGGTCGCATAGTGGCCTAGTGCGCTCGCTTGGAAAGCGAGTAAGGGTGCAAGCCCTTCGCGGGTTCGAATCCCGCCTCCTCCGCCATGATGCAGAACGGGCGCACCGATAATTAGTGCGCCCGTTTTTGTTCTACAATAGAAATAGATGCAGCATGGAGCAAGCCTAAACAGTGGAAAAGCTCCCGAACTATATTACCTTCAGCAGAATACCCCTTGCGCTAAGCCTATTTTTTACAACCCCATTAAACGCCGCCTTCTACTTGATTTACGGGCTTTGCGGGTTAAGCGATTTTCTAGACGGATTTATCGCTCGAAAAACGGGAACCACCAGCGAATTTGGCGCGAAGCTGGACTCTCTCGCAGACCTGATCATGATGGGCGTACTTCTGTTTATGCTGTACCCTGTGGTCAGTCCTTCAACAAACGTTATCGTCTGGATTATTGTCATTGCCGTGATCCGGCTCATCTCAGTGCTGACTATCTTCAAACGCTACAAAACCTTTGCCGTGCTCCACACATACGGCAATAAAATCACCGGCATCCTTATATTTTTATTCCCCGTATTTCTACTTTTCCTGTCCCCCACACTGCTGCTTTATGGCGTTTGCCTTGTAGCCAGCATCTCAGCGGTTGAAGAATTACTGATTAACCTGACATCAAGCGAACTGCGTGTGAACCGGGGTAGCATCTTTGACTCATCGAAATTATAACCCTAGGGGCTAACCGGGAATATTCAGCGTCGTGCAGTCAATATTCAGATATGGCGAAAAGTTCGGCCAGATAGAGGCATTATTTTCAAGCTGAAGGAATCGCCCATTTACGATGCCCAGCGAACCATCGGGAAGATATCCCATCACATAGCAGCCGTAAAACGTTACAAAGGTGTTATCAGTGTGCTGCCCGATCAACACTGCGGGTAAAAAGCCGTTCAAATAGCTGTGACCGGCGCTCGCGCCTGTCTGCATATAGGCGCCCGTATAGACATCAATATAGTAAGTGTTGGCGTAGCCCGCCGCGAAAGAGTTTGCAACTGGGCGATAATCTACTGCCGGAGCGCCGTTAGGCCGCGGCCCCGGAAGTGGTTGCAGCCACATAGCATAGGCATCCGGATAATTACGCAGGTTGATATTGGCATAATACTGCTTGACGGCAACTTCTGCGTCGCTGGCCTGCTCAGGGGACGCATTAACAGGTTGCAAGTTGTAACAGCTTTGATTCAAGATCGAATTCAGCGTCACAAAATCAGGCTGATAGGTTGCAAACCGGGTGAAATGACCATCCTGAATACGCCAACCATTGTTGTAAACCATGTCGTAACAGCCATAGTATGCTCGCACTGAACCATTATCTTGATGGCTCACCAGAACACTGATCACTTTCCCGGCCTGTGTCGCGCTGGAAGATTCTAGAACGCCAAAATAAGGCAGAACATACTGGGTATTAGAGTAGCCGTTGACGAACTCGATGTAAGAGGAAGGCGGTGTATTCCATAAAGCGTAGGCTGACTGGTAATTTTGCAGGCTGATATAGTTGTAAAATGCCATCAGCGCGTTTTGAGGCGTGCTAAAACCACCGGGCACCTGTGCTTGCGCAGCCGCAGAGCCACCAATCGTCAACATCAGCACAACAATCAAAACTAGCTTCTTCATTTCACACCTTTCACCCTATGCATCAAACCGGTTCAATTCCCTGAACTATTACAAAGCGTAGCACAGTTCATAAGGCCTTAAATCACCCTGTTGAACTACAGGCGCTAAATCAAAAGGCGGCCAGTTGGCCGCCTTTTGATTTAGAAGAACACTTTGGCGATACTTAACGCGCCCTGATTCCAGGGAACGCGGTGCGAAACACCAGATTGGCCTTCAAAGCTGTGTAAGTTATCCAGATACCACTGGTAATTGCGGATCAAGGCGTCTTTATTGCTGTACTGCGGCTTATATCCCAGTTCGTGCTCGGCCTTCTCAATCGAAACAAACGAGTCTTTGCCGGCAGTTTCGTATACCCACGCATACAGCGGCGAAAGATTTAGCTTTTCCAGTACTTTCAGCCCGAAGATCACCGGGCTGGCAGGGAACGGCATAATCTTCTTGTTGTATCCGGCGTAATCAAGCACCGCCTGATAATCTTCGCGCATCGTAGTATATACTTTTGCGCCGATATTGAACGTTTGATTCGTAACCTTTTCATCCAACGTTGCGGTCAGGTAAATAGCGTCGCACAGATCTTCAACATCCAATAATTGATACCGGTTATTGCCGCTTCCAATCATCGGGAAGCCGCGCCCATCCTTCGCCCAATCGTAAAACAAAGCAAATACACCCAGTCGTTCCGGGCCGATAAATGATTTGGGGCGAATAATCGGGACGATTAATCCCTTCTCGCGATATTCAATGCACACCTCTTCCGCCATGATCTTGGCCTTACCATACGGCCCAACCCCGACCAGCGCATCCGTCTCCAATAACGGATGGTGATCTGGCACGCCGTACACTGCGGTAGAAGAGACATGAATAACTCGCGAGGCTTTGTGCCGGAAAGCTGAATCCAGCACATTACGGGTGCCATCAATATCGGTGCTGAAAATATCTTCTTCGTTATACAGTGGCAGCGCCGCCGCTGTATGTATCACAATATCAACGCCTTGCATCGCAGCATCAACATCGGCACGATTGCGAATATCGCCAACAACTTCGGTAATTTGAGCGCGTTCAGGATATTCAAAAGGGGCTATATCCAGAGATTTGACATGATGCCCGCGAGCCAGCAAATGGCGCACAAGGTTGATGCCAAGAAAGCCTGCCCCACCGGTAATTAGGTAAGTTTTTGTATCGCTCATGGTGTGATGACTTCCATCATTGCATAGAAAACACGGCAAGTGTAGTGTTCTATTCCTATGCTGGTCAATAGTAAACCCACCCTACACGGCGGGAAATCCCAATGCTAACATCGCCACTTATCTTTTCCACGTAGGAACGATACCCCGATGCCGCGCAAACCCGTAACGCTAATTCCTGTAGAAGCCCCGGTTCAACAAAGCGCTTTTGATCTGGTTGAAGTTTTGATCACCGCGCTGATGAACGCCGGATATATGCTGCAAGACGGCGATGTGCTGGCGGTGAGCAGCAAGTATGTCGCTATTAGTGAAGGCCGGATTGTTAATCTGGAAGATATTGGGATCACGCCTGAAGGCGCTGCATTGGCCGAACGTTACCAGATGAACCCAATTATCGCTCAACTGGTCTTGCAGGAAGCCGATCATATCTTTGGCGGCATTCCCGGATTCTTGCTCACCTTCAAAGATGGTATTCTTTCGCCCAACGCAGGCATTGATCGTTCCAATATACCCGGTGGCAGCGCTGTGCTGTTTTCATCCGATCCTTATGCCAGCGCCGCCAAACTGCGCGAAGCTGTCCAGAAACGCTTAAGCGTGGAAATTGGCTTGATTCTCACTGACAGCTGGCTCATTCCGGGCAGGCTCGGCACTTCAGGGATCGCGCTGGCGACTGCCGGTTTCGCACCGGTGCAAGATGAACGCGGCAAGCTTGATCTTTTTGGAAACCCGCTCGTCGTCACCCGGCGCGGCATCGCGGATACGATCTGCGCCGCCGCCGAATTGGTCATGGGCGAACGCGACGAAGCCACGCCCTTCGTCATCGTGCGCGATACGGGCATTACGCTCACCGATACGCCGATCACCACTGCCGATGTCGCCATCGAGTGGCCGATGGATATCTACGTCCAGTCACTCACTGAGGGCTTACTCAGTGCCAGACCTCCCGACGCCTGATCCAAAATTTTCAGGACTTCTATAGCGAATGCTTAAAGAAATTAGCCCGTGATCTGCTGCAAGTAATGGTGCAGATCATCCCGTTCCGGTGAATGTGCCAGCGCGCGGAGCAAGTAATCCCTTGCCAGCACTGGTTGGCTTTCAGCGAGCGCGATCTGGCTTAAAGCCTGGAGGGCTTCAGTGACCATCTCCCGATATTGTTCCCGGCGTTGAGCGACCCAATCCATATCCACAGTTTCAAGGAACTCGCCACGATAAAGCTCGACAGCGCGTAAATAATACAATTTCATACTGGCAGCATCGCCGCCGGATTCAGCACATTCAGCCATTTCCCGGAATTCGTCAACATCTATGCATCGCGTCAGCTGGTCACTGGGAATATAGTACCCGCTCCGATATTGTGTCAGCTCAATATTTTTATTGCCCGATACGCGGCTCAGGCGATCCGTAATTTTGCGCTTGGTCACATGAAAAACATTAGTCGCCTCACGAACCGAAAGCGTCGGCCAGAAAGCATGAAAAATCTCGTCGCGGGTGACTAAGGGGCGATCAATCAAATAAAAGAATAGGTTTCGGGGCAGCACGCCATCCCACCGGGATACCTCATGCCCATTGATGAGCACCCTTCCTTCACCAAAAGTAAAAACCTCCAGCGTTGGGCGTTCATACGGATCAGCTGAAAACATGCCGGATGTAGCCCGCCATTCCCGGCCAAGCACCCGCACATCTCCCTTTTCGATCCATTCTTGCCATGGATCACGCCCTAACTGGCGGGCATTGAGAATTATCTGCACGCCCCGTGGAAGGTTAGCAAGCAAGGCACCCCAGAATCGTGCTTCATCCCGCTGCCCGGATACACGATCATATTCATCCAACAGCAGCGCAGTTTCTCCGTTCTGCTTCGCAATATTGGCAAAATCGGCCGAAAGCGCCTCCGCCCAACTGGCTGCGTCTCCATCCTTCAACGCCTGTGCAAGCACGGGGAAATCTGCATTGCCGGTCAGCCCTAATAACCAGCTCTTCAAGGTTTTCTGCTCTGCGCGAATGCAATAATATTGCATAGACATGCCGTAATATTCGCTTAAGCAGCTGATAAAAACATTTCGATTTTTCGTTTCAGGGTATAGAATGACCAGCTTCTTGCCAGCAATATGCTCGTGGATTGCATCATAAGAAGTATTTGTCAGTGTAGTAATCATCGGCGGCATCTGTAATTAGGATTATAGAAGTAATCTTCACTGTATATTGTAACAGCGTCACCTAAAATTCAGCCTAAAGGATCGCGCCGTTTTGCAATCGTCCCCTCTGCTTCCTGCTGCGACTGCCCAGTCTAATCATTTCATTATGCGCATTGCACGAATCGTACTGCATTTTGAGTGGCTGGCGCTGCTGATCATGATCGCTGCCTTCTGGGCGCCAGATTTTCGCCGTGTATGGACACTTCTAGCCATGCTGCCCATTCTGGCAGCCCGTCTCATCCTCTATCGGAGATTATGGAAACCCACGCCACTCGATCCTATCTTCATCCTGCTCATTTTGCTGGGCATTCTCAACTTCGCTATCGCGCCCTATCGTCAGGGCATCGTTCATCTCGATATTCTCTCGATCCAGTTCACCCTTCCTTACAATCTGGTAGCGCTCGGCAGGCCAATTTTTGGCATTCTTATAGCAACAACCTTTGCTGATCGTGCCTTTAGGCAGGGATCAGCCCGTGAACTGATCTGGTTCAGCATAGGGCTAGGCTTACTCATAGGCATCCTCGGATTAACTACTGCCCAGTACACCACTAAATCCAACCAGCTTGAATTCATCATTCATTTGCTTCCCCAATTTCGCGCTTTCCCCGGAGCTGAGGGGGGATTTAACGTAAATGAAATTGGCGGCGCGATGGCGTGGTTCGCGCCATTCTGCGCTGGCGTTGGTATATGGTCATGGCGGCAGTGGCGCGCGGCGGGTGCACGCTCAAGTTTAGTTCTGGCGGGCATCTCCAGCACCGCCTTCATTTTCCTCTGGAGCGCGCTATTTTTAGGGCAAAGCCGGCTAGCAATTTTTGGCGTCCTCTTAGTGCTGTTCGCCATTGTCTGGTTGATGGTGCCATCTGGCCGCTGGCGAAAGATTGGTCTTGGAATTGTCGCCTTTTTCTTTATTACTGAGTTAGTCCTCCTCAGCGGCATCATCAATCCGCAGGCTGCCGAACTGGCCGAACGTGACGAGGGCAGCGCATCCAGCCGCCTGCTAATGTGGGAAAGCGTACTTTCAATTGTGATTGACCACCCACTAAGTGGCGTTGGCGTAAACAACTTCCGCTATGGCCCTGTGCGCGATGATTATCCCGTCACCGGTTATATCAACGGGCAGCGAATCCTTCCGCACACACATAATGAGTGGCTTCAGTTCGCCGCAGATCTTGGCATACCCGGATTTATGCTGTATATCGCTCTGCAAATTGTCGCTCTGTGGATGCTCTGGAAGGTATGGCAAAAAGGATCAGTCAACGAACAGATGTTAGCGCTAGCGGTTGCCGCGGGATTAACTGCGCACGCCTTTTTTGGACTGGGCGATGCTATTACGATATGGGATCGCTTCGCCTTCGGGCTTTGGTGGTTACTCGGTATTGCCTGTGCCCTGTTTGTACTGGTTCAGCCCCGCCGTAGTTCTGACAAAATCGCTGTGACGGTGCGCTGAGACTCTGCAAGTCATAAAGCTTATGGAAAAAACAGGGGGATTCCCTCTTAAAGTGATAATTGTAATGATAACAACATTTGCTTGAACGAGTTGGATGATTTCACGGGCTATGGCTTCGCCGATACCCGCTGCTTTACGAGTGATGATGCCTTCAACGATGCGCCGCGCGCGCAGGTTTTCGCTTGTTTTGATGCTGTTGTTGGGTGTTTCGGCGCTTGCCTTCATTGCTGCGCTGCTCGCACTTTTTAGCGGCAGTCTTCCCTCATTTTTGATCACTATACTTATCTTCGTGATAAGTATAGGCGCTGCTGCCCTAACTATCAGCAATCGTCAAAATCCAACACCCGGCGGCCCGGTGTTGGAGCAGTTGGAGCAGTTGAACCGCCATTTTAACCCGGCAGCACCTCTCCAAACGGCTCTCAATGAAGCCGGTAAAACAGCCCTTCAACTTACCCATGCTGATGCAGTGCTGCTTTACGCGCTGGAAGGTCTCCCCGGCGCATCCCAATTAATGGTTGCAGTTGGCAGTACAACCGCCGAAGGTTGGCCCGTTTCTTTGCCAGAACGCTTGCCTACATCTCAGGGGTGGATCACCCTATCCGATTCATACACAAGCAGGCAGTTCCCCGCTAACATCGGCCAATACGCAGCTGAATCCGGGTTCAACTACGGTCTACTCGTGCCCTTACAGGGCGAAACCGCGATTTTAGGCTCGTTGATTTTGCTGTGCGGCGGAAACAGTTCTCCGCCTCCGATTGATCAATCGTTGATGCGGATGCTAGACGGCTTGATCGCTTCATATCTGGATAATTCTCACCTTTTCAAGGTGTTAGAAAGTTACGCTGTTCAGATGGCGCAGCTGACGCATCTCAGCCGGATGACAGCGCTGCGCAGCCAGGTAGATGAAATCGTCGCAGAAAGTCTTGCCATCCTCGGGGAAATGCTGCCAGAAAAATCGCTGGCTTTGATGCTTAATGAAGATGATGAAGCGAATGTCTCACTTTATATAAAACCCACGGGAGAAAGCCAGCAAGAGTACATTCAAGCTCATTTTGACCAATGGCACGAAATAGTGAAGCTGCTAGCCAAAACTTCGACAAACGCGCCCCTTGTCCATCTCAATTACACCAATCTTCCAGTGCCGCTGCAACAGTTCCTACAAACCTATCAGCTAGACGGAAGCACACTTTATCCCTTGAGCACCGGCGAGTCCACGTTAGGACTATTGATCACAAAGAGTGCGCAAACTGAGGAAGCGGATGCTCAATTATTAGAATTAGCCGCGCTGCAAATTGCCGCTCAAATCCAAACACTACAAGAATATGAGGAAGGCCATCGCGCATTACACCGGCGGTTAGACGAATTAACCATCATCGAAGATACCGCGCGTCAAATTTCGACCTCGCTCAATTTTGACCAGATTGTGCGCCAGATGTTAGCCGGGGCAATGCAGGCAGCAGGCGGCGATACCGCGCTGCTAGCCATTCGCGCTGACGGAGATGAAATCTGGTCGTTAACCACCCGCGACCATATTGGAGACATTCGCCATAGTTTCCGATCATCCGGTATGCGTGATTATTTTGTAGAGAGTATTGCTAAAACCGGTGAATCTCGAAATATAGGAGAGCTTCGTCAGTCGAATATGGTCACCGATTTAACTCCGGATTTTCATTCACTGGTTGCAGTGCCGTTAGAACGTGATCGCGCCGTGATCGGCGTTCTAATGGTTGCCAGCCGGCGTTCCAATTTCTTTCGGGACGATCACCTTAATTTCTTGACCAGATTGGCCGCCCACGCCGTCATTAGCATTGAAAATGCTCATTTGGTTGAAGATCATAAACATCAGATTGCGTCCCTGCATCATTTGCAGGCGCTGACGCTGCGTGTAACAACAGCTGATAATATCCGCGCCGTGGCAGGTGCAATTATCGAAACTGCGCGTGCCATGCGTAGCG
>Ga0138256_10004707_pt1 | contig 14499 bp, 16 predicted proteins | sample KNB2016incub_MG_FD_105486 | JGI IMG/M metagenome (GOLD analysis project Ga0138256, IMG submission 105486) | Active sludge microbial communities from wastewater in Klosterneuburg, Austria - KNB2014incub_MG | ecosystem: Engineered > WWTP > Activated sludge > Unclassified | place: Austria... | reverse complement strand
TATCCGAGCATGGTCAGCTGGAGGATCGGCGCCACAAGGATGATGCCGGCCAGGCGCGGGTCTTGCCGGAGTTCCAGGAACTCCTTCCACATGAGTGCCATGACGCGGCCGATCATCGCTTCGCCAATCGCAGTGAAGCGAGTGCCATCACCAGAACTGCATACACCGCCAGCGCCGCGACTGACGGCCACACTGTGGCCAGGTCCGAGCCCTTCAGCACGATGCCGCGCAGCGCCACCAAAAAGTACTTCGCCGGCACAGCGGTGCTCACGTACTGGAGGCCGATCGGCATGCTGGCGATCGGGAAGATGAAACCCGACAGGATAAAGGTCGGCAGAAACGCCACGAGGCTTCCGATCTGAAACGCCACTTGTTGGGTTTCAGCAATCGTCGAGACGAGCAATCCCGTTCCAATGGCGCCGACCAGAAACACCCCGAGCACGAGATTGAGTGCGATCCAACTGCCGTGCATGGGCAACCCGAACAGCGCCATCGCGGCGAGAATGACCAGGATGCCGGAAATTTGTGACAGCACCAGATAGGGCGCGGCCTTGCCCATGATGAACGCGGGCGTCGAGATGGGCGCCATGCGAATCTGCTCCATGGTGCCGCTTTCCTTCTCGCGCACAATCGAGAGCGCCGTGGACACCACCGCGGTAATCATGGAGATGTAGGCGATCAGACCGGGCACCAGGAACAACGTGCTGCGCAGTTCAGGGTTGTACCAGATGCGCGGCTCCACCATTGCCAGCCGCGTGGTCACGCTCGCGCCTGCCGGGATTGACGCTTCGCGCAGCACGGCCGTGGTGTAGCCCAGTACGGTTGTGGCGGTGTTGGCATTGTCGCCGTTGAGCAGCACCTGCACGGTCACCGGCAAACGCTGCGCGAGGTCGTTGCCGAATCCTTCGGGAATCACCAGCACCGCGCGCGCAGCACCGGAATCAAGCGCCCGCCCGATCTCGGCGTCCGACGAAGCCGTGCCGACCAGTTCGAAATACGTCGAGTCCACGAAACGCGAGACGAGACGACGGCTTTCAGCCGTCTCGTCCCGATCCTGCACCACGAGCGCGACATGGCGAATATCGAAGTTGAGCGCGTAGCCGTAGAGCAGCAGGAAAAACGCCGGCAGGAACAACATGACCATCAGCGTCCGCCGGTCGCGCTGAATCTGGCGCAGTTCCTTGATGGCCACGGCCCAGAGATGGTTCATGCGGCATCCCCCGTGGCGGCGGCATCGGTGACCACGTCGATGAAGACGTCTTCAAGCGTGGGAAGCACGTCCCGTTCGACTCGCCCTGTCTGGGGGGCTCGCTCACGGCGGGCGGCGAGCGCGACTTTCAGTTCGCGCGTCGGGCCCATCGCCGCAATCCGACCGCCGTGAATGATGGCGACGCGATCGCACCGTTCGGCTTCGTCCAGATAGTGCGTGGTCACGAGCACGGTGGTGCCGGCCCGCGCCAGGTCGTCGATCAGACGCCAGAAGTCCCGTCGTGACACGGGATCCACACCGCCGGTGGGCTCGTCCAGAAACAGAATCGGCGGCTCGTGCAGCAGCGCGCAGCCAAGCGCCAGGCGCTGACGCCACCCACCCGACAGTGTCCGCGTGAGCACGTCTTCGCGGCCGACGAGGCCCGCCATTTCCAGCGTAAATTTCCGGCGCCGCGCCAGCCGCTCGCCCGTCAAGCCGTAGAGTCCGCCGTAGAAGCGGATGTTCTGATCCACCGTCAGCAATTCGTACAGCGAGAAGCGCTGTGACATGTAGCCGATGCGGCGTTTCACCCCTTCCGGGTCGCGGCTCACATCGATACCGCCGACGTCGGCCCGCCCGGACGTGGGCTTGAGCAAGCCGCACAACATGCGGATGGTGGTGGACTTGCCTGCACCGTTCGACCCGAGGAAGCCAAACACTTCCCCACGCTTCACCTCAAACGACACGTCGTTGACTGCGGTGAACGCGCCGAACCGCCGCGTCAGGTGTTCAACGCGGATGGCGACCTGGTCTTCCCTCTGGTCGGGCACGTCAGTCGACTCCGACCGCTCTGCGCAGACGGGCTTCGCTCACGCGCAGCGAGGCCAGCAGCCGTGTCCGTTCGAGTTCGGCCTCAAGCAGGGCGACCTGGGCCTCGAGCACATCCGTGCTGGTGGCCACGCCGGCCGCGTAGCGCTCGCGCAGCACCCGGTGCGCTTCCGCGCTTGCGGCCACCGCCTCGCCGGCCGCAGCAATCGCTGCGTTTCCGCTTTCCACTTCCTGCAGCCGCTGCTGGACGTCCACCGACACGCGGCCGTCGAACTCGGCCAGGCGATGGTCGAACGCACGCGCCTGCGCTTCGGCCGCTGCGCGGTCGGCCTTCGCGCGTCCGCCATCCCACAACGACCAGGACACGGTGACGCCCAGATCCCAGGACGTGTGCCAGGCGTTCTGCCGGGGCACGAAGCGGTTATTGGGCCGCGCGGGTTCGACCGCGGCTAACGCCGCCACCTGCGGATGTGAGGCGGCCATCGCCGCTTCGGCCGCCGATCGGAACGCCGACTGCCGCGCGGTGAAGGCCCCCCGCTCGGCGCGTGACTCACGCGCGAGCGCCACCACGTCGGCGGCCTGCCGTGAGGTCAACGCCGACAGGCCGTCCCACGGCCGATCGATCGGCGAGACGGGATCGAGCGCCTGTCCCGGCATCCCGATGAGCCGCGCCAGTTCGCGCTCGGCGGTGGCCGCCGCGTGCGCGGCCTGGATGCGCTGCACAAGATCCCGCGCGCGCCGCGCCTTCGCGGTGAGCACTTCGTGAGGCGAGACCAGGCCGGCGTCGAGGCGCGCCTGCACATCGGCCACCCAGGCATCCGTCCGGGCCAGACTCTGGTCGATCACCTTCACTGCCTCGCGGCCGGTGACCAGCGCCCAATACGCCTGCGTAATCTCCATGGTCAGATCCGCAGCCACCACCTGGCCGTCGGCTTGCGCAGCGCGTACATCGGCCTCGGCCGAGTTCACCAGCGCATCCACGCGCCCACCCGTCCACACCGGCCACAGCAGCTCCGTGCGGACGCGGAAGTTATCGGGGATGTCTGGAAACAACACCCGGGTGCCGCCCCCGGCCTGCGGGATGCTGTATTCCGGGACGTGATTGGTGCGCACGTAGCCCGACAGCGCGCTGACGGTGGGCTTGTCCAGTGTGGCGCGACTGTCACGCGACGCCACAGCCGCGGCCTCCCGCGCGTCGGCCTCTTTCAGCCGCGGCGCGGTCGCTTTCCCTCGCGCCACCGCGTCGGCCAGCGTGAGGGGCATCGGCGCCTGAGCGGCGGCGAGCGCCGGCAGCAGGGCCAACGTCAGCGTGACGACACAGCGTTGTGCGTGATTCATGAGCGTGCTCCCTGCCGGACGTGTTCAATAAAGACATCTTCGAGTGTGGGCACGATGGCCTTCACCCGAGTGACGTCAACCTGGGCATCGCTCAGCCATTGCGCGATCTGGGTGCCCATCGCTTCGCTCGGCACGCGCGCGTGCAACCGATCCCCGAACAACGACACCTCGTCGTCTCCCAGTTTTTCCCTGAGAATGCGCAGCGCCTGTCTCGACGGCGACGCAATCACTTCGAGCATCACCGTGTGGTCCATGCGGCGAAGTGCGTCGGGCGTATCGAGCGCCAGCACCTTGCCGTCGCGCAGAAGGGCCACGCGCCCGCACCGCTCAGCCTCGTCCAGGTAGGGCGTGGCCAGTACGGCGGTCAGTCCGTTTGCCCGAAACTCGTTGAGCAGCTTCCAGAATTCACGACGCGAGACGGGATCAACGCCCGTGGTCGGCTCGTCGAGAATGAGCAATGCCGGCTCGTGGACGAGCGTGCAGGCCAACGCCAGCTTCTGCTTCATCCCGCCCGACAGTTTGCTGGCGAGGCGATCCCGAAATGGCAGCAGGCCCGTCAGTGTCAGCAGCCGCGTCCGTTTGTCGGCAAAATGCGACACGCCATGCAGGCGCGCGAAGAAGGCGATGTTCTCGTCGATGGTCAGGTCGCCGTAGAGGCTGAATCGCTGAGACACATAGCCGACCGAGTCCACCGAGATTCGGCGCACCTTGAATGGATCGGCGTCAAACAGACGTACCTCCCCGGAGTCGGGCCGCAGCAGCCCGCACATCATGCGCAGCGTGGTGGTCTTGCCGGCGCCGTCTGGCCCGATGAGGCCGAACATTTCACCCGGCGCCACCTCGAGCGACAGCCCATCCACCGCACGCGTGCCACCGAAGGACTTCACCACCCTGTCAAGGGCGAGTACCGGTGTCACTGCCCGCCCCCGAAGTCCACTTCCACCGGCATGCCGGGCTTCAACGTCCCGGCCTTGTTGTCCACGGCCACCTTCACCCGATACACCAGCTTCGCGCGCTCGCTGGCCGTCTGCACGTTGCGGGGCGTGAACTCGGCACGTGGTGACACAAACGTCACCTTGCCAGGCAGCCGGTCACCCGCATCGGTAATCACCGTGGCGGTCTGGCCAATCTTGACCGCCGCCACGCGCGGCTCCTCCACGTACGCCGTCGCCCACGCGCGGTCGAGATCGACGATGACGAGGAGGGGGACGCGGGGGGTGACAAGCTCACCCGGTTCGACGAGGCGGGACGAGATGACGCCGTCGGAGGCGGCGGTGATGGTGGTCTCAGCCACATCGCTGTTGACGGTGGCGATCTGGGCGTCCACCGCAGCGAGCCGTGCGCGCGCGGCGTCCAGTTCCTGGCTGCGGGCACCCGCGTTCAGGCGTGCCACCTGCGCGCGGGCAGCGGCCACGCGGTCGTCCGCGGCCTTTAGTCTGGACTCTGCCAACACGCGCCGCACCACCGCGTCGTCGCGCTGCTTCTCGGACCCGGCGCGCTTCTGCACGAGTTGTTCAAAACGCTCGGCATCGACCTTCGCGGCGGCAAGTTCCGTGGCCACGGCGGCGCGATCGCTTGCGGCTGCGGCGGCCTGGGCTTCTGCCTGGGTGATGTCTTCGGTGCGGGAACCGGCACGCAGCAGGCGCAGTTGAGCATCAGCCTGCTCCCGATCGGCCTTGAGGCGGGCAAGAGCCAGCGTGGAATCGGTGGACGACAGCTGAATGAGGGTCTGCCCCGCCGTCACCCGATCGCCTTCCGCCACGGCTACCGTCAACACGCGGCCCGGCACCTTCGAGGCCACACGCATTTCCGTGGCCTCCACATACCCCGACGCATGTGGCGTCGCCTCGGTGGTCGTTCCCGAGCATGCGGCCCCTGCGGCCCCCATCACCGGAATCACACCCCACGCCAGTCGCCTGATCCACATCCGAGTCATCGTGATTTCCTCGCCGTTGTTGTCGTCGAAATGCCACCGAGCACCATCGCCTGCAGGTGAGCCACCATGTCGTCAATCTCCACGTCCAGGCCCTCGTGGGCCCGGGCGAACTTGTCGCGCAAGGGCCGGCTCGCGATGAACAGCGTGAGCGGGCCCACAAGGCCGAGTTGCACCAGGAAGGGATTCACGGGGCGCATGGTGCCGGCGGCCGTCCCATCGCGAAGGATCTCGCCCAGCATTTTCAGGACCTCACGGAAGTGGACAGCCACGGCCGGATCCAGATGGCGACCACCCTCGGCCACCTCTCGCAGCCAGATGGGGGGAAAAAACGGCCGGTCGACCGCGACACCGGCGATGGCCTGCACGTAGGCACGCAACTGCACTTCGGGCGAGCCGCCACTGGCCCGCACACCGCGCACGGCTTCGGCGATTGAGGCAAACGTATCGTGGAGGATGGCGTTGAAGAGCCCGGCCTTGCTCTTGAAGTGGTAGTAGATCATCGCCTTGTTGACGCGGGCACTGGCGGCGATGCGGTCGACTTTGGCGCCGTCGAAGCCACGTGCGGCGAACTCCGTCGCAGCGGCGGACCAGACGCGCGCGCGGGAGGCCTCGGCGTCTCGGGCTGGCTTGGCGCGTGCTGGCATGTTAACTAAATGGTTAGTTAACAATCGGGCCCCTGTCAACTGCGAAAACGACCTCAGAGGTCGTTTCCGATTCCGGACGGCCGGAAACGACCTCTGAGGTCGTTTTCGCGCGCTACAGCAGTTGCTGAAGCCGCTGATACCCGGATCGGCTGACCGTGAGCTTGGTGCCGTCCTGGAGAATCGCCACGCGGCTGTCTTTGGCGTACAGCTCGACCTTGGCGAGCCGGTCGATATTCAGCAGGAACGACCGGTGGATGCGCACGAAGCGGCGTGGATCCAGTTGGGTCTCGAGTTCAGACAGCGTCTGCTCCTTGAGCAGCGACTTCCCCGCGGTGTGGAACGACACGTAGTCGTCCTGCGCCTCCACGTAGTCGATCTTGGAAACCACCAGCACATGCACATCAGCGCCATCGCGGATGATGACGCGGTCGAGGGGCATCCCCGGCCGGCGCGCGGCTGCCCGCAACACGGTCGGCGCCACAACCGCTGCCTGACGCGATCGCACCCGGTCCAGCGCCTCACGCAGCCGCTGCGACGAAAACGGCTTGAGCAGGTAGTCCACCGCGTGGACCTCGAACGCCCGCAGCGCGTAATCATCATGCGCCGTGACAAACACCACGGGCACCTCGCGGCCGATGACCTCGAGCACCTCAAAGCCGTCGAGCTTCGGCATCTGCACATCGAGCAACACCACGTCGGGCTTGTGCTCGGCCACGGCCTTGATGGCCTCGAAGCCGTTGGCGCACTCACACACCACGTCGATGTCGCCCACCGTCTCCAGGTGCTGGCGCATGGCGAGTCGCGCCGGCTCCTCGTCATCGACGATCACCACGCGCAGCGGACTTTGCAGTTCATTCATACAGTTTCCAGGGCCAGGTAATGGACACACGGTAGGACTCGGGCGACGGTTCCACCGCCAACGCGGCGTGTGTGCCATACGCGCCGCTTAGTCGGCGCCGAACGATGTCGAGGCCGAAGCCGGTGCCACGGCGTCCACCGCCGTCCGGGTCGCGCGGATTGGTGACGGTCAACCAGACCAGTTCACCTCGCCGCCTCGCCTCCACTTCGATGGTGCCGCCGTCCAGGCACGTGGCAATGCCGTGCCTCACGGCATTCTCCACGAGCGGCTGCAGCAACAACGGCGGCACCATCACGTGCGCGAGTCCGGGTTCCACATCCATACGGACCTTCAATCGATCACCAAACCGCACGCGTTCGATCTCCAAATAACTCGATGCCAGCGCCAACTCCCGCTCAAGCGCTATTCGCGGCACCGCGCCCAGCGTCAGGCTGCTGCGCAGGAAGTCTGCCAGGCGCTGCACCATCTCGCGCGCCCGCTCGGGGTCGGGCGCAATCAGTCCCGACACGGCGTTCAAGCTGTTGAACAGGAAATGCGGATCCACCTGCGCCCGCAAGGCGCGCAACTCGGCTTCCCTGGCGGCAATCTGCGACTGCAGTTCGCGCTGCGCCAATGCCGTCGATTCCTCCACCGCCTGCAACGCGTAGTGCACGGTGACCGACAGCAGGTACGCGAGCGCACCGAACCCCATGAGCAGGCTGATGAAGGACGGCGAGGACGCGGCTTCGGCGGGCACACCCATGCGATCGAGCACCCTCCACCACCAGCGCCCCACACTCGCCCAGACCGACGCGGCAATCACCGAAGCCACCACCGCACTCACGCCAACGCGCCAGGTGGCCGTGCGGGTGAGCGGCATGGCGCGCGCCAGAAACAATGCAGAAAGGGAAAGGGGCGCGGCCAGCAGGCCCAGCGGTACGCCAAACGCGAGCGCCTGAGGCCAGGTCACGCCGAACCCGGTGCGTGCGAGCAATGCCAGCAATGTGCCGACCAACGCCCAGGCGATGAGGTGAAGTTGAAGCCGGCGCCGATCTCCCAGGATGGCCTGCATCAGGTCACTTGGTCTTGATCTCGACGCCGCCCATCACGACAAACCCGCGCACGGTCAACCGGTGCTTGGAATCCTGTGTGCCCGAACTGCTGTCGTCGGCGCCGCCCATGATGGCCACCACCTGATTGGACACGGCCCAGTCGGGCGGCACGGTGATTTCGACGCCGCCCCACCAGACGAAGACGTCAATGATGGCTTCCTGCCCACCGGTGGATGCCCCGCGCAGGTCCACCTCCACCCCACCCATGATGGCGGTGAGGTCAGCACGCCGGAACGCGGCCGACGTATTGCGCCGCACTTTGCCCGACCAGACGGCCACTTCGGAGAAGGTGGAATCGGTGGAACCGGTCGCCGCCGGGGCACATGACTCGTCACCCTTGAACGCGCGATAGATGATCAGACTTCCCACGCCGACCAGGAACAACGGCCACCAGCGGTCGAAATCAAACGAGAAGCCGATGAACTCTTCAGAGAGCGTCCCGACGCCGAAGAGGACCAGTACGCCGCCGAGCACCTTGCCTGCCGTGGTGTCGCTCTGCAGGAATTTGGCGGCGCCGAAGGCCACCAGCATCAATGGCCAGAACCGGAGGATGTGACCCGCGTCGGCATAACCCAGGTTGTCGGCGGTCAGAATCAGGCCGAACGCCACGATCATCAGACCAAGCACGACCTGCGGGGTCAGACGAAAGCCCGGTTTCGGCGACATGGATGACCAGGGCGACTGGGTCGTGTTCATGTTCATGACTGCGCCCCTTTCACTCTGCAGTTGCGCGCGTGGAACACAATCGACAGGCCCACCAGCACAATAAACAGCGGCCAGGAGTCATGAAGGCGAAGCACGCGGTAATTGTGTGCCAGAAAGATGCCGGACATCAGAATCAGCGACACCCCACCCCATCGGCCGTCTTCCCCCGGCGCCACCAACTTGCCGACGCCGATGACGGTCAGGATCAACGGCCACAGTTTCCCAAAGTCCACATCGGGCCACGTCCCCAGATTCGAGGCCAGGAAGATCAGCCCCACTGCCACAAGCACCACGCCGGTCATCACGTTGTTTCTCACCACAGGCCTCCCGTCACCAGGGTCCACCAGAGATTCACTGCGGCCATGGCCGCCAGCGCCCCCAACACCCCCACGCTCACCAGCAATCGCTCTGTCCTCACGCAGGAAGATTACGGGGGGCGTTCGCGACGATGCCGCCAGGTTTCGGTCAGCGGCGTCCGGGCGTCGGTGAACGTCGCCCGGCCGATCTGACCGCACACGGGCGGGCGTTCCCCGGTAGAATCGGGGCATGTCGTTTTTCTCTCGATCCCCCCAGCCGGTGAGTCCCGTGGACGACCTGGCTCCGTCGGATGTGCTGATTTCGCTCCATCAATTGGAGAAATCCTATGCGCTCGGCGCCTCGCGCTCGTGGGTGCTGCGGCGCATCACATTGGATATCAAAGAAGGCGAATTCGTCTCGATCATGGGACCGTCGGGTGCGGGCAAATCCACCCTGCTGCACATCCTCGGCATGCACGACAGCGCCTGGACCGGCGAGTACTACTTCGGCGGTCAGCCCGTGCACCGGCTCAGCGCGAAAGACCGCGCGGCCCTGCACAAGAAGTGGATTGGGTTCGTCTTTCAGAGCTATCACCTGCTCGACCACCTGACCGTCTACGAGAACCTGGACGTGCCCCTGTCGTACCGCGACATCAAGAAATCCGAGCGCGACAGCATGGTCTGCGACATCCTCGATCGCTTCGCCATCGTCGGCAAGAAGGACCTGTATCCCAACCAGCTCTCGGGCGGACAGCAGCAACTGGTGGCTGTGGCGCGCGCGGTCATCGCCAATCCCAAGATCATCCTGGCCGACGAACCCACCGGCAACCTGCACTCGAGCCAGGGCCGCGAAATCATGGAACTGTTCCGCAAGCTCAACGAGGGCGGCACCACCATCGTGCAGGTCACACACTCGGAAGCCAATGCCGAGTACGGCTCGCGCGTCATCGAACTCAAGGACGGGTGGCTGGTCGGCGCCCCCACGGCGTGATGCCCCTTCGCCTGGCACGGGCTAAGGCCCATGCCCTCCGTACCGCCGCCGCGTTGCTCATCTTCCTCTCCGGGTGCACCGCTGAGCCGCCCGCCAAGCGCTACGAACTGACCGGGCAGGTCCTCGCCGTGCACGAGGCGCGGCAGGAACTGGCGATCAAACACGAAGACATCGCGGGCTACATGCCGGGAATGACGATGAGCTTCCCGGTGGCGACGAAGACGTTGATGATTGGCCGCACACCGGGAGAACTGATCTCGGCCACCCTTGAAGTGAATGGCCTGGTGGGCAAACTCGTGGCCATCACGCACGTGGGCACGGCTCCCCTGCCCGACAACACGAACACCGCGGCGATGGCCGACGGCATCCTTGCGGAGGGCGATCTGATGCCCGACGCCGCGCTCATCGACCAGCAAGACCAGCGACGGTCGCTGTCTGAATGGAAGGGCACCCCGGTGCTGCTCACGTTCATTTATACGCGCTGCCCGCTGCCAAACTTCTGCCCGGCGATGAACCGGAATTTTGCGGCCATCCAGAAAAGCCTGGCGGCCGATCCCGCGTTAGCCGGGCGCTTGAAACTCATCTCGGTCTCGTTTGATCCCGAGTACGACACCCCGGCCGTTCTGGCGGGCTTCGCCAAGACCTTCCAGACCGACCCTGCGGTGTGGACGTGGCTCACGGGTGACCGCGTCACCACTGATCGACTGGCGGCGAAGTTCGGCGTCAGCGTCATCCGCGAGGACGCATCCCCCACCGATGTCGTCCACAACCTGCGCACCACCCTCATCGACGCCGACGGACGCATCGTCAAGATCTACTCGGGCAGCGAGTGGATGCCGTCGGCCGTGCTTTCGGACGTGCGTGCCGTCATCAAGTAACACGCCGCCCAGATCGGCGTTTACGCCGGCTGAACGGCGCGTGATCGATCGCCTGAGGACGCCCGAGCTTGTGCAGGCGTTTCTGAACGGGCTCACCTACAACACCGAGCCCCCGCCGGGCGGGCCCCAGCAACGCACTTTCCGGAGTGTGGTGGCCACGCGCGCCGCCCACTGCCTTGAAGCCGCACTCACGGCGGCGGTGATTCTGGAACAACACGGCTATCCGCCCACGGTCATGAGCCTGGAGTCGGAGGATGGCCTGGACCACGTGATCTTCGTCTACCGCGCCAGGACCGGATGGGGATCGGTGGCCAAGTCGCGCGACCCCGGTCTGTTTGGACGCAAGCCCGTCTTCCGGTCGCTGCGACAGATGGCGCTGACGTACTTCGACCCCTTCATCGACACCACCGGCCGCGTGACCGCCTACGGGATGGTGGACCTGCGTGTGCTGGGCCGCTACGACTGGCGGCTGTCGTCCGGCAACGTCTGGAAAGTGGAACGCCTGCTGTACGAGATCCCTCACCGAAAAATCCGGTCGTCTGACGCGCGCGTGGATCGCCTGCGCCGCAGGTATTTCACCTTCCGCCGGGAGCACCCCGGGGTCAAACCGGTGGCCTACTACGATCAGCGAACGTGGAGCGAAATTCCGGAGAAGTTCCGCCGCGCAGACCGCATCGCGAGAAAGGGCGAGACAAGCGGCGGTCAGTCGCGTTAAACTTGGGGTTCCTTACGTGGGCGGCTAGCTCAGCTGGGAGAGCGCTGCGTTCGCAATGCAGAGGTCGCGAGTTCGATCCTCGCGCCGTCCACCAACTTTTCGCCGCTCACTTCCGCCGCGAAAAGTTGCCTCGCCGTAGCCCCGCCGAAGCGCGAAGGCGGGCGAAGGCGGGCTACTCCTTCGGCTTCAAATCATCCAGCAGGCCGCGCACGGCGTTCACCGCGTTGGCGTGTGCCGCCAGCACCCGGTGATACCCGTCAAAATCCAGCGACGTTACAGGTGTGTCGGCCGGCAGGGCTTCAACCGCCGGAGCCATCTTCTGCAGCTCCCCTGCCGAGGTTACCGCCCCCAGCCACGCGTTCCTGAACGCCATCACCGCATTTTCTGAGTCACGCGACATCACCCGCCTCCTGCCCCGACAGTATATCGAGCCGGGTGCTAGTATGAACTCACCCATGCAGGCTCGGGCCGCGACCGTCTTCCTTTCGGGGTTCGCCGGGCTGATCGCGCTCAGCGCGCTCGCCACGGCACCCATTCACGGCCAGGCGCCGACAGCGCAGAGTCTTGCCCTGTCTCTGCAGAAACGGTACGCCACCATTCGCGACTTTCGCGCCGACTTCACGCACACGGTGCAGGGCGCGGTGCTTCGCACCGTTCGCACAACCGAACGCGGCGAATTGAAGGTCATGAAACCAGGCCGCGTCTTCATGACGTACGGGCCGCCGCAAAAGAAATCGTTTGTGGCTGACGGCGTCACCGTCAAGACCTACATCCAGTCCGATCGCACCGGCACGGTCGGGCCGATGCCGCAAGGCGACGACCTCTCGGTCGCCATCCTCTTCCTCGCCGGGCGAGGCGACCTGGTGAAAGACTTCCAGGCGTCGATGCCAGCCACGCAGCCGGCCGGAGAGTGGCAGCTGGACCTGGTGCCCAACAAACGCCAGGAAGACTTCGCCACCCTCACCCTCTTCGTGGATCGACAGACGCTCGCCTTCCGGGGCCTGGGCACCGCAGACCATCTGGGCGGCTCCTTCGTTTTCCGTTTCACCAACCTGCGTGAGAACACCGGGTTGAAAGAGTCAGACTTCCGCTTCACGTTCCCAAGGAACACTCATGTCATCGAAACCGGGCGCGGGAAGTAGCCGGACTTCTCGCCTTCTGCTCGTCTGCGTGATGCTGACCGTGGTGGCCGCGTGCGCCACTGCCGGCGGCATGCGACAGGCGCAAAACGCCGAACAGGCGCAGGACTTTGACCTGGCGGTCGCCCACTACTCGCGCATCGTCAGAGCTGAACCCGACAATCGCGAAGCGCGACTGGGGCTTGAGCGCGCCAAGCTCCGCGCGTCGGAAGTACACCTGGGTCGCGGCCGTCGCGTCTTCTCACAGGGCCGGTATGACGATGCGGTGGTGGAGTTGCAGGTGGCGTACGAACTCAACCCCACCAGCGGCGTGATTGAAGACGACCTGCGGGTGGCCCGTGCGGCCCAGCGGGCCAAACTGGCAGCGCCCGCCGAAGGCGAGACCGCGCTCGAGTCGGTTCTGACGCGCACGCGCAATCTACCGCCGAGCGGATTTGAGTTGCCCGATGCGCCGATGCCCGCAGCGATCGACACCGGCGCGCAGTCCACCAGCCGGCAGGTCTACACGATGCTGGGCAAGCTGGCGGGTTTCAGCCTGGTGTTCGATCCCCAGTTTCAGGATGCGCCCGTTTCGATCAGCTTGAAGGAACCGACGGTGCGCCAGGCGCTCGACGCGGTGGCCCAGAACACGCGCACGTTCTACAAGATCACGGCGCCCAAGACCATCACCGTCATCCCCGACAATCCGAACAAGCGCCGCGAGTACACCGAAGAGCAGATTCGCACCTTCTTTGTCAGCAACCTGGACATGAAGGAAGTGGTCGATCTGCTTCGGGTGGTGGCCGACATCAGAAGTATTCAACCGGTCAGCACGAATACGCTGACGATTCGAGACACGCCCGAGCGTCTTGATGCGGTGGCGCGGCTCCTGGGCGCCATCGACAAGGCCAAAGCCGAGGTCATTGTTGACGTGGAGATCCTCGAAGTGGATCGCACGAGCATGCGCGACTACGGGCTGCAGATTGCATCGCCGGGGACGACGGGCATCGACGGCGTAGTCAGCACCGATCAACCGCTCACACTGCGAAGCCTGCGCAACCTGACGCAGTCCGACATCCTCATGTCGGGCGTGCCGGCGCTCTACTATCGCTTGCTCAAGACCGACTCGAACACGCGGACGCTGGCCAACCCCCACATCCGCACCGTGGACGGTGTGCTCGCGCGTGAGGAGATGGGCGAACGGGTTCCCGTCCCCACCTCGCAGATCGTGCCCCTCGGGCAGGGTGGCAACAGCCTGCAATCCATCCAGAACATCACCTACGAGCCGATCGGCATCAACATCGACGTGACGCCCAGGTTTCACGCGAACAACGACGTGACACTGACCGTGAAGCTGCAGATGAGTACCGTGTCCGGCACCGGCTTCTCGGGCTACCCCACCTTCGGCAATCGATCGGTACTGACCACGGTGCGTCTCAAGGACGGCGAAACCAACATCATTGCGGGGTTGATCCGCGACACCGAACGGACCGTCATGAACGGCATTCCTGGCATCTCGGACCTGCCGATCATCGGGCGCCTCTTCGGCCGCAACAAACGCGAAACCCAGGAAACCGACATCGTCCTCACCCTCACGCCCCATATCGTGCGGGTGCTGGATCTGACTGACGAAGACCTTCGCCCCTTCCGCATCCGCAACGACGGCAGCGGCGCCCTCCCGATTGAGCTGACGCCTATTGCGCCACCGAGGGATGTCATCATTAAATAGGCCGCACCTATGTCTGTATTGATGACTCTCCGTATCGCCATAAAGGCCCTGAACCGCAACAAGATGCGGACCATGCTGACCATGCTGGGCATGATCATTGGCGTGGGCGCCGTCATCACCATGGTGGCCCTGGGCCGGGGTGCGCAGTCCTCGATTGAAGACCAGATTCGCGGCGCCGGCAC
>Ga0138256_10004706_pt1 | contig 14501 bp, 6 predicted proteins | sample KNB2016incub_MG_FD_105486 | JGI IMG/M metagenome (GOLD analysis project Ga0138256, IMG submission 105486) | Active sludge microbial communities from wastewater in Klosterneuburg, Austria - KNB2014incub_MG | ecosystem: Engineered > WWTP > Activated sludge > Unclassified | place: Austria... | reverse complement strand
GGCCTGGCATCAGGCAATTATATTATACTGGCAAAAGATGGTAACGGTTGTATCAGTGCAGTTTCTGTTACGGTAAGCAGTATTTCCGGCCCGCTTGTAACGGCAGTTTCCACAGCTTCAGCCTGTAATATAAGTGATGGAACTATAACAGCCACAGGAACAGGCGGAACGGCTCCGCTGGAGTTTAGTATTGACGGAATCACATTTCAGGCTAGCAATCTTTTTACCGGCCTTGCTCCAAATACCTACACAGTAACTGTTAAAGATGCCAATGGTTGCACAAAAACAACAACAGTATCAGTTGTAAATGCATCGGGGTTAACGCTAACCGTTAGTACTATTTCAACATCCTGTAATATTATAAATGGTGTAATTACCGCTACTGCTTCAGGCGGACAGGCTCCTTTGCAGTATAGTATCAATGGGATCGTTTACCAGGCCAGTAATGTTTTTAACGGGTTATCTGCAGCAATATATACTGTTTATGTAAAGGATGCCAATAATTGCATAATTACAAAACCTGCAACAGTAAGTTCTGTTTCAAGTACTACCTTAAGTGTTACATCAATGAATGCAACCTGCAGTGTTGCAAATGGTGCTATTACTGCATCCGGTAGCGGCGGACTTGCTCCTTTACGGTATAGCATAGACGGAGTTACTTATCAATTATCGGGTACATTTATAAATGTTGCTGCCGGATCTTATACTGTTTATGTGAAAGACTCGCTTGGTTGTATAGCAACTCAACCGGTTACCATTACCACTTCCGGAACTGGTCCAGGGATCTCTACTTTTACTGTAAAGGTTAGTGGGGCATATCCATGCAACGGTAGTTTGGGTAAGATAACCAACCCGCGTGTAAACGGGGCAACCTGCGGTTCATGTACATATAGTTTGAATTTCGGACCGTTTGTACCACATTCCACTCAATTATTCTTAGATCTGAGTCCCGGAACTTATACTGTTACTGCTAAAGATGTAAATGGATGCACCAAATCAATTATAGTAACAATTGAAAATGCAGCGGTGTCTACTGCATCGGCTGTGGTAACCGGAACTGCCTGCAATACCAGTAACGGATCTATTGCATTAACCGGAATAGGCCCCAATACACCTTACCATGCAAGTATTTCAGGTATTGCCGGCCCATGGATTGATTTTGATCCCAATTACACTTTTACCGGATTAGCGCCCGGAACGTATGAAATAATACTGGCGGATGATGAAAGTTTTGACAGTGGTCCTCCTGTAGATCCGGGTGGATGTCTGGATACAATTATAGTTATCGTTCCTGCAATTGGCGGACCATCCATTTCTACCACTCAAACAAACGGAACCTGTCTCAATCAAAATGGATCTATTACAGCAAATGGAACAGGAGGAACAGGGTCATTACAGTATAGTATTGACGGATTCAATTTTCAACCGGGAAATATTTTCAACAACCTGGTTCCCGGAGATTATACAGTAACCGTACAGGATGATGCAGGCTGTTCAAACAGTACACAGGTAACATTGCCAGGGGCAACAGGGCCAACAGTTACCGCATCTGTGCTTTCCGTTTCGTGCAACCTTGCTAATGGAAGTATTATTGCAAGTGGTACCGGTGGAACACCGCCATATGAATACAGCATAAACGGAACTGTTTTTCAAAGCAGCAATACATTTTTAAATTTAGCAGCAGGCAGTTACATATTGTATATTAGAGATGTTCAGGGTTGTTTTAAAACGAGGTCTGTTGTAATTACAACAACCCCGCGTCCTGTAGTTACCGCGTTTACCGTGCCGGCGACCTGCGATAATAACGACGGAAGTATTTTTGCTAACGGCAGTTCGGGTAATGCGCCATATAAATATAGTATTGATGGAGTAGTTTACCAGAGCAGCAATATTTTCAATGGCTTGGCAGCCGGATTTTATTCAGTTTATATTAAAGATGCAAGGGATTGTATCAATACTACCGGAATCAATTTGCTGAATATAGGTGCACCTGCTTTTACAACAGCTATAACTGCAGCAAAATGTGGTAATGCCAATGGAAGTGTCACGGTAACAGCAAGTGGCGGTGCCTTGCCTTATGGATACAGTATAGATGGAGTGAATTTCCAGGCCGGTAATATTTTAACAGCTTTATTGCCCGGCAACTATACAATAACAGTAAAAGGTGCCAATGGATGTTTAAGTACCAAAACAGTCCTGGTTGGCAACAGCGCAGGGCCACATACATTAACCGCTACCGTTATAAATGCAGCCTGTAGCCTGAATAACGGCAGCATCACTGCTGCTGCTGTTGGCGGAACAGCACCTTTGCAGTATTCAATCAATGGCATTACATACCAGGCCGGAACTGTTTTCAACGCAATCGGGGCCGCAGCATATACTTTGTATGTAAAAGATGTAAACGGCTGTATTAAAACATTGCCGGTAACCGTTTTAAATTTACCCGGCCCGTCTGTTACAGCTACTTCAACCCCGGCTTCCTGCAGCTTAAATGATGGTACAATTACTGCAAATGCATCAGGCGGCACAGGGGCATTAACGTACAGCAGAAACGGTATTACCTTCCAGGCAAGTAATATATTTACCGGCCTTCCGGCGGGGACATATACCATAACAGTTAGGGATACACGATTGTGCACCAGCACCACTATAGTTACAATAAACCCTTTCCTGGTTCCAACAGCACTGGCTAATACCAACGATGCAACCTGTGGCAATGCAAATGGTTCCATTACTGTAAACGGATCTGGCGGTGCTGCACCATACCAGTATTCCCTTGATGGCATCACATACCAGTCCGGGAATATTTTTAACGGCCTGGCAGCCAATACCTACCTGGTGCGGATAAAGGATGCAAATAATTGTGTGGGAACATTATCTGTTGTTTTGTCTGACTCGCCTCCTTTAAATGGGGTTTATACAGTAGGAGCCGGTGGAGATTTCTCTACGCTAACGGCAGCGGTTAATGCTTATAATACCATGTGCATCGGCGGCCCTGTTACTTTCCTGTTAACTGATGCCGGTTATGATACAAATGAAACATTCCCTGTTACCATCAACAGTAATATTTATGCAAGTGCTGTAAAAACGCTAACCATTAAACCGGCTTTGAATAATACGCCGGTAATATCTGCTAACAATGATGTGGCAATACTTAAATTTAACGGGGCAGATCATATCATCATTGACGGTTCAAATGCAGCAGGTGGATCATCCCGTGACCTTTCATTTGTTAACGCAAGCACAAACGCTTCAACTTGCACCGTGATATTTATTAACAGTGTGAATGCATCAAACGGTGCAACAAATATTACTATTAAGAACTGTTTGATAAGCGGCGATTCACCGGTGAATACTTATGCAGCGGTAATATCAGGCGGATCAGTTGCAGGTTCTATGGCTGAGGCAGCAAATGAGAACATCCTTATTCAGAATAATCTTGTTATAAAGGCACAAAATGGCATTTTACTGAACGGGCCTGCCGGAAATGAAGCAGGCAATATAATAACAGGAAACAGCATCGGATCGGTAACGGTAACGAATAAACTAAGCTATACCGGTATCGGATTGCAGCAGCAGGCCAGTTGCCAGGTTTTAAACAACAGCATATCGGGCATAATAACCGGAGACAATGTGATGGTGTCGGGCATTTCAGTTACAGGCGAAGTGGCCGGTGTTACAATCAGTGGAAACAGGATTTCAGATATAAAGAATACGAATATACTGACGTCTGGTTCTAACGGTATTTACCTCGCATCTGCCAGTACAAATTCCGCTGTTTCAGTAAATAATAATTTTATTTCCGATGTAGCAGCTTATGGAAATTCAGGAGGAAGAGCTGCAGCAGATAATGGATATGGAATTGTGGTAGATAACGGTGGCGGGTATGATATTTTTCACAATACCGTTGTGCTCAACAGCAATCAGCAGGTTGCAGGAAACCCTGCAGCCATGAATATAACAAACCTGGTTACAACTCCGGCAGCTGTTAATATTAAAGACAATATTTTCGGAAATATACAAACACAACCCGGTAACCATTATGCAATACAGTCCACAGCAGCCAATGCTGTAATTGCATCCATAGATTACAACGATTATTATACCGCATCCGGCAGCCTGGGATACAACAGCAGCGACAGGGCAACACTGGCAGATATACAGGCCGGTTTTGGTGAAAATCTGAATTCTATTAGTGTTACACCGGTTTATATTTCTGCTGCAGATCTCCACATTGATCCGGCCAATGTGAGCAACGGGGTTAACCTGGGCGACAGGGGCACTGTTGCCGGTATCATAACAGATATCGACAATACATCACGCAGCGGTTTCAGTCCCGATATGGGAGCCGATGAATGGATAAGGCCAAATTATGGTTCCTGGGTTGGAAGGGTCTCCATCGACTGGCTGGTGCCCGAAAACTGGGAAACGAATGTGGTGCCAGACGGTAATACAGATGTAACCATCAAAGGTGGTTTTGTACACATGCCTACAATTATAACAACCCAGGCGGTGCGTGACCTGAACATGTCGTCGCCCGACCTGGCGAATAAACCCATACTTACATTGAGTAACGGAACTATACAGATAAATGGTATTATAAATCATACCGGCGGAAACATTGATGGCATTCAGGGCACAGTAGAAATGAACGGAACCATGGCACAGGTAATTCCGGCTGGCTTATTCCAGGGTAACGGGCTGAATAACCTGGTGGTTGGCAATAACACAGCAGCAGGCGTTACGCTGGGAGGTACATTGGATATATACCGGTCTGTAACTTTTTCACCTGCCGGGTTGAAATTAACTACAGGCGATTTTCTTACATTGAAATCTACAGCTACAGAAACCGCCTGGCTGGGAAACATGACAGGTAAAACTTTTGAAGGTTCAGCTACAGTTGAACGTTATATTCCAGATCACTTTAAAGCATGGCAGTTGCTGGCAGTACCAACAACCGGGCAAACCATTAAGCAGGCCTGGCAGGAAGGATCTGCTTCGCCAAACAGCAATCCCAAACCCGGTTATGGTACCATGTTAACCAGTAACGTGCCTGATGCTGCAACTCACCCGAATCCTGGTTACGACTTGTTTTCAACATCTCCATCAATTAAGGTATACAATGCAACAACAGGTTTGTATGATGCCGTAGCCAGCACAAATGATCCAATTGCTAACCCCAAAGGATATATGTTATTTGTTCGAGGTGACAGGTCGGTTACAACATTTTCAGCACTGGCAACTGCAACTGTTTTGCGAACAAAGGGCACATTGCATTCGCCAGCCAATCCACCTGCTGTTATAACAGTACAAACAGCAGTTCCGCCACTTTCTTTTGAATCTATCGGAAATCCTTATGCATCGGCTATTGACCTTACCCAAGTTACCCTGAATGAAACAGGCGGTGGCGTACAGGATATATTTTATGTGTGGGACCCTAAACTAACCAACGGTGCAAACAGTGCTTACGGATTAGGTGGCTTCCAGGTATTAACAAGAAACGGAGGTACCTATGATGTAACTCCGGGAGGAGGGAGTTATGGGGCTACCAATAAATTCATACAATCCGGACAGGCATTTTTTGTGAATGCACCGTTTAACAGCGGTACTGTTAAATTTACAGAATCCTGTAAAGTTTCCGGCAGCAACATGGTTTACAGGGGAGAAAATACCATTACAGCCAGGCAATTGCGTACAAACCTTTACGTTATTAAAAACGGTGAACCTGTTTTGATTGATGGTAACCGGCTGTTTTATAACAGGTCTTATTCCAATTTATTGGATATGCAGGATGCTGTAAAATTCAATAATACAGGTGAAAACCTTGGTATCAGGAGTAATGGTAAAACGTTGTCGGTTGAACGCAGAAAACCAATTGTGAAAACTGATACCATTTTTTATCAGCTCGGTCAATTAAAAGTACAGCAATACCAATTTGAATTTATAGCCAGTGATCTGAGACAGGAGGGATTGGCAGCATTTTTGGAAGATACTTACCTGCATATAAAAACACCGGTTCATCTGAACAGAATAACAAAGCACACTTTTAATGTAGAAAATACAGAAGGTTCATATGCGCCTGATCGTTTCAGGATCGTTTTCAGTAAAAAAGAAGATGATGAAGATGACAGAAAATTAATTGTTTCTGTAAAAGGTAGCAGGAACGAAGACAATTCCATTACTGTAAGCTGGAATTCGGAGAATGAATCTGGTATTCAGTCATACGTTGTTGAACGTAGCATTGATGGCAGGTATTTTGAAGTAATCAAAACAATACAACAGGAATTGAAGCGCGGGGAAAATACTGCATCATATGCTGCTATTGACAAGGTTCCGCATAAATCAGAAAATTTTTACAGAATACGTGCTCTGTTACCTGATGGAATTGATCAATACAGTGATGTTGTAAAATTAATGCCGGTGAAAGCGGAAAAGGGGATTACGGTTTATCCTAACCCAATTACAGGGAGAAACATACAATTGAGGTTTACTGATCAGGCTGCCGGCGAATATTATGTTTTTCTTTTTAACCAGTTGGGCCAGCCAGTTTTCAACACCCGTATAAAATTGAATAAAGGAGAAACAGCAAAAACAATTTTGCTGGATAAGGAGATACTTGCCGGAACGTACCAATTGAGTATTGTTCCTGGCCGGGGCCAAAATACTCAGCTTAAGCTGCTAATTCAGCATTAAGTGCATCAGACTTTACTTTGAAGGATTAAAAGGATGTCGGAAAAATTCACTGAACGAAAGAAAAAATACCATTTTTTACCTCAAGTTGCTTAGAAACGGTTATTTTTGCCGTCCTGAAAAAGGATAAAGGGTAAAACCGGGAAAATTGTTCAACTTTTACATTTCTTATTTTACATTATTTATTCCTTATTTCTACCGGTCCCGTAGTTCAATGGATAGAATAGAAGTTTCCTAAACTTTAGATACAAGTTCGATTCTTGTCGGGACTACTAAGCGTAAAGCAAATAATATTAAAGCCGCACAAAGTACAGTACTGGTGCGGCTTTCGCATTTTACAGCAAAAAAGATGAACCATATAAAAGCAATTTGGAGGTCACCTTTTCGGTAACCTCTAAATCTACCTAGTTTTACGACCGAAATCGATTAAAACACTTACTGATATTGAATTTCAACGCTTTCAGGCATCAATCAAACAGATGCATTTTGAAACAAAATTCGGTAACCTTTTAAGTAACTCGGTTATGAAACTAAATCAAAGCATGTCAATCCTTTTCTGGCTCTACAAGCAGAAAGCAGACGATTCAGGGGTAGCTCCAATCTATTGCAGAATTACCCTCGGTGAGACTAGAACCCAGTTTTCTACGTCCAAGAAAGTGCACCCAGATTTCTGGAATTCCACAGCAAATAAAGTCTCAATTAAATGCCCGAATGCTGCTGCTATTAATGAAGATTTGGATGGAATTAAAGGCGATCTCCGGAAAATATTCAACCAGCTTACTGCTACGCATGAAGCCGTAACTGGTGAGATGGTAAAGAACGCTTTTACCGGCAAAGGTCAGGAGAAGAAAACCGTCAAAGAACTGTTCGATATTTATATAGCTTTTTACAAGCAAAAAGTTGATCAAAAAAAGGCATCTTACCGTACCCTGCAAAAGTTCAAAACCATTCAATCAAAGCTGGGTGATTTTTTCATAAAAGAGTTCAGGCTTTCAGATAAACCATTGTGTGAGCTGAAGGCTTCGTTTGCTGAAAACTTCATGCATTTCCTCTCTGTAAATGAAAAACTCTTGAAAACACAGTGATGATATACATGCGTAATGCAAAGCAGGTTTTTCAATTTGCAGTAACCCGGGAATGGGTAAAATCTAACCCTTTAAAATCTTTCAGGTGTGCTTACAAGCATCCTTACCGGGAAACACTTTCTCAAGAGGAAATATTTTCATTGATTAATTGTGAATTTGCTACCAGCGATTTAACGGAAGCTAGAGATATTTTTATCTTTTCTTGTTATACAGCATTTGCGTACCAGGAAGCCTATGACCTTACCCCTGATTGCATAATAACAGGAATGGATAAGAAAAAGTGGGCTGTAATTGTCCGTCAAAAAACGGGCGAAAAAGAAATGGTGCCTTTGCTTCCACCTGCATTGGCAATTATAGAGAAATATAAAAACGATGCCAGGTGTATTGCAAATGATAAATTGCTGCCAGTTCGTTCGAATCAGGAATATAACAGGGTATTAAAAAGAGTGGCGAAAATTGCCGGTATTAAAAAGCATTTAAATACTCACATAGCTCGGCACACTTTTGCCACCACAATTACGATGGAAAACGATGTCCCTATTGAAACGATTAGTAAGATTATGGGGCATACATCAATAAGGACAACACAGATATACACGAAAGTTTCTTTAAAAAAATTAAGTAATAATATGAATGAATTAAGTGCTAAGCTTTTCCCAGCAAGTAATAATAAAAAGGTTGCTAATTAATGCGAAGTATATTCTATTTCCTATCCTGCACAATCATTCCATACTCGGTAATTTTAAAAGTCTTGTTTTCAAAGATTGCATTCATGATCAACCAAACCTGGTCAACAAGTGAAATTGTTGTGTTTTGCTTTGAGTCAATTTTTTTTAACATTCCTGTGAAAGTCAGTCCGTTTATTCTTGCAGAAGTATTTGTCGCTTTATTAATCAAAATTCCCTCCTTGATTTCATAACTTTTTGTAATCGATTGAAACAATTTATATTCTGCGTGTAACTCATCTTGAAATGCTTTAGCATATTCCTTTAAGGGAATCACATTTCCACTTGGTAGTTTAATGGCATCTCTATAAATATTGATTTCTTCCTTGTCGTTGGGAGACTCGTCTACATAATTTATAATGATGTCTAAAATTTCAGGTCGGTGAATCGTCATTGTTGTTTTGATTTCTAAAGTTCCAATGTCAATTTGTTCCGGTTTTCCATTTTGATCTTTCTCATCTGTTTCTTTTAATTCTACAAGTCTGATGTTTTTATATTTTGCAAACTCAAATCCATCTTTTGTAAATCCATTTTTTGAAACAATAATTCCTTTATCAATTCCAGTATCTTCAATTATCGCAAAGACTTTCATCACGATACTTTTATCTATTTTTTCTTTCCAGTATTTGCATTCAATTGCGGTTCGGTATGGATGAATTCCATCCGTATGAGATGTCAGCACATCTATTTGATGAGGAACGCCAGATTTGCCAACTAGTTTACAAGTAGGCCCGAATCCATCTATTTTAACTCCAGAAGCTTTACCTAACTCTTCGTAAATATATTTTGTAATTGCTTCATACTTTTTCCAGTCCAACTCGTTTGATTCTGGCATTTGAGTAGTATTTTAGGTGAGGCTTAAATTTACAGAATACCGGTCAACTATTGCAATCCAGGCTCAACATGGTAAGAGGAAAACTGCAGATATACCTCCACATGATCAAAATAAACGATTATAGGTTCGGCAAGATTCACAAGAAAGGATTTTTTCGGAGGCTAGAAATTTTAAATAAAAATGACAATAGTGATGTTCCCTTTTGCCATAGTAACTTTACACATTAGGTTTCCCCTTCGAAAAAATTACATCATGGCAATCAATTTACTAATAGATACTTGCATCTTACTTAGATTAGTTTCAAAAACGGAATTCAGCACTTTTTTAAGAGAGGTAGAGTATTTAGTTAAAGAAGAGCACGTAACCCTGCTAATTCCTGCACCACTGGTAGGCGAATGGAAAAAACATAAGGATGAGCAGAAGCAAAAAATTGCCGCCGCCCTTCGGTCAATGGAGCTGGAAATAAAACAAAAAAGGCTCATGAAGGATGATTCCGTTGATTACAGTGAAGAGCAATATGAGGAAGCAAAGGAACATTTATATTCTCAAATTGATTTAATTGATGAGCTCTTATATCACTACGGCCAAAAAATCTCGACCACAGATGAATTGGTAATTCAATTGTATAAACATCGAGCAGCTAATAAACATCCCTTTACGAATCCTAAGAAGGATAATTATAATGACGCAGAGATCATATTTTCTTCTTTGGATTACATCAAAAAACTTAATCAGGATAACCTGTATTTTGTTTCTGATAATCCTGGTGATTTTGCTAAACAAATTGAAAATGAGTTTGTATTACATCCAGATATCGACGATGTCTTCCCAACAATTAATACTTACTATTTCACTGAAATAAAAGGAGCATTTAGAGCATTTGAAAAATTAGGAATTCCGAGATTTAATGAAAAGGCTGAAAAGAAGCGAAATACAATTCGCAATACTATAAAAATTAATAAAAATCAGGTTATCCTCAATCAGCTTGAAGAGTATATTGACAAAAGAGCAGCTCAGCTGATCATTATTCCAAAGGAGATAATTATAGAACATTATCCTATTGTTGTTTCAAATACTTTTCGATATCTCCATCGGCCTTTCACACTAGTTACAGATAATAAGGATATTTTCAAATTACTAAGCGAGGTTCAGGTTAATGATGATGTTGTGTTAGATCCAACTGGATTATTTATTAAGAATAAAGATGATGAGGATAAAATAAGAAGTATCTGCAGATATTTACGTTTTAATTACATCGAACATGTTGCATTTGAAAATGGTGATCCAGTACTTATAAATTATTCTCACAAAGCGAAGGAATGTGATTGTCCAACATGCTCATACCGAAGACTCGACTTCGGGAAATTATTAGAAACTCTTAATAGCTCAGTTATAGATACAACTAAAGAAGCTCGACTCAAGCAGGCATTCGGACAATATAAGCTGGGCAATTTTACAGAAGCCGTTAGTATCTTAAAGGTTTTATATAATGAAATTGAAGATAAACAGACTATTTTCTATTATATAGTTTGCAATAATCTTTCAAATTTAAGTCACCTGATTTCACATTATTACTGGAGGGACAACGTTGGAAAGGAATTGAGTGACGAATTTAAAGACCTGGATTTAGAAATAATTTACAAGGAATGTCGTAAAGTAACACAAAATGGACCATTATTAGAATGGATTCACTTAAAGAAATATTATGAAGATACCCTCATAGATATTCATAGCATTCTGCATGAAATTAATGATAACTTTTATTCTCAGAATAGCGGCTATAATGAGAATACCAAGTCATTATTGGAATACTATTATCGTACAGAACGTTTTTTGAATACTAATTCAATAGTGTTTGATATTTATAATCAATTTTCTGTGCTTACAAAATTGTTTACACAAGGTGTGTTTTCCTCGTATGGATGTGATGAATTTATGGGAGGTAAATTGACTTATTTTTCAGATACAGCACTTCAGCATTTATTATTATACGCTGATGCAGATGATATAAGAAAATACTTTTACAGGTATAAATTGAAGCAGGTAAAGCATATCCCAGATGTCGAAGGCCAAAGTCAATTTGTAAGCCTGGTGAATAAATTGTGGTCGGAATACTCAATCGTTCCTGTTAACTATAAAAAATACATTAAATCACCAAATGATTATTTTTCTGATAAATACAATGATATCGTATACACCTCACTGGCTTTGCTGGCTATAACTGATATTTCGGAAAAGGAATTTAATACTACTGCAAATAACTTACTTGTATTTTTAAATACAGGAAACCACGCCAGTCAATTTCAGCTTAGCAAAAATTTAAAATTCTTTATTAACCATAAGCGAAAGGTATTAAGTGATGATAATTTAAGAAGCCTATTTCTTCTTGGTATTAAAAATGAAACACTTCATAAGAACGCATATATAGATACTGTTGAAACAGTTCTTAAAGAGCGTAATATTAAACTAACATTGTCTGTGGAAGAATTCGAGTTTGTAAAAAATGGCTTTTTCAAAGATTCGAATGAAAATTTAGAAGACTCATTTTATTCTTTAGGATATATACATGAAGTTTTGGTTGATGAGGACCAAAAAAGAATGATCAAAGAATATATGGAGGCGAAACTTAGAGAGTCTTTTTCCAGTAGCAAATATTATATTGCAACCATGTTTGATATTCTTGCTCCGTTACAGGATATGACTAGTCAGTATACAAGCCAAATTCTCGAAATCATTTTAAAAGGGGAACAGGAACGTTTTTTTGACAAAAGAGATTATTATCACGATCCCAGGGTGGACAACTATCTGAACTTTTGTTTTAAGTATAAAATTGAGATACCCGGATCAATAACCAATCATATTCATTTAATAGGTCCATACTATAGCTGGCTTATTAATATGGATCATTTCGATTATTCTCAATTTAATATTAATTGGCTAGACAATCATTTCACACTCTATTTTAAATATGAGTATCGAAAAAGTAAATCCCTTAAAAATTATTTACTGATTTTATTTAGAAATGAAATAAATAGTGAGAAGGAAAGACTGTTCATTACTACTTATTGTTACGAGGATTAATAGTTTACATGATTAATTGAGAAAATACTATGCAAAAATATCTAAAGAATAACTCGTTGGTTCGGGAGGAAATAATTAACTACAAATTAATTTACGAACTAAAGAAAGCTGCCGCATTGCACAATTATCATTTAAAAACATATCTCACTGCTGTTGATATCGAAGGGTATGATCTGATCATTGATGACAGTGCATTACTAAGAAAAGTGCAATTAAAAACCAAACTCGATTCTAAAACACGAAGTTGGTTAGTTCATAAATCAATAATGTTGCCAGGATTTAATTTTGAAGATTATGGATTTCATTCAACAATTTGCCCCGCAACACCAGGATGTATTTTTCTGTTACAGATAAAATTTCAGGATGAAGAACTTTTCGTGGAATATTATTACACAGACATAAACATCATTAGTTTAATGGCATTAGGTTTTCTGTTTACCACCAAAGAAAGTAAGGAAAAAGCAAAACAAATCCTGAAAGGAATGAAAAATGAAATTGTTTGTAAGGGAAAAGTAAGGTTAAACAAAGGAATGTTTTTAAAAGTAAAGAACCCGGAGTCATTATTGAATATCGCTGGATTTCAGGTTCGAAATAATAAACATGTTACATATAATATGTGGCAGACAATTAAAAATTACAATCGTCCCGACCAAGGAATTGATACTTTAAAGAAACGTGCAATTCAAATGACCGGCCATCTCAGCACAATTGAGCGAGAATTCAAATCAATAATTTCAGATGATTTTCGATTAAAAATAAAATATCCCAAAGACGTATTTCCTTTTTGGTTTGAGAAGGAGTTAGTTAATTAGTGTTACATAGGTTTAATCATGACATCCTTTCTTTTTTCACCCAATTCAATGTAAAAGGCATACTCATAAAACAGGTCACTTTTATACGCATTCAGTTTCTTCATATCATGTCCAGACTTCGCACTTTTCCATTTAACCTTAACTTCTATAATTACAATATTTAATGCGGTCCCTCGCTTATGTACAATAATATCTGGATATACTCTTGACCCCGTATCATCGCTGTCGTTTACACTCCCTTCAGATAAAGCTACAGTTTTAGCAAAATAATCTCCTTCGGTATAGTGGACTGTTCCGAATTCCATTTTGCCCATCCTGTTGTATTCACAATCCACATCGTATTCGGGAATAATTTGCTGCAGGTACATCCCCATTCTATGAGTAATTGCTCTTTCGGTGATATCTAGTTCTTTTTTTAATAAAAATGAATCCTTCTTATAAAGAATATCAAGCATTTCATTAATCAAGTTTTTAATTCGGCTTTCGGGAATAGTAGACATGATGTTGGGTCTTATGATTACTTATTGTGGCTTGCATTTAGTTGTTATGAAAACTTCAAACTCATCTATCATTTTTTGCAGTTCATCCGGTTTTGGGGTGGGGACATTTGCCCCACTTGCCTGGTCATGCACCCATTTCGACGTCTCTGTCATTCCTTTAGCGATATCGCCTATCAATTCATCCGTTATAGCCAGGTATTTCAGTTTTTGAGTTTCAATTCCAGGAGTGAATCTGGTAACAACACCTTTAAATAAACGTTCTTCTACTGACCTTTCCCAAGCTTCCCTTAAATATCCACACCAGGTTTTTACCTCAACTTTATATGCGTCAGGGTCTGCCGTTCTATGAAGTTTTGTTATTCTTTGCAATTCATTTTTAAGGTATCCACACCGCTCTTTGACATTTGACGCAATCCATGGAAGAGAAGGTTTTGTGACACCTACCAGATCTTCATTTTTATATAATGAGCAGGAATGTAAATTAATAGATGCGGCCTCCGCATGGTATTTTAACGAAAGCAAAAAGAATATATCATGTGTAAAAACCACAACTTGTTTTTCCAAAGCTACTTCTGTTAAGTGTTTAGCTATTGTTTCCTTTCTTTCATGATCAAGTGAGGTAACTGGATCATCGAATATAATTCCCCTGTTGGCCTCCGAGAGGCTCATTTCGGCAACAAAGTCAGCAATTGCTATCACTTTCTGTTCACCTTCGCTTAATATAGCTGCTGGATTTTTACCTTGTATAAATAATTGTCGATATGAAGTTCCCG
>Ga0138256_10004703_pt1 | contig 14508 bp, 10 predicted proteins | sample KNB2016incub_MG_FD_105486 | JGI IMG/M metagenome (GOLD analysis project Ga0138256, IMG submission 105486) | Active sludge microbial communities from wastewater in Klosterneuburg, Austria - KNB2014incub_MG | ecosystem: Engineered > WWTP > Activated sludge > Unclassified | place: Austria... | reverse complement strand
GCCTGGTTTAAAATGGAATACACCAGTTCATCATAAAATATTTCTGCATCATTGGGGGTTGCAAAGTAATCATAACGTTCGCCCCATACACGCCAGCAATGTGCCATGCGGTGTGCGACCTGTTTAACGGTTGTTTCCCTTCCGGTTGTACCGTCATCTTTAGGTACTCCTGCTTTCCGGAAATACTTTTGTGCCAGGATATCCGTTGCTATCTGGCTCCATTGTTTAGGCACTTCTACATTATCCATCTGGAACACGATCTCGCCGGATGGATTTTTAATAATGGAAGTACGGTAATCGTACTCAAACATATCGAATGCACTAACGCCATCTTTTGTAAACTGCCGTGAAAATTGTAATCCTTTCAGAGGTTTTGATTTTTTTGACATAGTATATTAACTGCTTTGTTAGTTGGGTTAAGTAATTGTTAAGCAAACGAAAATATTTGTATTGACTGAAGAAACAAACCTTTAAATATTAACACGTGTGGAAAAAAACGTGGATAATTTTGTAGAAGCAAACGGGCATTGGATTTGCTTACTTTTCCCCATTTTAATAATAAAATATTTGCCCAAACCCTTGGAAAATTCACTAAATATTCAATGGGTTGATTTCAGGCAGTTTTACGGGTTATATTCTTTTTTGATAAATAACTGACCCGTATTTATAACAACAACCGGTTATGCCTGTTTCATTAAAATGATTCCATGAATGTAATCCTGCAAATAAGGGTTCAATTTTAAAAAACAGTACCCGGCTGATGTAATCAATTACCGGGTTTCGTTTATGCAGCCCCCTGAAAACAGAACAGCTCCCTTGCACAGGTAACCCGAATTGATTAGATTTATAAAAAAACAACGGATATGAACAGAAAAAGAGTATTCTTCCTGCTTGGCGCATTGTGTATTGCTGCATCAATTATTATGTACATGGTTGGTAAAAACTCAAGTCATTTGTCTGAGCTCAGTGATTTCTGGTGGATACCGATGCCGCTTGCAGCATTGGCATTGCTTATAGCAAACAAAAAAAAATAACGGATTGGCCCGTGCATCACCAGGGCTGTTCATAAACCTGCTTCAGGTATCTTTGCAACCATGAAAACAGTAATACAAAGGGTTTTACATGCTTCTGTAACTATTGACGGCAGGGTATTTGCTGAGATCAAAAGCGGGATACTTGTTTTTATTGGCATTGAAGATGCAGATAACAACGATGACATTGTATGGCTCAGCAACAAGATCGTTAACCTCCGCATTTTTGATGATGAAAATAAAGTTCCCAACATTTCTGTAAAAGATTTTGACGGCGATATTTTACTGGTAAGCCAGTTTACCCTGCATGCATCTACCAAAAAAGGAAACCGTCCCTCGTATATCAAAGCAAGCAAGCCGGATTTTGCCATACCGCTTTATGAAAAAATGATCACCCAGTTAGAAAAAGATCTTGGTAAAAAAATAGTTACCGGTAAGTTTGGTGCAGATATGAAAGTTTCACTTGTAAACGACGGGCCGGTTACCATTTTGATTGATACCAAACAAAAGGAATAAAAATTCAGGCAATAAAAATATTAACGTATGAATGAACTTACCATAAACCAGGCTCAACAACAGGTTGATCAATGGATTAAATCTGTTGGTGTGAAATATTTTAGCGAACTTACCAATCTTGGTATTCTTATGGAAGAAGTAGGTGAGTTAAGCAGGCTGATGGTAAGAACATATGGTGAACAATCATTTAAAGAATCCGATAAGGGAAAAGAAATAAGCGATGAAATGGCTGATGTGCTTTGGGTTTTAATATGCCTGGCCAATCAAACGGGTGTAGATTTAACCGAAGCCCTGCACAGGAATTTTGAGAAAAAGAATATGAGGGATGGTAACCGGCACCAGCAAAATGAAAAACTAAAATGATCACATGAAATGAGCCATATTAATTTCTTATTTAAAGGCCGCAATGATCACAGGCGAATTACATGTGGCAAAAAAAATAAAATGAACACATGAAATTTTCGATCAAAGATATATGGTCAATCATCAAACAATCATTTTCTGATTTTATCGACAATAAAGTTTTGAAACTGAGTGCGGCCCTGGCATTTTATACCATTTTTTCATTGCCGGCCATGCTCATCATTATTATTTCTGTGAGTGATATTTTTTATGGACGTGCTGCCATTGAAGGAACGTTGTATCACCAGATCGCCCAGTTTGTTGGTACTGATGCGGCCCTGCAGATACAGCAAACGATCCGTGCAGCTGCTTTGTCAGAAAGCAGTTATTTTGCTACCATCGTAGGATTGATCACCCTGCTTTTTGGCGCCACCAGTGTTTTCAGCGAGATACAGGATTCCATCAACCATATCTGGAAATTAAAAGCAAAACCAAAAGGCACCGGTTTCCTGAAACTGGTTGTAAACCGCCTGCTTTCTTTTTCCCTGGTGATCAGTCTTGGTTTTTTACTGCTTGTTTCATTGCTCATTAACGGGCTGATGGATGCATTCATCAACAACCTTACCCGCATGTTCCCGGAACTGACCGTGATCATGGTCTATATCGTTAACCTGGTCATTACCTTTGGCATTACGGCCCTGTTGTTTGCCATGATATTTAAAGTACTGCCCGATGCGCGTATCCGGTGGAAGCATGTAAGAGCCGGTGCGATCACCACAGCCATATTGTTTATGCTGGGTAAATTCCTGATCGGCTATTACTTAGGTCACAGCAAGCTTTCATCAACCTATGGCACGGCGGGATCTGTTATCGTGATGCTGCTTTGGGTTTATTATTCGGCCATGATCCTTTATTTTGGCGCCGTTTTTACACACGTATATACCATCCATACCGGGTCGAGGATTTATCCCACCAATTATGCCGTGTGGGTGCAGGAGATCGAAGTGGAATCTACCAAATCCATTCAGCAGCAACCCGAAGAAAAAGTAGTGATCAAAACAACCGATGCACCGCCCGCAGAATAAATTTTTATGGGTTAAACGACCTGCTAAAATCCGTTCTATTATCTTTGCAGCCTTATGGCAAATGAATCAAATAATTTCGCGGAATTAATTTCCCACTGTAAAGAATACGGTTATATTTTTCAATCCAGTGAAATATATGACGGCCTGGCCGCTGTTTATGATTATGGCCAGAACGGCGCACAGTTGAAAAAGAATATCCGCGATCACTGGTGGAAGAGCATGACGCAACTGCATGATAATATTGTAGGCATTGATGCAGCCATCTTCATGCACCCCACTACCTGGAAAGCATCCGGCCACATTGATAATTTCAGCGACCCGATGATCGATAATAAAGACAGTAACAAAAGATACCGGGTTGATCATTTGATTGAGGCACATGCAGAGGCCCTGGCATTGGAGGGAAAGAAAGAAGAAGAATTTACTTTGCTTAAAACGATGGATGAGTTATTGGCCGCAACTGATTATGCCGGCATTAAAAAACTCATTGAAGATAACAGGATCAAATGTGCCATCAGCAAAACCTGCAACTGGACCGAGGTGCGGGAATTTAACCTGATGTTCAGCACGCAAATAGGCAGCGTTTCCGAAGAGAGCGATACCATTTATTTACGCCCCGAAACCGCCCAGGGCATTTTTGTAAACTTTTTAAACGTGCAAAAAACAGGAAGGATGAAGATCCCTTTTGGTATTGCACAAACCGGCAAGGCATTCCGCAATGAGATCGTGGCCAGGCAGTTCATTTTCCGCATGCGTGAATTTGAACAGATGGAAATGCAGTTCTTTGTTCGCCCCGGCACACAAATGGAATGGTATAATTTCTGGAAGGCCGAAAGAAAGAAATGGCATGAGGGCCTGGGTATACCTGCTGAAAAATTACGCTACCACGATCATGTAAAGCTGGCACACTATGCCGATGCTGCCCTGGATATTGAATTTGAGTTCCCCTTTGGCTGGAAAGAACTGGAAGGCATACACAGCCGCACCGACTTTGACCTCAAACAACACCAGGAATACAGCAAAAAGAAAATTCAGTATTTTGATAATGACCTCAACGAAGCAGGAAAACCATTTGGCAACTACACGCCATTTGTTGTAGAAACTTCTGTTGGACTGGATCGTTTATTTCTTACCATCATCAGCCTGGCCTATGCCAATGAAACCTGGACAAAAGAAGATGGTACCGAAGACAGCCGTGTGGTGTTGAAAATTCCGGCCAGGATCGCACCTACCAAACTGGCCATTCTTCCTTTACTGAAAAAAGACGGGCTGCCCGAGATCGCAAAGGAGTTGATGAATGACTGCAAAAACAGTTTCATGTGTTTTTATGAAGAGAAAGATGCTATCGGGAAACGCTACCGCAGGATGGATGCCATTGGTACCCCGTTTTGTGTAACGATCGATCACCAGACCAAAGAAGACAATACGGTAACCATAAGATACAGGGATACAATGGTACAGGAGCGGATCGCATTGAGTGAAGTTAAGAAACTGGTTTTGGAAAAAATGGGCTGATTGCTTAAATCAATGATACTGAAGAGGCGCTTTAATTGGCTCCTCTTTTTTTATTACAGCCACTCTTAATGATCTCTATCAAATAAACATGATGAATATCAGCCCTCCTGCTGAACTAAATCAATACATAATACAGTCCTTCCATTTAATTTAGTTGACTGATCAATTCACCAATTTATAAATATGTCAAACACCGACATCACCAAACCTGCTGACCTTACCGGTCATGCCGATGGCACCGGTCCGCTGAGAAAACGCCGCCCGGTTTACGTAGATTTTATGCCTCCCTGTAACAGTGCCTGCCCGGCCGGCGAAAATATACAGGCGTGGATGGCACAGGCACAGTCCGGAAATTATTTCGAAGCTTTTCAAACATTGATTGAAGACAATCCTTTTCCGGCCATCATGGGCCGGGTTTGTGTAAAGCCCTGCGAAACCGGCTGCAACCGAACGCATATAGACAGCACCGTAAATATCCATGCGGTTGAAAGATACATAGGCGATGAAGCCATCAGGCAAAAATGGCCGGTACAATTTGTGGCATATACAAGCGGGAAAAAAGTGCTGGTGATCGGTGCCGGGCCTTCCGGCCTGTCTGCAGCCTATCACCTGAACCGAATGGGGCACACCGTTGAAATTTATGAAGCAGGCAACCATGCCGGTGGTTTGTTGTATACCGGTGTTCCGGATTACCGTTTACCCAAGGAAATACTGGATTTTGAAATTGACCGCATTGTTAGAACAGGTGTAACTATAAAACTGAATTATAAAGTACAGGATATCATTACTGAAAAAGAAGCAGGGAAATTTGATGCAGTTTACCTGGCCATCGGTGCAGGCCTTATTCATAAAGAAGATATAATTCATGATGATTCGGTTTACATAACCGATGCTTTTTCATTTTTTAATGAAGCAAAAATAAATTCCTCTCCTTTCATCAATAAGAAAGTAGTTGTTTACGGCGGGGGCAAACTGGCCATGTACCTGGCCCGTATGATAAAAAGGTTTGGCTCCGAAGCTGTTGTTTATTTTGGCGGCGATAAAAAATTAATGCCTGCCTATGATTATGAAACAGAAGATGCCCTGGCTGAAGGTGTGGATGTGCAGCTTTTAAAAAGCATCAAAAGCATTGATAAAAAAACGATCACACTGGAGATCATGAAAGTGGAAAAAGGTAAAGCTGTTGGTACCGGCGAATTTGAAACCATCGCGGCTGATGTGCTGATCATTGCCAACCGGCAGGAAACCGACTCGGGCTTTTTACGTACTGTTCCGGGTTTGGTACTGAATGAGGATGGTACCATCAAGATCGATACACAACGCATGACCGGCCATGAAGGGATCTTTGCCGGCGGAGATATGTTACCCGGTGAAACCCGCAGTTCTACCATCGCCATTGGCCAGGGTAAAAAAGCTGCGCGGTATATCGACAGTTTTTTAAAGCAGAAAGCATTTATCAAAGGAGAGAAACACCCCACTGCCGGCTACCGCAAGCTGCACATGTGGTATAAAACCGATGCCCCGCAAAAAGAGCAGGATAAACTTAAACCGCAGGTTGCCATTCAGAATTTTGATGAAGTGATCGCCGGTTTATCTGAAAAAGAAGCACGGTATGAAGCACAACGCTGTCTCAGCTGTGGCAACTGTTTTGAATGCGATGGCTGTTTTGCTGCCTGCCCCGAGGATGCGATCATAAAACTGGGTAAGGGCAACCGTTATAATTTTAACTACGATGCCTGCACCGGCTGTGCCGTGTGTTACGAACAATGCCCATGCCATGCCATTGAAATGATTCCAGAACCTGTTAAATCCATTACCGATGCCGGATAAAAATAAATTAATAGCTACCATTGATGGCAACGAAGCTGCGGCGTATGTGGCTTACCGTGTAAACGAAATATGTGCCATCTACCCCATCACGCCTTCTTCTACCATGGCCGAACTGGCCGATGAATGGAGTGCCAAAGGGATAAAGAATATCTGGGGCAATGTGCCCGATGTTATTGAAATGCAGAGTGAAGGTGGTGCCGCAGGTACGGTACATGGTGCCTTGCAGACCGGAGCACTCACAACCACATTCACTGCATCACAGGGTTTGATGCTGATGTTGCCCAACATGTATAAAATAGCGGGCGAACTTACCGCAACCGTATTTCATATTGCTGCGCGGTCATTGGCTGCACAGGGCCTTTCTATTTTTGGTGATCACCAGGATGTGATGGCCGCAAGAACAACCGGATTTGCTATACTCGGGTCTGCCAGTGTGCAGGAGGCGCATGACTTTGCGCTGATCGCACAGGCAGCAACCCTGGGATCCAGGATCCCGTTCATGCATTTCTTTGATGGCTTCCGCACATCGCATGAAGTGAATAAACTGGAATTGCTGACCAATGAACAGATCAGGGAAATGATCCCTGATGAACTGGTCTTTGCCCACCGCAAAAGGGCATTGAACCCCGATCATCCCTTCATCAGGGGTACTGCACAAAACCCGGATGTATATTTTCAGGGAAGGGAAACCGTAAACCGGTATTACGATAATACCCCGGTTATTGTTGCAGAATTGATGCAGCAATTTGAAAAAATGACGGGCAGAAAATATGAGCTGTTTGAATACAGCGGCGCTGCAGATGCAGAACAGGTGGTGATCATCATGGGTTCTGGTGGTGAAACGGTTTCAGAGACCGTGCAGGCATTAAATGCAGCAGGTGAAAAAACCGGTGTTATACAGGTAAGGTTATACCGGCCATTTTCACTTGAACATTTTATCGATGCATTGCCCGCTTCTGTTCGATCCATTGCAGTTTTAGACAGAACAAAAGAATCAGGTGCATCCGGCGAACCCATGTACCAGGATGTAATGGTTACCCTGTTAAATGCCCTGCAAACGGGTAAGTTGAAAAAATTACCCAATATTACCGGCGGCCGTTATGGCCTTTCTTCCAAAGAATTTACCCCGGCAATGGTGAAGGCCGTTTTTGATGAATTAAAAAAAGATCATCCAAAAAATAATTTCACGATTGGTATCAATGATGATGTTACACACACGAGTTTGAAGTATGATGAGTCGTACACCTTAGATGAATCTGAATGGCGGCAGGGTTTATTTTTTGGCCTTGGCGCCGATGGCACTGTAGGTGCCAATAAAAACACCATCAAGATCATCGGGGAGAATACAGATCTTTTCGGGCAGGGTTATTTTGTGTATGATTCAAAAAAATCAGGGGCAAGAACGGTGTCGCATTTACGCTTTGGGCCAAAACCTATCCGGGCTCCCTACCTGATCAGCAAGGCTGATTTTATTGCCTGCCACCAGTTCAATTTTACAGAAAAAGTGGAGATGCTCAGCTTTATTAAAGAAGGAGGAACTTTCTTACTGAACAGTCCCTTCCCCAAAGATGAGGTCTGGAGCCAGTTACCCGGCTCTGTTCAGCAGGAGATCATCAGCAAAAAACTGGCATTTTATATAATTGATGCCAATACCGTTGCAAAGGATACGGGCATGAACGGCAGGATCAATACCATCATGCAAACCTGTTATTTTGCTTTAAGCGGTGTATTGCCCAAAGCAGAAGCCATTGAGCAGATAAAACATGCCATTGAAAAAACCTATTCCAAAAAAGGAAAAGCGGTTGTTGAAAAAAACTTTGAGGCTGTAGATGCCACATTGGAAAATCTATTCGAAGTAACTGTTCCTGAAACGGTAAGTTCTACGGCAACCATGCTTTCTGTTGTTGGCAAAGATGCTCCTGATTTTGTAAAAGAAGTTACAGCCATGATGATGTCGGGGCACGGCGATGAATTGCCGGTAAGCAAAATGTCGGTAGACGGAACCTATCCCAGTGGAACCACCAAATGGGAGAAAAGAAATATCAGCGACCAGGTTCCTTTGTGGGAACCGGATCTCTGTATCCAGTGCGGCAACTGTGCCTTTGTTTGTCCGCACAGTGTTATCCGTGCAAAATTTTATCATGAAGGATTTTTAAAGAATGTACCGGATGGATTCCAATCTGCACCCATCAACTCAAGGGGTTTTCCGGAAACAAAATATACGCTGCAGGTTTATGCAGAAGATTGCACCGGCTGCAATTTATGCGTAGAAGTATGTCCTGCAACAGATCCGGTAAACCGAGCTTTCAAAGCAATCAACATGGCGGCAAAAGAACCGGATACACAGATCATAAAAAAACAGATCAGTTTCTTTGAAGACCTGCCATGGAACAACCGTTCTGAAATTAATTTCTCCACCGTGCATGGCGCACAATTTATGGAACCGCTGTTTGAATTCTCCGGTGCCTGTGCAGGTTGTGGTGAAACACCTTATATAAAATTACTGTCGCAGTTATTCGGCGACCGCCTGCTGGTTGCCAATGCAACCGGTTGTTCTTCCATCTATGGCGGTAATTTACCAACTACGCCATGGACAATGAATGCCGCAGGACAGGGCCCTGCATGGTCGAATTCCCTGTTTGAGGATAATGCAGAGTTTGGACTGGGCATGCGCATGACCGCCGATCATCAACTGGCCATGGCTCATCGTTTATTAATACAACTGGCTCCGCAACTGGGCGATGCATTTGTACAGGAGATCATCCATGCTCCGCAATTACAGGAATCTGAAATTGCAGCACAACGCAAAAGGATCGAAACGCTAAAAGAAAAATTAACAGGCATTACAGATACCAATGCCAACCACTTACTTTCTGTTTGTGAGCAACTGGTACACCGCAGTGTTTGGCTGGTAGGTGGTGATGGCTGGGCTTATGATATCGGTTATGGCGGACTTGATCATGCATTGGCCAGCGGAAAAAATATCAACATACTGGTGCTGGATACGGAAGTGTACAGCAACACCGGCGGACAAAGTTCAAAAGCAACACCTACGGCTGCATCAGCAAAATTTGCATCAGCGGGAAAGCGTGGTGGTAAAAAAGACCTGGCCATGCAGGCCGTTTCATATGGCAATGTGTATGTAGCAAGAATTGCCTTTGGCGCCAACCCGCAACAAACCATGCTGGCCATGAGAGAAGCGGAGGCTTATGACGGGCCATCACTGATACTGGCATACAGCCATTGCATTGCGCATGGTTACGACCTGAAAGACGGGCTTACCCAACAAAACAATGCGGTAGCCAGCGGTTACTGGCCACTGATGCGTTACAACCCGGTTTTAAGAACTAAAAAATTAAATCCCTTTATTCTTGATTCAACCAGGCCCGAAATACCATTGAAAGAATTTGCGTATAAGGAATTACGCTATAAAGTACTTACACAAACCAATCCTGTAGAAGCGGAAGAACTGATGACCCTGGCACAGGAGATGGTGAACTTACGATGGAAGAATTATGAAGAGCTGGCAACAAAGACCGCCAGTGATTTTGTGCCGGTTGCTTAAATGCAACGAATACACGAATGAGCACGAATTTATTTCATGGGCGATTCGTTTATTGTGCCTGTCGAAGTATCAATGGCAACTAAAATCGGGAAACTGTTTAAATTAAACTGAATAATAAATAATGCCACGAATGAACACGAATTGTTTTTATTAGTGCTGATTCGTGCATCAGTGGCAATAAATTTTTTTTATGAACTTACAAACAACTTACATGGGATTAAAGCTGGGATCACCCATCGTGGTTTCGGCATGTACTTTATCCGAAGATATTGGCAATATTGTACAGATGGAAGATGCAGGTGCAGGTGCAATAGTATTGTTCTCCCTGTTTGAAGAACAGCTTAAAAAAGAAGAAGCAAAGTATGAGGCCATTGTAAGCAGCACCAGCAATATGTTTGCCGAGGCCAGTGATTTTTTTCCTGACCTGGATGCATATCATAAAGGATCGGACCAATACCTCGAGATTATCCGTAAAGCAAAGGAAAGAGTAAACATCCCGGTTATTGCGAGCCTGAACGGTATAACCAATGAAGGATGGATACATTATGCAAAACAAATGGAACAGGCAGGTGCCGATGGGCTGGAGATCAATATATTTTTTATTCCTGCTGATGTACATTTATCAACTTCGGCAGTTGAATACCGTTATTTAAATATCATTGATGAAGTAAAGGCAACTGTAAAAATTCCGGTGGCTGTAAAACTCAACCCGTATTTCAGTGCTATGGGTAATATGGCCAGGCGCATGCAGGAATACAAGGCCGATGCCCTGGTTTTATTCAACCGTTTTTATCAACCTGATTTCGATATCAACCAATTAACGTTGCTGCATAATTTGCAATACAGCGAATCCAACGAGATCAGGCTGCCGCTTTTATGGATAGCTCTCCTTTATGGCCGGGTTCCCATCTCGCTGGCAGCAACCACCGGTGTGCAAAGTTCAATAGAAGTAATAAAATATATACTGGCCGGCGCCGATGTGGCTATGACAGCATCTGCCCTGTATAAAAACGGTATCGGGTACCTGAAAACCATGAATAAAGAACTGGAATCCTGGATGCTTACAAAAGGTTTTGAAAGTATTGATTCCTTTAAAGGTGTAATGAGCCAGCAACATATCAGCGATCCTACCGGTTACGAAAGGGCCAATTATATTAAGATACTTGAAGGCGTTAAGTAAACTGAAATTTTATAAAAGAGCCCGCCATTAAAATGGCGGGCTCTCTTTATTTCATCCTTTTATTTTTTGTTTTCAATGGCAGCCTGCGCAGCAGCCAAACGTGCAATAGGCACACGGAACGGGGAACAGCTGACATAATTCATACCCAGCCTGTGAAAGAATTTTACACTATCCGCATCGCCGCCATGTTCGCCGCAGATACCCACTTTAAGATGTGGCTTTGCTTTGCGGCCCCCGGTGATACCGGCACGTACCAGTTCTCCTACACCATCCTGGTCAATGGTCTGGAACGGATCGTAAGGAAGTATTTTCAGGTCAAGGTATTTTGGCAGGAACCCGCCAATATCATCCCTGCTGAAACCAAAACTCATTTGTGTAAGATCATTGGTACCATAACTGAAGAAATCAGCAACATTGGCCATCAGTTCTGCACGGATAGCAGCCCTGGGGGTTTCAATCATGGTTCCGTACAGGTAAGGGATCTTTTTCATTTTCATTTTTGTACATACTTCCTTAAACACCCTGTCTACTATTTCTTTCTGATGAATCAATTCATTTACGGTAACGGTTACCGGAACCATTATTTCCGGAAAAGCTTTTTTCCCGCTCTTCAGTATTTCTGCAGTGGCTTCCAGTATGGCACGAACCTGCATTTCTGTTATTTCCGGGAAACTGATGCCCAGCCTGACGCCGCGGTGACCCAGCATGGGGTTGTTTTCATGCAACGCCAGCACCCTTCTTCTTAATACACTCATGCTTATACCGAGTTCTTTTCCAAGACGGGTTAATTTATCACTGTCGTGTGGCACAAATTCATGTAAGGGCGGATCCAGCAAACGTATGGTAACCGGGTATCCCTTCATCACTTTCATGGTATCTTTTATGTCCTTCTTTACATACTTAAATAATTCATTAAGCGCCGATCTTCTTTCTGCTTCGGTTTTACTCACGATCATTTTACGCAACAGGAATAATGGCTGTTCACTTCCTTCACCATAAAACATATGTTCAGTACGGAACAATCCAATACCTTCAGCGCCAAATTTCATTGCATGCGCTGCATCTTCGGGTGTTTCTGCATTGGTGCGCACACCTATCTGTTTTATTTTATCCACCAGCTTCATCAGGTATTTGTAAGATTCATTCTTAGCAAGGTCAATATCCGTTAAAGCCATGCTGCCTTCATACACCAGGCCCTTTGTTCCATTCAAACTCAGCCAATCACCTTCTTTGATGATCTCCCCGGTCTTGGCATGAAAGGTTTTGGTATCGTTATGTATTTCAATATCCGAACAACCAACAATACAGCATTTTCCCCAACCACGTGCTACCAATGCAGCATGAGATGTCATGCCACCCTTGGTGGTAAGTATGGCCTGTGCCTTGTGCATACCATCCACATCTTCCGGCGATGTTTCTTCACGAACTAAAATTACTTTTTCACCTTTAGCTGCCCATGCTACTGAATCATCAGATGTAAACACCACACGCCCCCTGGCGCCACCCGGCCCTGCAGGCAACCCTTTTGCAATGGGTTTGGTAACAATTTCTACGGCAGGATCGATCATCGGCAGCAGCAACTCAACCAATTGATTGGGGCCTACCCGCATAATTGCAGTTGCTGCATCGATCAGTTTTTCTTTGTGCATTTCTGATGCCATCCTGACAGCAGCAATTCCATTGCGTTTGCCAACACGGCATTGCAGCATATACAGTTTTCCTTTTTCAATGGTGAATTCAATATCCTGCATGTCTTTATAATGCTGTTCCAGTCTTTTCTGGTAACTGAATAATTCTTTATAAAGCGATGGCATTAATTTTTCCAGGGAAGTATACTGTTTGCTTTGTTCATTCATTGAATATTGATTCACGGGAGCCGGTGTACGGATCCCGGCTACCACATCTTCACCCTGGGCATTCACCAGGTATTCGCCGTAAAATTTATTTTCGCCGTTGCCGGGGTTCCTGGTAAAAGCAACACCGGTACAACTATCGTTGCCCATGTTACCAAATACCATCGACTGCACATTTACCGCAGTACCCCATTCATCCGGGATTTTTTCTATCCTGCGGTATTCAATGGCACGCTTGCCATTCCAGCTGCTGAACACGGCACCAATACCACCCCACATCTGTTTCCACGGGTCATCGGGAAATTCGGCACCCAACACTTTTTTTATTGTTTGCTTATAATCCTTTACCAATTCTTTCAGTTCATCAACTGTAAGTTCTGTATCGCTGGTATATTTTTGTTTTTGTTTGATGTGTTCCAGTTTTTCATCCATGAGTTTACGGATGCCTTTATTATGCTTTACTTCAATTCCTGCACCTTTCTCCATCACTACATCAGCATACATCATGATCAGTCGCCTGTATGCATCATAGGCAAAACGCTCATCTCCACTTTGGGTAATAAGGCCGCTAATTGTTTTATCAGTGAGGCCAACATTTAAAACTGTTTCCATCATGCCCGGCATACTTCGCCTTGCCCCGGAACGGATGGACACGAGCAAAGGATCTTTTTCGTCACCGAATTTTTTCCGGGCAAGATTTTCCATTTTACCCAGCGATTCTTCAACCTGTGCTTTTAAGCTTTTAGGGTACGTTTTTTTATGTGTATAAAAATAGGTGCACACTTCGGTGGTAACCGTAAATCCCGGTGGTACCGGCAATCGAAGTTTTGCATGCCCTGCCATTTCTGCAAGATTGGCTCCTTTGCCACCCAACAGGTTTTTCATGGATTCATTTCCGTCGGCTTTTCCACCACCGAAGAAGTATACATACTTCCCGGCTTTAGTTGACTTTGACATAATGCTGTGTTTTTATACTACATAATTATGCATTGTTTGCCTTATTTTTTAAAACATGCCTCACCTGAAATAATGATTCTTATCATTTAATTGACGGTGTGTGAGGCAGCAATAAAAGTGGAAAAGATTGTTGAGAGAATTGATTAAGACCCCGGCTGTAAAAATTCTTAAAATTTAAATCCGGTTAATTTACATCTTCGTAATAAGGGATCTCATCATGACTTACATTTTCTTTCTGTTGCCAAAAAGCCATAGTAACTATATGCCCATCGGGAGTTTTAAGTAAACGGCCATAAATGGCATTGATGGTATTGAATGTATAATCTGTAACGCCTACAGTAAATGTTGCGGGTGCAGGTGGTGGAGCCGGGGGTGGCGGAGGAGCTTCTTCTCCCTCTGCAACTTTTACAACAGGCGCTGCAGCCACTTTTGGCGGAGGTGATGGAACCACTACAACGGTAAACTTATTATACTCCAGTAATTTCTTTAAAAAGGCAACCCTTTCCGGCGACACATTCTTTTCCACGATGCCGCATTTAACACCGTCAAGTTCTTCAAATTCGTGATTTTTATTTATGGCCATGTTGAAGGTTTAGAAAGTTTAAAAGGTTTAGATAGTTTAGAAGGTTTAGAT
>Ga0138256_10004702_pt1 | contig 14509 bp, 6 predicted proteins | sample KNB2016incub_MG_FD_105486 | JGI IMG/M metagenome (GOLD analysis project Ga0138256, IMG submission 105486) | Active sludge microbial communities from wastewater in Klosterneuburg, Austria - KNB2014incub_MG | ecosystem: Engineered > WWTP > Activated sludge > Unclassified | place: Austria... | reverse complement strand
TCCGCGGCGGCGCATTCCTCCCGAGCGGCAGGCACGTCGCGCATCGATGCGCCGCGCAGCCTCAAGCGCTCCGCTAGAGTTGCGAGTGTCTCCCTCGCCTCACGTTCCTTACCGCGGACCGCCTCATGCTGGGCCTGGCCGTTCGAGCCCCGCAGCCATTCCGCCGCAGTGGCAACATCGGCGGGCGCAACGAGCGCCACGAGAGTGTCGGCCTTCGAGCGGGAATTGCGTGCGTCGGCCTCCAGGCCTTCGAGCGGACGGCCGTCCAATAGCATCTCAAGGCGATCCCACCGTCGCCGACGGCTCTCGAATTCGCGGAGGCGCTCGCTGCGGTGCTGCTGCCAGAGCTCGAGACCGGAGACCAACGCAGCAAGGTCCTCTTGTCCATCAGGCGCCGCTCCAGCACTAGCGGCCACCTGCCGTAACTCTTCGTCGAGTTCAGCTAGATCGCGAACGACGCTGTCGTACTGCTTCTCTTTCAACTCACGCGCCTGCAACTCGACGCGCACGGTCTGGAGGCGATTGGCACTCTCCAGGCGCATTCGGCAATGACCCTCATAGGACGCGAAGCTGTCCGCGATGGGGTCGCTTTCGCCGATGGCCGTGCCGCGAGCCCGGAGTGCCGCACGCAGCCGCTCCTGAGCCGAACGAGAGCGGCTCGTTTGGAGGTCATGCCGTTCGTTCCACGATCCGATCGCGGCTTGCCGCTGCTCGAACGCCAGTGCTGACTCAGCGAGACCACGTAGCGCGTCCGCCGTTGTCGGCAGGCCACGGCGCGAAAGGTCCGCCTGAACCGTGTCGGCGCCAATCTCCGTCTGCGGCGGAACCAGGACTCGTCGAGGTAGCACGAGCCGGATACCAACCAGCGTGGCGGCCACAGCGAGTGCCGCGACGGCCGGCACGATCAGGCCCGCAGCGAGACAGCCCGCTCCAGCGACAGCCAAGGCTGCGCTCGCCAGATACCAGAGAGGAGACTCCGGGCTGGCTGTTAGCCTGGCGGAGGGCCCAGACAGCGCCGAGGCGTAACCGAACAGATCGGCAACCGAATGGCCTTGAGTTTCTGGCGCCGGTAGCGGCTCCGGACGCTCCAACTCAAGCTGACGGAGGACGGCGCCGCTTGCCGTCCAATCCGTCCACGCCCTGGCGACGGATTCGTGCACCTCTGTGTCGCCCTCAGACTGCTCAGAGAGCTCAGCTATGCGCGAACGAATCATCGATGAGGTGTCTCCGTCCACCTCGGGCAGGGTGGGTTTGCGCCGCCCGCGGTCGAGCGTGCTCGCGATTTGCCTCGACTGTTCTTCATCAGACGAGGGGGCAGCCGGTTCACCGTCAGGGAAGAGGCGAACGAGCTCCCGGGCTTCTTCGAGGCGTTGTGTGAGCGCATCCGCATCGACCATCGCCCGCGCAGCATCTGCGGCCCGCGCACGGCCCTGTGCGGCCTCGGCAACGGCCCTGGCCTCCTCCACCTCCCGGGACAGGCTGAGGAAGTCGCTGTGGTCCTGCTCAGCCAATTGGAGCTCTTGCTTGGCGGCGGCGACGCGGGCGCCCGCTTGCCGCAGCGGGCGAGTAGGCGCGCGCTCCGTACCAATCTGATCGCGCTCGAACTCCGCGAGGCGGCCGATCGCCTCCGCCGCAGTGGATTCCGCACGCGCCGAAGCCGCTGCCCGCTGGAGAGCGTCCTGCAATGCGCCAGCGTTTCGCTGCACGTCCAGGACGTCAGCTTGCCGAACGCAAGCGGTGGCGAGGAATGAGGTGCGGTCCAATCCCAGCCAACGAGACCCATCGGGGCTCCCGTCGGTCATGATCTCGTGGGAGACATCCCGGCCCACGGTGAGGTCAGTTGCCCGGCAATCGACCATGGTGCCGAGGTCCTGACTGATCTCGATGCGGCGGCCGTCGGCCAGCCGCAGGATCGCCGACGCGCGCCAATCAGATCCACTCCATGGGCGATGGCGGTTCGCGAACTCCCTGTCGTCGGCACGCGGTGCGCCCCGAGAACGCCTCATCCCGCACAAGGCAGCGAACAAGGTGGCATGCCAGCTCGACTTTCCCGATTCGTTGGGGCCGATCACGACGTTCATGCCCGGGCCAAACTCCAGCTCCTCGGCGACGAGCGGGCCGAAAGCGACGGCGCGGATCCGTTCGATCCACATCAAGACACCTCGAGGTCACGGCGGCCGGCAAGTGCACGAAGCCCCGTGACGAGCACTCTGCGCTCAACATTCGGATCGAGCTGCGCCTCGCGGACCTCGCGCACGAACTCTCCTCTGACTGTCTTCTCATGGGTGATGGCGTCCAGGTCGTACGCTGCCGACAGCTGCAATTGATACTGGCATGCGTCAATATCCGGCAGCCTGAGCCCCTGCAGATCAGACCTTTGCACGTCCACGTCGGCCCCGACATCACCAACGATGGTCGCGCGGACGATTCCCCGGTGCTGCTTGAGTGCCTGTTCGACGGCTGTCACGATCTCGGTTCGTGAACCGCAACCGGACACATCCACCCTGATGTCGCTTACAGCAGTCTCGGCGACGTCGTACGTCTGTCGCTGAATGGAGCCATCCCCGCCGATAGTCGCGAGGACAGCTCCGCGTCCGCTGTCCTCCCCGAACGAGAGCGGCTCCGGGTTCCCCGGGTACGTAATGAGCTGCGTTTGGCGGGCTCGGTGGTAGTGACCCACAAAGGCATGGTGTAGCCCGGCCTGGGTCAGCTGCGCCTCCCGGAACGGGGCATGGGGCTGCTTTCCTTCAGCCTCAAAGTGCAGCGAGCCGAGCTCGGCCCCGTGGAAGAGGGCGATGTGGACCCCAGAACGATCGACTCGGAAGCCATCAAGAAACCCGTCTGTATTCGCCGGCGCGCGGTGTGCGGCACCCCAAAGGGTGAGTCCATCGTCGAGCGTTACTGGCTGGAGACGGTCCTCATCGAAGATGTGCACGTTGCCTGGCCAACTCTCGGTCGCATAGAGGGAGTCCGGGCCAAGCCAATCGTGGTTACCGGGGGCGAGGTAGACGCGACGCGGCGCCAGGCCCCCAAACACGTCGCGCAGGAATGCCGACGTATCCGGAGTAAACAGATCGTGTTCGTAGAGGTCTCCTCCACAGAACAGGGCGTCAGCATCCTCATCCACGACCAGCAAAGCGATCCGTTGCAGCACACGCCGCTGAGCATTTCGACGCTCGCGAGCAACGTCAGCGGCAACGCCCATCCAGGCGAACGGCACGTCGAGGTGCAAGTCGGAGAAGTGAACGATCTTCATGTCGGCTTCAGCGCCGTGGCCTCCTGATGGTGAACGGGCCGCGGACTTAGTCCCGGCACGCCGCGACCGCGCTGAGTGCCCTGACCATATCCTGAGCTACTGGAGCGACAGGTCTTGTCGCCTTGTGGCCGGGAGCAACCCACACGCGGTTCGGTTACACCGTGGGGTCGAGCGTGCGGAGGACGCACTTCCAGCGCCGTTGGCGGAATCATGGGCGATGCTCCACCTGGTTGGCAATGTAATCATGGCACCGATTGGCAGCGGCGCCGGGAGAAGCCTTGCCCCGCCAACCGCGGACTGGGGAGCAGTGGGCCCACGGAGCCCCAAGGCGGACATCACCTGTCGCGCACGCAAGGTAGGCTGCGATCATGCAACTGGCTGAAGCGCTGCACGAGGTCGCGGAGGCCCGCGCCGCCGACCCCCTGCGGCCGGTGACATTCGTCGCCCCAACGCGCCTGGCGGCGCTGGCCATGCGGCGGGAGCTCGCGCGTCTGACACCGCATGCCGCGGTCCGGTTCGAGACGCTTCCACGCCTCGGGGAGCTTGTCGGCTCGGGGTATCTGGCCGCAGCCGGACGGCGGCCCCTCGCCCGGCCGATTGGCGACTACGCCGCGGGCGTCGTCGCGCGGGGATCAACGGGGGTGCTTGCGCGCGTCGCTGAGTTGCCGGGGTACGCGCGTGTCCTCCGCCGACACTTCCAGCGCCTGCGCCGCGGAGGGATCCGTTCCAGCGCCGAGCTGACCGTCCCGGCCGATAACGAGGCAACGCGGGAGTTCCTTCGAGCCTACGACGCCTTCCGCGCGATGACCGGAGAGTTCTACGACGACGAAGACCTCTTCGACGCGGCGGCTACTGCCACAAACGCGGGCCACGCGGGCGTCGCCGTTGAACTGGGCGATGTCTACCTGGTGCGGCCGGCCGTCCGGACTGCCGGCGGGGATGCGCTTGTGCGCGCGATCGGCGCCACCGGATCGAGCGTCGTGGCGTTAACCGACGACGCGGTCTCGATAACGCCTTCGTTCATCTTGATGCCAGACCCGAGTTCCGAGGCGGAAAGCGTCGTCAGGAGCGTGCTTCGCCTGCTGGAGAGCGGCGCCGGGCTGCACGAGATCGCCGTCTTCCATGGCGCCGACCGCACGTACCCGCCCCTCCTGGAGAGCGTCTTTGCGCGGGCGCGCATCCCGATGGTCCGCTTCCCTGGAAAAGCACTCCACGAGACGCCCGCCGGCCGGGCAGTCCTGGCCCTGCTCCAGCTTCCCGCACAGGACTACTCCCGAGTCGCCGTGATGGACTTCTTCGCGCTGGCGCAGTCGCCAGGAAGGTTGCCTGGCGCGGGGCAGGCGGTCCCGGTCCGGCCCACGACCTGGGACCGCATCTCGCGAGAAGCTGGAGTGACGCATGGCCCCGCGCGCTGGGGCGAAGCGCTCGCAGCAGTGGCCGCTGATTTCCGTGAGCGCGCACAGCACACCGACGACGATGCGTGGCGTGAGCGAATCGAGGGCGATGCGGCGACCGCCGAGGCGCTCGGCGGACTCGTGGAAGAGCTGATAGCGCGACTCGAACCGCTGGGTGACGACCAGCCCGCCGGCCGGTTCATCTCACGATTCAAAGCGGTTGTCGACGACTATGTGCGCGCCGACTCAGTTGGCTTTCCCGAGGTTGTGGAGGAGATCGACCAGCTCGGCACGGTGGCGGCAATCGGCGGGCGCTTCAGCCTGGCGACGTTCATCAGGGCGTTCGAAGCCAACCTGCGGGCAGCGGCCATCAGAGAAGGAGGACTCGGGGACGGCGTGCTCATTGCTGACTTCAGGGCCGCTGCAGGTCTCCGCTACCGGCATGCGGTTGTCTGCGGGGCGTACGAGGGCGCCTTCCCTCCAGGAGCCAGCTTTGCGCCGGTCGTGGACGAAGCCTGGTGGGCGGACGTAAGGGCGCGCCATCCGTTTGTCGAGGACACCGCTTTGCGTCTCGAACGCGAGCGAGCGTCGGCCACGCGTTCGCTGGCATCGGCGATGGCTTCGCTGACGGTGACCGTATCGGTTTCTGCCGCCGCGGGAACGCGGGAACGGTACCCGGCACCCGTGGTGGCGGAGGCCGCGAGTGCGGCGTTGGGCCGGATCGTCACCCCGACGGATATCAGGAACTCGCTCTATCCGAATGCGGTGCGCGGCCGCTCCCCGCTCGCGGCGGCCGCTGCTGGACCCGTCATCGATGCGTTCGAGCACGAGCTGCGCGAAGCGGTGGCGGCGCGCCAGGCCGGCATCTGGACGCCGCCCGCCGACCATCGCCTCGCGCGGCCGGTGGAGCTGCGCCGGATGCGGCGCGCCCCGCGCCTTACCGCGTGGGACGGGCTAGTTGAGCCTGGCGTTGCCCTGCTGCCCGAGGGCCGCCAGCTATCGGCAACGTCGGTCGAAGCCTATGGCACCTGCGGCTTTCGTTTCTTCTTGCGAAGCATCCTCCGCCTCCAATCTCTCGACGAGCCGGAAGAGCGGCAGACGATGGATCCGGCGATGCGAGGGACGATCGTCCATAAGGCGCTTGATCGCTTCTTCAAGGATGAGCACTCGAGAGGCCGTCCTGCTGCCGGCGAGGCCTGGAATTCGGACGACGAGCGGGTCCTCCTGGCGATCCTCGAGGAGGAGATCGCACAAGCCAGCGCGCGCGGCCAGGCGGGACTCCCGATCTTTCACGCTCACGAGATGGCGACGCTCCGGGCGGACCTCGAACGGTTTCTGAAGGAGGATTCGCTTCATAGGCTGACGCTGGGGGCGATCCCGGCAGCGTTCGAGTGGAGATTCGAAGGCGTCCCCATCGGCGGGCGAGCGTTCCGCGGCTCGGCAGACCGCGTCGACCGCTCTGTCGACGGCAGGCGCGCCTGGATCATCGATTACAAGACCGGGCGCAGCGATGGCTACACCGAGAGCGCCGACGACCCGTTCAACGGCGGGACGCAGCTCCAGCTCGGCATCTACGCGGCGGCGGCGCTGTCTGCTGCTGAGGAGGTCGAGGTGACGGGCCGGTACTGGTTCATCACGCAGCGCGGGGAGTTCGCGGCTGTGGAGTACACGCATTCCGCCGCGAATGCGGAACGGCTCGAGGCGGTTGTCCGGGCGATCGAGAGCGGTGTCAGCGGCGGCGCGTTTCCTGCGGTTCCAGGTGAGGAAGACCCGCGCGGCGGGTTCGAGAACTGCGCCTACTGCGACTTCGACCGCATCTGCAGCCGCAGGAGGCTCGCAGAGTTCACGAATCGCGCTGCGGATGAGTCGATTCGGCCCTGGGCGAGAGTCCAGGAGATCGCGAGGGGGAGCGGAGATGCCTGACCCGTTCGCGCGGATCCGCGAAGCGCTTGACGAAAGCCTCTTCGTTGAGGCCGGCGCCGGCACCGGCAAGACGAAGGCGCTCGTGGACCGCCTCGTCGCGCTCGTCCAGTCCGGCGTGCCGATCGCCGAGATCGTCGCGATCACCTTCACCGAGAAGGCGGCGGCGGAGCTGAAAGAACGGGTGCGGAGCGAGCTGGAACGGCTCCGCGCAATCGGCGACGCAGACGGTCGGCTAGCCCGGGCGCTCGCTTCGCTGGATGCCGCCCCGATCTCCACGATCCATGCCTTCGCCGGCGGCCTCGTGCGGAGCTTCGCGCCCGAGGGAGGGGTCGATCCGGACTACAGCGTCATCGACGAAGTAACCGCCGGACGGCGGTTCCAGCAACGCTGGCGGGAACGCCTCGAACACCTCGGCGGCGACGAAGGCGCGCGGGCCGCCTTTGCCCGCGTCCTTCGGCTCGGCCTCCTGCCGGGGAACATCGAGACGCTGGCCTTCGACCTCTGGCTTCGGCCGGACATGGCCCGTCTCGCGCTCGCCAGCGATGCTGGGGATGCGGTCGCATGGCCCGACCTGACCGCATGGCGCGACGAGCTGCGGCGCATCCCGATCGACGACAAGCCCGTCGATGACCCGCTCGGCATACGCCTGAAGAAGGTCCGTGACCTTCTCGATCTCCTCCTGGTCGCGGACATCAACGAGCGGGAAGCGCTGCTGGCGGGCAGCGGCCTCGCGGGACTGAAGTTCGGCGTCTCGAACCAAGCAGTATGGGGACCAGGCAAGAGAGCGATCTCGGCCCTGGGCGAGGAAATACGGGATGGGCTGGCGCCTGTTCTCGCGGGGCTGCGGGAACAGGCGTTGCGTGCGATCCTTCCCTGGGTTGCTCAATTCGTCCTAGACGAGCGCGACGCCCGCTGCCGCGAAGGCGCGCTCACCTTCGACGACCTGATCAGCATCGCCCGGGATCTCGTCACTACGGATGGCGGCGTCCGCGCGCGGCTTCGCCGCCGTTATCGCTGCTTCCTCATCGACGAATTCCAGGACACCGACCCCTGGCAGTTCGACATCGCCCGGGCGTTCGCGACCGACCCCGTGTCGGGCGCCGTCGAGTCGGGCCGGCTCTTCTTGGTCGGCGACCCGAAGCAGTCGATCTACCGGTTTCGGAACGCCGACATGGCCATCTATAACGAGGCGCGGAATGTGGTCACCGGCGGCGGCGACCACGTCTTGCTTGACGAGTCGCGGCGAACCTTGCCGGCCATCCTCGCCTGGGTCAACGAGGTGTTCACCAGGCTCTTCGCTGGCGCCGATCCCGCCGTGAGCCCCGCCTACCAACCGATGACCGCCGTCCGCGACGAAACGCCCCGAGGCCACCACATCGCGGCCATCGGCAATGTGCTCGACCTGAAGGCGGCCGAAACCCGGCGCCTGGAGGCACTGCATGTCGCCGCCACCTGTCAGGCGGTGGTGCGGGAAGGTTGGGCCGTCGTCGACCGTCAGACGAAGGAAACGCGTCCCGCCTCCTATCGCGACATCGCCATCCTGATCCCTGCCCGGACCGGCCTTCCCGACCTGGAGCGCGCGTTGGAGCCCGCAGGCATCCCATTCCGCGTCGAGAGCGGAAGTCTCGTGTTCCAGACGCAGGAGCTGCGCGACCTGATCAACATCCTCGCCGCCGTGGACGAGCCGGCCGATTCGATCGCGGTGGTCGGCGCCTTGCGCAGCCCTGCCCTGGCATGTTCAGACACCGACCTCGCCCGGCATAAGCTGGCCGGAGGCACGTTCAATTATCTGAGCCCGTGGAACCCTGCCGGGCCTGTGACCGAGGCGCTCCACAGGCTGCGGAAGTTCCACGAAGTGCGCCCGGCGGCCTCGCTGGCGGACCTCGTGCAGGCCATCCTCGGGGAGACCGGCATCGTCGCCTCCGGAATCCTCGACCGCGCCGACCGTGACACCTTCCGCCGGGCGCGCTTCGTGGTGGAGCAGGCGCGAAGCTTCGAGGCGGATGCGCCCCAGCCGTTGCGGGCATTCGTCGACTGGCTGGAGGAACGGAGCGCGCGCCCGCTAGTGGACCACGAAGGCACATCGCTCGACGACGACGAAGACGCCATCCGCATCCTGACCGTGCATGGCGCCAAAGGACTGGAATTCCCGGTGGTGATCATGGCGGGCTTCGGCACGAACCCCCGCTCACCATCGGCGCCCACCTACGCGATGGAACCAGCCAGTGGGCAGCTCGCGGTCTGCGTAGGCTCGAAGACGCGCGGTAGCCAGTTCAATGCAGGCCCGGTCGACGCGATCGTCGCCCGGGAGAAGCTCCACGCCGAGGCCGAGCTGGTGCGCCTGCTCTACGTCGCGGCGACGCGGGCGCGCGACCACCTCGTGGTGTCGTTCTACCGGAGCAAGCGGAGCACTACCTCCGGGGTCGCGCGGCTCCAGGCCGCCGATGCAGCCAGCGGCATCCCGAGCCTGCCGGACGCCGAAGTAGCGACTGGTGTTGCCGCAGGACGATTCGACGAAGTCGCTGTCGATCTCCCGACAAGCGCGGACACCGCATCTGCGGCCAGGGATCGCGCCGCGCTGGTGGAGGCTGCGCGAACACTCCGCGTGACGAGCGCGACTGCGCTGGCCGGCCGGAAAGAAGGGCGGTCAGATGACTCCGAGCCCTGGTCGCACGGACGGGGCAGCAGCCGCCTGGGCCGGGCGGTTCACGCCGTCGTCCAGTCGGTCCCGTTCGATGCTCAAGACGAGGTCCTCGCGGCCTTCGCCCGCGCGCAGGCTGTCGCCGAGGCGATCCCCGACCGTGAAGACGATGTAATCCGGCTCGCCAGGCGGGCGCTGGAGTGCGATGCGATGGGTCGCGCACGTGGGGCGAAACGAGCGCTCCGGGAAGTGCCGTTCGCGGTCGAGATGGATGGGACGATCGTGGAAGGCTTCGTAGACATGCTCATCGAGGACGATCACGGGCTTGAGATCGTCGACTGGAAGACGGACGACATCACAGCAGCGGAGGTCGAGCGGAGGATGGAGCAATACCAACTCCAGGGCGGGCTGTACGTGTTGGGATTGGAGCGTGCCACGGGGCGGAAGGTCGATCGTGTCACATACGTCTTCCTCTCGGCCGAGGTCGAGCACGACCTCGGCGAGACGAGCGCGCTCGCTGAAGCGGCGCTGGGCCGTCTCGTGTCATTCAATCACTAACGGGCCGCGAGGCGAACGTCATCGCTAACCCACAAGGCGGAACGCAGGAGGACATCAATCTCCTCGCCGCCTTCGAGGATTCCTAAGCGACCTGAATCAGACACTTGGCGGTCTCCGCTAAGGACACGTAACTCGTCCGGCCAAGTTGCCGAGCCGCTTCCGCATTCAGGGATCGTCTTGAAGCGCGGCTGCCGCGTGGCGAGGATGCCGTAAACTCACCAGCGGTCGGTGGCGCGGGAGCCCCGCGGAGGGATCGTTTGCTCGAACCGGTATTGCGAGACCGCATCTTGCAGCGACGCGACGATCTGTCAGAGCGCGGCGCCCTCCTCAACGCAGAGCAGCTCTCCGCGTGTTACGCAACGTTCAGAGAGCAGTTCGGCCCTGAACGCCTGCAAGCGCTCTCGGGCGAGCGTCTTCTGACCACAATGCACGCCCACGGCAGCCAGGACAGCCTGGTGTACTGGCTGGAATTCAAGAACGACGAAGCTCTGCCCGCCGCCTTCGGGAGTATCGGCGGAGGCAGTGCACTGAAGTTTGGCATCTACCGAAGCTTGGAAACCGGAGAGTGGCGCACCGGCAGCTCGCGAAACCAGCGGACGCTCTCCGTGCTGGAGGCCATCGCGGTTGCCGAGCGACATCGGGATGAGCTTGTGGCCGCCGCCGCGGTGCTTGAGGCGTTGCCGGTGGGTGCCGCCGAAGCCGAATACGAGGGCCTGCAAAGGGACATTGAGCGCGTGGCTCCGACAGTTGCGGACACGGCGTGGGGACACAAGTACCTGACGCTTCTCTTCCCAACCAAGTTGGACCAGTTCCACGCGGGCGACTGGCAGCGATTCCACCTCATCAAGCTTCTCCAGGAACCGCCTGCGATGTCGGGGCGCTTCGTCGCTGCGGGCAAGTACGTCGCTCTGGCCGACGAGCTGGGCATGCACCTGCAGACCCTCGCAACCGTGCTACGGGAGCTGAACGGGAGCCCTCATCGCTACTGGCGAATTGGGACCCTCGTGGACGGTGCCACCCATCTCTGGCCATTGATTCGGGAGGAGGGAATCGTTGCCGTTGGTTGGGATCGCATCAGCGACCAGTCGGCTCTGACAGCGGACGCGGCGTCGAAGGAAACCCTCCGCGCGCAGATCCAGGACGCTTACGGCGGAATCCCGACTGCCGTCGGCAGGTCGACACAGCAGCTGTTCAACTTCATCACAGCGATGACGCCCGGCGACCTTGTCATTGCCGCCAACGGCGAACGCGTCCTCGGCATCGGGCGGATCACCGGCGACTACCAATACGACACAGGGCAGATACCCACCGCGCCGCATCGGCGACCGGTCCAGTGGCTCTCGACCGAAGAGTGGAAGCTGCCTGTCAGCGAAGGATTGCAGACCACGGTGCACCCCGTGCAGCGGCATGTCGAGAACCTCGTCGCAATCGAGCGGCACATCGTCAGTGGGGTTGCTCTCGCGCCCGCGCCTGCACGCCGGCCCACCGCAATCCAGCTGGACGGCGTGCCCGGTCGCCTGCAGGCGATCCTGAAGCGCAAGGGGCAGGCCATCCTCTACGGGCCGCCTGGAACGGGCAAGACGTACTGGGCGCGAGCGGCGGCGCTCGACCTTGCCGCGGTTTCGGCCTTCGGGCAGCGGTACGGTGACCTCTCAGAATCCGAACGTGCGGTCATTCACGGCGCCGGTTCCACTGAAGGCCTGGTTCGGATGTGTACGTTCCATCCAGCTTACGGCTACGAGGATTTTCTGGAGGGCTATCGGCCGGTCTCCGTCAACGGAAGCCTGAGCTTCGAATGCCGCGATGGCATCTTTAAGCGGCTCTGCGCTGATGCGGAGCGGACACCGGAGCGGCTGCACGTGCTCCTTATCGACGAGATCAACCGCGGTGACATCCCCCGCATCTTCGGTGAATTGCTGACGCTCCTCGAATTGGACAAGCGTGGGATTCCGATCACGCTCCCCCTCTCCGGCGACCGGTTCACCGTTCCTCCAAACGTGACGGTCATTGGCACGATGAACACTGCTGACCGCTCGATTGCACTGCTGGACACGGCCCTGCGCCGCCGCTTCGGGTTCGTCGAACTCATGCCGGACCCGCTGCTCCTCAAGGGCGTAGTCGTTGGCGGCAGCCTCCCGCTAGGCCCTTGGCTTGTTGGACTGAACGAGCGAATCCGGCAGTACGTGGGTCGCGACGCCCGCAACCTGCAGGTCGGCCACGCCTTCCTACTACGCGACGGGAAACCGCTCGCCGACTTCTCTTCCTTCGTGCAGGTGCTTGCCGAGGACATCATTCCGTTGGTGGAGGAGTATTGCTACGAGGACTATTCGGCCCTTGCGAAGATTCTTGGCAGCGGGCTGGTCGACGAGGCAGGTCAGCGCCTACGCGAAGAGCTGTTCGGCCCGGAACAGCACGACGAGCTCCTGCACGCCCTCCTGGCTCCGACGCCCGACCTGGTGACCACCCGCAGCGCAGTCGAGACCGATGGCGGGGTCGAACAAATGGAGGAAGACGAAGACAACAACGAAGCAGACAACGTTGAGACGGCAGGCGAGTGACCGGGCGGGTCATCCACCTGCGCGAATGGCAGGCGGTCGATCCGGCGTCGGAGCCAGCCCTGCGGGGCGTGTCTTTCGAGGCCGACGAACGAGCACGAATGTTGGCTCGAGCGCTGTCGGAGTCGAACAGGCTTGAAATCACCGAGCTCAGGAGTGGCCTGAGGCTCGAGTCGCGGGCGTTCGTCGGGACCGTGCGCGTTGGGCCGGTCACTGTCGTCATCCAACCGAAGATCGACGACTCGCATCTAACCACGCTGCTGCGCTACGCCTACGGCCTGGGGGACCTCGCGTTGTTCTCCCCGGTCGCGGTCGCAACGAGGCCGATGGGCTTCCAGGACCTGTTCGTCCATCAACTCCAACGTGAAGTCGCCCGCCTTGCTGCTCGAGGTTTGCACCGAGACTACGAGGCGGTCCACGGCGACCTGACCAGCCCCCGAGGGCGAATCGTCTTCGGGGCTTACCCGCGAAATGCCGCGTCGGCCGCCGCCACCCTGCCCGTGGTGCATCACCCTCGACTTGCAGATTCAGACCTTAACCGCGTAATCCTCGCCGGCCTGCACGCGGCCGCGCGAGTCGCCGTCGACATCGAACTGCGGACGAAGGTCCGGAGGCTTGCCGCCCTTATCGCCGAAGATGTCGGATCGACGGTCCTGAGTCGGGATGCGCTCCGCCAGGCGCGCCGAAAGATGGACCGTCGCCACATCAATTACGAGCCGTCGCTAACTATCATCGAACTGCTGTTGGACGCCGCCGGCATCGATCTGGAGGGGAACGCTGCCCAGATCCCGTTGGATGGGTTCCTCTTCGACATGAATCGGTTCTTTCAAGCCCTGCTGTCCCGGTTCCTTCGCGAGAACCTCTCGCACCTCCTTACTGTGCGCGATGAAAGCACACTCAAAGGGTTGTTCGCCTACGACTCTGCCCACAATCCCCGCGGTCGCCGCGCACCCAGTCCGCGCCCTGATTTTGTCATCATGGAAGGCAACAAGAGCGTGGCGGTGCTGGACGCGAAGTACAGGGATCTCTGGGAGCGCCCCCTTCCACGAGACATGCTCTACCAGCTGTCCTTGTACGCGCTTGCGCAGACGAATCGCACGGCCACCATCCTCTATCCAACTTTGTCGCCGGCGGCAGAACAACGGATTCTGTTCAACGAGCCCGTACATGGCTTGCCATCCGCAAACATTGTTCTGCGTCCGGTGAACCTTCTCGAATTGGCCTCCGTCGTGAGCCGGCAGCCGGGCGGATCAGCCGCGACCGCGCGGCGGCATCTGGCGAGCCGCATGGCGTTCGGCCTGCGATGAACCGCGGCTGTCGCGGTCCAGCAGCGGAGCGTCCAGTTGAGCTGGCCGGTTCGTGCTATAGGTGTCACCCTCTGGGACCGTCAACGATGTCAGCAGCTTCACGGCCGAGGTTCAGCAAGTCATGCGAACGCTCGACACCTCTGATCCAGGGGGCGGGAAGAGCCTCCAGTCCAAGCCGTGCTCCGAGGAGCGCGCCGGCAAGCGTCGCGATGCTGTCGCTATCGCCCGGGGCATTCGCACCCTCCAGAAGCGCCGCTGAAAGGTCGCGAGGATGACGCGCCACGACGAACATGGCTGCCGCAATCGCTTCATGCGCTGCCCAGCCCTGGAGACTGGTAAGTACCGAGTCCGGGTCTGCCCCCTCGTGGGCGTCGGCGATGGCCCGTTCGGCCATTCGCGCCGTCACGGCGTCGTGGCGGCCCGCGGCCTCGACCATCTCCGCAAGCACCTTCGCCGGGTGCTCACCCCTTATTTCGAGGGCAACTCCGATGGCCATCGCGGCGCACGCCGCCAATGCGATCGGGTGCCGATGTGTCATCCGAGAGTGCTCGACCGCCCAGTGCTCAACCAGTCCGAGGTCGTCGATCAGGAGACCGAAGGGATACGCGCGCATGACTGAGCCGCAGCCACCGTCCTCTTCCCCTCCAGCTTCCCGCCAATGAACCCCGTCAGCCAGACGGCGCGCGCCCCGCATGCAGGCATTGCCCGGCGAGCGATGCCCACCCTGTGGCTGCGTCGCCCAGTTCGCGAACCCTGTAGCTATGTCCCGCATCGCGCGCTCCTCCTGCGCTCCCGTGTGCCTGGCTCGGATGAGCGAGCGGAGGACGACCTCGGCCATCTGTGTGTCGTCGGTGTACGGCGCGAAGCGTTGGCCC
>Ga0138256_10004701_pt1 | contig 14510 bp, 21 predicted proteins | sample KNB2016incub_MG_FD_105486 | JGI IMG/M metagenome (GOLD analysis project Ga0138256, IMG submission 105486) | Active sludge microbial communities from wastewater in Klosterneuburg, Austria - KNB2014incub_MG | ecosystem: Engineered > WWTP > Activated sludge > Unclassified | place: Austria... | reverse complement strand
TAATTGTGTCCCAATTAACTTAGAAATAACAGAAGTTGATGGACCAGGTACAACGGCTCGGTTAGATATAGAAGGCATATTGCCATCTAATCCACTATGGAATACATGGGAGTGGCAAGTAAACCCTGATTGGGTATTTAATGCAGATAATTCAAATTGGACAACTTCACAAGTAGGTGGGTTAGATTTCTCTCTAGCAGGTGATGACACGTCAGTAAGAGTTAAGTTTACAATAGGTAATTGTATATACTACAGTAATGTATCTGGAATGTACGATCATCCATCTTATGATTGTCCTACAATAGAGTTGTTTATAAATCCAGTAGAACCGAGTGCACATGAACATCCAGTACTTCATATAACAGGGTTATTACCATCTAATACAGGATGGGATACCTGGGTTTGGCAAGTTGCTGGGAGATTTGATGTCAACGGAGATGAAGTATTAACACCAATTTGGCTTAATGCTCAAACAGGTGGATTAGAATTTAATGCTATGGGTGATGATAACATAGTAAGAGTAAAATTACAAATAGGTAATTGTGTATATTATAGTAATGAAAGCGGATATGAAAATCCAATAATGGATAATAATATATACGATCAAAGTTATATTATCAAAGGAGATACTTTAATAAGTTTGCCTACAACAACAACTCCTGTAAAAATACCATTTATAACATGGTCTCAAAATACAGGGTCATCTTTTCCACAAATATTAACTGGTAATATAACAAATGATGAGTTTACAGTAGCAACTACTGTTCCTTGGAATATGGAGTTTACAATAAGTTATAACCAAATAACTGTTGGTAATAGTACTTTTATAGTTGATGTATATAAAAATGGAATTTCGGTAGGATCACCTTTAAAATACACTATAACGGGTACATTTGATACTTATACATCAATATGTAGAAAAGGTGATTTTATTATAAATCAAGGAGATGTATTTGATTTTAGAGTATCGGTATTAGCTGGACCTGGTGATACATTTACAGTAGAAGATTTTATAGTTATAATAAAGCCATTATTTATATAAAATATAACTTTAATAATTATATAAATATATTGGTAAAATAAAAATAAAAGAATGGATGTTGTTCAAAATTTATTACATGTACTTAAAATAATTTCTGATAAACTTTGTGATTTATTGGAAATACTAGGAAATCCTAGTTCAACAACTACCATAGATCCCGAAGTAGTTTGTTTATCAAATGATGGTGGGGTTACAATAATAAAAGGGATAGTAGAATTCGATACAAGTACTGTACCAACTACTAAAATAATATATTTATTTGATGGTAATTTAGCTACAGGATATGAAGTAGTACCTTGTAGCACTAAAACATTTGATACCGAGTTCAGAGAAGTTTGTGTAGATGGTCAAAAATGGTTACAAGTTTTAGTTTTTGATAAAAGTGTTAGTATGGTAGCACCAGTACAAGTAGGTTGGATGGATAACACATCTGCTGTTGTACCTGCTCCAGACCCAACATTGATAAATAATATAAACTGTAACGAATGTATTTCAACACCTCAAGGAACATTAATAACCTGGGGATAACTTTTAAATAAATAAATTTAATAAAATGGCAATCAAATGTAAAGAGCTTAGTACCGCTTTAGTGTGCTTTAATAATGGAACAGCAAATGAAACTCTTGTAGCTCACTATGAGTATGGAGCAAATGCAACAGGCGGTACTATCCTTGTTAGTACGAGATATACCAATGCAGCAGGAGTACCAGTGGATACTTCAGCGGGTACAGTAACAGCTGGAGCTTGTGCGCTTACTCCACCAGACGTAGAGTTTGAAAAACTTTGTGATGTTAACGCAGGTGTGGCAACAGAATTCCTAAGAAGATCAATTACCAGTTTCAGTTCTACAGGTGTACCTACAGTTACTGTAACTGATTGGCAACTTGACAAAGTAACAGCTTATGTACCAACAGGTGTAGTTGGTAGTTGTAACCAAGATTGTGATCCTGCTACAGCAGCTGGAGTTTTAACAACTTGGGGATAATAAGTAAAAGAATTAGTGGGGTGAAATTCCCCACACTTTTTAATTTAAAATTAAGATATGTCCACTTGTTTAAAACATAGTACGGTAGTCGGATGCTGGAATAAGGCAGACAACACAAAAGAAAATGTAGTTATACACTACACCTATGCTACTAATACAAGTGGCGTAGAAATATTAAAAGCAATAAGATATACTATATCTGACGGCACTCCTATAACATTAGGTGTAGGAGATACAGTTACACCTGGAGCCTGTTCTTTTGTCACACAAAGAATACATGAAAACTTTGTAGTAACAGGAACAACACCTTTAGTAATACCAGCAGGTGCAATTTCAATAAGCGTTACCAAAACAAATAATACAGGTGTTGTAAATATTAATGGTGACAACGGTACAAACTTTCCTTTGACATTCAATAGAGAAAACTTTGGAGACTCTGTAAATGAAGCTGTAAGTACATTGAGTGCTTATACCATAACAGGAACTTTAGCAGGAACAACTTATAAAGTACATATAATTAGATAAAATGGCAGGAAGTACTAATAACATAGATACAGGGGCTTTATACTTTGGAAGTGTAAACCCGACAGTAACAGGTCAAGAAGTTGATAATGATAGCTTCATAGTAACAAGCGACGGGACACCAACAGGTACACCAATATCCTTTTGGAAGTTTGATGAAGAAACTTTGACTTGGGTACAAGTTCCGAGCGGTGGTAGTACCGTAACAGTAGTTGATAATATTGATGGTACTGTAACAATAAATGCAGGAGGTGTAAATGTACAAAATGCACAAAGACCTATATTGGAATTACCTATACTTGCAAGAAATTTAGTAGACCCATCCGCTGATTATGATGATATTTGGGATGCAAGTGCGGGACGTATGGTTAGGGTTTTAGCAACAAGAGCAAGCCTGTTAACATATAAAGCGGATGGATTAAATGATACAAGGGCAGGCAGCGTAGGAACTACTACTAGTAGCATATTTGCAGTCCACGACCATATACATCCAATTTTAGCTATTGCCACACCTCCAGCTACTCCAGTACTTGTAGCGTCAGGTTCAGGGTTAAGCATTTCACAACAAATACTTACTACAGTTGTGCTAACAGAAGAAGAAAGCATAACATTTAACTTTAGAGTTCTTTGTCTGCAAACAATATCAAACGCATGGAATATATTAACTGTTCCAAATATTGCAGGGTTCAAAACGCCAATCACAACTGTTGGAGGTACTTACAGAAGCGTAGGCAATCCAAACGCAGCAGCTGGGTGGCATAATTCACCAAGTATGATGATTGAGGCGTCTAACTACAATATGACCAATCAGATATATTTGAACTGTCAAAATAGAACACAAGGCGTTACAATAGAAGTGTTTTTATCAATTAAATACATCTTAGCATAATGAAAATAATAACAAGCATAAAAGATATTGATACTTTGGTAAAAGGCGACCAGTATATTATACAACCTATTGGGTACGATTTACAACAACCTGAAAAATTAATAAATTTTCAAAAAGAAATTGATGATATTCAAAAAGCAGTTGAAAGTAAGTTTTCATCTATAATAGATGTTATAAAAGATGCAGCGTATTTCGTCAATAAATATACTTCTGCAAAAATAAAAGCAGTAGCTAAAAGTATAGGCGTAAAAACAACAGGAACAGAAATACAAGTAGCTGAATTCATATTAGCTAAAATAAGTGCGGATGAGTTTGAAAAACTTTTATCTTAAATAAAAAACATAAATAAAATGGTAGATAACACAGTGCTAAAAATTGAACAAATTGATTTAACTGTGAAAGTAAGTTCTGAAAATATAAAAGAACAACTTATATCTTTAAAAGAGTCTCAAAAAAATATTTCAGAGCAAATTGAAATGTTAAATTCAGAACTCATTGATGTTGAAAAATTAGAATTTGAAATCATAAATAATTTAAAAAATGAAAGTATATCAAAAATTATTAAATGACAAGGCAAGTGAAATAGTAAAGATAGATTTAATAGAAGTTATTGATGATATAACATCATAATCTATAATAATTGAGATACAATCTATAAATGATACTATCTCTAATTTAACAGATAAAGTAACTAAATTAAATGATGATTTAAAAATAGTCATTGATTTAGAGAATCAATTAAATAATAAACAAAGAAAAAGAAATGAGAAGTTGTGGACGAGTAATTTTTGAGTATAATAATACACCTTGTAATTGTGTTACATCAGAAACAATTAGTGGATTATATATAAACGGAGGTGCAAATTTTCCATCAAATGCAGCTAATAATTCGTTACATTTTGTAAAATATGACGATAATGTTGTTGTTTATAAAAAAACAAATACTGGTTGGATAGAAGTACAGAATTACACTTTAGGTGGTAGTGATACCGATACTATTATAAGATTTGTTGAAATATTACCTAGTGGAGAATGGAAGTGGGAAGTATTTGATGTGGTGAATAATGTTGTTATATCGAATTTTAATACACCACCTGTAATTGCACAAATACAATCGTTTGAAGAACAAAATGTAAATTATACTGGAACACAATTGCCGATTTCTCCAGGAATAAATATAGGAGATACAAAAAGAGTAAAGTTCTCTAATTTTGTATATGTAAATTATACATGGGATGGTACAATTTGGGTTAAAAAATATCACGAATGGAATCCTTATACTGAATCATATTGGGATGATATTATGCTTTGTGAACCCATTGGTGCGATAAATAGTGGTGATGTATATGTAGCACAATATGGAGTAATTTTTATAGGTATAGATCCACAATATATACCAGAAAACGGTGTTATAATAGTAACTAATTCATGTGGTAAACTACACCTACACTGGGATGGTACTAATTTAATTTTTGATGGTTTTCAAAAAATAGGTGTAGATAAGTTCCACTCAAATATAGTAGCTACAGCACCTTATGATCCATTAAATCCACTTACAGGATGGGTAGCTCCAAGTAGTCCTATTGCAGGTAATACAGCTCAAGTGTATTTTACAGATGGTATCATTGTAAATTTCACATTCAATGATCCTTTGTGGGAAGAAGATTTCCCAATAAATATTGCAAATAGACCGTGGGGAACAGCAACAATCCCAACACCTAAAACAGCAGATAGTGTAAACATTGTAGATGATATCCACCACACAGGGAAAGCAAACATAGGTGGAGTACTTACACACCAAACATTTTACGACGCTCAAATCGATAACGGTTTAAGAGTACATGGACCAACAAGGAATACATATGATAACTATGCTATTAATTCAGTCACACTAAATGTAAATCCAACTACAGGAAATGATTTTCTTGAGCCAAGAGAGTATGTTGATAATAGTGGAGTTTTCCAAACTCTTAATGCAGCTATCAATTATATTAATAATAGTAGTTTTACTGGATTAAACACTATAGTTCTTACAGGTACTACAGCATTAGCGCCAGCAATATTAGCAGCAGGGAGTTTGTTCAGAGGAAAACAAACCGACATAAATGCAAATGGACAGTTCATAAGCATAAATGGAATATTCAATAACTATGGTCAAATAGCGTTGAATTGGGGAACATATACTTTTACAGGAAATTTCTCATGGCGTAACTTTTATAATTCAGGATTCTATGCATGGACACCAACTTTTAATTTAAGTGCTACTAACACTACAGCACACTTTTTATTTAGAGTAGGTGCAAGTGGTAAATTTGATAGCAATACTATAAACTACGCAGGGAATAACACTTCATTTGCTGCAATGGAAACAAGTACGTCAGTAAACTTATTTAATACTAATTTTCAGACAAATGGATTTACAGGTTGTAAGCTTGCAAAAGAACCATTTACCACTTATGCGAATTCAAATACATTTAATATAAATCCTGGATCTTGGATTAACATAAGCGCACAAGCATTAGATGTAACTCATTGCACAATTATTTACGATAATAGATACTATCATGGTTTTGTAACTTTACCAACACTTGCAAGTATAACAGATCAAAATCTAAATGTTTATGCAGGAAATCTAAAGATATATGATGTATTGAAGTTTGATAATAATGCTGCTGCTACAGTAGATGTAGGAGTTGTGTGGGCAACAAGTGCAACAAACACAGTAAGTTTACCAGAAGGTGTTTTAATGGTTAAATATTAAAAAAATAGAAAATGATAAATTTTAGAGATATAGGAGTATTAGGTGCAGGTGTAGATCCAAATACTTTGACAAATTTACAAGATCCAACAGGAACAAATGGTGCAGTACTTATATCTGAATCTGGTGAAACATGGGTTTGGAATGAAGTAACTGATCTGTGGGTAATGATGACATCTGGTAGTGGTGCAGATAAATTCCACTCAAATATAGTAGGTACAGCACCTTATGATCCATTGTTACCTTTATCGGGGTGGGTAGCTCCTTCTTCACCTATTGCAGGAAATACAGTTGAAGTAAAGTTTACTGATGGAACGGTAGGGAATTATACTTATGATGGATCAGCGTGGATACCAGATTTCCAACAAACATGGGCGGAACAAAGAATATGTTTAAATACAGCTACACCTCCTTTTATACAAACTATTGTAACAGGACAACAAGACGCTACAATAAGCTTTAACTTTGATGGTAATCCTTTTGACATAACATCGTTCAAAATAAATAGTACAGAACTTCTTTCAGGAGCTATTAATATATATGATGGAGGTGGTAATTACGTTTACACAAATCAATTAGTACCGCTATTCAATGCTTATATGGGTACTAATGGGTATACAGGTACATTAAACGATGATATAGATAATAATGGAGAAATATACTTTGAGAATTTAACAGGAATGACTTCTTTAGTATTTTTTGAAATAATAACAAATGAAGGGGGGAATGTTAATACATATAGTGCTACAAGTCCATTAATTAGTGTAAGTATACCAGCAGATCTTAATAATCCACTTGTATCGGAAGTAGATGCGTGGGCAATAGCTAATCTAACTTTACAACAAAGAGAAAATGGCACTAAACTTGTTTACTTTGTACCTGGAGATAGTGGTAGTTGCGACGTACCAGATTACGAATGGACACTTAATAAAGGTAGCCAATTAGTTACTTTATCTAATAAAAGAGTATTTAATACTAAAACAGTTTATGTAGATGCAGGTAGTGGAAGCGATATAACTGGAAGACGTGGTTATAGAGAGTATCCTTTTAAGACACTTAATGCTGCAATAGCTGTTTTGCAAGATTATGATTTGTTATATGTTTTCCCAGGAGATTATACAAGTAGTATTAATACAAATAAAATAATAAATATTTATTGCGAAGATGGTGTAAACTGGTTATATACTTCTACATTAACATCAGCGCAAGTGTTAACACAACCAACAGAAGTTAGTTGGAGATTTGATAAATTATATACAAATAACCCTAATATTGGTTTAACAGGTCCAGGTTTGACAGCTCATAATTATGGTGTTCATTTAAAAATAAATAAAGCTGAAAACGTAAACTATTTTGGTGCAACTGGATCTGCTCCCAATTTTAGATCAACATCCCTTGATGTTATAGAATCTTATAATTCTGGTTTAACACCGATAACTTTAAATAATGTATATCCAAATCCAGAAATATCAATAAAAATACACAATGTTTACAAAACAACACCTGCTGTAGCGGTAGGTAGGGGCAATAGTGAAAATACTATTAGTAATATAAATTTTGACAATGTATATTGGGAGACAAATGGTGCATCAAATTCATCTAACTTTGCTGGTATTTTTTATGGAACAGACGTAAATACACATAATAAAATAACTACGTTTAAATTTAATAGTGTAAAATCTGTAAGAACTCCATCATTAGCTATAAATCCGATATTTATGAGTTATTTAGATGCTCAGATTATAGGCCCAGGTAATCTTGCAAGTAGTTTTTTTAGATCATATGGAATGTCTAATGGGGATAGAGTAACTGTTGATGTATTAGATGGTGTATTTGAAACACATACAATAGGTCATTCCTTTTATCCAGTATCAAGAAGCGATTATTCATATAGGTTTACAATAAAAGGTAGGCAAAAAAATGGATTAGCATTTTATACAACACAAAATGCATTTTCAAATAACAATGAGATTTATGTAAATTTAGATGTTGTAACGAACGAGCATGCAGCAGTATATATTGGATTAGATAATACTACACTAAATCCATTAAGCACAATTTATATTTCGGGTAGAATAAAAACAACGAGAGCAAGTTTCCCGTGTATTATATTAGGAAACAACCAAAATAATAGAATTGTGCTTAAAGATTTAACTCTCATAAATGATGGTACAGTAAGCCCAATTATGATAAATAGCGCAAATCCAGAAAATATTACTATTCAAAATGTAAAATCAAATAGTTTAATAACAGATCCTAATATACTTGAAATAGGACAATCAATCATCAGAAACACAAATTATAAATAATGGATAATATAGAAAAAATAGGTAAGAAGTTTTACCGAGAAGTAGGGGAAGAAGAACTAACTAAAAAGTTAGAGAGCCTACTCACGCAAAAAGCTAGTATTAATTATGATACTTTAAAAGAAGAATATGATAATAATGTGGCGGCAATAAAAGACTATGAGAAAAGTATTGACATACAAATAGAACAAATAAAGAGTATATTAAATACTGAAATAGATCAAAGTATTAAAAAGTGATATTAACTTTTATATTTACCATCTTATCAGCACTGTATGACAACGGAAAACGTTTCGTAGATCATAGACCAAGGTTTATATTTAGAGCAATTATAGTAGGTTTAATAAGTTATTTTAGCGAAGGGAACTTTCTAATAAATTTCGCACAAAATACAGCTATCTTTTATTTACTATTTGATTATACATTAAATATATTAGAAGGTAGAAAATGGAATTATATCGGAAACACAGCGTTATGGGATATACAAAGAAATAAGATTCAAAACATAATCCCTTACTTCGACTTAACATCAAAAGTAGTTTTATTAATAACAATAATTTATATCAAATGTCAATACAATTTATAAAACAACTATTCGCACTTTTCTTACTTGCACTTACGATACTTTTCACAGTAGTAGCAATTAATGAAGGAGAGAAGTTGTACCTGATCGGTACAGTAATTGCAGCAATAGTTTCATACTTATTAATCAAAAAGAAAATTTAAAACAATGTTAAACATATTTAAACAAAAAGAATTCTGGATAATGGTGGCTTTATTTGTAGCTACACTATTTGTAATGTTACAAGATCCACTAAACCTAAATCCTGATGGGATAGAAGGTACAAGTGCTTGGGGAGCATTATATTTCATCCCGACAATCATAGCATGGTATTTTTTATTTGTAAAGCCTACTATAAATAGATAAGCTGAAAGAAAAATTTAATCTGATTACAACAATAAAACAACTGAAGGAAAATCCTATTACACCTAAAAGCCATAAATTTGCAGCATGTGTTTAGATAATTACATAGGAATCCGTGGCGAATGCCAAACAGCGACCATCTATATTGATGATTTGCCGGGCATCAATATCGTAAATGCTGCTTCTATTGTCGATCCTACCATACCAAGACCCATTGATTTAGTCAATAAGGCTTTTAGACTGGCACAGCAAGAAGTATTGTCTGATATGTTTGCATTACTGAACCTGAACTACAATGCAATACTTGACGATCATTCTTACAGTACCGCTGGAGCTTATCGTTTTGTAGGTGAAGATACCATGCCGGGTTATATCCACATATTCCAAAATCAGAATGATAAATTTGTAAACCTTCATGTTTTTGGATTTGAAATCATTTCAGACCGTGCGATCACCAAAGACTTTGTTATCACTGATGGATACGGAAACGTCTCAATACTTACAGCTGATTTACAAATAGGTCTCAATGAAATCATGATTGATAAGACTACAGAATCGGAGTTTATCAAAATAACATTCGATCTGATGGACTTTAAGGTAGGTATTCAGGAGCGATATTGCATTGATGATAATTACCATCATCATTGTACACCGTGCCACAGGTCACATTGTGGATGTGATTGCGCTTATGTGGTCACGTCACACTCCAACCTTGGTTTTAACCTTTGCGTCCGTTGTGAATCGAATGAGTGCAAATTAATCAAATATTTGGCAAAGGAGATTGAATTACCTTTGCTGTACAGAACGGGTATCAATTATTTTTTGGAAGCAAAAATGTCAGGCAGGATCAACGCCTATACTCGTAATAAAAAAGAAGACATTGATGAAATGCTCACCTATTGGATGGGTGGATTTAATAATGAAACCCAAACAGGCGTTTCTTCTATCTATAAGCAGCATTTAAAAAACAGTGTGGACAAAGTGTCTATGCTTTTAAAAAATCTGAATAGTAAGATTTTTACTCATTCAGGTTCATTTGTTTGTAATACTTTACCATAGCAGGCGGCAGGTCGGTATCTAGATGGTCTCATAAGCCATTCGAATCAAGTTCAACTCTTGAGCGTTGCTACTACTAATTATTAACTTAAAAATATATCATCATGGCATGTCCAGGCAATCCAAATTGTGGCAAATCAACCAAAACATTGGCACTTCCAAAGGATACTACCCCAAAGCAGACTACTAATAGGGAAATAATGCTCAACGGCAAAATATATGTCCCGAAGCGTTAATGATCTCAACAAGTCATTACAGCTTGTTTCTGACAATATAGAATCCGTTGCACTTCCATATCTCAAAGAACTTGAAGGCAGCACCAAACAGCGTGTCCATAACAAAGGTCAAGATAGCGACGGTGACACCATAGGCAGCAAGGGGAAACGTGGGGGTAAGTATTCACCTGGTTATGAAAAGAAAAAAGGCAAAAAGGTTGGAAGCGGTAATCTTTACCCTATCAATTTGCAATACTCTGGTGACCTACTAAGAGAATTTACCGTGGGGCTTTCAGGTGGGAAGTATGTTTTGAAATTTCAAACAGAACTTGCAGCTATAAAAGTGGCTGCTGCTGAAAAGAACTACAAGACGGATATTTATAAACCTTCTGAAGATCAATTGGATGATGCGAAGGAAGTTTTGGTTGATTCTATGAAGGATTTTTTGAAGGGGTTGTTTTAGTTAGGTAAATATACCTAAGTTTTGTATTAATGTGGCTTTATTGGCATTTTTTGTTAGGTAAATATACCTGTGTTTTTTAGGCATCATTCAATAACCACCTATCATAAATTTCTCCAATATGTAGAATTGTTTTGCCGTCGTAAATTGACAAATAAGTTTGACCTTTATCAGTATCATCATAAAACTCCCAATTAACCACAAACCACATTGCGAATCTACATGCTAAATCTTTTTGTTCGTTCATTTCTCACCATTTTTCTTCTGCATTAGAAAATACAACATTGACCCTTCCTCGATATCATGTTCGTGATTACCTATCCATAATTGCAAGTTCAAAACCTGCTGGTATAGCTCACCTTCCAATATTTCTTCCCAGTCATCATCTTCTGTAATCTCGTTAATTAACGGCCACCATTGGTTGGATTTTATACCGAACGAATTAATGAGAATTTCAAAACTATCAACATCCATAACTTTGCAAAGCTGAATAACACCAAGCAGGATAATCAATTCTCTTGTGTATTCAGGATGATTTTGTAAAATATTCGTTGCTTGATGTTTGATAATGATATCCATACTTTAAAAGATAATTTGCTCAAAAATAATCCAATTTTTGGAAGCAACGGCTTTTATTATAAAAATTCTTTGGAATTGGCCCAGAATGGAGTATCTGACCATTTTGTAAATATGTTCTATATCAGACCTTTAAATACTAAAGAGAGAAAATATCCAGTAAAAACTGATATAGGCATGAAAACTATAACAGGTACTTTTAGAATTGTATTACAGCTTTCTCAAAAAATAGAACAACCAATATTGGCTATTTTAAGCCAATTAGATTATAAAGTTATTGGATGTAATGATGATAGCAATGAAGTATATAATTCTGAATATAAGAAGGAAAAGACAATAGATATGTTCAATCTTTACCTTATTGATTTTGAGATAATGCATGAAACATTTTACGATTGTAACACCCAAAAATACCTAACTACATGCTGATATTAGAACATCTTGACATATTATTGATATCCATCGTCATAGGATTTACAGGATCTCGAATTGCGGTCATGCTTTTTGACTTCATGTGTTATGGTGGTATATTATGGAAGGTAAAGTACATGATAGCGTACAAGTTGGGGTTCAATATGCCAGATGTGAGTGACTATGGTATTTCAGAAGGTCATCAAAAGTTGCGATAACACTATGATTTTATTTCTACCAAATCTTTTATCATTGGTCTCTTAGATTGTAAATATTGTATGACTGTATGGACTTGTGCAATTATTGCACTTATTGGAATATTGGGGTATGGTGTCTCTTGGATATGCCTGATGTATGGAATCCTTTTCGGGTATCTAATCACTGAAAAGGTATAATATGAGTTGTTGCACACCATCAAAAATATACAACCTTGGCAAATTTGATATTTGCGGCTTTCAGGAACTGCCTATCGAACTGCCTATTGCAGGAACTTACAATCTCATTCTGACGAATGGCAATTTTTGTTTTGAAATCGAATATATCACAGACTTTGACAATGAAAAACCAATCATTGACTTTTCAGAATTGCCAGTAAACATGGAGTTTAATTTGGTTGTCCAAAATCCTGATGGTACCATACTTTCTTTTGACATGGATATTCAGCCAGACCCATGCACCACAGACCCGATAACGACAGAATGTTTTTCTTCTTTTATACTCAAAACTTTTTTCACTCATAATTTATAAACATGAATAATTTATTTTCAAACAATTGGTTTACCGTTCTACTTGCTTTCTTAGTGAGTTTCATTCTCATTAAAGTAGGGGTTCCTGCTTGGCTCGTTTCGGTCCTATTTGTAGTATTTGCGTACTTTCTGTTTTCGTCTCCAATATTTGCTTCAAAGAGCGTTTCTAGTGCTGACAAAAGAACGATTCTGTACGAACAGATACTTTCGGTACTTAGAAAGGTGCTTGCAATATTAGCTTCGCTTTTAGCACTTGGTGTTTTTGACAAAGTTCCGATACTTGGAAACATCCAAAATGTATTGGTTTACCTTGCTGAAAATTGGGCTATGACCACAGGTTCTTTGGAAGTGCTAATAGGTACGGTTTTATTTATCATAAGCCAGTTTAGCTCTAATCAAAGATTTGAGATCAGAGCAGGTAAAAGAATCAGATAATAAATCACTTTCTCTATTTTTAAGTTGCCATGAGGTTTTTGCGTTCCATACTTTCTTTTTTCTCTCATGATGGGTACAGTGTAAAATCTATACCCATTGATTTAGCTCGTGTTTATAGGCTAGAAAGCAGTTATAAAACGATACTAGAAAAGAATGGAATCAATACTCATTTGCGTAGGTGCCACTTTTGGGCGCAAATGATCCACGAATCTAATCTGATGCCTATCGAAGAAAATATGAACTACTCAGCGGCAAGGCTATTGGTTGTATTTCCGAAACACTTTAATATCATTACAGCGGTACAGTATGCAAGGCAGCCTGAAAAGATAGCGAATAAAGTATATGGTGGAAAATTTGGAAATGATACCAAAAACGATGGATGGAATTACAGGGGTAGGGGGTTCATCCAAACTACATTTAAGGATAATTACAAGGCTCTTTCAGTTGCCACAGGGGTTGATTATGTGGCGTTTCCAGAGAAGTTGCTGAATGTCCCTGACGCAATGATGGCAGCCTTATATTTTTGGCGTTCCCGAAAGCTAAATGATCTTGCAGACATGGACGATTGTAGAGCGATAACCCGAAGAATTAACGGTGGTCTGAATGGTTATGACCATAGGCTCCAAATTTTGAATTATTTAAAAGTAAGTTTACAATAATATGGATAGTATATTCACTCATCCTCCTTTCTCCATCGGTGCCAGAAATGTTACGCTCCATGAAAAACAATGGTACCATAATCATCTGAACTTTGAAGATGTCAGAGTAAAGGTAAAACACATAAAAGGCAAAGTGTGGGTTATTGACGATACTGCCAAAGTAACCAATGATACCCTAGATCCTGCCATTAAAGAAATATGGGAATTTACAGACGAAGATGGTCAAAGTGGTATGCATGGGCACCATGTAGGCGGTATAATTGCATGTGCAATATACGGTTTGTTTCCATCATGCCAGCTTGCAATGGCCAAGGTTTTATCTAGTGCCACAGGCACAGGAAAAGGTACATGGATAGCAAATGCCATAGATCAGGCTTCAAAGTCAAAATATAGGGTAATAAATGCTTCGATAGGCTCTGACACATCTGATAGCAGGATATTGAAAGCTATCAAGTCTTTTTGTGCTTCAGGAGGTTACTTTGTGGCTGCCAGCGGTAACGATGGAAGGGAAACAGATTATCCAGC
>Ga0138256_10004700_pt1 | contig 14511 bp, 12 predicted proteins | sample KNB2016incub_MG_FD_105486 | JGI IMG/M metagenome (GOLD analysis project Ga0138256, IMG submission 105486) | Active sludge microbial communities from wastewater in Klosterneuburg, Austria - KNB2014incub_MG | ecosystem: Engineered > WWTP > Activated sludge > Unclassified | place: Austria... | reverse complement strand
CGAGCGAATTGGCCGCGGTGCCCGACAACACGGTAAAGACGCGCACACTCGCACCGAAAAACTCGCCGACCACCGTGTCGAGCCGCGCCGTCCAGTCGTCAGCCCCATATGCCAGGGATGCACCCTGGTTAGCGGCAATCAACGCGGCCAGGACCGGTGGACAAACGGCCGCGGTGTTGTCAGATTTGAAATAGCGCATGGGGGTCTTGACTCCGCGGATGGTTAGCGCTGGGATAATACGAATGAATCAAAAACGTGAACACTTTCGGCTGCGATATCCGCTGCTCGCCCGGCCGCGCCTCAAGATGAGCGAAGCCACCGCGATCGTCACTGAATTATCCGAGCGCGGTATGCGGCTCAGCACGGTCAAGCTGCCGGCGCTCGACGCTCAATCACCGGTCGCCGGCAACCTGAAACTGGCCTGCGGCACTTTGTGCGACATACGTGGCAACGTGATCCGCGTCGACGGCGACGAACTCATCGTGAGTCTCACGGAAGGTCCAAGTTACGGAGACATGGTCGCCGAGCAGCGTTGCATCGCACAAAGATTTCCCAACTGGCGTCATCCTGTCTAACGCTCGCCAGTCGGCGCGCTGGCACGCGGCAGTCCGAGCGCACCTGGGTTCATCCGACCCTCAGGGTCAACGGCCTGCTTCAGCGACTCGACGAGGGTTCGTGTCGTCGGCAACAACGATTCGCCGTAGAGATAGGTCTTGCCGATCTGATTTGAGGCCGCGCCGATCGAGGCAAAGTAGGCTACCAACCGCCCGCGCAGTCGCTGCACGAGTTCCGCCGCGGCGGGATTCGCCGGCGGTTCCTTCAGTTTGGCAAGGTACTGCGGCTCTGGGGTCCGGCGATGTACTGGCAACCAGCTGTCGAACCAGTGGAACACTGGTTCATAGCTGAACGCGTGATTCGAGATCGCTATCAACAGACGTGTTAGTGTGACGCCCTTCGCCGCCATCTCGTCGCGGTGCTCGTTCAGAATCTTGTCGGCGCCACGGATGATCGCGACCGCATCCGAGTGCGCCACTTTGGCGTTGAGTGCAGCCCACCGATCGCCGTCCGGCCCCAGCACCGCATTCATGGCCGGGAATGGCATCGCTCTAACAGCTTTCGGGATCGAGTTCACGATCTCTTTGCCGGCCAGCTTTGCGATGATCGCGCGACACGCTGTCACGTCACTCGCGACCGCCGCGGCGCTGCGTCCAGCGCACACGACGTGCAACGAGAAGACATCGCCCTCGATGAAATTCCGGCCGGCGGCCACAAGCTTGGCGCCCTCCTTCAAGCCTTTGAACACGCTCGACTGACCCTTGACGACGCCCGCGAGGGTCTTCAAATCCTGAGCGAAATCGCCCGCCGAGAGATTCTTGCGCGTGGACTCAGGGTCGAACACGTAGGCCTCTTCTGCCACGTCGGAACGCGCGACCTCCGACAGCGCACGCGCTGCCGACTCGATGTCGGGAAAGACGAACGATAGGTAATCGCGCTCCGCCGGTGCACGGATAAGTCGCAGCGTGGCTTGCAGCTTGATTCCCAGTGCGCCCGTATCGTGCACGAACAGGCCGGTCAGATCCGGTCCGTAGGTGCGATAAAAGGGTTTCGTGACATTGGCGAACCCAGCTTGACCCGTGCGCAGGATCGATCCATCGGCGAGGGCCACTTCAAGCCCTAACAACATCTCGGCTGCCGTGCCGTAGCGCGCAGTAGCCATGAACAACGCGCCATTGGAAAGCCCACCGCCGACGGTGGCACGCGCGCCAGAAAACGTGCCGAAGAACGGCAGCCGCAAGCCGAGTGGCGCCACAGCCTCGTAGATCTGCTGCCAGGTCACGCCAGCTTCGACGGTGATGTACATGTCAGCAGCGTTGATTTCGACGATGCGATTCAGCGCGCTCGTGTCGAACACGATCGAATTCGAGTGAATCGGCGTATAACCGCCCGTGTACGACATGCCGCCACCGCGACCGATGACGTCGTATCCGGCGCGTGTGCTGAGACCGATCGCCGCGGCCGCAGTCTGCTTGTCTCGCGGTCTGACGACCGCTGCGCACGTGACGCCGACCTGATAGACGTCGGCCGAAAATGCTTCGCGCTCAGCCGGCGAGTCAAGTACCGCATCCTTACCTAACAGGCTGCGCAGTTGCTGCAGCAGATCATCGGCCAGCGGCACGGCAGTGTTCATCGCATCGACTCCTTGCGCAAGAAACAAGCGGGTCACGTGTCGTTGCACGCGCATCCCGAACCGACAGAACACCAGATCACGGAGTATCGTGCAAGTGCTTGAAAAGCCAAATACTACTATGCGGCGACGCCGTCGCCGCGCGTGCCATCAGGCCAGTTCTGCCACCGCGCCGGGGCACACGTCAGCCCTGGACGACGCGCATCGGTCTATCATGCAGGCAACGGGGATACGAAAGAATGGTCTTAGCCCAGATGGCGCAGCGAATTTCAGGGCGTTTTCACCAGCGGTTCGCCCTGCGGCTGCTGGTACTCGTACTCGCGTCGGGTACGGCGATCAGCGCAGTCCCGGAAATCGCAACTGAACTCGCGCTAGAGCCGAGCATGCTGACGGGCGACGTCGCCGAACTCGCGCCCACAGCGGTTGCGGCGCGTAGTCGGACCGAGCAACTGCCAAAGTTGGTTCTGCGCGCTGCCCGCAGGAGTGGAACAGTCTTTTGGCTGACCTCGCAACTGCCCGCGGCTGCCGCGAAGATAGCGGATCCGGCGCTGCTGATCGAAAAGGGCCGGCACCTCGCCGTCGATCTGTACCTGCTACGCGATGGCGCTGCGAAAGCGATACTGCCAGCGACTGCGTTGCCAGGTTTCTTCGGCATGCACACGGCGGTGTATGCGCTACCGGATCCACTGCGCGCTGGCGATCAGATGATTGCGCGTGTAACGGCAACTGGACGTGGAGCCGAGGACTTGCAGTTGCGTGTGGCGGGGTTGGCGGACACCCTCGCACTCGGTGCGACGCATGCCCGAACGATTACGCTGGCGTTCGGTGCACTCGCCGCGATGTCACTCGGCGCACTCGTTATCTGGCTCGTGCTCAAGGAGCGCATCTTTCTCCTGTATTGCGCACTGTTTACGCTGCAGGCTCTCTACATTCTTTTTCTGTCCGGTCAGGGGTTTGATTGGCCCGTACTCGCCGCAGCAGTCCCGCTAGGCGCACACACGTGGAATGTACCCGCCGCACTCAGTGGCGCGGCGGCCTGCTGGTTCGTCCGCGAGATCGCCGACTTGCGACGATTTTCGCCGCGCGTCTATCGCATGTTCGGTTGGCTCGCGTGGGTTTTCATCGCCCTCGCCCTGGCCAATTTCGCGGGGGCCTTCGGGCTTGGCGGCGTCATCGCTGCGATCGGCAACCTGGTCTTTCTGGCGACGGCGGTTTTTACCCTGGCCGTCGCGTTCCTGGCGTGGCGACGCGGCAACCGCGCGGCCGGCTGGTTTCTGATTGCCTGGGCGCTGCTGGAAGCGGCGACAATCGCTTCGGCCGTCGTCCTGCTGGTGGCGGACGGCTCCAGTGCCGAACAGCTCTTCTACTACGGCATGCCCATTTCGATGGTGCTCGCCGCGATCCTGGTGGCGCTGGGTGTCGCCGATCGCTTGCGCGAGCAACGCCTGGCGCTCTCCGATGCCGAGCGGCGCGCACAGACCGACCCACTGACCGGCGTACTGAATCGCGCCTCCTTGCTCGAACGGCTCGATGCAGCCTGTGCTCGCGCACGCAATCGCGATTTGCCAATCGCGATATTGTTCATCGACCTCGATCATTTCAAGGAGATCAACGATTCGTTCGGTCACCGCGCCGGTGATGCTTGCCTGCGGTCGATAATCGGCCCGATCCAGGCCGAGTTGCGCCAGTCGGATGTGATCGGCCGCTATGGTGGCGAGGAATTCGTGGTGCTCCTGAGTAGCGCGACAGCCGGTGCCGCCTATCCCATCGCTGAGCGCATACGCGAGCGAGTAGCGACCACGCAGATAACCGGCTTCGGCAAGCCGATCCAGGTGACCTGCAGCATCGGTGTCGCTGCCAGCGATACACTCGGCCTGATGGGGGAGGAACTCATCGAACGTGCCGATGCTGCTGTCTATGCGGCTAAATGGTCCGGCCGCAACTGCGTTCAGGTAGCCATGCCACTCGCGGCATAGCTGGCCTTACTACCCATCCAGATCCATAGCAATTTGCCGGGAGACCCTATGAGCATCCGCAGCCTCGCAAGAACCGCGTTGATCGCGATCTACCTGATTGGCGTGACAGCCGTGGCCGCAAGCGCCGATTCCTGGCTGCTGCAATCGCGCGACATATTTGCGCTCGAAACCGCCAGCGATCCGCAGATCTCGCCGGACGGCAAGCGAATCGTCTATGTGCGCCGCAGCTACGACGTCATGACCGACAAGCCGCGCGCCAATTTGTGGATCGTCAATACAGACGGCAGCGGCCAGCGACCGCTACGGTCCGACACTAACAACCACAGCTCACCGCGCTGGTCGCACGATGGCACGAGGCTGGCGTTTATCTCCGATGCCGAAGGCAAGCCACAGCTTTTCGTGCGCTGGATGGACACCGGCCAGACTGCGTTGCTGACCGATCTCACCGAGTCACCGCGCGATCTCACGTGGTCACCAGACGGCAAGTCGCTCGCATTCACCCAGCTGGTGGCTGCCGACAAGCCGTCGCTAGCCAAAGCGCCCGACAAGCCAGAAGGCGCGAACTGGGCGCCCCCGGTGACAGTGATCGACCAGGTAGTCTATCGCGTCGACGGCCAGGGCTACCTCAAGAGTGGTTACTCGCACGTATTTGTCGTCTCCTCGGATGGTGGCGCACCGCGACAACTGACCAGTGGCAATTTCAATCACGAGGGCACGCTGGCATTCACTCCCGATGGCAAACGCCTGCTGCTCTCGGCGAACCGCCGCGACGACTGGCAGCTGAATCCCGTCGACAGCGACATACACGTCATCGATCTCGCAAGCGGCGCGATGACCCAGCTGACCAAGCGCGACGGACCGGATACCAACCCCGTTGTCGCTCCCAACGGCAAGAGTATCGCCTATCTGGGCTTCGACGATCGCAAGCTCGGCAATCAGAATGCGCGGCTGTACCTCATGGCGATCGACGGCAGCAACGCACGCGTCGTTAGTCAGGATTTCGATTACAGTATCGAAGACCCTGTCTGGGCGGAGAACAGCCGCAGCCTGTACTTTGTCTACGACAAAGCCGGTATCCGACGTATTGGCAATATTTCCGAGGACGGCAAGATCCGCGAGATCGCGCGCCAGGTAGGTAGCAGCGACATCGGCCGACCCTATACGGGTGGCAGTTTCTCAGCGGCGCGCACCGGCGCGATCGCATTCGTGCAAAACTCAACCCGTTCGCCGGGCGATGTTGCGGTGGTCGACTCACGCGGCAAATCGGTGCGAATTCTCACCGCGCTCAACGCCGACCTGTTTGCACACAAGAAGCTCGGCGCGGTGGAACGACTCACCTGGTCATCGTCAGCGGACCAGCGCCAGATTGAGGGCTGGCTGGTTACCCCGCCCAATTTTGACGCGGGCCGCAAGTATCCGCTGATCCTCGAGATTCACGGCGGACCGTTCACCGCGTACGGACCCAACTTCAGCGTCGAGATCCAGCGCTATGCCGCCGAGGGCTACATGGTGCTATACGCCAACCCTCGTGGCAGCACGAGCTACGGCGAGGATTTCGCCAATCTCATTCATCACGCCTATCCCGGCAATGACTACGACGATCTGATGTCAGGCGTGGACGCTGTCATCGCGCGCGGCAATGTCGATCCCGAACAGCTGTTCGTCACTGGCGGATCCGGCGGTGGCGTACTCACCGCGTGGATCGTCGGCAAGACCGACCGCTTTCGTGCCGCGGTCGTCGCCAAGCCCGTAATCAATTGGACGAGCTTTGTGCTCACGGCTGACATGAACAACTTCTTCTATCGCTACTGGTTTTCCGGGCCGCCGTGGGAGGCGCAGGCGGAGTACTGGCGACGCTCGCCGTTGTCCCTGGTTGGCAATGTGAAGACACCGACGATGTTGCTAACAGGTGAAGCCGACTATCGCACCCCGAGTAGTGAGGCGGAGCAGTTCTATCAGGCGTTGCAGTTGCGCAGCGTGCCGACGCTGATGGTGCGCTTGCCACAAGCCTCGCATGGCATGACCGGGCGGCCCAGCCAGTTCATCGCCAAAATAGACAATATCCTGGCGTGGTTTGCACGCTACCGGAGCCGATCAGAAGCACAGCAGAACTGATGGCGGGTGCGGCAGCGGGTAGCGGGACCGCTCGGCCGCAGCGCGGTGCCTGGCCAGGTCGAGCCCCGGCGCGACCGGCAGCCCTGTTGTTCCTTGAGTTTGCCCCTAGAACTGCTACCCTGCGCGTCCTTTTTTGCCGGCCGAACATTTCCCGGCAGAGTGACCCATGACCGATCCGCAACGTTCAATTCGCAACATCGCCATCATCGCGCACGTCGACCACGGTAAGACGACCCTGGTGGATTGCCTGCTGCGCCAGTCGGGCACCTTCGCCGCGCATGAAAAAATGACCGAACGCGTGATGGACTCGAATGACATCGAGCGCGAGCGTGGCATCACCATTCTCGCCAAGAACTGCGCGATCGAATACGGCGATACCCGCATCAATATCGTCGACACGCCCGGTCACGCTGACTTTGGCGGTGAAGTCGAGCGCGTGCTCTCGATGGTCGACGCAGTGCTGGTCGTCGTCGACGCGGTTGATGGGCCGATGCCGCAGACGCGTTTCGTCACCAAGAAGGCGCTTGCTTTGGGCCATAAGGCCATCGTCGTCATCAACAAGATCGATCGTCCTGGCGCGCGACCCGACTGGGTGGTGGACCAGACTTTCGATCTTTTCGACAAGTTGGGTGCTACCGACCAACAACTCGACTTCCCGGTCATCTACACCTCAGCGCTCGAGGGCTGGGCGAGTACGGATCACATGCGTCGCGAGCCTGATATGCGTGCGCTTTACGAAGCGATCCTGCAATTCGTGCCGGAGCCACCTTGTGAGCTCGACGCGCCCTTGCAATTGCAAATCTCGACGCTCGACTACAATTCCTACGTCGGCCGCATTGGTATCGGTCGAGTGCGACGGGGCACCGTACGGGCTGGCCAGACCGTTGCCCTGCGCGATGGCGCGGCTGATCGCGGCACCGCCAAAATCGTGCAGGTACTGAGCTTCAAGGGTTTGCAGCGAGTTCCGGTCGAATCGGCTGTCGCCGGCGACATCGTCGCCATCACCGGCATCGACGACGTCAATATCGGGCTGACCATTTGCGACCCTTTGGCACCGGTCGGGTTACCGCCGATCGCGGTGGACGAACCGACGCTGGTGATGACGTTTCAAGTCAACACGTCGCCGATGGCGGGGCGCGAAGGCAAGTACGTCACCAGCCGTCAGATCCGCGAACGTTTGCAGCGCGAGTTGCAGAGCAACGTCGCCTTGCGCGTCGACGAGACCGCCGATGCCGACGTGTTTCGCGTCTCCGGGCGTGGCGAATTGCATTTGACCGTCCTGATCGAGACGATGCGCCGCGAAGGCTACGAGCTCGCGGTCGGCAAGCCGCAAGTATTGACGAAAGTGGTGGATGGCGAGGAACAGGAGCCCTTCGAAGCACTCACCATCGATGTCGAAGAAACCCACCAGGGCGGCGTGATGGAAGCCCTGGGGTCGCGCCGCGCCGAAATGCGCGACCTAACGACGGACGGTCGCGGCCGTGTGCGGATCGAATACCGCGTACCAGCGCGCGGGCTGATTGGCTTTCAAAACGAATTCATGAATCTCACTCGCGGCACGGGTCTCATGAGTCATATCTTCGACGGCTATGGGGTCGTCAAAGGCGATATTCCCGAGCGCCACAATGGCGTACTGATCAGCAACGAGAACGGTGTCGCGGTGGCCTATGCGCTGTTTTCACTACAGGATCGCGGCAAGTTGTTTGCCTCGCATGGCGATCCAGTCTACGAGGGCATGATCATCGGTATCCACAGCCGCGAGAACGATCTCGTCGTCAATCCGATCAAGACCAAGAAACTCACCAACGTCCGCGCCTCGGGCAAGGATGACGCGCTGCTTTTGACGACCCCCATCGCTGTCACGCTGGAGTATGCGGTCGAATTCATTGCAGACGACGAGCTCGTCGAGGTCACCCCACAATCCATCCGCATCCGCAAGCGGCGCCTGCAGGAACACGAGCGCAAACGGGCGTCGCGTGCGGAAGACGCCGCCTAACGGCTAACGCTCGATGGCGGTGTGATGCGAATCACACCAGACTGGGCGCAGGCGGCGGCACTATGTCGTCAAGCATGGCTGGCACATACTCAACAACGTTAGCGACAGCGGGCGGCACCGGATCGCACCCGTTTGATGCAGCACTCGCCGACAGTCGGCTGCTCGCCTGGGGCCGGCCGGTTCTCGCGCTCGTGGCGCGCCGGTGGCAGGTCTTGCTGGTGGGTGCGATCGCCATCGCGGCGGCGAACTTGCTGTCACCCCATCTCGCGTTCGGCAGCCTCGTGTTGGGGTCTGGCATCGTGCCGCGGCTCGTCGACTGGCTCATTGGGCTGACCACCGGTTCCTTCGTATTCGCCGCGAGCTATGCGGCGCTCGCCAGGCGCGAAGGCGTGGCATATGGCATTGCACACGTTGAACCGTGGCAGTCGCTACCGCTGCGAGGCTTGCTGCTGGCATTGATCTGGTCCGCCGTCGCCTTGGTCGTCGGGCTGATCGCATTGCTCCTCGGCTTCTCGATCATCAAGATGTTAGGTGGCGTCCCCGGCGGGCGCGGGGGTCTCGGAGCGCTGCTGGCCCTCGGCCTCTACGCGCTGTACATAGTGCCGGCCCTCCTGTTTCTATTGGCCCCGTTGTGGGCTGGTATGTGGCTACGCTACAACTTGTCCTTCGCACGCATCGTACGGACTGACGAGAGTGCCTGGACGGCGTTCCGCCTTGCATGGCAGCGCGTGTCCGCGGAGAACTGGCGCTATTTCTCGCATTCCTATCTCGTCATGTTGGCGATTGCCGCGCTTGCGCTGCTGGCACTCTGGCTGCAGCTCGGCGCATCGAATCTGGTGACCGCAGCGATCTCCACCGCCCTCGTGATGATCGCGCTGATGATCTCGGTAGCCGTGACGTTCGTGATTGAACGTGTGTACGATCCTTCGCTCGGTCTCCAACTGGGCGAGACGTCGAATCCACCTGGTGCAGCATCAGCGCCTATCGAGACACCGCCCGCGCCGATGCCAGCCGCAGCGACCGTGGCACCGGGTGCACAGGAGCCGCTCAGCACTGCCGAGTTCGTCAGACTCATGGCGGCACCTGGCCGGGATCCGCGCGAAGTGCGCACGCTGCTCGGTCGCTGCGTCGACAAATCGGCCGCACTCACTGCAATACGCCCGAGCATTCTCTCGTTAGCCCAAAGCACGCGCGTCGCCGAAGCGATTGTTCTCGCGGAGGCTGCCCTGACCCAAGACGCCCGATTTTTCGCGGCCGATCCTGATGCGATCATGCCGCTGGCCAAACGTCTGGCAGCCGGCGGCCGCACCGACCTCGCCATGCGGGTGTTGCAGCCCTTCGTACGCGACGAGCGGAGCCACCAACTTCATCTGACGGCGGCTCTCTTCGCCGCCCATTTGCTGGCCCAGGCGCTAAACAAGCCGGCGGCTGCCAGACAGTTTCTCATCAACCTCAAGAAGCTCTACCCGCACGAACCGCTGATCGATCAGCAGCTCAAGCGCCTGCCGACCTGAGCAATCGATCCATTCCCGGCGCCGCCATTGGAGTGCCGCGGCCGGAATTTGCTGGCAAACTCTCTGCAGGCGCGCACCAGTTGCGGGGTCCGCCGAACACGGGCGAGCTAGGGAAGTCTGCATGCGACATTTTTTTCTGGTCTTGATACTGGCGACGCTCACTGCTCCGATAGCGATTGCCGCTGACTCCGCAACGCTGCAACAATCTGCCACCGCCGCCTATCTGCGAGCCGATGGGATCGCACTACAGTCGTTAGCAACCGACGTACAGGCCTGGCGAACGACCGGCGATCGAGACGAACGCTACACCGCTGCCTACGTGGCGTTCCGCCAAACCCAACTCGCAGCGGTCGCCGAAGACAAGCAACGGCTACGAACATCTGGCGAGCAGTGTGTCGCGGCGAGCGCCGCCGCGATTCAGACAGATGAACGATACGCCGAGGCTCATGCGCTGCAGGCCGCCTGTTACGGCTATCTCGCCACGCTCGGTGGCTTCGGTGCAATTTCGTCGGGCCGCAAGAGTGGCAAAGCGATGGATGTCGCGTTGGCGCTGGCGCCGCGCAATCCGCGCGTCATACTGATAGACGCCCTGGGGCTCGCCTTCCGGCCCAGATTCGTGGGCGGCGACAAGACCAAAGCCTACCAACGCTGCCGCGAGGCCGCATCCGTGTTCGACGCCTCCCGGGCGACGGTGGCGACCCCTGATTGGGGCGCGCCCGAATCCTGGTACTGGGTCGGCCGCGGTGCCGAGAATGCGGGCGATGCAACGGCTGCTCGTCAAGCCTATGAACGGGCTCTGGCACTCGCGAACGACTTCGCGGCTGCACGCCGACGTCTTGCGACGCTGACCCACTAACCACTGGGGCGGAAACAATGGCGTGCCTCGCGAATCTTACCTGTCAACGAATCGTGGCGACGATCGCCGCCCTTGGCTACGCCTGTATCGCACTGGCAGCCGCACCATCCGCGAGTCCACCGGCGCGACTCAGGACGACGGATGCGATCGTCGCAAGCGCGCAACGAAGCGATTGGCGTGCTAACGACCTCGACAATACGCTCTATCTGCAGCTCGATACCGGTCGCGTCGTCATGGAGCTCGCGCCGCGTTTTGCGCCAGCGCATGTCGCTAACATCAAGAAGCTCGTCGCTGCGCAATACTTCGACGGCCTTGCGATAGCGCGGGTGCAGGACAATTTCGTCGTGCAGTGGGGTGACCCGGATGGCAAACGCTCCACCGGCGCTGCGGCACGAACGCTGCGCGCCGAATTCGATCGGGCCGATACGGCCGACCTGCCTTTCAACCAGCTGCCCGATCGCGACGGCTACGCCGCGCAGGTGGGGTTCTCCGAGAGCTTTCCCGCTGCGCGCGACCGAAACACCCACCGCGCCTGGCTTACCCACTGCTATGCCACACTGGGCGTGGGCCGCGACAATGCCGCTGACAGCGGTGGCGGCACCGAACTCTATGTCGTCATCGGTCACGCGCCGCGGCAACTCGACCGCAATGTCACCGTCGTCGGGCGGGTGCTGCAGGGCATCGAATTGTTATCGTCGTTACCGCGCGGCACAGCGGCGATGGGCATGTACGAAACGCCCGCACAACGGATTCCGATTCGCTCCATCCGGCTCGCGAGCAACGTGCCACCGGAACAACGCACCTCGCTCGAAATCCTGCGGACCGACACTGCAACGTTTCAGGAGCTGATCGAATCGCGGCGCAATCGCCCCGACGCGTGGTATATCAACCGCAGTGGCTATATCGATTTGTGCAACGTACCGATCCCGGTACGACAAACGACAGCCAAGCAAGCGCCGCGCTGACGTGCTCGAACCCGCAGAATGGGAAGCCCTGACGCTGTCGCTGCGCATCGCGCTCCGCAGTGTCGTGATAGGCCTCCCGCTGGCCATTCTCGTAGCGACCTTGCTCGCACGCGGCAAGTTCTTTGGTCGGCTGCTGCTCGATGCGCTGGTACATCTGCCCCTCGTGCTCCCGCCGGTCGTCGTTGGATATCTGCTGCTCGTGCTGTTTGGCGTACACGGTCCAATCGGCGCCTGGCTCGAAAACACGTTCAATGTGCGGCTCGCCTTCACGACGGCGGGCGCCGCGCTGGCAACCGCCGTCATGGCGTTTCCGTTGATGGTCCGCTCCATTCGCATATCTCTCGAAGCAATCGACCGCGGGCTCGAAGAGGCAGCGCGCACGCTGGGCGCCGGACCGATCGATCGCTTCGTGACGATCACGCTGCCCCTGATGGCTCCCGGCATACTGGCAGGTGGGATCACCGCGTTTGCGGCGGGGCTCGGCGAGTTCGGCGCCGTGATAACCTTTGCCGCAAATATTCCTGGTGAGACGCGAACGTTACCGCTCGCGCTGTACACCGCGATCCAGAGTCCGGGCGGCGACGCGCTGGCGGCACGCCTCGCGTCACTGTCATTCCTACTCGGTCTCGCGGGCCTCGTTGCTGCCGAGTGGAGCGGCCGAGCATTGCAACGACGACTGGGGCGTTAGCCCATGTTGGACGTTGTCATACATTATCGGCGCGGTGCTTTCGATCTGGAGGTGGCCTTCTGCGCGCCGACTCCGGGCGTGATTGCGCTGTTCGGACGCTCGGGAGCTGGCAAGAGCACCGTGATCAATCTGTTAGCCGGCTTGCTGACGCTGCGCGATGGCCATATCGTACTCGACAACGAACCGCTCGCCGACACGGCGCGCGACATCCAGCTACCGGCGGAACAGCGCGGCGTTGGCTACGTGTTCCAGGACGGGCGACTGTTCCCCCATCTCGACGTCGCTAACAATCTGCGCTATGGGCTGCGCCGCTCGCAGCGTCCCGTGCGCACGGAGTACCACAAGGTCGTTGAACTTCTCGGGCTCGGCGAGCTCACGGCGCGGCGACCTCATCAATTGTCTGGCGGCGAGCGACAGCGCGTGGCGCTGGGCCGGGCGCTGCTGGCACAGCCGCGCATGCTGCTGCTGGATGAGCCACTGGCGTCGCTCGACCTGGCACGGCGCGCCGAACTGCTGCCCTATCTTGAACGGCTGCGTGATGAAGCGCGCATTCCTATCGTGTATGTATCACACCAGTTCGAAGAAATTGTTCGATTGGCGACGTCGGTGGTCGTGCTCGATCGCGGGCGCGTCGCCGCGGCCGGCGATCTGACAACCGTCGCACTCAATCCTGCGCTGCGCTCCATTGCTGGCGCCGAGGCCGTCGGCGCCATATTGCGAGGCCAGGTCGCGCGCGTTGATCTCGGCGCCGGACTGGCGTTTGTCGCGATCGGCGCTCAGCAACTGGCGATCGAGAACGACGGTTTGGCGCGGGGCGACTCCGTGCGCTTGCAGCTGTTAGCGCGCGACTTGGTGCTTGCGGCCACCAAGCCTGCCGGACTCAGCGTGCGGGGGGTCCTGCAGGGGCGGATCAGCGCCCTGCAGGCGGACGGCGAACGCGCGGTGTTGGTCGAGATAACGGTCGAGGGTCACGCCCTGCTTGCGCGCGTCACTGCAGGTGCGGCGCACGACTTGCAATTGCAAGTCGGCTGTCCGCTCTGGGTATTGGTCAAAGCGGTATCTTTGCGCGGCCACGTATTCCCGGATGCCGTGAGCTAGAATCGCGCGATGGGACGAATATTCGAAGTCAGAAAACATACCATGTTCGCGCGCTGGGACCGCATGGCGAAGCAGTTCGCGCGTGTCGCCAAAGACATCAACATGGCGGTCAAGACAGGCGGCGCCGATCCCCATTCCAACCCGTCGCTGCGACGGGTAATCCAGAACGCGCGTGCGGTCAACATGCCGAAGGACAAGGTCGAGGCAGCGATCAAGCGTGCGCTGGGCAAGGATTCCACTAACTATGCCCAGGTCATTTATGAGGGCTATGCGCCGCACGGCGTCGCGGTACTAGTGGAAACGGCCACCGACAACCCGACGCGGACAGTGGCGAGCGTACGCAGCATATTCTCCAAGGCCGCTGGCAATCTCGGGACAGCTAACAGTGTATCGTTCCTGTTTCGGCACATGGGCGTCTTCCGTCTGCAACCAGAGGGATCGAATCGGACGACCTCGAGCTCTATCTCATCGATCACGGGCTGGATGAGATGGGCGAAAGCGAGAGCGACAAGGGTGAGCCGCAGATAGTGGTGCGCTGTGCCTACGCCGACTTCGGCACGCTGCAGCTCGCACTCGAGAAGCGGGGCATTACGCCGATCTCGGGCGAGCTCGAGTATGTCTGCATCACACCAATGGTGCTCCCGGAGGAACACGCCACCGAAGTGCTCGAGTTAGTCGACAAACTCGAACAGGACGACGACGTCCAGAAAGTCTTCCACACGCTCGCCTGAGAACCACCGCTTGCCGTCCTTTGCGCTGCAACCTCACCCCATGACGAAGTCGTGCGCGGTACGCGCAGTCCATACCACGCTAGTCATGTCATCCGATGGCATTTGGCAGGTCATCTATGACATCGTCGGCGACCTGGATCAAATCGTGATACCTGCCGCAGGCCCTGCCGAACGTCGCGATCAGCTGTGGCGACACACGTGTTGCGAGCTTTTCTGCAAGTCCGACGGCGCAACGGGCTACAGGGAGTTCAATTTTTCACCGTCAACCGCGTGGGCCGCGTACGAGTTCGGCGGCTACCGCGCCGGACAACGCGACGCTACGCTACGAGTGGCACCTGCCATTCAGCGTAGCAGCCACGCTGGCAGATTGCGCCTGGTGGTCAAACT
>Ga0138256_10004699_pt1 | contig 14511 bp, 14 predicted proteins | sample KNB2016incub_MG_FD_105486 | JGI IMG/M metagenome (GOLD analysis project Ga0138256, IMG submission 105486) | Active sludge microbial communities from wastewater in Klosterneuburg, Austria - KNB2014incub_MG | ecosystem: Engineered > WWTP > Activated sludge > Unclassified | place: Austria... | reverse complement strand
TCGAATGTTCCTTCACCGGAATCATCAACTGACCGGAAGTTGAATCTACAAATGCTTTGAACTTTCCGATGAATGCTTCCTTCGACATTAATCCTATTCCTGTCTCATTGTCTGGAGTGATGTTTGATGAATAAATTTGGTCGCCATTTGGCAAAGTAAACTTGAATCCTCCACCAAATTCCATTCCCGCAAGGTATTTTCCCTCTTTAGAAAGTGAATGGCAATGAATGCAGGAGGCAGCATTAACCATATACTTCCCATATTCAACAGAGTTGGATTTGTCGGGAACAGAAGCAAGCGGAGAGGCAGGTGCAGGAATCGTTTTGACAATAAAATTAACGGGGAAATTAAGTTGTCGCTCAGGAACTTTATTTTCTATTGGAGATAAGGAGCGGATGTAAGCCATAATGCTTAAAATATCTTCTTTAGCCATTCCGGCGAAATGGGTGTAAGGCATGAGAGGAAACAGTGCGTCGTTATTTTTATTGATACCCGAAACTATGGCCCGATATAATTCACCATCAGACCAATTGCCAATACCAGCCGGTGTAATATTTTTTGCATAAACCGTACCCGGTACATCTCCAAGCGCTTCGTTAAATCCAAATCCGCCTTTTCCCCAAGTGCCGTCAATGACAGGGCCGGCATAGAATTGTAAGTTTCTGTCGCTATGGCAATCAATGCATCCTGCGACATGATGGGCAAGATACTCGCCACGCGCTAGCCTTTCAGGGCTTGCTTCAATTTTAAAATCCTCTGAAGGGATTTTTACGGGATAAGCGGAGTTGAAATAAAGTAGTCCTGCGGCAGCAGCTACCACGAGAAATAAAAGCAAAAATCCAAGGATACGAACTAATTTTTTCATGAGAAGAAAGTTTAGTGTATGCTGACTGTGAGATTTGTAATTCAAATTTCATAAAAAAAACAATGTGAAGCAATTAGTCCAATTAATAATTACGAACAGACGAAAATTGACTCGAACCCTATTCGTAACATTGTTCAATGTTAATTTTGCTGAGATGCAGCACTGATCTCAGTCATATAGCATTGGCATAATGAATTTTACCTTTGAATAAGTTAGGTGATAGATGGAGAATTTTGATTTTTTACATTTTACGGCAGGTTTAGCACTTTTCATATTTGGAATGATGCGCGTAGAGCTTTCCTTGAAAGAAATGGCAGGACGTCCTTTTAAGAAGTTCCTCCAGCAACAAACTAAAAATCCGATAAAGGCAGTATTAGCGGGCACAACCGTTACAGCAGTATTACAAAGCAGTTCTGTAGTCCTCTTAATGATCCTCTCCTTTGTCGGGGCAGGGATCATGGAAATGAGAAATGCCCTGGCAGTAGTATTAGGCTCAAATCTTGGGACTACACTCGACAGTTGGGTCGTGGCCATTTTCGGTTTTAAGCTGGAGATTGAAAAATTGAGCTATCCGATTTTAACTATAGCATTGATTGGTCTAATTTTCTTTCGAAATAAATCAGTGATTCGTCATTTCAGCGAGTTTTTGGTGGGCTTTGCGCTTCTTTTTATTGGTTTGGCATGGATGAAAGTCAGTGCAGCTTCTCTGGCTGATCCTAAATTACTGGAGGGAATTGTTTCTAAATCGCCCTATTGGTTTATACCCATTGGCTTTTTATTTACGGTAGTAATTCAGTCAAGTTCAGCCACTATGGCTATCACCCTCACTGCATTGAATTCAGGATTAATTCCTTTGGAGCATGCAGCTGCTATGGTTATTGGCGCAGAGTTAGGTACCTGCATTAAGATCGTTCTTGGTGCCGTCGGCGGCATACCGGATAAGAAACGCGTGGCATTGGGAAATTTATATTTCAACATTATCACCTTGATTATCGCCGGCGTGATCTTATATCCTCTCCTGAACATTATTGGTTATTTCCTGTCAGAGTCTGAAACATTAATCAAACTTGTAGTTTTTCAAACAACGATCAACCTTATAAGCATCCTGATTTTTCTTCCTTTCTTAAAGCGGTTTGCAGATTTTCTGGATAGAAAATATAGAGTTAAAGAAGCACATGATCCTACTTTGTTTATTCATAATGCTGCCAAATATGCAGGCAAGGATCAGTTGGAACTTATTGAATTGGAAATTACTTCTCTGCTTCGTAATTCTTTTTTATTAAACCGGAAAGGGCTGGATATTTTGCCCATTAAAACATCTGAGGAGACATGGTATAGCAATTTGAAAAAGCTTACTCAGTTGCATCATTCTTATGATGAGGAATATCAGAAACTCAAATTTCTTCAGGGGGAAATACTCCTGTATATACAAGACATACAACAGGATAAATTCGACATCGAAGAGATAAGACGATTAAATGATCTGATTTCAGTGTGCAGAGAAATAATTCATGGCGTAAAAAATATCAAAGATATACGGCACAATCTCAATGATCTTGCTGACAGTGCAGAGGATGAAATATTTTTATTATTCAAGACCTTGCAGGAAAGGGAAGAGAAGTTTTATTCCACATTGGAAAATATAATGAATTCTAAAATTCCGGAAGCTCAGATCAGCATTCAGATGCAAGACTTGTTCAGAAAAAATAAGGCTGAACATGAGAGGGTAATTTCAAACCTGTTTAGTCAGCTGCACATTAACAAGATTTCTGAGATGGAAGTCTCAACCATGCTGAATGTTTACCGGGAAATTTATTCATCCCATAAAGCATTTATTTTTGCGTTGTCCGAACTCCTTAACACTGGTGATCCGGAAGTTTGATCACATCAGCCTTTGAGAATGTTGAGCGAAAACAAGAGAGCAAGCCATGCTTCTTTCACTTCGCCTTTGTCAAGCAAAGCTTTAGCCAAAGCATGCATTTTCTCTTCCAGTAAATCAGGTTGTCTGCCAAAGTGATCTTTCAGTTCTTTGATGTGTACACGATATTCATATTCCTGAATTTCTTCAGGGGAGGGAAGTTCTTTTACATTTCCCAATTGCCCCAGATTATTTCCGCTTAAAATTTTACTGAGCCGGATCCGTTCCGGAATCTGGTCTACTCCAATTCCCAGGTCAGAGAGAGGTTTTTTAACTTCGAATATAGAGGAGCCTGAGGCACGACAGTAATAGTTGTCACCCATTCTGGCAACGAGATCAATTTTATGAGGGTCAATTTTATTTTCCTGGTTAAGAATATTTTCATCGATATGCATAAGCAGGATTTCGCAGATTATCAGATTGGCTGCGCCGCCTTCCACTCCCATTGCTTTTACTTCAAGCACCTTACATTCCATCTGAACAGGGGATTCCTTTATGCGGTATGGTTTGACCAGCTCCGACTTAATTGGCGTGAAACCGGATTTGAGAAACTCATCGATGCCTTTTGGATATTCAGTGCTGGCCAATGACATCTGTTGAACCATATCATAATTCACTGCATTGATCACGACTTCACCGGTTTCCTGGATGTTTTCAAGTGTATGCTTGATGGTATTATCCCTAACTCGTCTTGAGGGAGAGAAAACCACAATGGGCGGTTTACTGCCAAAAGCATTAAAGAAGCTGAAGGGGGCCAGATTTCGTATTCCATTTTTATCAATCGTGCTGGCGAAAGCTATTGGACGAGGTGCAATAGAGGCGAGCATATAACTGTGAAACAGAGCTGTTTTGATCTCACCAGGGACTACCTTTAACATAGAATATTGATTTTTTGTAAATGTACAAAACCCTTGTTGCTTTGGAGTCTTGTAAATCAGTGTATTCTGTATATTGTATCAAGAAGAAAAATAACTAACTTCGCGTCCCATTTTCAGCGCATGTGGCGTAATTGGCAGCCGCGCCAGACTTAGGATCTGGTGCCGAAAGGCGTGTGGGTTCGAGTCCCTCCATGCGCACTGAAAATTTAATCCATCGCCAGTCATCAGACAGGCGATGGATTTTAACAAAAAGAACACATCAATTATTTTTGAAAATCAAGCAGCTAAGAAATGATGAACATCACCAAGGAACAAATCGACGAGTTAAATGCAGTAGTTAAGATTGAACTCAAGCCGGATGACTACCAGGGCCGGGTGAATGAGGTGATTAAAAACTACCAGCGTTCGGTGAGCGTACCTGGATTTCGTCCCGGAAAAGTGCCGGTTGGAGTGATAAAGAAAATGTACGGCAAAGCCGTGTTGGTGGAGGAGCTGAACAAAATGCTCAGTGAGTCTTTGGGAAAATACATCTATGAAAATAAAATTGAGGTGATAGGCTCGCCATTGCCAAAAAAGACTGAAAAGGATCCGGTTTTTGAAGATGGCGCCAGTTTCGAATTTTTATATGAATTAGGCATAGCACCTTCCTTTGAAGTTGCCGTTCCAAAAGATAAGATTCCATACTACTTAATTAAAGTAGATGATAAAATGATGGAAGACGATATCGCTGATATTCGTCGTCGTTATGGAAAGTTTTCTAATCCGGAGACTGCAGACGCTAATCACATCCTCTATGGTGAATTTACCGAACTCGATGAGGACGGAGAAGTAAAAGAAGGGGGAAATAAAACCACAACCTCTTTATCATTGGAGCTGATCACAGATAAAGATGCAGCGAAGAAATTTATTGGCGCCAAAAAAGGTGATGAAATAGTTTTTAATCCGAAGAAATCTTATGCAACGGATACAGAAGTTGCGTCGATGTTGAAGATCGAGAAAGACTCAGCTTCTTTGGGTTCAGACTATCAATTTAAAATCAATACGATTAATCAAATTGATAAAGCTGAATTAAATCAAGAGTTATTCGATAAGCTTTATGGAGAAGGTATTGTTAAAACTGAAGAGGAATTCCGTGCAAAAGTTAAAGAGGGAATCGCGAAGTATTTTGTTCGTGAAAGCGACAGAAAACTCAGCAAGGATCTTAAGAACTTATTGTTGTCAAAAGTTTCAATTCCTTTGCCTGATGAGTTTTTACATAGAATGTTGAAAGCAAATTCTGAAAAGCAAATAGAAGATGCAGCCTTCGAACATGAATACTATCATTTGTCGGAAGATTTACGCTGGAGTTTAATCCAGAATAAAATAGCGGCAAAGCATGAGCTCAGCGTCACTGAAGATGAGATTAAGGATCTTGCAAGACAAGTGATGAAGCAAGAGTTTGCACAATACGGTTACTACGATCTTGAAGCGGAGCGTCTTGAGGAAATGGCAACAAGGTACTTACAGCAGGAAGGAACTGAAGATCGTCTTGAGCGTAGCCTAAAAGAAAATAAAGTGTTTGAGCAAATGAAGAAAGAAATCAGTTTAAAGGAAGTTGAATTGCCTTATGCAGAATTCGTAGAAAAACTTCAGGAGAAAACGAAGCATGAACAGGATCATCATTGATTCATCAGATAAAAAGTAAATGCCTTCTAAACGGAGGCATTTTTTTTTGGATCAATATTAGATGAGAGAGGTGCTTAGGATTTAGTTTACCGGACTTCATCATTTTCAGTTTAATCGAATGGCAAAAACTGTCTTTATCCCTTAAAAGCCTGTTGAAAACTATTTCAGCCTGAGGCATAGATTGGAGCACTTCAGCTTAATTTTGAAAAAGAAAAGGAAATTCCGGCCGGCATGAGCCTGATGGAATGATATTATCAAATTTAAACGAAAAGGAAACGATGAATTATTCAGATGAGTTTCGCAAGTATGCGATCAAACACAAAGGAATCAGCAGTATTACCGTTGACAGTTTTGTATCGTCAGTGAGAGCAGATTACATTTCGCCGACAATTATTGAAGAGAGGCAATTAAATATAGCCACGATGGACGTGTTTTCACGACTCATGATGGATCGTATTATATTTCTCGGTGTTGGAATCAATGATTATGTTTCGAATATTATTCAGGCGCAGCTTTTGTTTCTTGAATCTGTTGATGCAAAGAAAGACATTCAGATTTATATGAACAGTCCGGGCGGGTCAGTCTATGCCGGTCTTGGTATCTATGATACGATGCAGTTTATTCAACCGAATATTGCAACTATTTGTACAGGGATGGCAGCTTCAATGGCTGCAGTTCTCATGACTGCAGGTGCCAAGGGTAAAAGAGCTGCCTTGAAACATGCAAGGATCATGATTCACCAGCCAATGGGTGGAGCAGAAGGGCAGGCATCAGATATCGAAATCACAGCTCGTGAGATTCAAAAGTTAAAGAAAGAGCTTTATGAGATTATTGCATCTCATTCCGGACAGACTTATGAAAAAGTTTGGGCTGATTCTGACAGAGATTATTGGATGACTGCCGATGAGGCAAAAGAATACGGTATGATCGACGAGGTCCTCACAAGAAAAAAATAAAACCAGCTTTTTAGCATTATTTTAGACGCAAGCGGACGGTTAAATAGTTTAAAAATTGAACTATTCTCCGTAGCTTGCGTTTAAATTTTTAAAGCATTTCCCTATTTTCATATGAAAAATCAGAAAGATATAAAGTGCTCATTCTGTGGGCGCGACAAGAGCGAGACCTATGTTTTGATTGCAGGGATTACCGGGCATATATGTGATCAGTGTATACAACAAGCTCAAAATATTCTGAGCGATGAGATGAACAGCAAGCTGAAGAATTCAATCAGTTCGCAGATGACCCTCTTGAAGCCGATGGAAATCAAAAAGTTCCTAGAGCAGTATGTAATTGGTCAGGATGATGCAAAAAAGGTGCTTTCTGTTGCCGTTTACAACCATTACAAGCGAATTGCGGCGAAGATCAAAAACCAGGATGACGTAGAAATTGAGAAATCGAATATCATATTGGTAGGTGAGACCGGAACCGGCAAAACCCTCCTGGCCCGCACAATTGCAAAGATGCTTAACGTACCTTTTTGTATTGCCGATGCGACTGTATTAACGGAGGCCGGATATGTAGGTGAAGATGTAGAAAGTATTTTAACCCGACTGCTTCAATCGGCAGATTATGATGTGGCAGCTGCCGAGCGGGGAATTGTATATATAGATGAAATAGATAAAATAGCCCGAAAAAGTGATAACCCATCCATAACCCGTGATGTGAGTGGAGAAGGAGTTCAGCAAGCCCTTTTGAAACTGCTGGAAGGATCTATAGTGAATGTACCGCCTCAGGGTGGAAGGAAGCATCCGGAGCAGAAAATGATATCTATGGATACTCAGAACATTCTGTTTATCTGTGGCGGAGCATTTGATGGCATTGAGAAAAAGATTGCAAAAAGACTGCAAGCAAATGCACTTGGGTTCAAAGCGAGTAAGGATCAGGAAAATTATGATAAAGCGAATTATTTACAATACATCAGCCCGATGGATTTGAAATCATTCGGAATCATTCCTGAATTGATAGGCCGCTTGCCAGTTATCACACACCTCGACCCATTGGATAAAACTGTACTACGGTCAATTCTCACAGAGCCTAAAAATGCTCTTATTAAGCAATATGAGAAGCTTTTCCAACTTGAAGGCGTAAATCTGAGCCTTGAAAAGCCTGTTTTGGAATTTATTGTTGAAAAAGCATTTGAGTTTAAATTGGGAGCCCGCGGACTACGCTCAATTTGTGAGGCAATATTATTGGATGCCATGTTTGAGGTCCCATCTGCTGCCAAAGGAGCCACCAAAGATTTTGTAGTCACTCTTTCTTATGCCAAGGAGAAATTCACGAAGTCGAATGTGAACAAACTCAAAGTAGCCTAATTTATTGGTTTCAGTTGATTTTGCAATGTTTTTTTCTTAATCGACTTTGGGTTCAGGGGAATAAAGGCTTTTTATACATTTTTATAAGCCCTTTTTTATTTTGAATCAAGATCCATTTTTATAGGAATCAGAAAGAATGATTCCCAAGAGCAATCTGCCTGTAATATATCAGAAATTTCCTGCTATTTTTTTCCGGAGAAATGTGTCCGGCAAAGTAGCCATCGTCCATGTGCAATGCCGTTTTTTGATAAAAATTTAGATTTTTCTGTTCACAGAAGATTTTTGATAAGCTATTGGAATACTGTGAATTAATAATGTCAGCACATGTGCAAAAATAATTATTAATAGGATTTGGTAAATTAGAAAGAAGATGTACCTTTGCAATCCCTAAAAATGGGGGGAATTCAAAGAAAAGTCTCAAACTTAACCTGAAAGAAATAAACGAATGCCAACATTACAGCAGTTAGTCCGCAAAGGGCGCTCAAAATTGGTTGATAAAAGTAAATCTCCGGCTTTGGTATCATGTCCTCAACGTCGCGGTGTTTGCACTCGTGTGTACACAACGACTCCAAAGAAGCCGAATTCAGCTATGCGTAAAGTAGCTCGTGTTCGTCTTACCAATAAGTTCGAGGTAACAGCCTACATTCCGGGAGAAGGGCACAATCTTCAGGAGCACTCGATTGTAATGATACGCGGAGGCAGGGTAAAAGATCTTCCGGGAGTTCGTTACCACATCATCCGTGGTACTCTGGACACAGCAGGAGTTGACGGTCGTAAGCAGCAGCGTAGCAAATACGGAGCGAAGCGCCCTAAAGCAGGAGCCCCAGCAGACAAAAAGAAATAAATAATAAATAACCACAAGAATATCCAACCAATAGCTGACGATTAATCATGCGGAAGACCAAACCAAAGAAAAGAATTTTGTTACCGGATCCTAAGTTCAACGATACCCTGGTAACCCGTTTTGTGAATAACCTCATGTATGGAGGCAACAAAAGCACAGCCTACGGAATTTTCTATGATGCAGTTGCGCGTGTAGAAGAGAAGACAAAGGAAAGTGGTTTGGATATGTGGAAGAAGGCAATGACTAATGTTATGCCGACAGTAGAAGTAAAGAGCCGCCGTGTAGGTGGAGCAACTTTTCAGATTCCGAGTGAAATCCGCCCGGATCGTCGTGTAGCATTGACCATTAAATGGCTTATCAGTTATTCGCGCAACCGTAATGAGAAATCAATGGCGGAGCGTCTGGCAGGTGAGATCATAGCAGCTTCAAAAGGTGAAGGTGCAGCAGTGAAGAAGAAAGAAGATACGCACCGTATGGCTGAAGCCAACAAAGCGTTCTCCCACTTCAGAGCGTAATTAGAATTTAACAAAGGATATAAATATCCATCATTAATAAGTAGTTCTTTTTTTTAACGGATAACCAAGACTTGCCGCTTTCATCGAGCAAGAACATCTACTGGATAACTGAGAATGCCTAAGAGCATTAAAGGGATAAAACCTCTCAAAGTGTCCGGTTATCACGAAAAAAAATAACTATCGTTATGATTAACGGAGAACTAATCAAATGAGCAACGAATTAAAAAAGACACGTAACATTGGTATTTCCGCGCACATCGATGCCGGTAAAACCACCACGACTGAGCGCATCCTGTACTACACAGGAAAAGTGCACAAGATCGGTGAGGTTCACGAAGGTGCTGCTACTATGGACTGGATGGTTCAGGAGCAGGAGCGTGGAATCACAATTACGTCTGCAGCCACTACAACATATTGGAATTACAACAACGATACCTTCAAAATCAATATCATTGATACTCCGGGTCACGTTGACTTTACCGTCGAGGTTGAGCGTTCATTGCGCGTACTTGACGGAGCAGTTGCTCTTTTCTGTGCAGTTGGTGGTGTTGAGCCGCAGTCTGAGACAGTTTGGCGCCAAATGAATAAGTACAAAGTTCCACGTATCGGATTCGTTAATAAAATGGATCGTGCAGGAGCTAACTTTTTGAACGTAGTTCAGCAGGTAAAAGAGCGTCTTCATGGTAATCCTGTTCCTCTCCAGCTTCCAATCGGAGCTGAAGATTTATTCGTGGGAGTTGTTGACCTGATCACCAATAAAGCAATTATCTGGCATGATGAAACAAAAGGTTCAACCTTTGATGAAGTGCCTATTCCTGTGGATATGCAAGCTGAAGTTAATCACTGGCGTGCTAATCTGGTAGAAGCTGTAGCTGAATTTGACGATCACTTGATGGAGAAATTTTTCGAGGATCCAAATTCAATTACTGAAACAGAATTGCGTAATGCCATCCGTCTTGCTACGAATGCCATGAAGATTACACCTCTTCTTTGCGGATCAGCCTTCAAAAATAAAGGTGTGCAGGTAATGCTTGATGCCGTTATTGAATTTCTTCCTTCTCCGATGGATGTGGAAGATGTCGTTGGTATCAATCCGGAAACAGATAAAGAAGAAATTCGCAGAGCTGATCCAAAAGATAAGTTCGCTTCACTTGCATTTAAGATTGCTACTGATCCTTTCGTAGGACGTTTGGCATTCTTCCGTGTATACTCAGGTAGACTGGATGCAGGATCATATGTATTGAATGCACGTACCGGCAAGAATGAGCGTATTTCACGTATCATTCGTATGCACGCTAATAAGCAAAGCCCGATTGATTTTATCGAGGCAGGAGATATTGGTGCAGCAGTTGGTTTTAAAGATATTAAAACCGGAGACACACTTTGTGACCCGGCTCATCCGATTGTACTAGAGTCAATGTCATTCCCTGTACCTGTTATTGGTCTTGCGATCGAGCCTAAGACTCAGGCTGACGTAGATAAATTAGGTATGGCTTTGGCTAAATTAGCTGAAGAGGATCCTACTTTCCGTGTTCATACCGATGAGGACAGTGGCCAAACAGTTATTTCCGGAATGGGTGAGTTACACCTTGAAATTATTGTTGACCGTCTGCGTCGTGAGTTTAAAGTTGAATGTAATCAAGGTGCACCACAGGTTTCCTATAAAGAGGCATTGAATGGTAACACCACACACCGTGAAACTTATAAAAAACAAACTGGTGGTCGCGGTAAATTCGCCGATATCCAGTTTGAAATGGGGCCGGTCGATAAGGAATGGGTAGAAAAAGGCCACACTGGACTTCAGTTTGTGAATGAAATTTCAGGCGGAAGTATTCCACGTGAATTTATTCCTTCTGTTCAGAAAGGTTTTGATCAGGCGATGTCTACAGGTGTTCTTGCGGGTTACCCTGTTGACATGTTGAAGATTCGTTTATTCGACGGATCCTTCCACGCAGTTGACTCGGATGCATTGTCATTCGAAATCTGTGCAAAGATTGCATTCCGTGAAGCAGCTCCCAAAGCTAAGCCGGTATTATTAGAGCCGATTATGAAAGTTGAAGTTGTTACTCCTGATCTTTACATGGGTGATGTTATGGGTGACCTTAACAAACGTCGTGGACAGCTTGAAGGAATGGACACACGTGCCGGTGCACAGGTTATCCGTGCTAAAGTTCCTCTTTCTGAAATGTTCGGTTATGTTACTACTCTACGAACGATTACATCAGGTCGTGCTTCTTCGACAATGGAATTCTCTCATTATGCGGATTGCCCTCGTACATTGGCAGATGAAGTTATTGCTAAGGTGAAAGGTAAATCAAAGGCAGAAAAAGTTTAATTGAATTAATCAGAATACATAAATACTAAAACGTTCTTTCAACATGTCACAGCGAATTCGCATCAAATTAAAATCTTACGATCACAACCTGGTTGATAAATCAGCGGAGAAAATCGTTAAGACAGTAAAGGTTACCGGTGCAGTGGTAAACGGTCCAATTCCATTACCAACAGATAAGAAGATCTTCACAGTTCTTCGCAGCCCGCACGTAAACAAGAAAGCGCGTGAGCAGTTCCAGTTATGTTCTTACAAGAGACTTCTGGATATCTACAATTCATCAGCTAAAACTGTTGATGCATTGATGAAATTAGAATTGCCGAGTGGAGTAGAAGTTGAAATTAAAGCTAGTTAATAAATAATTATACGGGTGAATGTTTGACCGCCGTGTCAAACCGCTGGCCTCAAACGATAGAAGAAATGTCAGGAATTATCGGAACGAAAATAGGAATGACGAGCGTCTTCGGACCCAATGGAAAGCAAATTCCATGTACGATCATTCAAGCCGGACCTTGCGTTGTCACTCAGGTGAAAACGAAGGATTCGGACGGTTACAATGCTGTTCAGCTTTCTTACGGAGAGCGTAAAGAAAAGCATGCAACCAAAGCAACAACAGGCCACTTCAAAAAGGCGGGCACAACACCTAAGAAAAAGGTGATGGAATTCCGTCATTTTCCTGAGTTACCTGCAATGGGTTCTGAAATTAAAGTTGACCTGTTTATCGAAGGAGAATTTGTCGACGTAGTCGGAACAAGCAAAGGAAAAGGTTTCCAGGGTGTTGTTCGTCGTCACCATTTTGCCGGAGTAGGTATGCAGACACATGGTCAGCACAACCGTCTTCGTGCACCGGGATCATTGGGAGCGTCATCATGGCCATCACGCGTTATGCCTGGCATGCGCATGGGAGGTCACATGGGACATACCCGAATCAAGATCCAAAACTTACAGGTAATAAAAGTTATGCCTGAAGAAAATATATTGGTAATTAAAGGAGCTATTCCAGGGCACAATGGTTCATTTGTAATAGTTGAGAAATAACATGGAACTGAAAATCGTTGATATCACCGGCAAAGAGACCGGAAAGAAAGTGAAGTTGAGCGAGAAGATTTTCTCTATCGAGCCAAATGATCACGCAATTTATCTTGATGTAAAGCAGTTTCTGGCAAATCGTCGTCAGGGAACGCATAAGTCAAAAGAGCGTGCTGAGATAGCTCGTACCACGAAGAAGCTGAAGCGTCAGAAGGGTACAGGAGGAGCACGTGCAGGTTCGATGAAGTCACCATTATTTGTTGGTGGTGGACGTGCATTCGGACCTCGTCCGCGTGATTACTCTTTCAAGCTGAACAAAAAACTTAAGCACCTGGCATGTTTGTCGGCGCTTACTTACAAGGCAAAAGACCAAAGCATCACTGTAGTTGAGAACTTCAACATGGCAGCTCCTAAGACAAAGGGATATACTGACATCATGAAGAATCTGAACCTGTCAGACAAAAAGGTGTTGATGGTATTGCCACAACACGACTCGAATATTTTCCTGTCGTCAAGAAATGTAGAACGTAACAAAGTCACAACGGCTGCTGAACTGAATACTTATGATGTGCTGAATGCTCAGACCATATTATTTGTAGAAGGTTCAATGCCTTTACTTGAAAATAGATTCTTAGCACAATGAGCATCCTAAAGAAACCCCTCATTACCGAGAAGGCGACTAAATCCGGCGAGAAGCTGGGTCAGTATGGATTTGTAGTAGACCAGCGTTCGAACAAAATCCAGATTAAGAAGGCCGTCGAATCCATGTATAATGTCACGGTAGAAAGTGTGAACACAATGGTTTACCGTGGTAAACGGAAAACCCGATTCACGAAAACCGGTATTCAGTCCGGCAACACCGGTTCATTCAAGAAAGCAGTGGTCACACTTAAGAAAGGTGAAGCCATTGATTTCTATAGCAACATTTAAAATAAGGAGAGTAGAATCATGGCAGTAAAAAAAATGCGTCCAATGACTCCGAGCCAGAGACATACCATCTCTGATTCGTACGATGATATTACAGCATCACGTCCTGAACCAAGCTTAGTTGTTTCGCAAAAGCGCAGCGGCGGAAGAAATGCAGACGGTAAAATGACTATGCGCTATATCGGCGGAGGTCACAAGCAGATGTATCGTTTGATCGATTTCAAACGCAATAAGCACGGTATCGAAGGTACAGTTAAAACCATCGAGTATGATCCGAACAGAACAGCACGTATTGCACTTGTCTTTTATAAAGATGGTGAGAAGCGATATATCATTTGTCCGAACGGGTTGAAAGTTGGTCAGAAAATATTTTCCGGACCAGAAGCAACTCCTGAAGTTGGAAATGCGATGTACCTGAAAGATATTCCTCTGGGAACATTGATTCACGGAATCGAATTACGTCCGGGTCAGGGAGCAGAGATTGCACGAAGTGCAGGAACTTATGCTCAGTTGGCTGCACGTGATGGAAAATATGCCATCATTAAAATGCCTTCAGGTGAAACACGTATGATATTGACTACTTGTCTTGCGACAATAGGAACGGTATCCAATGCTGATCACATGCAGGAGCGTCTTGGTAAAGCAGGGCGTACCCGCTGGGCAGGTCGTCGTCCACGTGTTCGTGGTGTAGCCATGAACCCGGTTGACCACCCTATGGGTGGAGGAGAAGGTCGTGCATCGGGAGGACATCCTCGTTCACGCAAGGGCTTACTTGCAAAAGGTTTCAAGACCCGCAAGAACAAGACTACCGACAAATACATTGTTGAGAAACGTAAAAAATAATCAATAAAAGGATGATTGTTTTCTCAGGAAAATAATCTTAAACAGAAAAATCAGAATGGCTCGTTCGTTAAAAAAAGGTCCTTACATCGCACATCATCTTGAACAGAAAGTTGTAAAGATGGCCGATGGTAAAAAGAAGACGGTGATAAAGACATGGTCACGTGCATCGATGATTTCTCCGGAATTTGTCGGATACACATTCGCTGTGCACAATGGAAATAAATTCATTCCGGTATATGTCACTGAGAACATGGTAGGTCACAAACTGGGAGAGTTCGCTCCAACCCGTACATTCCGTGGACACAGTGGTGCCAAGGCTGGTGGAAAATAAGGTATAAGCATTCAATCTAATTATCATCATGGGAGTCAGAAAAAGAGAAGCG
>Ga0138256_10004694_pt1 | contig 14514 bp, 16 predicted proteins | sample KNB2016incub_MG_FD_105486 | JGI IMG/M metagenome (GOLD analysis project Ga0138256, IMG submission 105486) | Active sludge microbial communities from wastewater in Klosterneuburg, Austria - KNB2014incub_MG | ecosystem: Engineered > WWTP > Activated sludge > Unclassified | place: Austria... | reverse complement strand
CCTGCGCTATAAGGACGCCGCGGGCAAGACTTGTCATCTGCGTATCGGCGCCGTCCGCGCGATCTCGCTGGCCGACGCCCGCAAGAAGGCCAAGGAGTTGAAGGCCAAGATCGCGCTCGGAGCCAACCCCCAGGAGGAGGCGCGGGCGGCCAAGGCGGTGCTGACGCTGAAAGAGTTTCTCGAAGAAAAATACGCGCCGTACGCCGAGGCCCGGAAGCGCTCGTACACCTATGACGCAAGCATGATCCGGCTGCGCATCGTGCCCACGCTCGGCCACTTTCGGCTCAACCAGCTGACACGGCATCAGATCCAGACTTTCCACACGGACCTGCGTACCGAGGGCCTTGCGGCGGCTACCTGCGACCACCACCTGAAGCTGTTGCGCTCGGCGCTGAACCTGGCGGTGCAGTGGGAGATGCTCGACCGGAACCCGATCGCCACCAAGCTGCCTCTTTTTCGCGAGGACAACAAGCTCGAGCGTTACCTGACCGACGAAGAGCTGAATCGGCTGCTGGGTGTACTGCGCACCCACAAAGCCCGAATGGTATGTAATGCGATGTTATTCCTGCTCGCGACCGGCGCTCGCCTGAACGAAGCACTGCAGACCCGCTGGGAACACATCGACAAAGTAAACCGGACCTGGAGGATCCCGGCGGCGAACAGCAAGTCCAAGCGCGTCCGCTCGGTACCGCTGAACGATGCTGCCCTGGAGGTGCTTGCCAACCTCGGCACCGAGGGAAAGCACGAGCACCTGTTCATCAATACCAAGACCAAAAAGCCGCTGACTGCCGTGAATACCGTCTGGGGCCGCATCAGGATTGCCGCCGGCCTGCCCAAGCTGCGTATCCATGATCTGCGCCATCAGCACGCCAGCATGCTCGTCAACAGTGGTCGCAGCCTGTATGAGGTCCAGCAGATCCTGGGCCACTCTGATCCGAGCGTGACGCAACGTTACGCCCACCTCTCGACCCGCACCCTGCAGGACGCCTCCAACAGCGCCTCGGAGAAGCTCGCGCAGTCGAGCAAGCAACCACCCGCCCTCCGCATCGTAAGCTGACGTTCCCCCTGGCCCACGGACGGGCCACCTACCCGACCCGGGAAACTGGGATTCTGGGGAGCTGGTGTTCTGGAGGCCTGATCACCTATCCAGAATTTCAGATTCCCAGTTTTCCAGTTTCCCACCCCTACGCTGCACCTGACCCTTTACGCCCGAGCCTGCCTGTCTGCCGGTGCTGCCGTCCGGCCACCGCACCCTGCCCCCGGAGCGCCACGCTGCAGCCCCGCTCGCCGTGCAGGAGCGCCGTCCCGAGCCCAGTCAGGGCTTCCCCGCACGAGCCAACCCGCGTGACACCTGCGCCTCCAGGGAAGTGAGTTCGCTTTATCCCATCCCGTTCCCACGTGAAAGCCCCTCCAGCCAAACCGCGCTTGTTATCCACATGAGCGTACGTTCAGCGTATCCCCGCTTCTTAACCACATGTACGCGCGTCCGGCCTAGCCTCGCCTCGTTCCCACGTGAAAGCCGGTTCAGCAGCAAGCTGACCAGCGTCCCACCAAAACTCCCGCCACTAACCACATCGACACTGTCCTGAGCATTGCGCTCGGGGTAGTGGCAATCCCCTTCTATTTTTTTTCATTGGAGAAAGCCTATGGCGTCGAAGCACCAGACACCGAATGACCGAGAATTCTTTGCCCTTATGCGTGGATGCGACCGAAGCATCCGTCAACTGCAAAGAGCGGCGGAACGAGAGTCAGCCTTGCTTGCGGAAATAAGGCACTGGCAAGAGATCCAACACGCTTCATCCCCTGAATCGGCCGAGTATGAAGAGGCGATGCAGCACATCATGCGGCTTCTGGAGAGTCCTCCTGAAAAGGACACCTGGCGCGATGAACTCGCCGACCGCTGGAACGGCATGGTCTGGACCATCAAGGAGGCAGCGTTCGCCACGCTCCAGGTCATGCTGATCGTCGTATTCAACATCATCTGGTGGGCATTCCTGATCATCGTCGCGCTGCCGATTGTGTGGGACTGGTTCTGGCAGTTGCCGCCGGGGCTGAAGTGAGGACACCGCTCGATTGACAGGCGACGTCTAACACCATCATCCGAAACCCGGACATGCCCTGATACCGACGGTCAGGGCGCTTTCGGCGTGCGGTACCCTGCGGATTGGGATGGAACGGTTCGAGCGGTGAGGTCAAATCATTGCATAGAATGATGCGCTCCTTCTCGTCAAAATAATGTTCCTTGCGCGTCATGTTGCGGAATTTCCTGAAGCCTTCATCCGCCAGTGTTTGCTGCCGCACCTACCGCTTCTCCTCCGCCTCTCTCCCTTCTCGCATTATCGAATATCGCGCGAAATAATCAGACCGTACCTAGGTGCGATAGAAGCGCTTAAAGCGATGACCAACCGTTAAGACAGTTCCGTCGCTCTCCACGAGATATGCATCCAAGTATTGTGTCAAGCGATCAATTGGCCTTCTCCCGTGATCTCTCTGTAATTTCTTAATTGATCTCTTATCGAAATAATGAATTACGGCTCCGCGATGGTCGTGCTCTTCGCGTCCATATTCAAAAAGCCAATTAATAATCAACGGCGGAATGGCGCGTTGTTGCATTCGACCGTCAGCGTGCTTTGTGTTCATCGCTTCGCTCTCCACATGGTGCATTGATATTGAATGACCGGATCTCCAGATCGGGCAAGTGCCGATCACCGCATACAGCTATCCAAAATGAGCAAGTGGCCTATCAAGCAGCTTCTCAAGCCGCTTCGTGACCGGGTTGACACTGAAGCATCCTCGCAGGCTTGGCAGGTTAACATCGACCAATATGCGCCCCGGAAATAGGGGGTTGGTGTGCATCGCGGTGCCTTTAAAGTATTCCGGATTCCCGTAGATATCGAGCAGATCCGCGTTGGCAATGAAGACATCGCTCAGTAGCCTGACCTGCTCCATAGAGTCCAGCGGCATCTCGAAATACATATCGTCGTTCGGAACCTGCGGATTCTTCAATTTGCGGACGAACGGAACAACAGCCATATGGCCTCCTACGCAGTGTGTGTGATTGAAATGCAATTGGAGGCGCGTCGAGATTCTAGAAGCTGATTCGCGCCGTGCATGCGCTGTCTACCAACGCCACCAGCGGCCCGAAAATCTTCAGATCACCTACGACTTCTCCGCCGAGCTAATCGGCGATTCTTAGCGCCGTGGCGGACCTCGTTTACGCCCGCCACGATTCGATACTTTTTTTATTCAGTTCACGAATCGCGTCTCGTGTGGTTATTACAATTGCACTTTTTTCATTTTTGTCAATACTCGAGTCTCGACGAAATCACTAGCTGTCAAGTCGTCGTCATTAATGCGCTTCTCGAACATCATTTACTTTATTTACGACCCGATTTCTTCTTCGCTGCAGCTCATTTCCTTGTCGGAATTCCGACGAGCGGACCAATGCAAGTAGACATGCTTCAGCGTTTGCAACGTACAGTCATTTTATTCCTCTGATGACTTCCATGTCGGAATTCCGACGACTTGCCGCAAGGACGTTGCCATGTTCTCGCGTGCGCAACCCCTGGGCAGATTTGACAAGAGTTGCCTTCGCCAAGCGCGATCCATCAACGCGACCGACGTCAATCGATCTGGACACCCCGAAATGGCTGGGCCTGCAGGTGAGGCATCACCAGGAGACCGGAGACACAGTGACCGTCGAATTAATGGCCCGCTACAAGGTCGGAGGCAAAGCACATCGAATGCATGAGATCAGCCGATTCAACCGGGAAGACGGACGCAGGTATTACGTGGACGGCGACTTCCCGGGGTGATTCCACAATAGACCTTGAATTGGTAAAGCGCTCCGGCAATTCGCTATGACGCGCATGCCGGTATGCGTGACCCATATGGGGCAATCTCGAAGCGCCACGATTTATCCCTTTTCCGATACATGCCAACGACTTTGCGCCAGGCCCTGAACAGGCAGTATTGTCGCTGGCATCCTCAGGAGAGCAATTTCATGCGCACCATATTGATCGGCGTATTAGCGTTAGCGGCCTGTGTGGCCGGCACCGTCTATGCCGAGTCCCGAACAGCCATGCCACGCGTCGGAAAGTCATGTCCGTCGGGTTACTACAAATCCGGGGAGTACTGCGTGCAGGGCAGTGACAGGGCTCGAACGGCCATCGAGCGCGCCGGGAAGTCATGCCCCTCCGGGTATTACCGGTCTGGCGAGTACTGCATGGCGGGATCGGAGAGGGCGAAGCCGGCCATTACGCGTCAGGGATCGTCATGCCCGAGCGGGTATTACAGGTCCGGCGAGTACTGCGTCCAGAACCGATAAACATCTCTCTCGCCCATGTCAAACAAACCGTGTCGTGACCCATATGGGCCAGGCCTTACCGGCCTCATAGCCGCGAGTTGCGCTAATTGCGATGCTCGCCTAGTCTCCAAACGCGTCATCAGCAACTGCAGTGCCAGTTCGCAGCTTTGATTAACCGTAAACAAAAACGGAGATTTACTGTGGCACTGACCAAGTGCAAAGAGTGCGGCAAGGAAGTAAGCACGAGTGCCGACAAATGCCCGCATTGCGGTAAGCCGCAGAATGAATTTGCGAAGGGTTGCGCTTCGCTTATCGGCCTTGTCATTGTGCTTTGGTTGTGTTGGCAATTCCTTGGCTTTATAAGCGGATTCACAGTCGGTGTACTTCAGTAGATGCTCGCGCGAAACGCAGCAGCGCCCTTCCCATGAACTTAGGCACTCCTGCCACACAACCCACCGAAGACCTCCGTATGGCGGGGGTTCCGTGACGCACATACACCGCATCATGCAGCGCCACCCGCACGACTGCGGGTCTTCAAGCCTCCGAAAAATCAGCATAAAACAATCGATTAATTTAACGGGCCATTCTCGAGCGATATTTCAAAAGGCGCTCAAAAAACACTCTTACCGATAAATATTGTGGAGGGATCTTGAAAGCCAATCGATTCGTTGCCCTGTTTTTTTTGGTGATGTGCATCCGTGCAGGAGGCACTTGGGCTGGAGCATGCGAAGAGGATCCATTGTCTGCACTGAAGGCTGCAAACAGAGATCTTGAAGAGACTTTGAAGCTCACTGAGGCGATGGAGGTCAGATGCCCAGCGTCTGGTGGGAATCATCCCATTTCTTGTTGGAAAGCCTATTCACGCGAAGGAAATTCGAGCGCGTCGAGCGCCCTTGCCGAAATTTACGCGGATCCTCAGGCCAACTATTTTCCCGAGATCAAACTAGATCGAAGCGCATCGGTGCGATATGCAATTCTTGCGATAGAACAAGGCGAATCGAGCGCACTCAAATTCATACCTCCAAAACCTTACACAGCTGAGATAGGCATGTCTGATTTGCAAGTTCTCGCTAGCACGTCGGGAAAACCGCAGCGCGTTGTGAGAAACGAGACTGAACACAGCTGTAATGAAATTTGGTTTTACCAAGACGTCGTAATGACTTTCAATATCGCACCACAAAACAGTGAGCGAATGATTCTGCGATCAGTTAGTCAACAGAAATGAATTGGCGTGTAGCAACACAAATTCCGTCAGACCGCTATGCATATCATGGCATTACCGAACGGGATAGCGCGAAGGTAACTGAGCTTAGCTATCGAATCACACAGGCGTTATTCTTTCCAGCCATGCACTGATTAGTGCGCGCCAAATCTATGACTTTGAATTAGCACAAAAAACGATTAACCGTAAGAAATTATTATGCGCTCGATTTTCCTATTCTTGTTGATAACGCTTACAAGTGCGTGCTCTTCAATTGACTTTGGCCCGAAGAGCTCCTCCGAAGCCGTTGCCAGTTCTATTCCTGCGGATGACGGACAATTACTTACGCATGGCTGGTGCGTTGCTTACCTAGGAGTTCGCATTACCCAAATACATGGGACAAGCCCTACGATCATATTTGGAACCTGTGCGGTAACAGAGAAATCGCTATTCTTGTTGCAATGGGATTCACACAAAAGAAGCCTTTACCCCGTGAAGCGAATTATCATCGCTGATATTGTGGCGATTGAGCGTGAAGGACCAGGTAGAGCTAGACCGCTGATCGTGCAAAGCGGTCAATACAACTTTGACACAATAGAAATGCGAACTTCGGCTATGACTGCGGATCACGAATTGAATGACCGTGTATCTAATTTTTTAAGCGAAAGAATGATAAAGCGTGACGATGACGCGATCTATTCGCATACCCAGTAATGATTGGGTGCATGCGAAATACAAACCTTTCCGCCATCATCGACACATAAACATACGTATTGAGAACGCGACGTTTCAGCCAAATCCCTAAGAACTTCATCGAGTTGGTGGACGCATTCACGCGACTATTGCAATATCAATCACCTTCGGCGATGGATCGTCGTACCGTGGATCGCAAACCATGTCACGGCTGTGCCACCCGCCCCTTCGGGTTCGTAGCAAAGCGTTCACTTTTACATGCTCTATCTGATGCGATCATCCGCATCGGGCGTGAAGACTGCGCCCAGCGTCGCGGTTGCTATAGATGTGGCGAGTACAGCGTGGATAACCACCGATATGCGACTTCATAGGCACCATCTGCAATGGCCGTGTTCGCCGAGCAGGGAGCGCTCACGGGGCTCAGCATCATCAATATCGACTCATTAAAATGGTAGTCATCAGGACTACCGCATGCATTTGCTGAGATTAAGACCCGGGAACAGAAATGGACCGCCATTTAGATTTTGGAACGATAACTAATTTCAATATTGACAGAGGGTTCGGATTCGTCTCGCGCACGCTGAACAATGGGGCGCGTTCAGATTGTTTTGTCCATGTATCAAAAATTTCACGTCGGTACCCTCAAATTGCAGACGCGATAGAAAAAGGCTGCACTGCGAAAGTAGATTTTTGGTATGAAGTTAAGGCGGACTCAAAGGCAGGATTATCGGTTTCAGACATATGGCTGAGCCCAGATGACATGACCCAGGTCACTGCGGAGGATTTTGCGAATCATCTTATAGGCCTTGGCTATCGTGATCCGTTTATATTTTCGGAGGAAATAGTCAAAGCCTTTGTTTGCTTCCCGAAGTCGCGTGAGGTACTTGAAAGGGAGTTGGTCAATCCCACGCGCCACACAAATTTCGCGAGAACGTTTTGGTGGGGCCACCACTCTGCCCATGGACTGGTCTTATTGGATAGAACAATAAAGTGCAATGCTCCCGGACTGAACAAAAGCCTGCTATTCGTTCGGTGTAGCGACAAAGTAGTGTACGAGGAGCCTCGGGATCAATGGCGCCTATCTAGCGCCAAGAACAGAGCCAACCCGTACAAGAACGCTGATGCAAGCCTTGATGCTGAGCTACGCGCTGACGCGGATTTGTATCGCCGCCTGGTGCGGGATGCGTTTGATCGCAAATGTCTTCTCGAAAATGCACAACAGCAGGAACGCGAGCGACAAGAGCAGATCGATAATGCCCGGAAATTGCTTGAGCAGGAGGAGCGCGAGCGACGAAAAAGGATAGAAGATGAAAGATTGCGTAAGAAACAGCAAGAAATCGCAAGAATAGAATCTGAAAGGAGGCGTCGTCTTCAGCCTCTCAGCAATGGATTGCGTTTGCTCACCCTTTCTTCCGACGACGCGTTAAGAAGAACTTTGATTGTGTGTCCTTCACTAGAAGGGAAGGACATTGCGCTATGCTACGCGTGGTCCGGAATTCCATTTGCGACTCCCATAGAGAACCTCAGCATTCAAACATTGGCCGAGGCAATTGGTGATCGTGAGGCATGTCGTTTGCTGTCGGCGCGAATTGCTGAGTTGTCTGTGGCCTCATATTACAGATTCCTCGGACGGAATGTCGTCGATGTCTCAATCGCTCAGATTGAGGGCGCCGACAACAGGTGGAAGGATTTTGATCTGCTTGTCGATGGCAAACCTATTGACGTAAAGAATGCACGCCGCTCATTTTCGAATCCTGAATCGTTTGTTTCTCACTGTGTCCCGAGATTTAAGTCTTCGCGCGATACGGCTGACGATGTCACCGTTGTTGGCGTACTCTCTGATTACCTCGTGATAGACGATTACGCGAAAGGGGGAATGACGGTTCGTATACTCGGAGAGGTAGACGTAACGCACGTTCGAAATCTATATAGATGGATGAGGGTTCGATTTGGGTCATGGCTGGATCTTCATGCGTTATGGAAAACTGGATACCAGCCCGGCTGGGTTTTCGAATATCCGACAGATCATTACGTTGACCGATCGCAGGCTATTGATACAGTCCGCAATGCGATAGACAGTGAACAATATTCGCTATCCGATATTCCGGATTGGGTGCTGCCGCTCGTATTTCATGAGTCTCGATTGGTCAAGGATCCGCTCGCGCATGAAAAGCGCGCGATCCTAGCCGACCTTAATTCTCTCAGGCTCGCAATTGGTTTGTCTCGGCCAAATTTGTTTGTTTTTTCAATGGGTTTATTGCTGGAAGGAATGAGGAACGGCTATAAATCTGAGTTGATTACCGATCAGCTCCGTGCGCTCATGTTCTTGTGCGACAAGCCGATTTATCCGCTAGGGCTGGTGGATTCTCAGAATTATATCTCCCAGTTGATAGATATGATGACGACGATATACCAATCGATAGTTGGCCGAGGAAAAAAGCTCGATGCATTCAGGATGCCCCACCCGTTGATTCTAAAGGGGAGAACCGATGATGGAACTTGGCTCACTTTGGTGGCGTATTGTGGCGGCTGGCGAACTCGCCCTGTTCGGGCGCCATGCGGAAATGCACCGCTTTATTTAGGCCAAAGCGAGACGTGTCCCTCGTGTGCGAGGCTAATATGTGCTGAGTGCGGATACTGCCTAGGAACGTGCGACTTGGTGGGCGAGCGGCAACAAAACGTTGCCGAGTCGTATCCTGAAGCGCATGAAATGCGGAGTCGTGTGCACAACTATTCTGGTGTGAAGGCGAAAAGATGGTCATGACAATCGGTTTTTTGACGAGATGGTGTTTGCGCTTCCGTCAATTGCGCATGGCGGCCTTCGTAGAGGCAAAACTGGAAGCGATAAACGCGATGTTGAAATCACGGCCATGTGATTGCAGAGTTTCGATCTGCGCAGACCTTTCCTCCTCCCCGAGACATGCCATGATCGGCAGTCCGCCTCCTTTCTCCACCGTCGCCAAATTGGAGTCTACGCGTCGAGCGCCTATGTCAGCTATCGGGAAATTTCATGGCAGGATGTGAAGGTCCGCTGTGCGTCGAACTCGGAAGTTGTAGTCGCATTTGCGCCCTCCCCGAAACCTGCAGAGCGTTCGGATCGGTTTCGGTTCGGATTTCGGTTTGAGAAAGCCGTTACGAATCTTCGGCTTTCGAGGCCCCGTTCCGACCCGCCTGCCAACCAGGTTCGGTATACGCTCGGATTTCGGGTTTATCGACAGGGGCGATAGAAAAACGCGTTACGCTTCTTCGGCTTTCGGGACCGAACTGGTCATTTTTTGCCCGACTCATAATCGGCAGGTCGCAGGTTCGAGCCCTGCTGGGCCCACCATCTTTCGATAGAAATCATGTAGTTACGGCTATGGAGAGCGTCCGACTGGGGGCGTCTCAGGGTGGTTTTCATAGACCCAGAGTCGGGAGGTCTGGTCCAGAGTCGGATGGTCTGCCCCGAAGTCGGGAGGTCTGAGTGGGTTACGCCCCGCTTGGGGCAGCCGTCAGGCTGGCTTTCATTGGCCGAAGTCGGGACGTCTGGCGCGGAGTCGGAAGTCTAGTCCAGAGTGAGCCCACACAATGCGCACCTTTACGCGGCGAGTGAGCGGGCAACCAGCGCAGTACGACCGTCCATTTGCACGGGCTTCCTTCAGCATCTTGGCTATGCAGATAGTGCCCACGCCCATCGCACCACTTTGAAAAGCAGCACCAGTACGCCGAAACATAGAGCCAGCATCAGCGCGAAAAAAAGCAACCGTGTGATCGTCTCGTAGATTGCCTCGAAGGCCCCAAATAAAATTCTACCGATACCAGCGAAGTCCTGCGCGAGCGTCGTGCCCTCAATTTCTGCTGGCGGAGCTTCACCCGACGTCCATCCGATGCTCCTTGCCAACCATTTGATCACCGCCCCCACCCCGTACACGAGCACAAAGAGCACACCAAGCACTACCAAAGCGAAAGCCATTAATATCGCGAAAAGGATTAATGAATCAGCCCCGCTATGCGTGATTGCCAGCGAGCCCGCTATTACGCTCCATATCGCCAAAAAGACAATAACAAACTTGCCAGCTTCGTTACGCATCAAATCCATCGACCTACCTCAAACGGAAAACAGTGACGACTATTCATCGCTATATCAATTCACATGCCAAGTGGGGCGGCAGTACCTCCATTTAAGATATTGAAATAACATGCGGCCTCCTCCTTGCCTCATCTATATCTTTCAATTCCTTCGATTTGGCCAATTGCTCGTCGGTGGGTTCAGGCAACTCATCAAACCATTTCCCCCAACGCTTAATGAGTGCATTTATGGAAATCTCATCGTAATATCCTCGATGCAATTGGGATCGAATTAGATTGTATAATTCAGGAGCAAGCTCTTTATTTTCAAAGTAACGTGTGAACACCCCTATGTAGATATCCACGATTTCAAGCCCTGCGCTGTGAGTCCCGGGCGTACAGCGAACGGGCACGGTGGGCATATGCTTTAGAGCCATGACGGGTAGCCCAGGGCCAATCTCGAAAGGTATATGTCGGAACCTATGGTAGAAATCTGAAATAAATTCCTGCGCGCCATTAAATTCTGATTGTCGATCGACAATTACTGCCGCGGCTTTAGCTTTCGACTTTTCTAATCTCCTGGCGATTCCATGCAGCACTGTTTGAAATCCAATCAAATTGGGAGATATCTGCAGGGAATCACTTTTTTTGGTTATGTTATAGTTAATCTTAGAAGGATTTTTTATTACCCAATTCATCCCGTCGCTTATTATCTCTCGTGATCGAGCATCGGGTATTGCGGCCACCCTGGTGACTATTTCACTGCAAACCTCAACTAGAATCCTTTCTGATTTTACGTTGTTCGTCGTGATCCGTGCATCCCAAGCCTTCTTTAACAATTCATCATCAAAAAGATGGGCTAGCTTTATAAGCAAAACATATTTTAACGGGGTCCAATATGCTGTCCACGGCAGAGCGGGATTTAGCCCTTGATCAAACGTTTGATCAAAAAAACTGATGAGCGCGTGGTCCGCCTTTGCGACGCAATAGAAGTCAAACCGCAGATCGAATTTTTTGCCAATCCGCGAAAGTTCCCTCTCAATTTTCACCAAACGGCCATTTCCTAACTCAGCTGCATGCAAGCGATCAACATCGAGCCGCCGCCTTAGCTTCTGCAAGTGCCTTTCCGCAAGGGCATCAAGATTAAATCGCGACGACAACACCCCATAAAAAAGAAGCGGTTGTGCGTCGTCAAAAAGATTCAGACCAGTCTGCCCACTCTCATCAACGTAGAAAAACACTGACTCTTTCCTTGAATCTGAAAATTCCAAAAAGCCTTGGCCCGCGGCGACCGCACATCATTAGGCGAAGGCCCACTTTATTGGTAAGCGGCAATTGCAAAGGCACCGATCCACCAAGGCAGGTAACCCTGAGTCTCAAGAACGCTTTCGTTGCTCCGGTCCGTCCAGATTCGCTTCTGCTCAGGTGACCACCTATGCAATGTAGCAGCACGGAGCCATTTATTGGTACCCGTGTAATCTACTCGGCAACGCAGGACACCCTTGGAGTACGTGAACTTTACATGGTCGAGTTGGCGACCCCAGGGGTGGCTATCAATCTGAATCCGCCACTGCCGCCGCAAGCAGACATCGGCGATTTCTCGATATCCCCCGACGGACGTCACGTCGTGTACACGGCGGACCAGGACACCGACTCCCGCGACGAGACTTTCCTTGTCGATCTCGCCCAAGCGGGTATCGCCACGAAGGTAAACGGCCCGGTACAGGAAGGGGCAGTCCTGTCTCAATTCACTGCCGACAGTCGCACCGTTCTTTACCTTGCAGACGAGGAGCGCCCTCGACTGCGGGACCTGTACGGCTTCCTCGTCAGTGATGGCAGTACGGTTCGCCTCAATCAGACCCTGACCGGGGACAGTTGGGTCAGTCGCTTTGTTCCGAGCCACGACGGAACGCGGGTCGTTTACTCAACGTATCCACCAGGTGAGATTTCCGCACGCGATCTATTTATTGTCGATCTGCATAGTCCTCAGGATGCAGTGCGCCTGACTGAACAACCCTCGACGATCGGCCTGGACCCGGGCGCGGGAACCCCGGAGTTCAGCCCCGACGACAAATGGGTTGCGTATGTGGCTGCGGATGCCGACTCGATCTATCGCTTGTACGGCGTTGATCTGGCCAATCCCGGTGTTCCCGTCGAATTGAATGGCACGCTGACACCCGGGGGAATGGTGTCAGACGCCACTTATCACAACAGGTTTGCATTCGTTCCCGAGCCTGCCAAGTCGCCCTATCAAGGGCTCTTCATACACGAATCGCCTTCGGGGGGCTCGATTCAAAGCGGCGTGGGATTGATCAGAGGTTGGGTCTGTGATGCCGACGAGGTCGCCATTTCGATCGACGACGGAGACCCGATAAGGATTGGCTATGGCACGGATCGCGAGGACACCAGGGGCGTATGCGGCGATGCCGACAACGGCTACGGCATGGTCATCGCGTGGGGTCTCCTCGGCAACGGCCGGCACCGGCTGACGACCTTCATAGACGGGCTACAGGCCGACAGCGTGGAATTTGAGGTTGTCGCCATCGGCGATGGCTTCGTACGGGGGTTGGCCGGCGAATACGTGATCGAGAATTTCCCCGCCGCGAACGAAAGGGTAAGGATCACGTGGAGCGAGCCGGACCAGAATTTCATCGTCACGGGCGTGGATACTGGCGGCGGCCTCGGGACCGTGGGCGAGAAGTTCAGCGACACTTCGTCGAGCGGCACCTATCCCGACGCGGAGCAAAAAGTCGGCGGCGCGCACCATGAGTCCCCGGCCCAGCACAGCATCCAGAGCGGTGTGGGATTGATCAGGGGGTGGGCCTGTGATGCCGACAAGGTCGAGGTATCCATTGACGGTGGGGAACGGATCCGGATTGCCTACGGGACCTCGCGCGCCGATACCCAGGGTGTCTGCGGCGATGCCGACAATGGCTACGGGATGGTGCTTGCCTGGGGCCTGCTCGGAAACGGCGTGCACCACCTGCGGACGTTTGTCGATGACGTCATGATCGCCAATGTGGAGTTCGAGGTCGTGGCGATCGGCAACGGATTCGTCACGGGCCTGGAACGCACGCAACGCTTAGCCGGATTCCCGAGCAGCAATGAATCGGTCATCGTGCGCTGGAGCGAACCCGACCAAAACTTCCTGATAATCGAATATGACGACGGTATTCCGTGAAGCCGAATCACTCATGATTCCGTTTCGCTGCCAGCTGAACGGGGCGCGCTCATCGTCTGCCAATTGCCAGGCTCAAGTCCTGCTGGGCACACCATCTCTCGATTCAGTTATGGCTATCGAGAGCGTCCGACTCGGGCGTCTCCGAGGGTGATTTTGGGCCGGTTTTGGAGATCCAGAGTTGGGCGCTCTGGGCCGGAGTCGGCAACCCGTGGCAACCGGCTATACCTCAATGTACCGGCATCCGCACGACCTCATTCAGACCACGGTCGCGCAAGGTAGTGAACGCACGTGCCCGCCAGCGGTTGAGCAGCCGCGCATAAAGCCTCTGCTGGACCGGCAGCAACACGATCTCGGGGTGATGCACCAACCGCTCCAGGTGTTCCACCACCGCGGCGGCGAGATGTTCAGAGGGTCGATAAGTGTACCGATCCATCAGATAGCACAGGGTCGCCTGTAGTACGTCCAGGCCGGGATCAACGTCGTCGCGTTGCACATTATGCATGGTGGCATCTCGTTGCTTCAGGACCCCGCCCACACACCGAGAGATTGACGGGTGCGAGCAATATAAACGCGAACGATTCGCATTTGCAACGTTTGCCGCCTATTTCTATGAAGCGCGAGACCTCTCGACCGGGAGTGAGTTCGGGTCACTCTTGATAATTGAAACATCTCGAACCTCCGGTTGCTCATGGCCCCTACACGGCAAAGAAGCCGCGCAAGTTCTGCTACGTGACGTTCGAGACCCCGGTCGGGGCTGGGTCAGGCGGCACTGTTACGCCGAAAACGAAGTGGCGCCATTACGGCGGAAATCCACTGGCTCCAATCCGCCGGACATGGCGTGGCTCCATTACGGCGAACAGCCAGTGGCTCCATCGTGGCGGCAACCTGCACTCCTAGCGCGCCTCGAAAACGAGACAGGTAGTCGCGCCGTTAGACCGGCCCCGGCTTGCCCTGGAATACCGCATGGCCCGCGCTCACCTCCACCAGGTGGTATGACAACGTGCGCGCGATGGGCGGGCAGGGCAACTCGCCGAGCAACATCGCCTGCATCAGCTCCAGACCGCTGCGCCCCGCGACCTGATCGGG
>Ga0138256_10004692_pt1 | contig 14517 bp, 14 predicted proteins | sample KNB2016incub_MG_FD_105486 | JGI IMG/M metagenome (GOLD analysis project Ga0138256, IMG submission 105486) | Active sludge microbial communities from wastewater in Klosterneuburg, Austria - KNB2014incub_MG | ecosystem: Engineered > WWTP > Activated sludge > Unclassified | place: Austria... | reverse complement strand
CAAACTGCTGCGCGCCCAAAATCGTGGCGTGCGACATCGCTTGAAATACCAAAGTATTCCTCGCTCAGTCACACTAGCTTCCGGTCGTTCGCGAAGCTTGACATCAGCCTCCTAGAACGTTTGTCCGTTTACCGCAAATAAGCTCAGCCCCATGACGATGGCGGCCGCAAATAGCAGCAATTGCCCAATCTTTCCGCCTTCGGAAGAATTGCGACGTTTCGCCGATTGTCCCAACGATTCGGATCGGCGCTTGCGCCGCACTCCACTTGAAGGAACTTTGCTCGACGGCGGCGACGGATTCGATTCGGGTGGCAAAGCTTCGGCCAACGTGGCGACATCAGGCTGCTTCTGTCGAATGGGCAACGCAATTGGCGTGAGAACCGCCACGGGACCTCGCTCGACCGCTTCGACGACGCGTTTTTTCATGCGTCGCGCCGGCATGAAGTCTGCTGCAAAATGGCCATTCAAAAACGCGCCGAATTCGTGCGGACTCGTGAGAAGTTTGGCATGGTACGCGTGTCGCTCCAGGTCGCGTAGCATGGCACGAGCCGATGAATATCGTTCTTCGCGACGCTCGGCGAGCGCTTTGTACACAATGGCATGAAGCTGCTCTTCCTCGGAAAAACCTCGACGGGGCAGCGCCGGTACGACCCCTTGCCGCGCAACGTCGAGCAGCGATTCGCCTTGTTTCGCCTTGTATAGACGTTTGCCCGCGAGCAATTCCCAGAGCATGATGCCCACAGCAAATACGTCCGAACGCGTATCGAGGACTTCTCCGCGCGCTTGTTCGGGACTCATATACCCCGCTTTCCCCTGATACGCATCGTCGACACGCATCGCCGAACCCGCTCGAGCAATGCCGAAGTCGCAAAGTTTTACCTCGCCCTCGAAGCTCAAGAGCACGTTCGCCGGCGATACGTCGCGATGAATGATTTGCATGGGATTGCCACATTCGTCACGCTGCCTGTGGGCATGATCGAGACCACGCAGCACATTGACAATGACGTACAGCGAATGCGCAATGGGCAAGGGTACTCGCTGATGTGCCGCGCGCCTGAGTAGCTCGCGCATGTCGAGCCCCTCGACGTATTCCATCGCAATATGATAATCGTCTCCATCGCGCCCCAAGTCCTCGACCCGAACGACGTTCGGATGCTCGAATCGCATGGAAACGCGAGCTTCTTCCACGAGCATTTCCACAGCGCGAGGATTTCCTGCAAAATCGGGCAAAATCTCTTTGATGACGTAAAGCTTGCCCGCGCAAGGGCCCGTGCGCTTGCGGGCGAGATAAATATTGGCCATCCCACCATAGCCAATGCGCTCGAAAAGCATGTAGGGGCCAAGGCGACAAGGTAGGCGCCGGCTCGAGCGAGGCTTGCGCCGCGACGAGGGGACGTCGGATCGGGCAGCGGTCAACGTGGACGCAGAGGAGGAGTTCTCGAGTGCAGGATTCACGAATTCGCCCATGCCATAGGTGTTTTGATTGGGCCAAGAAAATGGTGTCAATTGATTTAATGTGCTATGGTGTGTGCGCGGGTAGGATGATACGCACATGGACGCACCCAGCGGCTGTGTTGCACCTTTTTCTGGCGTTTGTACGAGGTATGTATCATCTTTGGCAAAGGTTTTCCGACGTGCCGTGTGGTCCGTCCTGACGACCTGATGGTGAGAATCCGTTGAGTCTTTATCGAATTCGCACGGTGAGTGAATTGACGGGCGTCAGCTCTGCGACGCTACGCGCGTGGGAGCGTCGTTATGGTGTGCCCACGCCTTCGCGAACGGCATCGGCGTATCGTTTGTACAGCAACGAAGACGTCGCGCTTATCATCAAGATGCGTGACCTTGTCAAGGCCGGTACCGCGCCCGCGGAAGCTTCGCGCGCTGTCCTTGGCGAAGCGGGTAGTCGTGTCGATGCGTCTGCGCAAGCGGCGATCGCGGAGGCTGACAAGGACGCCTTTGTCGCGGCAAAGGAGCGCATCATCGACGCGGTTTGTCGTTTCGATCCGGATGGTCTCGACGAGGCCGTATCGAAGACGCTGACGCTCGGGCCGGCGGTGACCATTTACGAGCGTACGATTCGTCCAGCGCTCGTGCAGATTGGCGACTTGTGGCACGCCGGTACGGTGACGGTGGCTCAGGAGCATTTTGCATCGAACGTGCTTGGTGGAACGCTCGTGCATCTCTTGCGTTTGGCGCAGCCGTCGGATGATGCTCGTCGTGTCGTACTGGCATGCTTTGCTGATGAAAACCACGTGCTCGGTTTGTACGGCGCAGGTCTTCGGTTTGCCTCGTGGGGGTATCGCACGCTGATGCTCGGCACGAGCACGCCGCCGTTTGCCGTGGCCAGTGTGGTCGATGCGCTTGCACCGCATCTGGTGGGTCTCAGTGCGGTGATGCTGGTGCCGCCGCCTCGGGCCCGTGAGCTCGTCGATGGGTATGCAGACGCGTGTCATTCGACGGCGTGGGTTGTCGGTGGCGACGGGGCGGAACCGATGCGTTCGTTGATCGAGGAGCGAGGGGGGTTGTGCGTTGGTTGTGATCTGTCCGGCGCGCGGCAGGCCATCGACAAGGCCATTTTGGCGAACGAGCGAAAACGCACTGCACGCAAAGAGTAGGAAAAGAGAGTTGTTTTGGGAAAGGCGGCGGCGTTCTGATGGCCGGGCTTGACAGAACGACGAGCGTGCGAAGATTGGCCCGCGCTGCCGGACATGACCAGAGCCGCTCCGATCGCAACGATCGAGTGCTCTAGGCGCTGTTGACCGAAGGCTTCCGACGATCGAGTCGGGGAATGGGTATTCCCTCGCGTCGGAATGAGCTGGCCTTCAAAAGGCTTCGGGGCAGGAGTTTGTCAAAACGCACGGAGGCAATCATGATGACGCGTATCAGCGATGTGGACAGGACGTTTGCGGCCATGGACGAGCTTCGTCGAAAAATGGAGCGGGTTTTCGACGACTACGATGGTCGAGCGGGGCAGGGTTCGGCACGGGCATTCTTCGAACCGTTCGATTTTGGATTTCAGCAGCGAACGGTGGCCACCTGGCCGCGTCTGTCCGTGTACGACACGGGTTCGGCGCTCGTGCTGCACGCCGAAGTGCCTGGTTTGAAGGATTCGGACATCAAGATTGAAGTCGCGCAGAACGTTCTGTCGCTTTCGGGTGAGCGCAAAGCCGATGCGCCCGAGGGGTATGCCGTGCATCGACGTGAACGAGCGCCGGTGAAGTTTGCGCGCAGTTTGTCGCTGCCGTGCAAGGTGGACGTCGAGAAAGCAACGGCCACGGTCGTCGATGGCGTGCTCACGTTGACCATGCCAAAATCGCCCGAAGCGCAGCCTCGGCAAATTACGGTGAAAACGGTGTCGTGACGGACGGGTGAGCGAGGAACGGAGAACAGCCATGAATACGGAAACCAATTCGACCAAGCGTGAATCCATTGCTCAGAACGCCGACGCGCGTCGCATGACCGCTCCCGCCGTCGACGTGTACGAAAACAAAGACGAAGTGCTGCTCGTCGCGGATGTTCCCGGCGTTCGTCCGGACGACATCCACATTCGATTCGAACGCGGCGAACTGACGCTCACGGGCCGTCGGGCCAAGACACCCGAGGGCAGCGTTCTCGCGGCAGAGCAACGATTCTTCGATTTCCAGCGGACCTTCACGGTGCCGCAAAGCATTCAGGCCGACGCGATCAATGCCGAGGTGGCGCATGGTGTCTTGAAGATTCACCTGCCGAAAGTATCGGCCCTGAGGCCGCGGCAGATCGCCGTCAAAGCGTCCTGATTGTCCCACGACTCGGACCCGCGCGGTTCCCCCTCGTCGCGCGGGCCGAGACGCTGGCGCAGGAGTCATTCACGATCCGTCCAGCATGCAAGAAGCTCGCTCGTCGTGGCAGACATCGAAAGACGACACGGCACGAAAAATTCCAGTTCACGACGGATTGAAGCAGGTGTAGTCTCGATGAATCCATGCGTCGACGTAGCGCTTTCCCCGTTCTTTTCGCGTTTGTCCTTTCCCAAGCTGTAACGAGTTGTGGTCCGGGCCCGACGATCGTTTCGGGACCTCAGTCCGCATCGTTCGGCGAACCTTCTGCAAAGGCAACGACGACGACGCCGCCGGCGGCGATTCCCGTCGTCGACGTGCGTTGGGAAGAGCAGCCTATTGCATTGCCGATGGCCATTGCAACGAGCGAACGCGCGGCGCCGGCAACGCTCACGTCACCCGATGGTGTGGGTCTCGAAATCGCGTCGATGGCGGTTTCCGCTGTGGTGCAAGATCCGCTCGCGTTCACTGAATTGCGTTTTACATTCAAGAACCCCGATGCGCGCACGATCGAGGGGCGATTCGAGGTCGTGTTGCCTCCTGGGGCGACGATCAGTCGTTTTGCAATGCGCACTGCCGATGGCTGGCAAGAGGGCGAAGTCGTGGAGCAGCAGGCGGCGCGTGCAGCCTACGAAGACTTTTTGCACCGAAAAGCCGATCCCGCACTGCTCGAAAAACAAGCGGGCAATCGTTTCCAAGCGCGGGTTTTTCCCATTCCGGCTTTGGGTGAAAAAGAAATCATTCTTTCGTATTCGCAAAAATTGGTCTCGGCGACGGATCCTTATCGTGTACACTTGCGAGGACTGCCGTCCATCGGGCAGTTCGACATGCGCGTGATCGATGGGCGGGCATTGGCAAAAAGAAAAGCGTTCGCGTCTCGAAAGTCGAGTTTCAAACCGGATCGTGATTTCGTTTTACCGATAAGAACCGAGCAAGCGGTCGCCGTGGGGCTTCGTCACGAGGAGCTTGCGGTGGCTCGAGTCACCCCTGTGGCGGAGAATCGTCCCGACGTGGTGCGCGATTTGCTCGTGCTACTCGATACGAGCGCTTCGCGAGCGCTCGATTTGAAGACCCAGGTCGAAAAGCTCGTGGCGCTGCTCGCGGCGATGCCTGCGGACGTGTCGAGTGACATGCCGCTGGCGGTTGCATGTTTTGATCAGGAGCTGGAACCGATTTACGTGGGTCCCAGGGCAAACTTCGGCGCGAAGGAAGTCGAAGCCATCATGAAGCGCAAGGCGCTTGGTGCGTCCGATTTGGGATTGGCGCTGGAGAGCGCGGCGAGCTACGTGAAGAAGCAAAGCGGCAAGTTTTCGCGCGTCCTCCTATTTACGGACGGTATTCCCACGGCAGGCGCGGTCGAGGGGGTCGACATTGCCAAAGAAATCCAGGATCTTCGCAATGCAGGGATTCTGCGCATCGATGCGGTGGTGGCTGGAGGCATTCGTGACGAAAATCTATTGCGGAAGCTGACGAAGGGAACATTGCCGAACGATGGCATCGTGCTCGATGCGGACTTGCCTTCGCGCGAGATTGCCGAAAGGTTGAATCGAGCGACGGTGTCGAATCTCATGGTGCGTGTTCCCGGCGCGAAATTCGTATGGCCCGAAAAACTAGATGGAATTCAACCGCGGGACGAAGCGCTGGTGTTCGCCGAGCTGCCCGCGGGGTCGCCATTCGAGGTTGAAATCGAAGGGCCGAATGGGAAAGTCAAGCGTCCCGTGGCGACCGAATTTGCCGAAAGGCCGCTTTTGGAACGGGCAATCGTGGGCGCACGTATCGAGCGGCTCACGGACGAACGCGACGCGACGGACAAGGAAGAACGACGTACCGAGGTTGCACAGGAAATCATTTCGCTGTCGACGCGATTCCGCGTGCTGTCCGATTTTACCGCGCTGCTCGTGCTGGAGACCGATCAAGATTATGCGCGGTTTGGCATTGATCGTCGAGCCCTCGCGGATATCCTCGTGGTTGGGCCGGCAGGAATCGAATTGCAGAAACGTACGGCAGGGCCCGTGGTCGTTGCCGCGCCAAACGTCGATGATGACCGTATCGACGGAAAACCCAAGGACGGGAACAAGAAGAGCGATGAGGTGGCGAGCGGAGCTTCACCGGCCAAACCGCCCGCGGAACCCGCATTGAATGCACCGCCTCCACCGGCGCAAGCGGCGTTGTCGCGCGACGAATTGAAAGAAGAGGCGCGGCCGGCGCCTGCGCCCGTGGCAGAACCCGCACCGGGGATTCCTCGTCCGGTAGCCACAGCAACCGCGCCGCGCGTCACGCAAAACCCGTATAGCGGAACGAGCAAAGCGCCTGCGGGCGCCGCAAAACCGTCCGCGCAAGGATTCGGCGGCGAGCGGCCGGATTCCCCCCTACCCGCACGTCCTCGGCATCGACCGGCCCCACCTCCGCCACCCCCGCCTGCATATCGCATTGGGATCGACGACTTCGGCGAGCGCGACGATGCGCCCATGGGGCCGGGAATTTCGCCCTACCAGGGCAAGTTTGCCGATGTCATGTCGCTCATCGAAAAGAAACGCACGGCCGATGCAATTGCATTTGCGTCCGATTATCGAGACACCGATCCGGGCGATGCACTTGCGCTCGTGGCGCTCGGGGAAGCGTTCGAAGCAGCCGGCAACAACGATCAAGCTGCGCGCGCGTTTGGATCGATCATCGACTTGTTCCCCGGTCGAGCCGACTTGCGTCGGTTTGCCGGTGCCCGGCTGGAACGCTTTGCCAAACCCGGGGATTCTGCACATTGGCTCGTGATCGACACGTATCAAAAGGCGTTTGCGTCGCGTCCTGATCACCCGTCGGGTGCGCGCATGCTCGCGTATGCGCTTGCACGTGCAGGATACCTCGATGATGCGCTCGAGACGATCATCGCCGCGTTTGTCCGTCGCTATCCGAGTGGTCGGTTTGCCGGAGTGCGGCGAGTTCTCGCGGACGACGTCGGCATTCTCGCGGCGGTGGTCGTCAAGGCTCGGCCCGAACGCCGAGCTGACGTCGAAAAACGCCTTGCGGAGATAGGTGTTCGCATTTCCAACAAACCATCGCTTCGGTTTGTCTTAGTATGGGAAACCGACGCGAACGACGTGGATTTTCATATTCGTGATGGCCGTGGTGGACATGCGTATTACAGCAGTCGCAAACTGCGGTCCGGTGGCGAGCTTTATGCCGACGTGACGACGGGGTACGGTCCCGAGTGTTTTGCAATCGACGGGCGCGCCACGGCGTATCCGTATCGATTGCAGGCACATTATTATTCGCGCGGCCCGATGGGTTATGGCATGGGCAAGCTGCAAATCGTCGAGCACGACGGGGCAGGTACCATCAAGCTCGAAGAGCGACCGTTTGTCGTGATGACCGATCGAGCGTTCGTCAACCTGGGCGTGGTGACCGGACCGCTCAAAGCGCAGTGATGTCGAAGATACGTGCAGAGGCACGAGTGCGCTTGGCTTTTCAAGACAAACATGTTTCACTCGAGCCTTGGCCAAACTTGGGAGCACGACGATGGCGTACGATGAAGAGCTTGCGGCGCGTGTTCGCGCGCGATTGGATGACCCGTTCGGCGTGAGCGAAAGAAAGATGTTTGGCGGCCTGGCGTTTCTCATCTATGGGAACATGTGTTGCGGCGTCGTCGGAGGGAATCTGATGGTGCGCGTGGGTGCCGACAATTACGAGCGTGCCCTTGCCGAGCCGTTCGTTCGACCCATGGACTTCACGGGTAAACCATTGAAAGGAATGATCTACGTCGATGCGGACGGGATTCGAACCGACGTTCAGCTCGATGCGTGGTTGGAGCGGGCGCGGACTTTCGTTTCCACGCTGCCGCCGAAAGATGCGCTTGGCCAAACCTCGGTAGGCAAGCGGGTCGGTGCAAAACGCACCGCGGTCAAGAAGCCTCGCCGCAAATAGCTCGTGCTGTCGACGTGTCAGGGCAATCCGACGATGCGCCCTTCGATCGTGGGCGTAATTGTCGTCAGCGTTAGAATGTGATCCGCGAATACATCCGCCTGGAGCTCGCGCGTCACGCCTTGGCCATCGACAAACATGGTGTACCCGTCACCGCCGGAGTTGATGAAGTCGGGCAGCGCCATGGTGAAACTCGTTTGGTCCTTCGGAATGGGCATGCCTCCGGCGAGATGCATTTCCGTAATGCGTGAGCCTGGCGCGGCCATCAGGCTGTAGGTGAATCCAAAGCCTGAAATTTGCGGGAACTTGCCGCTCGCGCCAGGCAACGAGCTAATGCCGTGCTCCATGGCTGCCCAAAGCTGAACGCCGGTGACCGTGCGCGTGACGACTGCATTGCCAAAGGGAAACACCTCGTACGCGTCGCCGACGACGATATCGTACGGCGGGCCGGACGCATAACCTGCCGACGTTCGACGGAGCATCGTATTTGCTGGCGCATAGGTCGAGGGCACCGGCGCGCGAATACCACCACCATTGAGCATCGCGAGCTGCGTCCCATACGTGATGCGCGCCGAATCGGCGGCAAGATTTCCGATTGCGACTTCACCAAGCCGCTCGATGTTGTTGCCGCGCGGAAAGATTTCCGTCGCCACGCTGATGACGCCATCGAGCTGTGCGGAGATCTGCGTGCGATACGGTTGCAACATCGCTTCGACCGCGGCGTCGGGCGTGACGGCGCTCTTGACGGGCGATACGATGGTAACCGAGCTTTTCGTGACGAACCCCGTCCACGGAATGACGCTCAGTCCCACGCGGGCATACGTGCGTCCCTTGCTCCTGTTTTCCACAACGTGGGCGCCATTGATCACCTCATTGACCTGGATGTCCGTGTGATCTCCGAATACGATATGGAATCCGTTCACGCCTTTGGCAAAATCGATGAGCGGGCCGGAGCACGTTTGCGTCATGGTATCGCAAAGTGTTGCTCCATCGTGGATGAGCGCCACGAAAATCTTGGCCCCCGCAGCCTTCGCCGCGTCTTTCGCTGCCATCGCCGCCGGAATCGGATTGGCCACGGTGATCGTACCAAAACTGCCTGGAAAAACCTGCGACGGCGCACTCGGATTCGTGATTCCAATGAATGCCACGCGAACGCCTGCCACATCCATTATGTAGTAAGGCGCCTCGACACCCGTCAGGTTTGCCGAAAGATTGTTCAGGTTGCTCGAAACAAACGCATAGTCGGCCAGATCGATCATCGACTGAAGGTGCGTGACGCCCTTGTCGAAATTGTGATTGCCGAATGCATCTGCGTCAAACCCCATCAGGTTCATCGCTTTCACCGCCGGTTCTTCGTTGAAAAACGATGCCAACGGCGGGCTTGCACCAAACGCGTCACCGGCGGTAACCGTCATCGTATTCGGGTTTGCCGTGCGCTCGTTCTGGAAATACGCGGAAAGCACCGCGGCCCCGCCGATCTCCACGCCACTCACGTTGAGCGGGTCGAGTTGCGCGTGCCAATCGGACACGCTGAGGAATTGCAAGTCCACCGGCGTCGTGCTCGCACATGTTCCATTCGAGCAAACGGCGTCGGCGGCGCAAACTTGGCCACAAGCGCCGCAATGCGCGGAATTCGATGCGACGTCTACACACAAGCCGCTACAGTCTTGAAGTCCAGTTTGGCACGACAAGCCGCACGCGCCATTCGAGCAAACCTCGCCAGCGTCGCAAACCTTGCCGCACGATCCGCAATTCGCCAAGTCCGTCGACAAGTTCGCGCAAAGACCGCCGCAATCGGTCAAGTCGACCTGACAAGAAAGTGCGCACGTTCCATTCGAACAAACCTCACCTGCCGCACACGACGTTCCGCAGCCGCCGCAGTTGCCAATATCCTTCGATGTGTCGACGCACGTCCCATTGCAATCCGTCAAGCTCGCCTGACACGCTAGCGCGCACGTTCCATTCGAACAAACCTCACCCGCTGTACACGCGTTCCCGCACGTGCCGCAATTGCCCAGGTCCTTCGTCGAGTCGACGCACGTCCCACTGCAATCCGTCAAACTCGCTTGACAAGAAAGAGCGCATGTTCCATTCGAACAAACCTCGCCCGCCGCGCACGCATTGTCGCACGATCCGCAGTTGTCACGATCCTTGGATGTGTCGACGCATGCGCCACCGCATTCGATCGCGCTGGTCGGACAGGTAAACGCGCACGTTCCATTGGCGCAAGCCTCGCCCGCCGCGCAGACGTTGCCACATGCGCCACAATTGCCATTGTCCCTCTGCGCATTCACGCACACACCGGCACAATCGATGAGCCCCGACGAACAGTTTGTCGTTCCGCTCGGTGGCGTCTCTTCACAACCCAGCGCAAGCAGCACGGCCATCAACGGCAACAAGTGATGTGGAAACACGTTTCGATGGATTCGCGAATCAAGTGGCATGATGTACCTCCCTGGTCTCGTGGCGCCGAAACTAGCTTACGTTGACTTCGGAAGACCAGCAGAAATTTCTTTCACGATCTTTTCGTCGACATCTCTTGACGGCGACTGCCAATTGGCGTTTGCTTTGGGTCAACGTGGCCGAGAGGAGTCAAGCTGTGGGAATCGTAACGTACGACAAGACGGATGGGCGAGTAAAATTGGCGGACGTGTCCGAAAGTCCGCCTAAGAATTTCTCACGAGACGAAGCGCAGAAGGAGCTTGCAAACCTTGGCGACGAACTGTTCACGCTTCAGGATTTGCTCTGGGGCGCGCGTACGCACGCGGTGCTCGTCGTGCTGCAAGGGCGCGATACCGCTGGAAAAGATGGCGCGATCAAACATGTCGTCGGCTTTTTGAATCCCCGCGGTGTTCACGTCACATCGTTTGGAGTACCCACAACCGAAGAGCGCGAACATGATTTCTTGTGGCGCGTTCATCGCAATGCGCCGCGCTTTGGCGAGTTTGCCATCTTCAATCGATCGCACTACGAAGACGTACTCGTCGTGCGCGTTCACAACTTGGCACCCAAGGAAATCTGGGGCGAACGATTCGGACACATTCGCGACTTCGAAGAACTGCTCGTCGAGCATCGAACCATCGTGCTCAAGTTTTTCCTGCACATCAGCAAGGACGAACAAAAGAAACGGCTGCTCGACCGGGAACAAGATCCGCGCACGGCCTGGAAGCTCAATGCCGGCGATTGGCAGGAGCGCGAAAAGTGGGACGAATACACGGATGCGTACGAGGATGCGATTTCCCGCACCGCGACCAAACGCGCTCCGTGGAGAATCGTGCCTGCCGATGCAAAATGGTACCGCAATCTCGTTATTGCACGAACGATCGTCGAAGAATTGCGACCGTACAAAAAAGTTTGGCAAGAAAAGCTCGACCGCGTAGGCGTCGAGAAAAAAGCGGAGCTCGAGGCGTACCAAAAGAGCAAGGTGTGAACGTCACACTTCTGTGACTCAACGCAAGCGTGCACGGAAAACCGTTCCACCCGAGCGGGCACGAGCTCCATCAATCGGCGTCGTCAACAGAAACAATGATGAGCTTGTCTTTCGCATCGTTCGGAGTACACTCCGACGAGCATGACGACTCTCGCTCGCAAACTGCTAGATCAGGCTCTTGATCTTCCCGATGACGAACGTCTTGCGATCGCATCGGCGCTCATTGAAAGCGTCGAAGGAGACGTCGATCCGGGTTGGGAAACGGCGTGGGTGAAAGAGGTTCAACGACGCGATGCCACGGCGAGAGCTTCCAGTGAGCCGCTCGCCGAGTGGTCGGAGGTTCGCGAGCGCATTTTGCGGCGGCTTGCAACGCGATGACGCGCCCGCTTCGGGTTTTCCCTCAGGCAGAAGCAGAAATGTGGGATGCCGCGGCATATTATGAATCGCGTCGCGAAGGGTTGGGCGTGGCATTCGTCGATTCGATTGAGCGAACGATTCACGAAATTCTCGACGCACCGAACATAGGCGCACCTTGCGTCAGCGATCCGCGCTTTCGGCACCGTCTGGTTTGCCGATTTCCGTACAGAATCATGTACCAAGTCTCGACCGAGCGAATAGAAATCGCCGCCATCATGCACACGAGTCGCCGACCCGGATATTGGCTTGGCCGAGTACGATCATAATTCAGGATTTCATCGGCGCTCCGCAAGCAAAGCTTCCACGGCGCTCGCATGCGGCGCCACCTTGCCAAGTTTAGCAAACACTCTGTCAATCTCGTCCAACGACATACAACGCTTTACGGGAACCGCGACCTCCACCGGTACAATTGCCGCAGCGGGCTTGCCATGGCGCAGGATCAAGACGCTCTTATGATGGTGCTCGACTTCATCGACGAGTACCGAAAGATGAGCCTTTGCTTTCGCGAGTGACATCGACTGCATGGGACCATGATGACTACTTTTGCGCCAACGGCAAGAGAACCTGCAGTCAGGCTGGCGCCGCGCGGACGTGTTCGCTACTTCCCCAGCAACTCAACCTCGACCAGTTCGTTCGGTCCCGTAATTTTCCCATGCTTGTTATCCACGACGAGCATCACGCGATGATCGTTTAGCCAAACCACTCCCTCGAAATTGCGTTTGCCCCCGTTCGTATACGGAAACAAATCCAGCAACACCCGCGCCGCACGAGGCGCATCCTCCGCCGCGCCTTGTAGCGGCACCGAAAACGTCAGCAGTCGAGACACCTCGAAATGCCGCTCGATCGCCAATACTTCGATCGCTCCGTCCTTTTCCCGGCATTCGAGCCCCCCAACCTTGCCCGTCTTGCTGGTCAAACCCATTCGATACGCCGTCACCTCGCCCGTGCGTTCGTCGATTCTCGCAATCGCCGCCTGCCGCTCACCATCCTTTCCCACGACCGGGCTTTCGATTGCCGCAATCATTTTCCCACCGGCTGCGCAAAGCCCCTCGACGCCACGCTTCTTGTCGCACGCCGCACCCCACGCTCCCAGTGGCATTGCAATGTCACGCACGACTTTCGCCCCATTCCCCTCGCGCTCCACAATCAAAACGTGTTCACTGCCATCGTCACATCCACCCTCCGTGCCAATGGCGAACCGATCTTTGCCAAGCCACGCCACCGACTCGAACTCCACGCCCTCCCGCGCGCCAGAAACCTCCCACCGACGTTGCTCCACACCCGCAACCGAAACCTCGAGCAGCACGCGTGCGTCCTCGGCAACCGTGAACAGCGACCCCGCATCGTCACGCGCAAGCCCTGACAAACCTGGCAGATCGGGCACTGCTACGTTCACGACACGTCCGTTCGGAGGCATCGCGGTAGGAGTTTTTTGCGAACAACCCACGACCAGACAAACACACGACAACGTGACGGACAACGCTACTCGGTGAGGACACATAGGCAAACCATATCACGAACCGAGCCTTCGACGCATGCGCGAAAACGAAAGCACCGCCAAACAAAGCACCGCCATGACGTCATCGTCCCCGCGACCCATACCGCACACACACCCGCCCACCGCTGAAGGCAGATCATTCGATTGTCCACCCGTCCCCGCATCCACACCACTGCCGCCCCCGCTCGACGAACCCACCTCGTCGCACGATGTCGCATTCAGCAACGTTCGCATCGCAGGCCATTCAGCCACGCATATCGGCGATGAACAGGACACGGGACCACACACGTCCGACAATCTCGACAGTGGTTGAAACGTCGAGCCTTCCGTCGTCGACAAACCTACGGAAAAACCATCGAGCACCTGCTCGGTACACGCATACATCCCCGCATCCGCCCAGCGCAAACAACGCGCATGCAGGAGCGAAGTTTGCTCGAATGCCCATTGCGGCACGGGCGAACGCCAAACCCCGTCCTTTTCTCCTCCCACCGCAAGAGTTTTTCCGTCCGGCGAGAGCGTAAACCCAAGCAGCGATCCTTGCCCCGAAAAGATTTCTTGCCACACCCCGCCTCCATCTTCGGAAACGAAGAGACGCCCGGGAAGTCCATCGAGCCGCACATACACGCGATCCGCATTCTCCGGATCGACCGCACCAATGAATGGGGCAAACACATCGTCACTGAGCGGAACCTCCGACGTTATGTACGAAACTCCCCCATTCGCTGATCGAAAAATCACGCCCCGAGACATGGGACCGCCAAGCACGCCGCTGACATAAACAACCGAAGGATCCGACGGCGCAAGATCCACCGTGAGCCCTCGCAAGTTTTCTGGAAAAACGTTTCCCACTTGAACGAACGACGCTCCCCCGTCTTCGGTCATGAACAAGCGCGTATCGAATATCGCTCCAACAGGAGTCGATGTCAGCACCACCGCGCGAGCCGGGTTTTTCTTGTCTACGGCAAGATCCGCGACGAGCTTTCCTTCGAGCGTCTCGACACGCGGAAAATGGCAGGCGTCGGGCGTCGACACGGCCAAACCATCCGGCAAACCCACCAACACCGATCCACCCGCCGCAATGCCAATCGGAGGATCCCAAATTCCGCTGAAACCGAGGGCCGTTTCGCAAACCCAATCCCAACGACGACCACCATCTCGCGTCACGAGAAGCCCGTACGTCGTTCGCAGCACGATATGCGACGCGTCCGCCGAATCGACTTCCACATGCCCCGCCGACGGAAATCGGCCATTCGCGCGCGCCGCATCGTCCCAACACAGAAAACCCAACGCAAACGCAGCAATGCGAAACCATTTCATGGCAAACAGTGCCCCTGCGTGCAATAAAGCCCTGTTGCGCAATCATCATCGATGAAGCAATGCCAACCCTCGGGACACTTCGTCGGACAAGGACCACCGCAATCCGGATCGGTTTCTCCTTGATT
>Ga0138256_10004689_pt1 | contig 14524 bp, 13 predicted proteins | sample KNB2016incub_MG_FD_105486 | JGI IMG/M metagenome (GOLD analysis project Ga0138256, IMG submission 105486) | Active sludge microbial communities from wastewater in Klosterneuburg, Austria - KNB2014incub_MG | ecosystem: Engineered > WWTP > Activated sludge > Unclassified | place: Austria... | reverse complement strand
GGGGCTGTTTGGATCGGGGGTATCTGGACCTGGAGCGGTTGGATCGGGGTCGGTTGGATCGGGGGCGGTTGGCATCGGGGAGGTTCGGTTCTGGGGCGGACGGGGATCGTGCCGCCCGCGGACGGAGGGCAGGGCGCGCCCTGGTGTCAGGGCACCAGGACCAGGTCCACGCGGACCGGGCAGGCCTTGCTGAGGGTGGCGTGCAGGGGGAGGCGGGGCAGCGCGAGCGCCAGGGCGGCTTCGAGAGCGGCCCGGCTGTCCGGGGAGGAGGCATAGACGGTGACCGCGGCGTCGGCGAGCGCCGGGCTGCCACTCTCGCCGATGACGCCAGCGGCCAGGAGCGGGTTCTGCAGGTGGGCGCTGACGGCGGCTTCTGTCTGATCCAAGGTCAGGCCGGCCCGTCCAGCGGCGGCGACGAAAGCGCTGAGAACCTCTCCGCCGAGCGCGCAGAGCAGGAGGTCGAGGGCCGAGGGCGCGGCATCGCCGCGCGGGGTGAAGCGGAGGGGCGCTAGGAGCGCGACATCATGTCCGCGGGCCGTGGCGCGCGCCAGGCCATCCTGCCAGCGTACGCGCGCAGTCCAACTGACCGGTTGAGGCACGCCCGACGGGCGCGCAGCGCGGTCCTTCAGCATGTCTGGATCCGCCACAAGGGCAGAGCGCGAAGGGTCATCGAAGTGGTCGCAGAAGCCTTCGGGACGCTGGTACAGACGATCCCCCCAACCAGGGGATCGCCCGAGCTAGGATAACAGAGAGAGGCGCCAATGCGCAATTCGGGCCTGCGCAGTTGACCGGCAGGTGCTATGCACCGGTTGACCCTCAGGGGTTTGTCCTCGCTGTCGACAGCCCCTATAATCCTCCCCGAACGAGGACTGTTTCAGTCCCCTTTGACCGACCCTTGGCTGGGTCCTAAGCGAGCGCAGCCCCGCCCATGCTCCGCATCACCAAGCAGACCGACTACGGCCTCATCGCCCTCACCCAGCTGGCCGCCGAGCCCGAACGGGTGCGTAGCGCCGGCGAGTTGGCCGCTGCCGGCGGCCTGCCCGCGCCCATGGTCAGCAAGGTGCTCAAGGTATTGGGCCGGGCCGGATTGGTGGCCTCGGTCCGCGGCATGGCCGGTGGTTACCGTCTGGCACGGGAGCCCGAGGACCTCACGGTGGCGGAGATCGTCGCGGCGTTGGAGGGGCCCATCGCCATCACCGACTGCCTGGTCACCGCCGAGGTCTGCCAGCATCAAGCGCTCTGCCCCACCCACAACCATTGGCACCTGATCAACAGCGCGATCCAGGGCGCCCTCAACGAGGTCACCCTGGCCGACCTTGTCCGACCGCTCCGCGGCGGTCGAGAGCGCGCCCCTGTCCTACTGCACGACCTCGCTCTGGCCGGTCCGTCGGGCCCGGTTCCCGCCCAGCCGGCACATCCCTGAACGTGAGAAACGCCATGCAGCAGACCCCGACCACCACAGCCCAGGCCCCGGCCCAGACCACCACCCAGACCATTCAGGAGATGACCGACAAGGGCTATGCCTTCGGCTTCGTCACTGACGTGGAGCAGGACACCATCCCGGCGGGCCTCAGCGAGGATGTGATCCGCGTCATCTCGGCCAAGAAGGGCGAGCCGGACTGGCTGCTCCAATGGCGCCTCAAGGCCTACCAGCAGTGGCTGAAGATGACCGAGCCCACCTGGGCCAACCTCAGGTACACGCCTCCGGACTTCCAGAGCATGGTGTACTACTCTGCGCCCAAGGGCATGGAGGACGGCCCCAAGAGCCTGGACGAGGTGGACCCCGAGATCCGGCGCACCTACGACCGCCTCGGCATTCCCCTGGAAGAGCAGATGATCCTGGCCGGCGTGGCCGTGGACGCCGTCTTCGACTCCGTCTCCGTGGCCACCACCTACCGCGCCCGCCTGGCCGAGCGCGGCATCATCTTCTGCCCCTTGTCCGAAGCCGTGCGCGACCATCCAGAGCTGGTGCGCAAGTACCTGGGCTCCGTCGTTCCCCCGACCGACAACTTCTATGCCGCGCTCAACGCCGCGGTGTTCAGCGACGGGTCCTTCGTGTTCATCCCCAAGGGCGTCAAATGCCCCATGGACCTGTCCACCTATTTCCGCATCAACGCCAAGAACACCGGTCAGTTCGAGCGCACCTTGATCATCGCCGAGGAAGGTGCCGAGGTCAGCTACCTGGAGGGCTGCACGGCTCCCATGCGTGACGAGAACCAGCTGCATGCCGCCGTCGTCGAACTGGTGGCCCTGGATGATGCCTCGATCAAGTACTCCACGGTGCAGAACTGGTACCCCGGCGACGCCGAGGGCCGGGGCGGCATCTACAACTTCGTCACCAAGCGCGGCAAATGCCAGGGACGGCGGTCCAAGATCAGCTGGACCCAGGTGGAGACCGGCTCGGCCATCACCTGGAAGTACCCCAGCTGCATCCTCATCGGCGACGACTCGGTGGGCGAGTTCTACTCCGTGGCCGTCACCCGCCACAAGCAACAGGCGGACACGGGCACCAAGATGATCCACATCGGCAAGAACACGCGCAGCACCATCATCTCCAAGGGCATCTCGGCCGGCGAGGGGCAGAACACCTACCGCGGCGCGGTGAAGATCATGCCGACCGCCGACGGCGCCCGCAACTTCAGCCAATGCGACTCCATGCTGATCGGCGACCGCTGCGGGGCGCATACCTTCCCGTACATCGACGTGCAGAACCCCACGGCGCAGATGGAGCACGAGGCCACCACTTCCAAGGTGGGCGAGGACCAGATCTTCTACTGCCGCCAGCGCGGCCTGAACCAGGAAGAAGCCCTGGGCATGATCGTCAACGGCTTCTGCCGCGAGGTCTTCCGGGAGCTGCCGATGGAGTTCGCGGTGGAGGCCCAGAAGCTGCTGGAGATCAGCTTGGAGGGCAGCGTCGGCTGAACGCGCCGCCCCGGCCGACGGCGCCCGCGCCGACGCCGCATCCCTCAGGGGCATCGGCATCAGGGTTGTATCCGACAAGCGAAACGACCATCGTGGCGGCAGCGCCGCCACGGTGCTGAGGACAGAGGAGCAAGGACATCATGAACACACCCATTCTGCAGATCAGCGACCTTCATGCCGGCTTGGAGGACAAGCCCATCCTGCGCGGCCTGAGCCTGACCGTGCGGCCCGGCGAGGTCCATGCCATCATGGGCCCCAACGGCAGCGGCAAGAGCACGCTGGCCGGCGTCCTGGCGGGGCGCGAGGAATACATCGTCAGCGGCGGCTCGGTGCTCTACAAGGGCCAGGACCTGTTGGAGATGGAGCCCGAGGACCGCGCTCGCGAGGGCCTGTTCCTGGCCTTCCAGTACCCGGTGGAGATCCCCGGCGTGTCCAACACCTACTTTCTGCGCGCCGCGCTCAACGCCATCCGCAAGCATCGCGGCCAGCCGGGCATCGATCCGGTGAACTTCATCAAGCTGGTGCGCCAGAAGGCCGCGATGGTGAAGATGGACGAGGCCCTGGTCAAGCGCAACCTCAACGAGGGCTTCTCCGGGGGCGAGAAGAAGCGCAACGAGATCTTTCACATGGCCGTGCTGGAGCCCACCTTGGCCATCCTGGACGAGACCGACTCCGGGCTGGACATCGACGCCTTGCGCTCGGTGGCCGAGGGCGTCAACATCCTGCGCGGCCCAGAGCGGGCCTTCGTGGTCATCACCCATTACCAGCGCCTGCTCGACTACATCGTGCCCGACGTGGTGCATGTGCTGGTGGACGGCCGCATCGTCCGCTCCGGTGGCAAGGAACTGGCCCTGGAGTTGGAGGAGCGCGGCTACGCCGAGCTGGAGGCCCAGTCCCGCAGCGAGAACCAGCCCGCCCTGGCGGCTGGATGAACGGGCGCAGCGTCATGAGCAACGCCATCACCATGCCTCCCAACCCCGTGGCCTCCGCCCAGTTGGAGCCTTTCCTGGCGGACTTCAGGGCCTTCGACTCCCGCCAGAACGGCTCAGAGCCCCTGGCGGTCAAGCAACTGCGGCAGGCCGGTATCGCCAGCCTGGCGGCTACGGGCTTCCCCAGCACCCGCTTGGAAGCCTGGCGCCTGACGGACATCGATCCCATCCTGCAGGGGCATTACCAGCATCCGGTCGCCGCGCCGACGGTGGACGCCGCGGCCTTGATCCCCCATCGCCTGGCGGGCTGTGCCAGCCTGGTGCTGGTCGACGGCCATTTCAGCGCCGACCTCTCCGATCTCTCCGGATTGTCGGAAGGTGTCTGGGCCGGCAGCCTGGCGGAGGCCTTGCGCCATCCGGAACTGCTGGCTTTGGAGACCCTGGGGCGCATCGCCAGGTTCGGGGACCCCGCCCAGGCCTTCGTGGCCCTGAGCACGGCCTTCGTCCGCGACGGAGCCTACCTCCAGGTGGCCCCCGGCAAGGCGATCGAGCGCCCCATCCAGGTGCTGATGCTCGCCAGCGGCGGGTCGACGGTCAGCTACCCGCGCAACCTCTTTGTGACGGGCGCCGCCTCGCAGCTGACGGTCATCGAGACCTTCGTCAGCTTGAATGAAAGCGCCCATTTCAGCTGCCCGGTCACAGAGATCGCCGTCGGGCCGGCGGCCAACGTCGACCATTATCGGGTGCAGAAGGAGAACCGCGCGGCGCATCACGTGGCCTCCCTGGTGCTGCGCCAGGACCAGGACTCGGTCTTCAACTCCCATTCGGTGATGCATGGCGGTGCCTTGGTGCGCAACGACGTGGTGGCCCTGTTGGAGGCGGAGGGCGTCAGCTGCACGCTCAACGGCCTGTACGTGGTCAGCGGCAAGCAGCGTGTGGACAACCAGATGCTGGTGGAGCACGCGAAGCCCCACGGCTACAGCCACGAACTGTACAAGGGCATCCTGGACGAAGAGGCGCGGGCCAACTTCCTGGGCAAGATCCACGTGCATCCGGGCGCCCAGCAGACGGACGCCGTGCAGGCCAACCGCAACCTCATCCTGTCCAAGGGCGCCATCGCCCATTCCAACCCGCAGCTGGAGATCTTCGCCGACGACGTCAAATGCACCCACGGCTCCACGGTGGGCCAGCTGGATCCGGACGCGGTCTTCTACCTGCGCTCGCGGGGCATCGGCCAGGAGGCGGCGCGCAGCATCCTGACCTATGCCTTCGCCGCCGACATTGTCGAGCGCATCAAGGTGCCAGCCCTGCGCACCGATCTGGAGAGCTTCCTCTTCAACTTGCTGCCGGAAGGCGACGTGGTCCGGCAGATGGCGATCTAGATGGATGACCTGGCCGATCTCTACCAGGAGATCATCCTGGACCACAGCCGGCGGCCTCGCGGTCAGGGCCGCATCGCTGCGCCCGACGCCCATGCCGAGGGCTACAACCCGCTCTGCGGCGACCGCATCAGCCTGGACCTGGATCTCGCCGATGGCCGCGTGGCGCAGGCGGTCTTCCAGGGCCAGGGCTGCGCCATCAGCCAGGCTTCGGCCTCCCTCCTGACGGAGACGGTGCAAGGCCGCACGGTGGAAGAGGCCCGCGCTCTGGCGGCGCAGATGTTCGCCCTCGTGGCGGGCGACCTGGCGGCGGCGGAAGCCGTGGACTTCGACGAGCAGGCGGAGGCCCTGGCGGCCTTTGCCGGCGTCCGCGACTATCCCAGCCGCGTCAAGTGCGCCACCTTGGCCTGGCACGCACTGAAGCAAGCCCTGGACGAGGCGGCGGCCGCGGGGGTCTGAGCCCGCGGCTTTCGATGTCCCGCTCGATGACCCGCCTGCTGACCCGCCCGGCAATTCGGCTGGCCATCCAGTTGACAGTCCGGTTGCCGATCCGGCCCATGGCCCGTCCCATGGCTGATCCATGACCGCCCATCGCCCGCTCAGCCCAGCCGATGCCGGGCGCCTTCTGGGCCTGGCGGCCCTTTGGGGACTGTCCTTCCCCTTGCAGCATTTTGCCGCGCCGGTACTGGGCTTTGTCACCGTCGCCTGGACGCGGGTGGCGGTGGCCGGGGTCATGCTGCTGGCGGTGCTGCGGGTCGTGCGCCAGCCCTTGGGACTCCGCCGGCACGGCCGGGACTACCTGGTGCTGGGGCTGGTGAACACGGCGGTGCCCTTTACGCTCTTCCCCCTAGCCCTGGGTCCTGCCTTCCTCACGCCCTCCGCCCTGGCCTCGGTGATCAACGCCACCAGCCCGCTTTGGGGCAGCTTCTTCGGTCTGCTCTGGCTGCGTGACCGGGTGACGCCGCGACAGCTCATCGGCCTGGCCCTCGGCCTGGCGGGCGTGGTGGTCACGACCGGCTGGCGGCCGGGCGCCCTGCCGCCCAAGGCCCTGATGGGAATCGGCCTCTGCCTGGCGGCCGCGGCCTGCTATGGCTGGGCCTCGGTCTTCACCAAGCGCCGCTTGGGCGGCGCCCCGCCATTGGGCATGGCGGCCAGCAGCCAGGTGGCGGCCACGGTCTGGCTGACCCCGCTGATGATCGCCCACCGCCTACCCACGGCGGTTCCCGGCACCTATTGGGCCATCGCTCTGTTCATCGGCCTGGCCTGCACGGGCCTGGCCTACATCCTCTACTACCGCCTGATCATGGACCTGGGACCCGCACGGGCCTTGACGGTGACCTTTCTCATCCCCGTCTTCGGCGTGCTCTGGAGCCGGCTGCTGCTGGGCGAGGCCATCGGGCCGAGCCTCCTGGTGGGCGGAGCCTTGGTGCTGGCGGGGACGGCGTTGGTGACGGGCTTATCCCTTGGTTCCAAGCGACGGGAGACGAAGCATGGCTGACCCGATGGCCGATCCGAAGTCCGACCGCGGCGCGTCGCTGGACCCCCACCGCATCCGCGCCGACTTCCCCATCCTCCAGCGCCAGGTGCGCCGCAGGCCCCTCGTGTACCTCGACAGCGCTGCCACCACCCAGAAGCCGCTGGCGGTGCTGGAGGCGATGGACCATTACTACCGGCAGTCCAACGCCAACGTCCACCGCGGCGTGCACACCCTGGCCGAGGAGGCGACGGCGCTCTACGAGGGCGCTCGGCGCAAGGTGGCGGCCTTCATCGGGGCAACCGACCCCGCCGAGCTGATCTTCACCCGCGGGACGACGGAGGCCATCAACCTGGTGGCAGCTTCCTGGGGTGCCGCTCTCAAGCCCGGCGATGTGATCGCGGTCACGGAGATGGAGCACCACGCCAACCTGGTGCCCTGGCAGTTGGCGGCGGCCAAGGCGGGCGCGGAGATCCGTGCCATCCCGATCACCGATGGGGGGCTGCTGGACCTGGACGCCCTGGACCGGGTGATCGACGAACGTTGCCGGATGATCGCCTTCACCCTGGTGTCCAACGTCCTGGGCACGCGCAACCCAGTGGCGCCGCTGGTCGCCGCGGCGCGGCGCGTGGGCGCCCGAGTCCTGGTGGACGCGGCCCAGGCCGCCCCGCAACTGGCTCTGGACGTGACCGCCCTGGGCGTGGACTTCCTGGCCTTCAGCTCCCACAAGATGGGCGGCCCCACGGGCATCGGCGCCCTGTGGGGTCGGCGCGCCCTGCTGGACGCGATGCCCCCCTACCAGGGTGGCGGGGAGATGATCCAGCGGGTGACGATCCAGTCCAGCACCTGGGCCGAGCTGCCGCAGAAGTTCGAGGCGGGCACGCCGGCCATCGCCGAGGCGGTGGGCTGGGGGGCGGCGGTGGATTACCTGACGGGCCTGGGCATGGACGCGGTCGCCCGCCACGAGGAAGAGGTGACGGTCTACGCCCTGCAGCGCCTGGGTGAGATCCCGGGCCTTACGATCCACGGTCCGCTGGTGAACCGCGGCGGGGCGATCAGCTTCAGCCTGGCCGGCGCCCATCCGCATGACATCGCCACGATCCTGGACACGCGAGGCATCGCGGTGCGCGCGGGCCATCACTGCGCCCAGCCGCTGCATGCCCGACTGGGGATTCCGGCGTCCTCGCGGGCCTCGGTGTGGGTCTACACGGTGCGCGAGGAGATCGACGCCTTGGCGGAAGGCTTGCTGGCGGTGGGGCGGGTGCTGGGGGGGTGAGCGGGAATCCGGCGCGAACTTGACTCCTTCCGGTGACCCACTTGACTTCGCCCTCCGCCCTGGGCATCCTCCTCCCGCCATGACCCTCGACCCGTTCCGCAATCCAGGCATTCCCCTGGACCTCGAGCGCGTCGCCGCCATCCGCGTCAACCGCAGCGCCGTCGAGCGGCGGGCGGCCAGCCTCCTGGGGCGGCGATCGGTCAAGCAGGCCTGGCAGGCGGCCTGGCTGCTCAGGGCCATCACCTGCATCGACCTGACCACCCTCGGCGGCGATGACACGCCGGGCAATGTCCGGCGGCTCTGCGCCAAGGCGCGGCGGCCGGTGCGGGCCGATCTCCTGGAGGCCTTGGGCGCCGCGCATCTGGGCATCCGGGTGGGGGCCGTCTGCGTCTATCACGCCTATGTGGCCGAGGCGGCGGACGCCCTGGCCGGCTCCGGCATTCCCGTGGCCGCCGTGTCCACCGGCTTTCCCGCCGGCCTCAGCCCGATGGCCGAGCGCATCCGCGAGATCCAGGCCTCCGTGGTGGCCGGCGCGGCCGAAATCGATGTGGTCATCACCCGCGCCCATGTGTTGACCGGCCACTGGCAGGCCTTGTACGACGAGGTGCGCGCCTTCCGCGAAGCCTGCGGGGCGGCCCACCTGAAGGTCATCCTGGCCACGGGCGAGTTGGGCACCCTGGGCAACGTCGCAAAAGCCAGTTGGGTGGCGATGATGGCCGGGGCTGACTTCATCAAGACCTCCACCGGCAAGGAGGCGGTCAACGCCACCCTGCCCGTGGGTCTGGTGATGGCGCGCCAGATCAGGGCCTACCAGGAGGAGACCGGTTTCGCCGTGGGTTTCAAGCCCGCGGGCGGCATCCGCAAGGCGAAGCAGTGCCTGGACTGGCTGATCCTGATGAAGGAAGAGCTGGGCGACGGCTGGCTGCATTCGGAGCGCTTCCGTTTCGGCGCCAGCGGCCTGCTCAGCGACATCGAGCGGCAGCTGGAGCATGCCGCGACAGGCTACTACTCGGCCGACCAACGCCATCCGATGGTCTGAAGCGATGGTCGGGAGCCAAGGGTCTGCACAAGGCAGGGAATTCATGAGCAGCAGCATCGCTGAGACCTTCGCCACCATGGCCTACGGTCCCGCGCCTGAGGGCAGCGGCCCGGCCCTGGACTGGATCCGGGCCCATGACGGGCGTTTCGGGCATTGGATCGCTGGCGCCTGGCGGCCGTCCGTGGATGGCCGGACCTTCGGCACGGCGAATCCGGCCACGGGCGTACAGCTGGCCGAAGTGGCCCAAGGTGGACCCGCCGACGTGGACGCCGCGGTGGCCACCGCCCATGCCGCCTTGCCCGCCTGGTCCGGCCTGTCCGATCACGCCCGCGCCCGGCACCTGTATGCCCTGGCGCGCGAGATCCAGAAGCATGCCCGCCTGCTGGCGGTGCTCGAGAGCCTGGACAACGGCAAGCCCCTCCGCGAGTCGCGGGACCTGGACATCCCCCTGGCGGCCCGTCACTTCTACCACCATGCCGGCTGGGCCCAGCTGCGCGGCGCCGAGTTCCCCGGCCATGAGCCCCTGGGCGTGGTGGGACAGATCATCCCCTGGAACTTCCCGTTGCTCATGTTGGCCTGGAAGGTGGCGCCGGCCCTGGCGGCGGGCAACACCGTCGTGCTCAAGCCGGCCGAATTCACGCCCCTCAGCGCCCTGTGCTTCGCCGAGATCAGCCGTCAGGCCGGGCTTCCGCCGGGCGTCTTCAACCTGCTGACCGGCGACGGCGAGACCGGCAAACTGCTGGTGGAGCACAGCGGCGTCGCCAAGATCGCCTTCACCGGCTCCACGGAGGTGGGGCGACAGATCCGCGTGGCCACCGCCGGCTCAGGCAAGAAGCTGACCCTGGAACTGGGCGGCAAGAGCCCCTTCATCGTCTTTCCTGATGCCGATCTGGACTCGGTGGTCGAAGGGGTGGTGGATGCCATCTGGTTCAACCAAGGGCAGGTCTGCTGCGCCGGCTCGCGGCTGCTGGTGCAAGAAGGCATCGCCGAGCCCTTGCTGGCCAAGCTGCGGGCGCGCATGGAGACCCTGCGCGTCGGCTCGCCCCTCGACAAGGCGGTGGACATGGGGGCCATCATCGCCCCGGTGCAGCTGGAGCGCATCCGCGCCTTGGTGGCGCAAGGGGCGGCGGAGGGCGCACGGCTCTGGCAGCCGACGTGGGCTGTTCCGTCGGAGGGCTGCTTCTATCCGCCCTCGCTGTTCACCGATGTGGCGCCGGCCTCCACCATCGCCCAGGTGGAGATCTTCGGGCCGGTGCTGGTGGCCATGACCTTTCGCACTCCGGCTGAGGCCGTGGCCCTGGCCAACAACACGCCCTACGGCCTGGCCGCATCGGTATGGAGCGAGAGCCTCAGCCTGGCCCTCGACGTGGCGCCCAAGCTCAAGGCCGGCGTGGTTTGGGTGAACTGCAGCAACCTCTTCGACGCCGCCGCCGGCTTCGGCGGCTACCGCGAATCCGGCTTCGGGCGCGAGGGCGGTCGGGAGGGGATGTTCGCGTACCTGCGCTGGCCGGGCGACGTCGCGGGTTCAACTGGGGACACTGATCCGGATAGGGTAGCGGTGTCGGCGGTGAACCCGGTGGTGCCCTCGAACCCCGTGGTGCCATCGAATCCGATGGTGCCAACGGATGCGGTGTCACCATCGCCAGCGGATGCCGTGATCTTGCGGCCCGGCGGCCCGTCCCCTGCATTCGCCGCCGATCCTGATGCCCTGCCGCCTATCGACCGCACGTCCAAGCTCTACATCGGCGGCCGGCAGCAGCGGTCGGATTCAGGCTACTCCCGCCCGGTCCTGGGCGCTGACGGTGTGCTCCTGGGCCAGGTCGCCGAAGGCAACCGCAAAGACATCCGCAACGCGGTGGAGGCGGCGCACGCCGCATCCGGCTGGGGCGCCGCCTCTGGTCATGCCCGGGCGCAGGTGCTGTACTACATCGCCGAGAACCTGGCCTCGCGGGCGGAGGAGTTCGCGGCGCGCATCGCGGCCATGACCGGCCAGGACCGCGAGGCTGGACAGCGGGAGGTCGAGGCCTCGATCGCCCGCCTCTTCAGCTACGCCGCCTGGGCCGACAAGCATGACGGCGCGGTCCATCAGGTGCCCATCCGCGGCGTCACCCTGGCGATGAACGAGCCCATAGGGGTCATGGGTGTAGCCGCGCCGGAGCAGAGCCCGCTGCTGGGGTTGGTGTCCCTGGCGGCCCCGGCGATGGCCATGGGCAACACCGTGGTGGCCCTCCCCTCGGAGGCCTATCCCTTGGCGGCCACCGACTTCTACTCCGTGCTGGAGGCCTCCGACCTGCCCGGCGGCGTGCTCAATGTCGTCACCGGCCCCAAAGCGGCCCTGGCCAAGGTCCTGGCCGAGCACCTGGACGTGGACGCATTCTGGTGGTTTGGCGACCGGGCCGGCGTACGGACGATCGAGGCCGCCTCGGCCGGCAACCTCAAGCGCACCTGGTGCGCTGCGGGCGATCGCGACTGGCTGGACGCGGCGCAGGGCGAGGGTCGCGCCTTTCTGCGCCAGGCCACCCAGGTGAAGAACATCTGGATTCCGTACGGTGACTGAGCCGCCCCCCGCACCCACCAGCCTCCAGCGACCACGCCTCGCAGCCCCTACCCGCGACCCCTGTCCAAGGGGCGGCGTCGCGTCTGGCGCCGCCTATACCCTCTCGGCCAGTGCCAGCTGCACGATCCAGCCCGTGACGATGGCCAGCCCCGCCGCCGTCTCCACCGCGATCGCCAGGCCCCAGCCCAGCACGTAACCGCAGCCGGCACGCAGCGAGCGCTGGTGGTCCTGGTCCTTCTTCAGCTCCAGCATGACCACCGTCAGGAAGGGCAGGCCCACCGCAGCGGGGATGGAGAGGCCACCGGTAAACGGCGCGAGGAGGACCATCGCCAGCCCCACGGCCATGGCGATGGCCACTGAGCGTCGCGAGGCGCCGGCGCGGTGGGCGACAGCCAGCGACAACCAGGTATCGGCGGTGCTGCCGGCCACCGCCAGGACGAAGGCCGCCGCCAGGATGAGCAGATCGATGGCCTGCAGCTGGCCTTGGCTCCATTGCCGGGCGTCATAACCGGCCAGGGCCAGCCACATGAAGGGCGGCCCCGGCACGGCCGGGATGGCGCAGCCCACCAGGCCCAGGAGCATGACGATCCATACGACGGTCTCGGCGAGGGGCAGGTCGAAGGAGGGCAGGGGCATGGTGGGTGCCTGGCGCCGTGGCGCGCTCAGCGGCCTTCGAAGAGGTTGGAGATGCCGCCGAGCACCGATCCCATGTCGCCGGACTTGCCGCTGGAGCGCACGGCCGGGGCGGCCTGCAGCACCCGGTCGGCCAGGCGGGCGAAGGGCAGCGACTGCACCCAGACCCGGCCCGTGCCGCGCAACGTGGCCAGGAAGAGCCCTTCGCCGCCGAAGACCATCGACTTGAGGTTGCCCGCGCGCTCGATGTCGTAGCTGATGCTGCGCTCGAAGGCCACCAGGCAACCGGTATCCAGGCGCAGGCTTTCGCCTTGAAGCCGCTTTTCCACGATGGTGCCGCCGGCGTGGACGAAGACCATGCCGTCGCCCTTGAGCTGCTGCAGGATGAAGCCCTCGCCGCCGAAGAAGCCGACGCCCAGCTTCTTGGCGAAGGTGATGCTCACCTGCGTGCCCATGGCCGCGGCCAGGAAGGCGTCCTTCTGGCAGATGAGCTCGCCGCCGGTGGAGTCCAGGTCGATGGGAATGATCTTGCCCGGGTAGGGGGCGCTGAAGGCCACGCGGCGCTTGACCGCGCCGGTGTTGGTAAAATGGGTCATGAAGAGCGATTCGCCGGTGAGGGCGCGCCGTCCCACCTGGGCCAGCTTGCCTAGGAGGCCCTGGCTGGGAGAGCTGCCGTCGCCCATCTTGGTCTCGAAGACGATGTCATCTTCCATGTACATCATGGCTCCGGCTTCGGCGATGACCGTCTCCCTCGGGTCCAGCTCCACCTCGACGAACTGCATGTCGTCGCCGTGAACCTGGAAGTCGATGACGTGGCTGGCTGGCATGGTTGATTGCTCCTTGGACAGAGGTTGCTGCGCCCCGCAGGCCGATCCCCTTGGGCTAAGATAATGCCGACTTCGCGGTCGACGGCCACCGGTCTACGCCGCAAGGGTCCGGCCGGTTGCTCAAGATAGCACGGGCCGGGGCGTCGCCGCCGCATCCGCAGACCTCACGAGGGACACCGATGACCGACCGCTGTATGCGCAACGCCATGTGGCTGAGTGCTTTCCTGGCCCCTTTGCTCGTGGCCTGTGATCCGGCCACGGCGCAGCCCGCGGTACCGCGGCCGCCCGCTGGTGGCGAAGTGGCGCTGGAGGCCGAGCTCGCCGGCTCTCCGGCGGCCTTTGTGGACGACCCCACCCCCTTGCCAGAGCCAGAGGAGAGCGGTGGGGGACAGCGGCTGTTGGCGATCTGCAGCGAGATCCACGGCGATCTGGCCGACGCTGTAGGCTTGAGCACTTCCGACTTCCTGTTGCGGCCGGCCGACGTGCCCAACGCCGTGTGGGGCAACATCCTGGACGGCTGCCGGTTGTCCTGGTCCGGTCCGGGCGCGAACCTGGCCTTCGGGCGGAGCGCCGTGGATCTGCCGGCCTTCAAGGCCCAACGGGCGCTGCTGCGGGCAGGTTGGGAAGAGGATGCGGACCACATGCAGGATCAGCCGGGCGGATTCGTCCGCGGCTTCGTGCAAGGCAACAAGCTGTGCCTGTTGGCTTGGCGCTTCCGACCCCCGACCGGCCGGCCCTGCCCCGCGGATGATCCTGTCACCTGCGGCCTCGGGCCGGCCGAACTGGATTATGACATCAGCCTCAGCTGCGCCGAGTATTGATGCCGCCGTCAGGCGCCCTCGGGGCGCCTGGGTTCACGGACGCCGCGGGCGCTCTGGGCCTGGCTTCCCGTACACGGGCTTGCCATAGACCGGTTTCATGGGTCGCTGCGGATCCCGAACCGGTTCGCGCAGAGAGATCGGCGCTTCGGGCGCATTGTTCTGCGGCTCGGACGGCGCAAGCGGATCCGGGGCCAAAGGATCCGTTGTCAGAGGATCCGGCGACCCGGAGCCGATGCCCTCGCGCATCGCGAAGCCGAAGTCCAAGGTGCGGTTGTCGCCCGCGCCGGTGCCGTCGACCTGCACTGCCGGTTCGCCGTCGGCGCTGAGGGTGATTGCGCGGCTGACCACCTGCGGCGGTTCAGCGGCGTAGGCAGCGGTCGTGCCGGCCAGCCCGCCGTTGTCGTCGCCATCCACGTCGTCGTCCGGATCGGCCGCGTTGTCCGCGCCGCTGCCCGCACCGCTGGAGCGCAGGCCGACCAGGGGGCCGTCGGCGGCGAAGTTGACCGGTTCTATCAGCACCAGATAGTCGCCGGGCGCCAGCTCGCAGAAGCCGTAGCGGCCGTCGGAATCGGTGCGGGTGGTGCGTAGCAGCGGATCCGCCGCGGACCAGCGGTCGTCGCCGTCCGCGTCGCGGTACAGTGACAGGGCTACGCCGCCGATGCCCAGG
>Ga0138256_10004687_pt1 | contig 14529 bp, 14 predicted proteins | sample KNB2016incub_MG_FD_105486 | JGI IMG/M metagenome (GOLD analysis project Ga0138256, IMG submission 105486) | Active sludge microbial communities from wastewater in Klosterneuburg, Austria - KNB2014incub_MG | ecosystem: Engineered > WWTP > Activated sludge > Unclassified | place: Austria... | reverse complement strand
GCCTTCCTTCATCTCCTTGAGCATGAGGTGGTTGCGCAGGCACGATGCCGGCACCGCCGCCTGGCCATACGGCGGGTAGTCGTTGAGCATCTCCTTGTTCTTGACCATGTAGTCTTCGCCGTAGGCGTTGACGGCCTTGGCCTTGAAGAGCAGGAACCAGGCACCCACCGGGCCGTAGCCGTCCTTGAAGCGCGCCGGCACGAAGCGGTTTTCCATCATCGTCAGCTCGGCGCCGGCCTCGGCGGCCATGGCGTAGGTGGAGCCGGCGTTCCACACCGGGTACCAGGCGCGGCCCGTGCCTTCGCCCACCGAGCGCGGACGGAACAGGTTGACGCAGCCGCCGGCGGCCAGCAGCACGGCCTTGGCCTTGTAGACGTAGATGCGGTTCTCGCGCACCGAGAAGCCCACCGCGCCGGCGATGCGCGAGGGGTCGTTCTTGTCGTTGACGAGCTTGACGATGAAGACGCGCTCCTGGATGCGGTCCAGGCCCAGCGCCTTCTTGGCCGCCTCGGCGACGATCCACTTGTAGGACTCGCCGTTGATCATGATCTGCCACTTGCCCGAGCGCACCGGCTTGCCGCCGTCCTTCAGCGCCGGCAGGTCTTCCTTGAGTGCCTCGGCGCCGTCGTGGCGCACGCCGTCGGCGTCGGTCTTCCAGATCGGCAGGCCCCATTCCTCGAACAGGTGCACCGATTCGTCGACGTGGCGCCCGAGGTCGTAGGCCAGGTCGTCGCGCGTGATGCCCATCAGGTCGTTGGAGACCATGCGCGCGTAGTCGGCCGGGTCCTGCTCGGAGCCGATGTAGGTGTTGATGGCCGACAGGCCCTGGGCCACGGCGCCGGAACGGTCCATCGCCGCCTTGTCGACGAGCTTGATCTTCAGCTCCTGCCCGGTCTCGGCCTTCACGGCCTCGGCCCAGCGCATCATTTCATAAGCCGCACCGCAGCAGGCCATGCCGCCGCCGATGAGCAGGATGTCCAGTTCTTCCTGGACGATTTCGGGATTCTCGAAGGTACCCATGATGTCTCTCTATCTCAGCGTTGGTTGTTGGGTCGAGCTCACTTGGCGCGCAGCAGTTCGCCGCCGCGTCCTGCGCGGTAGCCGCCGCTGGGCGTGAAGTAGCCCTGGTTCTGGATGTCGGCCAGCTTGGGCATGTTCTTGCCGCGGTAGGGATCGATCGAGCCTTCGGCGGTGGTGCGGATGGGGAACTTGAAGCGCTTGAGCGTGCCGTTGCGGAACTTGATCGTCCACATGATCGAGTCGGATCCGCGCAGCGGCTGCACCGAGCCGCCCAGCGGCACGATGTCGGCGTAGTGCCGCACCTCGATGGCGTTCTGCGGGCAGATCTTGACGCAGGAATAGCACTCCCAGCACTGCTCGGGCTCCTGGTTCCAGGCCTTCATGGCGTGGCCGGTGGCGGAGCCGTCCTTGTCGAGCATCATCAGGTCGTGCGGACAGATGTACATGCAGGCCGTCTTGTCCTGGCCCTTGCAGCCGTCGCACTTGTCGGTTCTCACAAAAGTGGGCATTCGTTATCTCCTTCGAGCCTTGCGGGTGGTTGTGGGTTGGGTTGTTCGTGGGTCTGGACCCCGTAACGGGTGGGAACGGGTCGCGGCGGGTCGGCGCTAGGCGCTGACCTCTTGTTCGGCGTAGTAGGCGCGCAGGATCTCCACGACCTCGGGCCGGCTGAATTCCGGCGGCACGTGCGCGCCTTCGGACAGGGACTTGCGGAACTGGGTGCCGCTGACCTGCAGGCGGTCGGCGTCGTCGTGCGGGCAGGTGCGTCCCGAGGCCATGCCGCCGCACTTGCGGCACCAGAACGAGACGTCGATCTTCAGCGGCTGGGTCTGCAGCGCATCCTTGGGAATGCGGTCGAAGATGTGGTGGGCGTCGAACGGGCCGTAGTAGCTGCCGACACCGGCATGGTCGCGGCCGACGATCAGGTGCGAGCAGCCGTAGTTCTGGCGGAACAGGGCATGCAGCAGGGCTTCGCGCGGCCCGGCGTAGCGCATGTCCAGCGGGTAGCCGGCCTGGACGATGGTCGACGGCACGAAATAGTTCTCGGCCAGCGCCGCGATGGCCCGCGTGCGCACCTCGGCCGGGATGTCGCCGGGCTTCAGCGCGCCGAGCAGCGAGTGCACCAGCACGCCGTCGCAGACCTCGATCGCCACCTTGGCCAGGTATTCGTGCGAGCGGTGCATCGGATTGCGCGTCTGGAAGGCGGCGATGCGCGTCCAGCCGAGTTGCGTGAACAGTGCGCGCGTCTGCGCCGGCGTCATGAAGAGGGCGCCGTATTTTTCGGGGAACCCGCCCTGCGACAGCACCTTGATCGGGCCGGCCAGGTTGACCTCGGGCTGGTCCATCACCATGCGCACGCCCGGGTGCGCGGGGTCGGCGGTCTTGAACACCGAGGCGCACTCGTGCGCCTTGTTGATGGCGTATTTCTCGGTCACGAGCATGGTCGCCAGCGGCGCCCCGTCGTCCGGGTCGACGAGCGCGATCTCCTGCCCGGTCTTGAACGTGGCGGCGGTGGCGCTGTCGGTCGAGAGCGTGATGGGAATCGGCCAGAACAGTCCGTCGGCCATTCTCATGCCGCCGCAGACGCCTTCCCAGTCGGCGTGCGACATGAATCCCTCGAGCGGCGTGAAGCCGCCGATGCCCATCATGATGATGTCGCCGCGTTCGCGCGAACTCACCCGCACCTGGGGCAGCGACTGCGCGCGCAACCGTTCGTGCTGCAACTCCGCGCCGGACAAGAGCAGCGGCCTCAACCCCATGCCGCCGTGCGGACTGACCAAGCTGCTCATCGGCGAGACCTTGTGTTGTGATCTGGGTGGACAGAACAGCGGCACGACCCTGGGCCATCCCGGTGGCCGTGGGGGCGTACCGTGCGCGCTATGCTTAGCCATTGGGCAAGAAGCCGGCACGGGCGTCTATTACCGAGATGGGGAAGGTGGCGAATAGCCCTTTTGGGCTATCAAGAAAACGGCTGCCGCTCCGCTGGCACGGCCGGCCGCTGTCTGCGCGGCGGTCTTGCCGCGGCGACTTCTTACCCAAACCGGTATCCTTGGCGCTTTCCGGGGTCGCACCAGGTCGGTGCCCCGAGCCGACCGGTGCCCCGCCGCGGGGGCCCACTCTGATGCAGCAAGACGAGCCATTTCCGACATGAGCAGCCAGACCGTAGCCCCGGCGTCCAGCGGCCATGCGGCGGCCGGCATCCTTGGCGAGTTGGCTTCCGACCTGGCCGGCGAGAGCAATCTGCCGGAACTGCTGAAGCGCTTCCTGGTGCCGCTGCTGAAGATGTCGGGTGCCGATGCCGGGGCCGTGCGCGCCATCTCGGGGTCGGGCGATCGGTTGCACCTGATCAGCAGCATCGGGCTGCCCGAGGCTGTGGCGCAGGCCGAATCGAGCGTGCAGCTGCACTGCGGGGCCTGCGGCGTGGCGGCCTCGGCCGACGCGCCGACCTGGGCCCACGAGGCTTCGGCCTGCGCCCGGCTCGGCGCCGCCGGACCCGCGCCGGCCGACTTCCGGCGCATGGTGGCGGTACCGTTGCGCCACCGCGGCCAGGTGCTGGGCGTCTACAACCTCTTCTACGAGCAGGGCCACGGACCGGGGCCGGAGGTGCTGGCGGTGCTGAAGGCCGTGGGCGAGTTGCTCGGTCTGGCGCTGAACAATGCGCGCCTGGAAACCGAAACGCTGCAGGCCCGCCTGGCGCAGGAACGCCAGCGCATGGCCGCCGAGGTGCACGACTCGCTGGCCCAGTCGCTGGCCTTCGTGAAGATGCGCATGCCCTTGCTCGAAGATGCCCTGCTGGGGCATGAAGAAGCCCGGGCCTTGAAATACTGCGGCGACGTGCGCAGTGCGGTGAGCCAGGCGCACGCCAGCCTGCGCGGCATCCTCACCCACTTCCGCTCGCCGATGGACCCGCAGGGGCTGGTGCATGCCCTGGAGGCGGCGGCCGGCCACTTCGGCGAGAGTTCGGGCGTCGAGCTGGAATTCGTGAACGAGCTGCCGGCCCTCAAGCTGGGGCCGGAAGCCGAAGCCCAGGTCTTCCACATCGTGCGGGAAGCGCTCAGCAACGTGGCGCGCCACGCCCGTGCCCGACACGCCTGGCTGCACGTGGCTGCCGCGCCCGACGGGCGTATCGAGATCGTGATTGCCGACGACGGTGCCGGCCTGCCGACTGCGGCCCCGGGCGGGCCGGCAGGCGGTGGCTCGCACTATGGCCTGGAGATCATTCTCGAGCGCGCGCAGCGCCTCGGCGGCACGCTGGAGATCGGCCCGCGCGAAGGCGGTGGCACGCGGGTGCGTCTGGTCTTCCCGGCGCCCGGGACCCGGGTCGCCGCGGCCGCGCCTGGCGTGTCGGCCGCTTCGGCCGAAGCGGCCGCAACGGCGACCGGGGTTCACTGATGGCCGCGCCGCGCATCGTTCTCGTCGACGACCACGCGCTGTGCCGCAACGGCCTGACCGACCTGCTCACGCACCGCGGCGGCATGGAGGTGCTGGCGGCACTGTCCGACCCCGAGCAGGTGATCGCGGTGCTGCGCGAAACGCAGCCCGACCTGGTGGTGCTGGACCTGCGCATGCCGGCCATCGACGGCCTGACGCTGCTGCGCCGCATCCGCGCGGAAGGCATCGATACGCCGGCGCTGATCCTGACCATGAGCGACTCCGAGGTCGACCTGTCGGCGGCGCTGCGCGCCGGCGTGCGCGGCTACCTGCTCAAGGACATGGAGCCCGAGGACGTGATCGCCGCCATCGGCAACGCCGCGCGCGGCGAACTCACGGTGGCGCCGGCGATGACGCTCAAGCTGGCACAGCTGCTGCAGTCGGGCAGCAAGGGCAGCGACCGCCGCGGCCTGCTGGCCACGCTCACCGAGCGCGAGCGCCAGATCCTGGAACACCTGGCGCGCGGCGAGAGCAACAAGACCATCGCCCGCGCGCTGGACATCAGCCACGACACCGTGAAGCTGCACGTGCGCCACATCCTGGCCAAGCTCAACCTGAGCTCGCGCGTGGAGGCGGCGGTGTTCGCGGTGGAAGCGCGCAGCGGCGGCGACACCTATGCGCCACCGCCGCGCGTGCAGCGATAGCGGAGCCGGACCGTGCTTCGCGCGCTGACCCCGGCCGGCGGACCGGGCGCTGCGGGTGTGAACCACTAGATCTGGTCGAAGGGGCTGGGCACGCCGCGGCCGCCACGGTTCAGCGCGTGGGTGTAGATCATGGTCGTGGAACGCAGATCGGCCGAGCGCGCCGCACTGGGGAAGACCCACTGCCAGCCCCAGGTGCGCGCGGCACCGGGGTATTTCACCGACAGCGCGTCGGGCAGCCACACCCGGCCCAGGCCCTCCTGCAGGTCCCTGTCATGCAGTGCCCTGGCCCTGGACAACTGCTGCTGCAGCGGCAGGGTGTCGCGCACCACGATCTCGCGGCGTTCGAAGCCGACGTCCTTGACGCGCAGCCGCAAGCCCTCCAGCACCCGCATGCCGGTGCCGTAGAGCAGCGAACAGACCAGCCCCATGGTGCCGCTGAGCTGGTGCAGCAGCGCCCGCGCCTCGGACGGCGTCAGCACCACCGGCAACCGGCGCTGGACCATGGCGGCGATGACCTCGTCGAGCCAGGGCAGTTCGATTTGCAGGACCTCGCGGTACAGGAACAGCAGCGCCGACTTGGCCTGGTTCTGGGTGGACGGCGCCACACCGCGTTCCACCGCGAGGTGCGCCAGGAACGCGGCGACCTCGGCGCCGCCCAGGTCCCGCGGGTGGCGCTTGCCGTGGAGCAGGATGAACAGGCGCACCCAGTCCAGGTAAGTGTCCTCGGTGCGTATCGAGTAGTGGCGCACCCTGACCGCGTGGCGCAGGCTGTCCAGCAACCTGGGCGGCGCGGGCGCAGGGGCAGCCCCCGGCGCGGTGTTGACGTGCGAGGCCGATGTCGGCGACATTGATGCGTCGGCGACTCGACGAGATCGATCAGAAGGAAACGGGGCGGTGCCGGGCTCATGCCGGGAAATTCAGTCCGCCCATATCGGCCCCGCCATCGCCCGCCGGACGGGCCATCGGGCGCCCCTGAGATAGGGAACCGGAAGGAGGGTGACGATGAAATCGAACCGACATGGGCTGCCCCCGCGCGGCGAACGCGCGCTGGCCATATCTCGTTAGGTGGCGCGAATGCGGCTTCGTCTCCGACTGCTCATCTTCCTGATTTGGGCGCTCTTGCGCCCTCGACTCGCGCCAAGTGACGAGTCTGTCATTTCACTACGCGTGCTGCCGAACGACGTAGACCTGAAGCACGTCACGAATGACCGATATCTGGCGTACATGGATCTTGGTCGTAATGACTTCGCAGTGAGGCTCGGGTTGTTCGCCGTAACGCGAAAGATCGGCGCGTATCCGAGTGTGCGGTTTAGCTGTCTTCGGTTCAGACGCGGAGCAATGCTATTCAGCAAAGTCGAACTCCGGACAAGGCTGCTGTGCTGGGACGCTGAGGCAGCTTGGTTCGAACAGGAGTTCTTTGTGCATGGACGCAGCATCGCGCTTGGTTACTGCTGCGCTGAGATGCGTTCAGGGAGGGAGAACATCTCCATTGCCGCGCTGCTAGACGTTGCAGGGTATCCAGGTCTACGCTCACCGGAAGTGCCGGAAGTAGTAGCGCAGCTTCGGGTCCAGGTGCAGTCTATGCATGTTCATCAGCAACGCCATGATCAGCGACCGCCAGGCGCCGCCTAACCCGTTCAACCGGACCCGCTACGGCAGGCCGGCTTGGCCCGGTCAGCGGCACGCGGTACATTTTCGCCAACCGGGCCAAGCCGTCCTGCCGTATCGGGCCGGTTAACTCGAACGTTGGGCAGCACAAGCCACCCCTGGGTTCAGCGGCGCCCACAACCTCGAAGGCAACACATGCTCCAGCAAGGTCTCGTGGTCTTTGCCAAGAACAAGAAGCGGGTCTCCGCCTTCTACCAACAGACGCTCGGGCTGATAGTCGAAGAGTCCGACACGTCCCACGACCTCCTGCGCGGTCACGGGTATGAAGTTGTCGTACACACCATTCCGCGCAAGTACGCAGCTGGAATCTTCATCGCCAAGCCGCCCGAGCCGCGTCAGGAAACTCCGTTCAAGCCAACTTTCGTCGTAGCCAGCCTTTCAGCAGTTCGCATCGCTGCGGAGGCCACAGGCGGCTATCTCAAGCCAGAGGCCGATGCTTGGCACTTCCGCGGACACGTGGTCTTGGACGGCTGCGATCCGGAGGGCAACATTGTTCAGTTCAAGCAAGCTGAGTAGTGGGAACACGGAAAGCCATCCCGTCGGCTACCACGGTGCTGCCCCCTCGCTCAACCGGAGCACCAACGGCAGGCCACCAAGCCCTGTCTGGCGGTACGGGGTACATTTTCGCCAGCCCGGGCCTGGCGTCCTGCCGCTGTCGCCCGCTTAGCTCGAACGTTGATATGGCTTCTCTCTGTCAAGAGGCCGAATGCATCCCTCTGCAATTGCAGATGTCAATGATCCCGTTGCCGGACGGGGAACGCGACGGAGCCTGAGGTTGCCACCCGTGAAGGATGTGCGACGGTTGTTCATGCCGATATGCGAGGGTTGGTTACCTCAAGACAGATTTACGTCGCGGGGCTGCCCTCGCCCTAGGGTCTGAGATCGCCCGGCATGCGTTGCCGCACACCCGGCGCACCAATAACGTTTTCGAGGGTTCCCCAGTGGCCGCGGCTGCGCCGCGTTCCCCCTCCGGCATCTGAGTCAGTCGCTGCGTCTGCGCACCTCCTGTCTTTTCCCCTTGTTCGGCGGTATTTGTCTTCGGTCTCTTCAGTCCGCTGCGCTGCGGACCGGCTCGGCCTTGATGCCCTGCCAGCCCGAGGTCTGGACCTCGCGCCCGATGGCCCAGACGAACCCCGTGAGCTCACGCGCCACCGCGACAACGGCCTTGTTCTTCATCACCCGGCGCGCCACCAGGCGCTTGAACTTGGCGTTCAGCCGCAGTTGCGCCTTCCAGGCGATGTCGGTGACCGCCTTGGGCAGTTGGTCGTGCCGCGCGGCGATGATCGGGCTCACGCGCGGGCTGTGCTGGTAGTGCCACGCCACCTCCACCAGCATGCGCCGCGCGGCACTGTTGCCGGCCTTGGTGATGCTGCCCTGACGCCGCTTCGGCCCCGAGGAGTGTTCGCCCGGCACCAGGCCGACGTAGGCCATCAGCTGCCGCGGGTTGTCGAAGCGCAGGAAGTCCTGCAACTCCGCCACCAGCGTCATCGCCGCGACCAGCTGCACCCCGCGCATGGCTTGCAGCGCCTGCACCACCGGCGCCAGGCCCCACTCGGGCAGCGTGTCGCGCATGGCCTGCTCCAGCCGCGCGATGCGCGCCGTGGCCTCCGTGACCGCGTGCAGGTACTCCTGCAAGGCGATCTGCTGCGCCGCGTGCTCCAGCTTCAGCGTGGCCAGCCAGCGCAGGTGCGCGGCCGTCCAAGCGCTCTTGCCCGCGTAGCCGATGCCGTTGCGCAGCAGCAGTGCCTTGAGCCGGTGGCGCGCGTTGCGGCATTTGCGAACAGCATCCTCGCGGCTGCGCGCCAGGTCGCGCACCGCTTCGTCAGCCGCCCCGGGCACACGCACCGCAGTGAGGTCCCCCGACCTGGACAGCCGCGCCAGCATCATCGCGTCGCGCCGATCCGTCTTCACCCGATCCCCCGAGCGCTTGGGGATCGACGACGGCGCCACCACTTCGCAGTCGATGCCCTGCGCGCGCAGATGCCGCCAGATCACGAACCCGCAAGGGCCGGCCTCGTAAACCACGTGCAGCCGGTGCCCCTTGCTGATCAGCCTGCGAAGTGCCTTGTCCAGCCCGACGAGATCTCCGCCGAGGCTGGCAACGTGTCGAACCTCGCCCTCCAGGCCGGCGTCGACCGTGGCGATGTCGATGATGTCCTTGTGAACGTCCAATTCGACGTACAGAGTGCTAGATTTCTCCATGGTCCGTCTCCTCGCAAATTCGCAACGACCTGACCGACCATCGGTCCGGTGCATTGGTGTAGCTCGGCACGCCCATGGCGTGCAACCTACGTCGTTGCAGGGGACGGGCCGCCAGAATTTGCGAAGCCATTCTGTCTAGACCCCACATGACAGAACTTTGTTGTCCACGTTGACAACGCACGCCTCTGTTGGCACACTGCCCAACATGAAGGCCACGGAGCTGTTCCGCAGACGCATACCGTACAGTGAGTCCTCCTTCGCTGAACTTGTACTGTGGCAGCTTCCCGCCCCGCTGCCTGGATCAGCGCACTCTTACAAGTACAGGCTCGCGTACGTCGTTCATGGCGTCTGCGTGCTCCGCTACGACAACGAGTCCGGTAAGGGCGATCACAGGCACTATCGCGAGAAGGAGACACGGTATGTGTTCGATACGGTCGAGAGGTTGCTCGCCGCCTTCCAACGAGACATCGAAAGGATCAACCGTGAAGACCGTGACTCTTGATGTTCGGCCGCCGGAGGAGTCTCTGGCGGACTTTGCCCAGGCTTGGAAGACTGGGAGGGTGCAGAAGTCTGATCGAATCTCGTTCGCCAGCCCCGAGCTTCTATGGAAGGTTCTTACGGCAAAGCGATGGGAACTCCTGAAAGCCATGTGTGGCGCTGGGCCCATCACTGTTCGCGACGCAGCTCGTCGAGTAGGGCGAGACGTCAAGGCCGTACATTCGGACCTAACAGCACTGGTCTCGGCTGGTGTACTTACTCGCACACAGTCCGGACAAGTGGAGTTTCCCTATGAGGCCGTCAAAGTCGAGTTTCTCTTGCAGGCGGCGTAGTTTGCAGGTGGGGTCTAACGATCAAGGATAGATCGCGCGTAGCCGCGATCTGAACCGTTTGTTGGACAAGCCCGGTGGTCGCGCTGAGGGTGTGGCGATCAGGCGGTGCGGAATTCGCCCCTGCAAATATGTCCTGCCGTGCAGGTCCGCTGCGGTGCCGCTGAAGGCTGAGGCGTGCGGCGATGTCGTGGGCCAGGGCGGGTTCGTCGCCTTACTGCGGCGCAGTGGCCCGACTTGCCTGCCCGCGCACCCATGCAGCAGCCGGCGCGTGGGTGGTGCGCCTCGAGGGTTGGAGTTCGATCCGCCCTGTAGCTTCAGGCTTGCGCGCCAATCGGACTTCCCTTGACCGGTAGTGGCTGGGCCTCTGCCCGCAGTTCTCCGCCTTCCATGATTGCAGTCCGCGCGACGGATGCTATCTTCACGCGTCAACGGCACGCAGCGCAAGACAGTTGCGAAGCTGCTCGCGGACCCGGCGAACGGGAACCTCGAGTGGTCGCGCATCGAATCGTTACTCCAGGCGGCGGGCTGCAAGGTCGTCGAAGGCGCTGGTTCTTCAGTCACCTTTGAGTTTGGCGCCAGGAAGATGACGTTGCATCGTCCACATCCCGGGAAAGAGGCGCTTCGCTACCGCGTGTTGGCCGTATGTGAGTTCATCGAACGAATGGGGATCGAGCCATGATCAACTCCATGTCCTACAAGGGCTACACCGCTAGTATGGTCTTCGATGCCGAAGACAAGGTTATCGTTGGGCGCGTTCAAGACATAGACGACATCATCTCGTTCCACGGTGAGTCGGTCTCGGAGTTCGAAGCGAACTTTCATGCCGCAATCGAAGACTACTTGGCCGCATCGAAGGAGCTCGGTTCAGCACCGGAGCGGCCGGCGAGCGGGAAGCTAATGCTTCGCATTGCGCCCGAAGTGCATGCAGCAGCACTGAAGGCAGCGGCAAGGAGCGGGACTAGCCTGAACAAGTGGGCCGAAGGCGCTCTGGGTAAGGCAGCACGAAAGGTGCCAACACGGCCTGCAGTGCGCGGCGATGCCTGACCCCCAACCTGCCGCGAACCGCAGGTCAGCTCGAACGTTGAATCAGTTCTTCTACATCGACCTTAGCGAGCTTGTTGTGTCTTCATGCGCTGGGACTGGCAAGCTGCTCGGCCCCTCATGACCCCGCCGGCCATCTCTTCGCTCGCGGTCCCGGTCTTCGTGCAAGGCCTGGCGCTGAGCCTCGGCCTCATCGTCGCCATCGGGGCGCAGAACGCGTTCGTGCTGCGCCAGGGCCTGCGCCGTGAGCACGTGGGCAGCGTGGTGCTGTTCTGCGCGGTGGCGGACGCCGTCCTCATGGCCGCGGGTGTCCTGGGCATGGCCCAGGCTCTGGGCCGCAGCCCGGGCCTGGCACGTGCCCTGGCTTTCGCTGGCGCCCTTTTCCTGGCGGCCTATGGCTGGCAGGCGCTGCGCCGCGCACGGCAGCCGCATCGGCTGAAGGCGGCCGCGGGCGGCGAAGGCCTGCGACGGGGCGCCGCGGTGGCGCAGGCCGCGGCCTTCACGCTGCTCAACCCCCATGTCTACCTGGACACGGTGCTGCTCGTGGGCAGCATCGGCGCCCAGCAGCCGGAGGCACTGCGCGGCTGGTTCATCGCCGGTGCCAGCAGCGCCAGCCTGTCGTGGTTTGCGCTGCTCGGTTTCGGGGCGCGTTGGCTGGCCCCCTGGTTCGAGCGGCCCCGGGCCTGGCAGGTGCTGGACGGCCTGATCGGCGTGACCATGTTCGTGCTGTCGGCGGGGCTGGTGCGGCACGCCCTCAGCGGACTCTGAGGGTCACTTCAGGGCGGCCCGCTCTCGTTGCGATCTACATGGGTCCGTTTTCCGGGATCGCCGTCGAAAGGCCGCCCGGCACCTGGGCCGGGCGTGCCGGTGTCTGCGGTGCGCCGCGGCCGGCGCTCAGGGGCAGGCGGCCCAGTCGCCCGGCACCTTGCCCACCAGCAGCAGGAAATTCTCGAACGGGCCCATGTTGCCCATGGCCTCCATTTTCGGGCCGGCGAAATTCAGGCGGCCGAACATCATGGCCTTCATGGGGCCGTACTCGCCGGTGCCCATCTCGCGCCAGCGCGGCGTGTCGGCCCACATCAGGTAGTCGGCGCCGCCGTCGAGCGCGGTGGAGCGCACCGCGCCGCCGTAGACGCATTGCGCCTTGCCGTCCTTCAGCGCGATCTGCATCTCGATGCGTGCGCTGCTCGCGCAGTCCGAGCGGTAGATCTGCATCAGCTTGAAGCCGCGGCCGGCGTCGTTCTTGATCCAGCCCGACTCGACCAGCTTGTCGGTCAGCGTGGCGTCGGCATTCCAGGCCGTGCACATGGCCTGGGCGAAAGGCGCCGACATCGCGGCTGGCTTGGCGCCCTGCGCCAGGGCCGGCGCGGCGCCGATGAACAGGCCCCACAGGGTGGCGGCGGCCAAGGCAATTGGGGTTCGGGTCATGGTTCAGCGGGTGAGGGTGGCCAGGTCGACGCTGGTGGGTGCATTGGTGGCCTGCTGGCCGAACCAGGCGAGTTCGTCGCGCAGCTTCACGACTTCGCCCACGATCGTCAGGCACGGCGACTGCAGCCCTTCGCGGGCCACGGCTTCGGCCAGCGTGGAGAGCGTGGCGGTGACCACGCGCTGCACGTCCAGCGTGCCCTGCGCCACCACGGCGGCCGGCCAGTCGGCGCTCAGGCCATGCTTCATGAGCTGGGTGCAGATATCGGCCAGGCCCGTCAAGCCCATGTAGATGACCACCGTCTGGCGCGGCCGCGCCAGCGCCGTCCAGTCCAGGTTGCAGCTGCCGTCCTTCAGGTGGCCGGTGACGAAAGTGCAGCTCTGCGCATGGTCGCGGTGCGTGAGGGGGATGCCGGCATAGCTGGCCACGCCGCAGGCCGCGGTGATGCCGGGCACCACCTGGAAGGGCACGCCCTCGGCGGCCAGGATCTGCAGTTCCTCGCCGCCGCGGCCGAAGACGAAGGGGTCGCCGCCCTTCAGCCGCACCACCTGGCGCCCGGCGCGGGCCAGCCGCACCAGCAGCGCATTGATGTCCTCCTGCGCCATGCTGTGGTGGCTGCGCTCCTTGCCGACGTAGATGCGCTCGGCTTGCGCTCCCACCAGGGCCATCACGCCGGGGCCCACGAGGTGGTCGTACACCACCACGTCGGCCTGCGCAAGCAGCCGCGCGGCGCGCAGCGTCAGCAGATCCGGGTCGCCCGGGCCGGCGCCGACCAGGTGCACGGTGCCGCAGCTGGCGCGGCAGGCGGCCATCAGGGCGGGGATGTCGACGAATGAATTCATGCCGGACTCCATCTTGGGGATCTCTGGTTCACGACCGGTTCAGCCACCGCTGTCAACGCGCGCCGACGGCGTCACTGCCGCTTGAGCCGCCTCGTCGCCCGCCACCTTGGTTTGGCGCGGCGGGATGAAGACGAAATCGTGGCGCCCCGGGGCCACTTCCACGTAGTCGAGCACGGTGCCGTCGAGCAGCGGCTGGCTGGGGGAGCCCAGCAGCACGGTGAGGCCACCGAATTCTGCCGCTTCGTCGTCTTCGCGTTGCTCGTCGAAGCCCATGCCGTATTCCAGCGAGCCTTCGGCCACCTGCCGTGCGGCCACGCGCAGCGCCATGCCGGCGGCGTTGCTGCGCTCGGCGGCGGCAAGGATTTCCTGGCTGGCGGTGGGGGTGACGGTGAAGTTCATGCGCGGATTCTCGATGTGGGCTTCAGCCGGCCGGCGGACGGCACCTTGGGTGGAAGACATCAGGCCGTCAAGGCCGGGGCGTCGACTGCGGGGACTGCCGCCGCGGCGTCTTTGGCGGCACGCCGGTGGCGCACATGGGCCACGAAGCGCGGCGCCCATTGTGAGCCGGCCCCCGTGCGCAGGTGGGCGTAGGACGCCAGCACCTGGTGCACCAGCACGCCGTCGTGCCGGCCGTCGATGCCGTGGCCCCGCTCCACCTGGTAGGCGAAGGCGACGCCGGGGCCCAGGTTCTCCAGGCTCGAATGATGGAACTCGTGGCCGCGCACGGTGCCGCCGGCACCGCCGACGCCGCCCCAGGGCATGGCCGCCGTTTCCTGCAATTGCACGTAGCCGCGGCCCACCGGGCGCGCGTGCATCACCGTGTCGCCGGGGATCGCTCCCACCATGCGCGCCGTGCGGCCCTGCCAGGTGATGCTGCGCGAAAGGTACATGAGGCCGCCACATTCGGCGTAGGTCGGCAGGCCGGCCACGATGGCTTCGCGCAGCGCGCCTCGCAGCGAGGTGTTGGCCTCCAGATCGGCCAGGCAGGCCTCGGGAAAGCCGCCGCCGATGAACAGGCCGTCCAGGGCCGGCAGCCGCGTGTCGTGCAGCGTATCGATGGGCACGAGCCGGGCCCCGGCGGCTTCCAGCGCGGCCAGGTCGTCGGGGTAATAGAACCCGAAGGCGCGGTCGCGCGCGATGCCGATGCGCACGTCGGCGACCTGCGACAGCCGTGCGGGCGCAGCGGCGGGCGCCGGCCCCGGCAGCGGCCCGGCCGATGCCGCGAGTTCGCGCACCCGTGCCAAGTCGACCTGGGCGCCGACGATGGCGCCGATGGCCTGCACCCGGGCCTGCGCGTCGTCGACCTCGGCGCAGGGCATCAGGCCCAGGTGGCGTTCGGTCACCGCCAGCCGGGCGTCCTCGGCCACCGCACCGAGCACCGGCACGGGGGTGTAATGCTCGATCACCGCGCGCAGCTTGGATTCGTG
>Ga0138256_10004686_pt1 | contig 14532 bp, 9 predicted proteins | sample KNB2016incub_MG_FD_105486 | JGI IMG/M metagenome (GOLD analysis project Ga0138256, IMG submission 105486) | Active sludge microbial communities from wastewater in Klosterneuburg, Austria - KNB2014incub_MG | ecosystem: Engineered > WWTP > Activated sludge > Unclassified | place: Austria... | reverse complement strand
GCGCCTGGTGACCAAGACCGGCGAGGTGCTGCTGGCCGAGGTCACGGCAGTGCCGATCCACTTCGAGGGCGAGCCGGCGGTGCTGGTGCTGGGCCTCGATGCGGTCACGCGCCGGGCGTTCACTGCACAGCTGCTCCAGGTCGATCGCATGCACTCGGTGGGGCTCTTGGCGCTGGGCTTGGGGCACGAGATCAACAACCCCCTCAGCCTGGTCACCGCCAACGTGGACGTGGCCTATCGTCGGGCCGGCGAGCTCCAGCGCGTGGCCGAGGGGCCTTCCGCCGCAAAGATGGACCCCAACGCGCTCGAGGCGGTGTTCGCGCTGCTCGACGGTGTTCGGGAGCTGCGCGAGGCGATTGGGGAAGCACGCCAGGGGGCGCGGCGCGTTCAAGAGATCGTGCGCGACCTGCGCACCTTCTCGCGCCCCGAAGAAGAGCTGATCGGTCCGGTGCGCATCGAGTCGGTTCTCGACGCCGCCATAGGCATGGCGCGCAACGAGATCAAGCATCGCGCCCGAATCGTCACCGAATACGGTGACGTGCCCGCCGTGACCGGCAACGAGGGTCGGCTCGGCCAGGTGTTCTTGAACTTGCTGGTGAACGCCGCGCACGCCATTCCGCTGGGTGCTGCCGACCGCCACGAGATCCGCGTTTCGACGGCGACCGCTGGCGACCGCGTGGTGGTCGAGGTTCGCGACAGCGGTTCTGGGATTGCCGCCGACCACCTCTCGCGGCTGTTCGAGCCCTTCTTCACCACCAAGCCGGTGGGTCAGGGGACGGGCCTCGGCCTGGCCATCTGTCGCGACATCGTGATGAAGCTCGGAGGCACCATCGAGGTCGAGAGCGCGTTGGGCAAAGGCAGCGTGTTCCGCGTGGCGCTGCCCCGCTCGGCCCAGGCGGCACCCGCCCGCGCCGTGACGTCCGATCACCTGCAGACCGGCGCGGCGGGCCCACTGAAGGTGCTGGTCGTGGACGACGAAGAGCTCATCGGTCGGGTGGTCCGCCGCTGTTTCGGCAAGACCAACGAGGTGCAGTGGATCGGCTCGGGGCGCGAGGCCGCCGAACGCCTGGCCGGTCCGGAAGACTGGGACGTGGTGTTTCTGGACGTGATGATGCCCGAGATGTCCGGCATGGAGGTGTTCGAGCACGTTCGCCAGCACGCGCCCGAGCAGGTCGAGAAGATCGTCTTCTTGACGGGCGGCGCCTTCGCGCCCGGTGGCGAAGAGTTCCTGGTCAAGACCGGGCGGCCACGGATCTCGAAGCCCTTCGAGTCGCGCGACTTGCTGGGGCTCGCGCGCGAAATCGCCGGGCGCAAGTCAGCGTGAGCCCGGCGCGCTGACCACGGTCTCGTCGCCGGCCTGCGACGGCACGGCCCAGGCGGGCCGGGCGGCGGTCAGCCCCGCGGCGACGCTGGGCAGCCCGGGGCTGTGGTCGGCGAGCACGAACGGCGCGTCGGTGGACACCTCGGCGCCGTCGGGCCCGAGCCCGACCAGGGTCAGTGCTCCGCGGCGCAGCGACGCGGGGATCTCGCCGAAGGTGACCTTCCCCGCGGGCTCTGCGAAGTGCAGCGACAGCGTGTCGGCGCCGCGGGCGGAGCGAACGCGCCAGCGGCCCGGGGCCACGCGCTCGGCGACCGGCGGCGCGAGGGCCACCACCGGCGCTTCGGCCGCCAGCGCCTCAGGTCGCCAGCCCACGAAGGTCGGCGCCGGGTCGACGACCCCGGGCGCGAAGCGCGCGGCATCGACCACGGCCCGGGGCACCGGACCGGACGACGCATCGACCAGATAGCGCGCGCGGCCCGCGCCTGCGTCCAGGTGGTACGCCAGGCTGAGCCGCTGGGGCTCGCGCGCCGAGTACGCCGGCATCAGGCAACCCACGGCTGCGGCGCCCACCGCGGCGGCCAAGGAGAAGCGCAGCGCGAAGCGGCGGGGGCGGGGAGAGAGCGGAACGAACGCCGGGACGAAGCCGCCCAGCCCCAGCGCGGCGGTCGCGGCGAACACGCCGGGCACGGCGAGCCCCAGGGCGTCGTAGGCGAGCGACCCGACCGGCAGCCAGAGGAGCGCGCCCACCACGGCGGGCGCGAGCACCGACAGGACGCCGCGGGTGACGACCGCGGTCAGGGCTGCGACCAGCCAGGGCAGCGTGAACAAGAAACCAGCCTCGGGGAGCAGCACGACGACCGCCCAGCCCAGCCCGCCGAAGAACGTCCAGGTCGCGAGCCAGAGCTCGTGAACGCTCGCGTCCGAGAGAGCCAGCGCGGCCAGGGCCATCCCCATCACGCCAGCGCCCAGGGCCAGGAAGAACGGCGCGGAGTGCGCCGGCCACCCCGAGCCCAGCGCGCCGGCCACCCGCAGCAGAGAGCCGAGCCCGAAGGTTGCCACCGTGGCCACGATCATCGCCAGCGGCCAGGCGCCGAGGGCCCTGAGGAACCGAGTCGCTCGTGCCCCAGCCGAGAACCCGCGCCTGAGCGCCAGCAGCCACGCGCAGCACGCGAGCGCGTGGAGCCACGGCGCCCAGCGCAAGGGCAGCTGCACGACGCTCACCCCGACGAGGTCGAAGAACTGCGCGCTCTCGGCGGCCGGGGGGCGAGCGCCCAGGGTCCTGGCGAGCCCCAGCGCGGCGTCGCCGTGGTGCTGCAGGGTGCGGAGCGAGAGCCGGTCGAGATCGTCGTGCGGCGTGTGATAGTGGCCGATGCCGCCGATGTTCGCGAAGTTGACACCTGCCACGCCGGCCCGGCGAAACACGCTCAGATCGGTGTCGTTCGGCAGGCGCTCGTAGACCGCCGGGAACAGGGAGCTGGTCACGGGGCGGCGGCTCGCGTGGGCGAAGGCGCTCACCAGCCAGTCGTTCGCACCGCTGGTCTCGAACAGCAACGAGGGCCCCGACGTCCCCCGCGCCTCGACGTTGATCACCGCGACCACGGCGACCTTCGGCAGCTCGTCGCGCGCGAACGCCTCGGCGCCCAGCAGCCCCGCCTCTTCGCCGTCGGTCAAGAGCAGCATCACCGGCAGGCGCGTGGTGCCGTGGGAAAGCGCGCGCGCGAGCTCGAGCACGGTCGCGACGCCGATGCCGTCGTCCGAGCCGCCCGGCCCCGCGGGAACCGAGTCGTAGTGGGCGGCGACGAGCACGCGCGGCCCGGACGGAGAAGCCTGCTCGGCGACGACGTTCTCGACCACGGCACAGGTGCCGAAGCGGCTGCAGGCGGGCGCGCGCTGCACGCGCACCGACCACCCGAGCTCGCGCAGCCGGGCTTCGATCCGCTCGCGCACGCGACGCTGCTCGGCGCTGCCGGTGGGGTGCGGCGTGTTCGTGGGCAAGATCTGGCGCAGGGTCTGGTAGCCGCGCTCGGCGCTGAACTCGGCGGACGGCGCGTCGGCGGGCGCCGGCGCCGGCGGCGCCGTGCGCCAGCTCACCACCGCCCAGCACAGAACCAGCAGCGCCAGCGCCAGGGCCGGGAGCGCCCGGTTCATGAGCCGAGCCGCACACCGAGGTCGGCGAGCTCTTGCGTCGCGGCCGCCGCCCACCCGCGGTTCGCCTTGGGGCTGGCCGGGCTGGGGTGGAGCACGCTGGCGATCCGGATCGGACGGCCCTCGAGCGCCCGCTCGGCGCGAGCGGCGGCGAACGCCCCGACGCCAATCACCACTTCGGGCTCGAGCGCCCGGACCAGCTCGACCAGTGCGGCGTCGCAGGCGGCGTAGAGCAGCGCCCGCTCGGGCTCTGCCAGCTTGTCGGGCGTGCGGTTCTTCCCGCTCTCTTCCATGAAGGCCAGGGGGCAATAGTTCGCCACGAAGTGCTGCTGGAAGAAGGCCGCGGGCGAGGCGTACGCGCTACGGAAGAGGCCCCAGAGCCTGGCCCCACTCACCTCGGAGCGCGCGCACGCAAAGCCCTCGATCGGGCGCTTCGGGTGCAGCGCCGCGGGCTTCTTCACTGGGCCCGAGATCCCGAGCCAGTCGCGCACCAGGGTGATCTCTCCGAACGGCACCCCGGTCTGCACCATGCCGAAGGGCCCCGGGTTCATGCCCAGGAACACCACGCGCTTCTTCCCCTGGCCAAAGCGCTCGAGGTACTGCTCGTGGGGCGCGCGGGCGTAGCCGAGCGGGTTGTAGACGTGGGTGACCGGGAGAGCGAAGCGCAGTTGGTCCACTCGCCGCGAGAGCCGGCGGCTGATCTCGACCAGGCTCACGGCGTCGCCCCCGACAGGTTCTTCAGCAGCTCGCAGCTGCTGCTCTGCCCTCCGCTGCAGGCCCGCTCGAGCAGGGGCTTCGCCCGGGCGTCCTGACCGCTCGCGTGGTGATGCGCACCGAGCACGCCGCACGCGTCCGCCCGCCCCGACTCGCAGGCGCGTGACAAGAGCGCGGCGCCGCGGGCCTCGTCCTTGGGCAGGCCCCCTCCGATCAGCAGCAGCGCGCCCAGCCCCGAGCACGCCAGCTGGTCGCCGCCCGAGCACCCGCGGTCGTAAGCCCGGGCGGCGCGCACCTCGTCCCGCGGCACGCCCTTGCCCGAGGCCAAGATGGTTCCCAGCAGCGTGCAGCTCTCGAGCAGGTTCTTGTCGCAGGTCTGCTCCAAGAGCTCCACGGCGCGGGGCACGTTGCGGGCGACCCCGCTGCCCTCGTACAGCAACGTTGCCAGGTAGGCGCACGCCGCGGGCTGGCCCCCCGAGCAGCCACGCTCGAGGAGCGTCGCGCCCTTCTGCGTGTCGGTCCGCGCCAGCATCACGCCCAGGCTGGTGCAGGCGATGGCCACGCCGCCCTCGCAGGCTTTCTCGAAAGCGCTGGCGGCACGAGTGGGATCGGCGGGCAGCCCCTCGTCGCCGCCGAGCAGCGTGCCGAGCAGGCCGCAGCCGACCGGATCGCCGTGATCGCAGCCCTGCTGATAGAGCTGCGCGGCCCGCGCTGCGTTCTTGGCTTCGCCCTCGCCGTGCCGGGCCATGTTTCCGAGCTCGGTGCAGCTGGCGCCGTTGCCGCGCTGGCACCCGCGGCCCAAGAGCGCCCTGGCCCGCGTGAAGTCCGGGGGGCCGGCCCGCCCATTGCGCAGCAGCTCACCCGCCAGCGCGCAATCCGCGTCACGGCCCAGCTCGCACGCCCGCACGAAGGCGGCGGCCGCTGCCGAACGCCGGCGCTCGATGCCCAACCCCTCGAGCAGCGCGGCGCCGAGCAAGTGACAGCCGGTGGCGTTCTTGGCCTCGCAGCCTGCCTCGAGCTGGGCATGGCCCTTCTTCGCGCTGTCGGGCGCTGCTTCGCCGCGCGAGTACAAGAACAGGAGCGCGTAGCACGCCGCCGGCCGCTCGGTGTCGCAGGCCGCGAGGCAGTCCGCTTCCGAGCGACAGAGCGTCACCTTGTCGGCGGTACCGCCCGGCGCCGCCGGTGCACACGCCAGCGCGAGAAGGGCGAATGGCAGGCCCCAGCGGGTCATGGGAGGAAGCTAGGAGCCTCGCCGGCGATGCGCAAGTCGGCTAGATTGGAGGGGTGACCACCGCGCGCCGGCTGCACCACAGCTACCACGAGTACCTGGCCGCGCTCGAGGTCAGCGGCGTCAAGCTCGAGTACTGCGAAGGGGAGATCTACGCGATGGCGGGTGGGACCCCGGCGCACGCGGACCTTTCTGCTTCGATCACGCGCCTGCTCGGAAACGCGCTGCTCGGGCGGTGCCGCGTCTCGTCGTCGGACCTGAAGATCCGCATCGAAGCGACCGACCTTTCGACCTTTCCGGACGTGACCGTGGTGTGCGGCGAGCGCGAGGTGTCGAGCATCGACAAGAACGCGGTCACCAACCCCACGCTTCTGGTCGAGGTGACCAGCCCATCGACCGAGGACTACGATCGCGGGGAGAAGCTCAAACACTACAAGCAGTGTGCGAGCGTGCGAGCGGTGCTCTTGGTGTCGCACCGGCAGCAGCGAGTCACCGCCGTGGTGCGCACCGCGGATGGCTGGGACGAGACCGAGCATCGCGCCGGAGACCGACTCGCACTTCAGAACCCCGAGTGTTCCCTGAGCGTGAGTGAGCTGTACGCCGGCATCGACCTCACACCCGCGTGACCGGGATCATCCGACCGGTGCCGAACGCCTTTGCGCTGACCTTCAGCACGATCCCCGCCTGCCAGCGCTTGTGCTCGGCGGCCCGGATGCTCGCCTCCAGCTCTGGATCGTGCAAGGCCCCGGCAACGATGGCCTCGACCCGCGGCGAGACGCGCTCGTAGTCGAAGGGGTCGACCTGGGCCGGTCGCAGCTCGGCGCTCGGCGGGCGGTCGAACACGAACGCGGGGATCATGCCGCGGCCGGCGTCGTAGTGGCGAGCGAGCCGATACACGTCGGGCTTGCTCACGTCGCCGATCACGCACAGCGTCCCCGCGAGGTCGCCGTAGAGCGTGCCGTAACCCAGTGCGAGCTCGGTCTTGTTGCTGGTGTTGAGCAGCAGGCCGCCCCGGCGGTTCACGTGGGCCATCAGGATCATCGCGCGCAAGCGAGCTTGCAGGTTCTCGGCCACCAGCGAGTCGCGCTCGCCGATCACGGCGGCCAGATCCGACTCCAGCGCTGCGTGCAGCGGCTCGATGGGGTGCACCACCAGCTCGATGCCCAGGGCGTCGCACAGGCTTCGGGCGCACTCGGTGGATCGCGGGTCGCTGTGGCGCGAGGGCATCGCCAGCGCCGTGACCCGGGTCTTGCCCAGGGCTTCGGCGGCGATGCAGGCCACCAGGCTCGAATCGATGCCGCCCGACAGCCCCAGGGTCGCATGGCCCAGGCGGTTCTTCTGGGCGAAGCCCCGGACGCCCAGGATCAAGGCCCCGAGCACGTCGTCGATCCCGTCGCTGCTCGCTTCGGCACCCGGCGGGGCGCAGGTGTCGACCACCCGCACGGCTTCGGCGAAACGTGGCAGCCGGGCGACCACGCCCCCGCCCTGGGCCACGAAGCTGCCGCCATCGAAGATCAGCTCGTCGTTGGCGCCGCACGCGTTGGCGTACACCACCGGCACGCTTCGCCGATGCGCGTGACGCTCACGCTCGGCCAGCACGCCCGCGCGGAAGGGCGAGGCCGAGACACAGATCAAGAGCTGGGCCCCCGCCGCTTCGAGCTCGGCGCCCGGCGAGAGCGGGTAGCCTTCGTCCCACAGGTCTTCGCAGATCAGCACGCCCACCCGGCGGCCCGCCAGGTCGAGCACCCGAGAGCGCGGGCCAGGCACGAACCAGCGCGTCTCGTGGAACACGTCGTACGAGGGCAAGAGGCGCTTGGCGATCACCTGACGCACCTGGCCGCCCTCGAGGAGCAGCGCCGCGTCCCACAGCCCCGGGTGCCCGGGCCGCCCGGGGCCCGCCGCGACCACCGATCCGACCAAGACCGGCATCCCGCCCGCGGTCTGGGCGGCGATGGCGTCGACCGCGCTGGCCGCGCTGGCGACGAAGCGTGGGTCGAAGAGCAGGTCGCGCGGTGGGTAGCCGGTGACCACCAGCTCGGGCATCACGCACAGCTCGGCGCCCGCCGCGCGGGCGATCTCGGCGGCGCGCACGATGCGCCGCACGTTGCCGGAGAAATCGCCGATCCGCGAGTCGATCTGGGCGATGCCGACCCGCATCAGACCTCGCTGGCGATGGCGTCGATCAGGTTCAGCGCCGCCAGCACCGAGTCCCGCCGCAGGCACACCTCGTCGCCCAGCATCAGCGTGCGGTAGCCCAGGCCCAGCAAGTAGGCGACGTCGCTCACGTCGCTCGAGCTCGGCACGGTGTGCCGCGCCAGTGACGGCAAGATGCGGGAAGCCACGATGGCCTCTGGATCGGCGGCGATGATCGTGCGCAGCGCAGCGATCACCTGATGCGGCTTCGCCACCTCGACGTAGAGATCCCCGCGCGCGGCCATCAGCCGACCGTGCGTGGCCCCGTGCCCTGCCACGTAGTCGAGCCCCCGCTGCGACTCGATCTTGCAGACCAGCTCTGCCGAGGGCAACACCGCGCGCACCTCGGCGGCGTCTCGAGCCTGCTCCACGAACGACAGCATCACCCGCGACGGCCCGACCCGCCCCATCGCTTCCAGGTAAGCGAGATCTGCGGGGGTGAGCGTGCCCTCGATCTCGAGCGATGGGTCGACGATGTTCACGCTCTCGCCCGGGCCCACGTAACGCCGGGGCGAGTCCGCCAGGATCAGGCGATCGCCATCGACCGCGAGCACCCGCGCGTGCTCGCGGCCATCGTCGAAATACGCGTCGCAGGGGGCATTCACGCGGATCCGATGGCTCAGGCGCACTTCGGTGAACGGCGGCACTGCGCCGCCCACCACCCGCAGCTGTCGGCCCTTGAGGTCGACCCAGAGCGGAACGCCCAGGTCCGACAGCCGTGACAGCAGCGGGTCGAGCGCGCGCGAGGTGGCCGGGGTGCCGTCGAAGCCGCGGATCGGCATCACCGTGTTCAGTCGCAGCCCGGCCACGCACGGGTGCCTGGCGACCTCGACGGCGAAGTCTGCGTACGGCGGCAGAGTGACGATGACGGAGGCGGCCGTCACAGGTCGAGGGTGGCCTTGCAGTACTCGCACACCCAGCGGCCGAAGGCCGTGGGCGGCAGGCCTGCCATGCAGCTGGGGCAGTGGAGCACGCGGGGCTTCACTTCTTCGACGATGCGCCGCGCCAGATCGTCGACCTTCTCCTTCGCGTGGCGCGCCGCCATGTTCTGCTTGAAGTCCTCGAAGCGGCCCCACGACCGCGCCACGATGCCCAGCGCATAGTCGATGGCGCGCGCCTCGTCGTGCACCCGCGCCACCTGCTGCGGCCCCAGCGCCTGGAACCACTGCTGGTCCACCTCGTCGCCGGCGCTGCCGGTGGGGCGGCGCAAGAACCAGGTGTTGTACCGCTGGGCCACGGCTTGCCAGAGCTGGATGGCGTTCTGGTTTTGCGCCGAGACGCCGCACACCTGCTCGATCTCCTTGCCGTGCACCGTCTCGTGCATCGGGGCGTCCCCGTACACGATCAAGAAGGGCGGCTCGGCAGCGTTGGGGGTGGACACCCGGTTCAGCATGTACCAGGCGAACAGCCCATAGCCCTCGGGGCCATCGCCCCCGCCGCCCTCGCCGTACAGCGCTTTCAGCTGCTGTTCCAGGTCGTACCCCTTGGCGAAGCCGGTGACCTGCAGCGGCCACTGGTCGTAGCGGGCGTCACCGATGGCCGCGAAGCAGATCTCGAGATCGGGCCGATACTGGTGCAGCGTCATGTAGAGCAGCGGCAACCGGTCGAAGATCTCGAAGGGCCAGCGCGCCATCGAGCCCGTCACGTCCACGGCGACGATGATCGGCGTCTTGCTGCTGCACGCAATGGCGCGCTTGGGATCGATCAGCGCCTGAAGCGGGCGCCCCTTCTCTTCGTAGGTGCGCGGCCCCGCGGCGCCGGCGCGGGCGGCCTCGTGCTCGCGAGCCGCCCGGTGCGCCGGGTCGAAGTCGTAGGTTTCCGAGCCGTACCAGTCCGAGGTATCCCCGCTCCATGAGTACATGAAGCGCGAGGATAGACCTCACATCTTCTGAGTGCCACCGCCGTAGTAGCCGGGCGGGGGCGCCGGCGACGGCGGGTAGCCCGGGGTGGGCTTGGCGGCGGGCGCCTCGAGCTTCTGGTTCAGCTTCTTCAGGGCGCCGCACGACCAGACGTTCTTGACCTTGTCTTTCTCGTCCTTGAACCGCCAGCTGTAGTTGCTGCACCCCGAGCGCAGCTTCGAGAGCCCGAGGGTCGTGTCCTTCTTCTGGTCTGCCGAGCCGCGGTAGATGAAGTACCCCATGTTCGCGCAGGCCTCGTAGTTGCCGAAGGCGCAAGCGCGCTGGAAGAGCTCGGCGACCTTCTTGCCCTCGGCCTTCACGCCCTCGCCCTTGTCGTACATCAGCGCCAGCTCGTAGCAGTCCGCGTTCGAGCGCATCAGGCAGGCCTTGTCGTGCAGGGTGGCGGCCATGGCCGGGTCCTTCTTGGGCACGCCGATGCCGTCCCGGTACATCTTTGCCAGGTTGCGGCAGCCGATGGTGTTGCCGCGATCGCAGCTCTCTTTGCGGATCCGCGCGGCCTCGGTGGGGTTCGGGGCAACGCCCTGCCCGGCGGCGTACATGTCGGCCTTGGCGTCGCAGGCCGACTCGACGCGGCCCCAGCAGGCGCGATCGAAGTACTTGAGCGCTTCGGCGAAGTTGGTCGACACACCGTAGCGGCTCGACCGGTACAGGTCGCCGAGCTGCGAGCACGAGTACTTGTCGCCCTTCACCTCGCAGCCGCGGCGCAGGTACTGGATGCCCTTCATCGGATCCTTGTCCACGCCCACGCCGTTGAAATAGCGACTGGCGAGCCGGGCGCACGCGGTCGGATCGCCCTCTGCCGCCTCACACGCCTTGCCGAACAGGTCGAGGGCGCGGTCCTGCGAAGGCGCCTTGTGGATCTTGGCCTCGATGTAGCGGCCCAGGTTCTCGCACGACCAGCCGTCGCCCCACTCGCAGCCCTTCTCGAACCACTGCGCGGCCTTGACCTTGTCTTGCTTCACGCCGCCCTGGCCCTTGTCGTACAAGAAGCCCACCTCGTTGCAGCTCTTGGCGTAGCCGCCGGTGCAAGCGTTCTCGTAATAGGTGAGCGCCTTGGCGTAGTCGGGCGTGACGCCGACGCCGTTGTACAGGTCCACGGCGACCTGGTGGCACGAGCCCAGGTGGCCGGTTCGACAGCCCTTGGCGTAGAAGTCGTGGGAGCGCTTGTCGTCGCGGGCCACGCCGGCGCCGGCCTCGCCGCGATACAGCTGCGCGATCAGGCGGCAGCCTTCGCCTTCGAACAGGCCGCAAGACTTCTGGTAGTACTCGTAGGCCTTGACCGCGTCGCGCGGCTTGTAGACGCCGTATTGGTAGATCTTGCCCAGCTCGGCGCAGGCGTAGCCGCTGCCCTTGGCGCAGCCCTTCTCGATGTTCAAGACGCCGTTGTAGGTGTCGCGCTTCACGCCCCAGCCCTTGATCATCAGGTTGCCGAGCCGCGCGCAGCCTTCGGCCCCGCCCCACAGCTTGCAGGCCTTCTCGTAGAGCTTGGCCGCCTCGGCGTCGTTCTCGGACTGCTTCTCGCGCTCCATGCCCGCGCCGCCGAAGTACATGTTGCCGAGCTCGGTGCAGCCGAGCGCGCTGCCCTTCTCGCAGGCGCTCTTGAACAGGCTGATGGCCTTCTGGCGATCGAGCCCTGCGCCGCGCCGTTCGTTGGTGAACAGGCTGCCCTGGTGTGCGCAGCCGTCGGGGTTGTCGGCGCGGCAGGCGCGCTCGTAGATGGTCAGAGCCTTCTTGGCGTCGCGCGGGGTGCCCACGCCCTTCTCGTACATCGTGCCGAGCTCGACGCAGCCCTCCGCGAGGCCGCCGTTGCACGCGCGCTTGAACAGGTTGAACGCCTTCTCCGGGGTGGCTTCCGGCGCCGCGCCCGAGCGGTGCATGCCCGCCAAGAACGAGCAGCCCAGGCCGTCACCGGCGTTGCACGCCTTCTCGAACGCCTCGAACGCCTTGAACTTGTCGGCGTTCACGTCGATGCCGTTCAGCAGGTGCCAGCCGTGCTCGGCGCAGGCGGCCTCGTCGCCCAGGCCGCAAGCCTTCTTGAAGAACTCCACCGCCTGGATCGGATCCTTACCGGCGTTGCGGTAGATGCGGGCGAGCTGCGTGCAGCTCTTGGCGTTGTTCTTGTCGCACTGCGAGCGGCACTGCCCTTCGTCCCGGCCCGAGCAGGCGAAGGCCTTGGCGGTGGCCTTGCTCGCGCACTTCTTCCCGTCCCACACGAACCCCGAATCGCACTCGGGAATGTCGTCGGTCTTGACCAAGCTGCCCTTCTCGTCCTTGGTGGCGGCCTTCTTCGGCTCGTCGAAGGGGCGCAGCTCGATCTTCCAGAGCGCGCCGCAGCCCTCGGGCGGCTTCAGCGCCTCCGTCGAAGAGGCCTTGCACGAGGTGAGCTCGCCGTCCTTCTTGCCGACCAGCTTGCTGCTGCCCGTCTTGAACGAGCCGCCCGCGCCGAACAGGCTGGCCACGGTGCTGACCTTCGAGCGCTCGCCGGACTGCACCGCGAATGCGCCAATGGTCGCGCCCCGGACGAAGTGGGTCGCGCCCTCGCACTCGCCCTTGAGCTCCGAGCGCTTCGCCAGGGGACGATCCGCCGTCTTCTTCCCGACGATGACCCAGCCGATGTCGATCGTGGACCCCTTCTGCATTTCGGCACCCAGCTGGGCGCCGCCGGCGGCAAAGATGCCGGGCAGGTTCGCCGCGACCTCGTCCATCGAGTCGTAGCGGATGATGTCTTCCTTGGGGGTGACGCCGACGTAGCCGTACCCGCCCTCGAGCGAGCAATCCTTCAGCATCTTGATCGCGTTCTTCTGGTAGCGAACCACCGCGATCCCGCCCTTGCGGGTCAGCGCCTCGAGATCGGCGCGCTGATCGGACTCCCAGTCGACGATCAGCGGCTCGGCGTAGGTCGAGACCACGTCCGCCCTCAGGCCATTGATCGGCGTCGGCGGGTTCGGCCCCGGCCCGGCCTTCGGTCCGCAGGCGCTCGCGCCCACCATCGACAACGTCACGCCAGCGACCACCGCGAAAGCTACGAACCTCGACATCGCCACTCCTTGCCCAAATGGGCCCCCCAACATAGTCGACCGCCAGCGAGCGTCACAAGGGTCGAAACGTGACCCACATTGTGGGTCGTCACCGCACCGGCATCAGGCTCAGGGTCTCGAGCCCGAACTCGCGGACGAAGCGCTCGACCAGGCCGTGGCTCTCCAGATAGTCGGCCACCGCGGGGGGGATCAGCGCGCGCCAGTCGCCGCCGCGCGCCATGGCCAGGCGAACCATCGTTCCAGTGACCTTCACCCGCTCTGCGGGCTCGAGCAGGGTCACCGGGTGAATCACCGGGTAGTCGTCTCGCATCAGGCCCTGGACCCAGGCGTTGGCGGTGACGAAAGCGTCCAGTGGGCCGAGCATCTCGCGGACCATCAGTCGCCAGCGCGGTGGGTCCCCCAGATCGGGCACGTCCAGGACGGTGCACCGCGCGCGATCGTCGCTCAGCACCCGATCGAGCATCTCGCGGGTTTCCGCGGCGGTGAACGGGTTGTGGACGTCGCGCTTGTTGGAGCTGCCGATGCCCAGGACCACGTGATCGGCTGAACGGACCAGGGCGCGGAGGACGGCGGCGTGCCCCAGGTGCACCGGCTTCCAGCGCGCGATCATCGCGATCTTCCGCACGAACGGGACTCTGCCCTGGCGGTGACGGGGCTTCTAGTCTACGAATCCGCAGTCGCTCGGGGCGCGGTCCCAATTCGGGGCAGCTGAGAAGAACCCGCAAGACCTGATCTGGTTCGGACCAGCGGAGGAATGCGACGACCGGCGATCCCGGCGTCCCACTCCCTTCGAGCGACGGGAAGGATCGCGATCATGCCTGTCTGGACCCTGCCGCTCCGCGGCGCCGGAAACCCCTCGACCGAACTCTCTGGGACGACCCCGGGGTCGTTCGCCGACCGCGCCGACGTCGGCGGCCCGCTCGCCTTCTCGTCGCCGGACACGCCAGGCATGCCCCCGCCGAGCGAGAAGACCGCGTGGGATTTCTTGCCCGAAGGCTGGTTGCGTGCGGCGGATGGCTTCGCCAAAGCGCCGGATGGGTTCGTCCCCGTCACCCAGCTCGAGCACGCGCGGCTCGGCACCGTCACGCCCGAGATGCGGCGCGTGGCCGAGCGCGAGAAGCACCTGACGCCCGAGCAAGTGCGCGACGAGGTCGCGGCCGGTCGCATGATCATCCCGGCCAACCGCATCCACCTGGGCTTCGGCCTGGACGCCATGGCCATTGGCCGCGCGAGCCGGACCAAGGTCAACGCCAACCTGGGCGCGTCGCCGGTGTCCAGCGGCACCGACGAAGAGGTCGAGAAGATGCGCTGGTCGGTGCGCTGGGGCGCCGACACCGTGATGGACCTATCGACCGGTGGCGATCTGGATGCGTGTCGCGAGGCGATCATCCGCGCTTCGAGCGTGCCGATCGGCACGGTGCCGATCTATTCGATGATCCTCGGCCGCAAGCTCGAAGATCTGACCGAAGAGGTGATCCTGGAAACCCTGGAGCACCAAGCTCGGCAGGGGGTCGACTATTTCACCATCCACGCGGGTGTGCTGCGCGAGCACCTGCCACTGGTGCAAAAGCGAGTGATCGGCATCGTGAGCCGCGGGGGCTCGCTCTTGGCCAAATGGATGCTGGTCCACGGTCGACAGAACCCGATGTACACCGCCTTCGAGCGGATCTGCGACTGCATGCGGCGGTACGACGTGGCGTTCTCGCTGGGCGACGGCCTTCGGCCGGGCGGGCTGGCCGACGCCAGCGACGAAGCGCAGCTTGCGGAGCTCGCGGCGCTGGGTGAGCTCACCGAGCGCGCCTGGCGCAAGGGCGTGCAGGTGATGATCGAGGGCCCCGGGCACGTGCCGTTCGACCAGATCGAGTTCAACATGAAGCTCGAGCGGCGCCTGTGTCACGGCGCGCCGTTCTACGTTCTGGGACCGATCGTCACCGACGTCTTCCCCGGCTACGATCACATCACCAGCTGCATCGG
>Ga0138256_10004685_pt1 | contig 14532 bp, 6 predicted proteins | sample KNB2016incub_MG_FD_105486 | JGI IMG/M metagenome (GOLD analysis project Ga0138256, IMG submission 105486) | Active sludge microbial communities from wastewater in Klosterneuburg, Austria - KNB2014incub_MG | ecosystem: Engineered > WWTP > Activated sludge > Unclassified | place: Austria... | reverse complement strand
ATCGATGTCGTGGTTCGACATGGCAAACGCGTCCTGGCGCGCGGTGATCTAGAACTTCGCCCCGCGAGCGTTTTGCCAGGTCGTGCCCGCGTTTCGCCGCTGCGCCTTCCAGGCCAAACGTCCGGCAACCTGAAGATGGACATCACCGTTCGTCGAGGCGTGCTGGCAGCACCCTTCCCCGACGTGCTCGACGTTCGGGTTGGTCTTGCCGAACACGTGTCGCCATCGAACCAAGGTTTTCATGGCATCGAGCTCGACGCGTCGGCTCCCGGGGCAACCATCGAGCCCAAGAAGTTCGTCACGGATGAACACGGCGCTACATCGATCATCGTCACGCCACATGCGCATCACATCGAGCTGACGATCACGGGCAAGCATCCCGGTCATGGCACGGGACGATGGGAGGGCACGTTGCCGGTGATTCCTGGGGCAATTTGGCTCGAGCCGCGAATGACAAACGGTCTCGCATTTGTCTCTCCGGCCCCACGCGATCGTGCGTACGTGTCCGTGATGAACGAATCCGAGCGCATGTTTGGCGCGATCGTGTCTGTTTCGAAAGACGAACAAGCGATGTACCGCGGGCGTCTCGAGCTGCCGAAGTACATGCAAGACGTTGCAACGCACATCGTCGTCGCGGGTGATCCGCAGGAACAGGGAGCGGGAACCGTTGCGTGGCCACTGCGTTCGGGTGAGATCGAATCGAGTTTGCCCATGAAGCGACTGCTCGATGGGGCCGAAGCGGCGGAGGCTCTTGAGCGTGGTCGGGCGTCGCGGGTGCGTCGGTTGGCGCTTCTGGTCGTCGTTGCGACGATGATCTTCGAGGTGCTGTTCATCCTCGTGAAGTCCCGCAGTTCTCAGCAAAGTTTGGAAGCGAATCTCGTGCGGATGTCGGAGGAGGAATCGTCGTCACGCGGGCGGGAGCCGGATGCGAGCGAGCGGCGAGCGGGCCTTTTGGCGAGTGCGCGACAAGAACGTCCTGTCTTGCGTGTCGCGCTTGCGGTGTCGCTCGTCCTCGTCGCATTTTCGATGATCGCGGCGTTGTCCACGCTTCAGTGGTGATGCGCGATGGCGCTGCGAACACGCAACTTCGTCGCGGATCGATCTGCTCTGGCGTGGTAGTCTCGGCCCGTGCGTGCACACGTTTTTGCTGGGTGTTTGCTGCTCGGTTCGGTTCTATTCGGTGCAGTTTGTCCTGCTCCCGACGTCCTTGCAGCGGACTTCGATCCCACGGGGCGCACGCGCAAGCCGAAGCCTGGTCCGGCCAAACCCGCCGTACCGAAGCCTGCGACTTCGGCAGAGGGTGCGGCGGGCAAGGGTCCTTCGACGGATGCATTGATCGCTCGTTACTCCGCCATTGTGCTTTCACAGCCAAGCGCGCCATTTCCGCTGCAGAGGTTGTCGCAGCTATATCGGGAGCGCGACGGCAACATCAAAAAGCTCGTCGAGGAATTCGAGAAGCGAGCGGCCGTGGCGGGGGCCGATGCATGGGCGTCGAAAGTGGCATTGGCTGGCATTTACAAGCTGGATGGGCGTCCCGAAGACGCCATCAAAATGTATCACGCGGCCATTGCCGAGCGTCCGAACGAACCGAGCGCGATGCTGGCGCTCGCGAATCTCGAATCGGAGCGGGGTGACAAGACAAACGCGCGGGCGACCTACGAAAAAGCATTGAAGGTCTTGAAGCCGGGGCCAGATTGGGATCAAACGACGCGCACGCTGCTCGGGCTGTGTCTCGATTTGAAAGATTACGAAGCGGCAAAAAAATATCACGAATCTCTTGTCAAGGCTGCGCAGGGGTCACTGTTTGTCAAAGCGGAACTCGGTCGAGAATTCCTTGCGCGGGCGCTTTATGACAAGGCGGAAGTCGAATTCCGCGAGCTCGTGAAGGCCGCTGCGGGGGACAACCGCGCGCTGGCGCCTGCATTGCGCGATCTGGGTCAAGTACTCGCAAAGCAGAAAAAGATCAACGAAGCTTTGACGACGCTGAAGCGGGCATTCTCCATTGCGGGAAGCGCGGCGGGCGTGCGCGCGGAGATATTGCTCATCATGACCGACGCTTTCCGCGCCGAGGGAAAACTGTCGGAATTGATTCCGATATTGGAAGCGGAAAAGCCGACAGATCCTCAACGTCTCGCAACGCTTGGCGGGCTTTACGAAGAAACGGGCGACGTTGACAAGGCCATTGCGACGTATCGCAAAGTTCTTTTGGCGGACACTCGACAAATCGATGTTCGTTTGCGCCTTGTGCATTTGCTCCAGACGGCGGGAGAGCTCGATGCCGCCATCAAAGAATACGAAGCGCTGATCAAGGCGGCTCCGGGGAATCCAGATTTCGTGTTCGAATTGTGTGAGACGTTGATTCAGCGCGGGGATCGTCCGAAAGCATTGAAATTGCTGACCGAGCTCGAGGCCCGCGCGAGCAACGAGCCGGAGATTCTGGCAGCGATTTCTGATTTTTACGAGCGTGTTGAAGAAAAGGACCGGGCGCTCAAGGTATTACAAAAGCTCGCGCAGGCCGCAGGCGGCGATCACACCTACGTCGTGGATTTGGGCGATCGTTATTATCAGGCCGGGGACAAGAAAAAGGCGCTCGAAACGTGGGCGCGCATCAAGCAGATCGTTCCGAATCGCGCCAAAGCAGCCAGCATTTTGGGCGAAGTGTATCTCGATCACGACATGCCGCTCGAAGCGCTCGCGGCCATGCGCGAAGCCGTGCAGCTCGAACCGACGAACGTTCGGTACAAGAAGAGTTTGGCCGTGGCCATTGAAAGAACGGCCGCGGCGCTTGGAAGTGCTACGCAACGTTATGCTGAAGCGCGCCAGATATGGGAAGAACTGCTCGCGAGCGCCGCGGAGACGGACAAACTGCTTGCACGCGAGGCGCGGACCCACATCGTGACGTTGTGGTCATTGGCGCACGAGCTTCCGAGTCGGGTTGGGCCTTTGCAAACGCGTTTTCAAATGACGCCGCCCGACCTCGAAGCGGGGCGCCTGCTCGCCGAAGTCCAGCGTCGATTGCATCGATTGTCCGACGCCGAGGCAACATTGCGCAAAATCACGGATCTCGCTCCGGGTGACGAGGAGTCGCTTCTTGCGCTCGAGCGCATTCTCGTCACGCAGCAGAACTTGCTCGGTGCCATCGATATCCTTGCCAAACTCGTCGAGGTCAATCCGAAGCGGGCACGCGAGTTTTACCAGCGCATGGCGCAATACGCGGCCGAGCTGTATCGCGACGACGACGCAATCAAATACGCTGCCAAGGCGGTGGAACTGTCTCCCGAGGATGCCAATGGCCATCAAAAGCTCGGGGATATGTATCGGCGCCGGCAGGACTTCGCGCACGCCATTGGTGAATATCGACAGGCCATTGCTAAGAACGATCGGTTGTTCCCGGTCTACTTCGAACTCGCCGAGCTACTCCTTTCGAGCGGTCAAGTAGACGAAGCTGATCGCTTGTTTCGCCGTGTGATTCGATCAAGCCCCGACGAAGAGCTCGTGGCACGGGCGGCGCGATTGAGCATGCAGATCAATTTGGGCAAGAATACGCTCGACACGCTCGAACGAGAGCTATTGCCTGTCGCAGTAGGCAACCCGCAAAAACCGCTTTATCGGAGATTGCTCGTTGAGTTGTATGGCACCATGACCCTACCGCTCGTGCAGAAAGCTCGACACGAAGGTGGTTCGTCGCCGGCGGGGATGGCCGCCAAAGCGGAGCTCTCGAAGATTGGCTCGCGTGCGATAAAGCCGCTGCTCGATGCGCTCTCCGATGACAAGGAATCACAACAAAAAATCGCCATTGAAGTGCTCGCATACGTTCAAAACAAGAGCGCAGGCCCAGCGCTTTACAATTATGCGACGGGCCAAGCGGACAAGACGCTGCGCGTGCGCGCGATGATTGCGTGCGGCGCATTGCGAGATCCGGCCATTTTGCCGCGATACGAATCGATGCTTGCGCCGAAAGACGCGAGCTCGTCCATTTTGCCGAGTGACGCGATTGCCGTTGCCGCAGCGTGGGGCGTAGCGCGCATGGGCGACAAGAAAGCAGAACCCTTGCTGGTCAAACTGTTGGCGTCGAGCTCGCCTGAAATTCGAGGTGTTGCGGCGCTGGGCCTCGGTCTCGGCCACGACAAGAAGCATGCGCCTCAATTGTCGGCGTTGGCGCGGGCGCCCGAAGCGGGGGCTTCTGCGCGTGCCGCTGCGGTCCATGCGCTTGCGGAAATGGGCGCCGTACAGCCAAGCGACGTGCAATTGCTCGTGGCGCTCGCCGATTCGAACGATCCGCTCCTTCGCCAAGCGGCGCTGCTCGCGCTTCCGCGTTTGGCCAAAGGGTTGGACGCGGGACAAACTACTGCCATCGCGGATTCTATCGCGTCAAACCTGTTTTCCACCGACGAATCGATGCGGGACGCCGCTGCTTCTGCCGCAACGACCTTGGCCACGAAAAACTTCACGCGTTCGGGTGAAGCTCTCCCTGTGCCCTCGGCAGCGCTCTCCATGCGCGAAATCCTTGCGGGACTCGCCGCTGACCCTTCTCGAGCCCTCGATCGCGCGCGCGCCGTCGTCACGCTTGGCCCTGCGCTCGAGCGGGCTGCCATTGCGGCAGCGTCCACGTCGCCCGATCGCGCTCGTGTCGTTGCGGATGCATTGCTCGCAGGTGCAACGACACTGATGCTCGCCCCCCTCATTCGCGCAGACGATGTTCTCGATCCGGCCGTGAAAAAGCCTGCCATCGAAACGGTCGAGCGTATTGCTGCGGCCGTCGTTCCGGCGTTCGTGGCGCTCGTTCGGCACCCGGCCATTGAAGTGCGTACGCGTGCGGTCGAATTCCTCGCGCAACGTCCCGAAAAGGAAGCGCAAGCGGCGATTGTGGATGCTCTGTCCGATCCGGAGGAAAGTGTTCGGCGGGCGGCACTTTCTGCGATTGGCGCGGTAAAAGATACCGCCACGTTGGCGGCGGTGGCCAAAGTGGGTCGTGACGCTTCGAGCTGGCCCTTGCGCGTGCGGGCGGCCGAAGCATTGGGGCGTCTTGGTGCTGGGTCCGATTCGAAGATGGCGGCGGAAACGTTGGCGGTGATGGCAAAAGCGGACGCGTACGCGCTCGTGCGGGAGCCGGCCTTGCGAGCGCTCGTCACGCTCGATAAACAGGCGGCCGAGCCGGTACTGCGCGAGCTTGCGGGGAAGGATCCCGAGCCACGTATTCGGACGATTGCGTCGGAGCTATTGGGGGGAAAGCCGATAACCCCTGACCGACTCCGCACGCCGACTCCGTGAAAACTTCGCCCGCGAGACGTAACCGTCACGGCGCAAAAATCACCGCTCCTCCAGCCGGAATCGTCACGCTCGTTTGTCCTCCGGCACCGACCGTGACATCTGGTCCGCCCATTGCATCTTTCAGCACCGTCCCTTGGGAAAACCCCACTTTGCTCGCGTCGATCACGACCGTTTGCGGCGTGCCCATGCGCGTGATTCCCACGAGCGCGCTTTGGCCAGGCGAAATGGATCGTCCGTACACGAGCGTATTTTCGTCTTGCCCGAATACTTGGACGTACTTGCCTCGACGCAGTGGCGCAATGGTTCGTCGCGCCGCACCGACTTTGCGGATGAACGTGAGCGTCGCGCTTTCGTCGGCCGAAAGACTCGATTCCGGGCGCCACATCAATCGATTGTTCGGATCGGCGCCGCCCCATTGCCCATATTCATCGCCATAATAAAGGAGCGGCGCTCCGGGCAATCCCAGCACCCACGCGTGCGCGATGCGCGTCCGCCTGTACGGTTCCGCGTCGCTTGGCGCTTGCGCAATGTTGCTCCATTGATTGTTCGCAATGCCGCGATCGTGCGCTGCATCTTGACCGCGGTAATCGGCCAGAGTGACGAACCTGGGCGTATCGTGGCTGCCGATGTAGGGCGTCATGACGGCGTCTTGGGGCCACCGTTTTTGCCCATGGTTTGTCCAGTAATCGGCGTGGATGAAGCCCTTGTCGCCGTACGCAAACGTCCGGTACGAGACGCCGTGATAGAGCACGAAATCGAATTGCCCATCGAGACCGAATGGGCCGACGTATTTGGCAATGGTGTCGTAATTCTGCGCATTGCAACCACTTTGCTCGCCGTCGCAGTCGTCCCATCCCATGGCGGTTTCGCCCATGAGGAAATACCGCGTACCGCCTTTTTCGAGTTGTTCGCGAACTTCAGCCGCGACATTGCGCGTGGCGGCTTCCGGAACGTGTTTGACTGCGTCCACGCGAAGTCCATCGAGGTCGAAGGTATCGAGCCACCAAATGGCGTCATCGACGAACGCTTGGCTTGCATCAGGATGGGTGAAATCGATATTGGGCAAGTATTCAGTGAACTTGCAATCGAGCGCGTGTTCGGTCCAATCGCAGCCGGCCGTTCCACATACGCAACCGTTCAGGATGAACCATTCCGGATGCGCCTTGATGTATTCGTGGTCTGAATGGACGTGATGAATGACATAATCCTGGAGCACTCGAATTCCGTGCTTGTGCGCTTCGACGACCATGTCTTTCAATGCTTGTTCGCCGCCGATGCGCGGGTCGACTTCGCGACCTTTGACGGGCCAATATCCGTGGTAACCCGTCACCAGATGAACTCCGTCACTCGCAAGATAGGCGCCCTCTGGGTTTGTCCCAAATGGCGTCACCCAAATCGCACGAACACCAAGTTTGTCTAATGTTCCGTCGGCAATCGATTGACGCAAGCCTTGCAAGTCGCCGCCTTTCCAATCACCTCGAGCATCCGCACCGGGCGTGGGAGGCGCGTTGTTGCTCGGGTCTCCGTCGCGATATCGATCCGCCATGACCATGTAGATGATGGCGTCTTTCCAAACGAACTGCTCTCCTTCCACCCAGAACACCAGGCGCACGGGTTCGCTGGCTCGACCGCTCTTTGTTTTACCAAAAATAACGACGGTGTACTTGCCGTCTTCGAGACCGCTCAATGAAATCGTGACGTTTCCACTGGCGGCGACCGTAAATTGCGCAGCCGCAAGGGACGTGCTGGTGCCGTTGTGGAAGAGCTTCGCGGTAAACCCGGATTCATCCGGCCCGCCCCCTTCGACCCCGTCGTGATATTCGAGTTCCGCACTGTAGGTGCCCTGCCCCGCTGCCGGCCGGAGAGCTTGACTGTTTTTTACGACAAATGATGGACGACTGCAATCGGGCACCTTGACGGCCGAGTTCTCGACACCACCCACGTATTTACGACGTGCCTGAGCAGGATCGAAAATACAAGGCGTTTGTCCAGCTTCATCATAGACGATCTTGTAGGCCCAAAGTCCAGGGGGCAGATTCACAGTCACGAAGACCTTGCCGACGTTTTCGGTCATGACGGGGGCCGTTGCGAGGTCGAATCCGTGCCACTCGCCGGCAACGCGGATATTTTGCGCGCCTGCCGGTGGCAAGAATGAAAACGTCGTGGGGCATTCGAGACCCACGGGAGCGCCGCCGCTGCCGCCGGTTCCGCTCGACGAACTGCTGACTCCACTGCTGCTCGAACTGCTGCTGGAGGTGGCGCTTCCGGCGGATCCGCCGGTGCCTTGAGGCGGTTCCCATGCAGGGCCCCAGCAGCCGAAAGGCAAGGCGAGAGCAAGGATGGCGTAGGGCAGTTTGGCGCGGTGAGGATCAGGTCGAAGCGAATTCATGGGTTCGAGCGCGGAGGATACACGATCTGGGTGACCGATGTCGAGAGCGATGCACATCGCAACGAGCGTGGGGCACGCGACGTCGAAATCCATTGACTTTTTCGCGGGACACGCGTACCGCTGGTCCGGTACATGGCTTTCGTTGGTTCTCGATTCCGATGCCAAGAGTCCGCATCGCAGCATTCGCTGGAGGTGAGTGGTGAAATTGTCCCGAGCGCTCGACCATGGCCCGCAGTTGCGCACGACAATCGGCGCGATCATTTTTGCTTGTGTGGCGGCTTCGACCGGAAAGGCGGATGCAGCGCCTCAGCGTACGTGGAACTATCTAACCACCGGCAACGGGCTTGGTTTTCAAGTCTTCGACACGAATCAAAAAAAGATCACGACGTTTCTGGATCATCCGTATCGTTACATCGGTCCCCGGCCCGATCCGAAAAGCGACGGGTATCCGCGCCGAAATCTCGCGTTCGACATCTACTTCGGCGCTCGTTCGGGTGGGGCATCGGGGTGGCTGAACGAGACGGCGATTGCAGGTGACGTCGAATATGTCGAGCAAACGAACATCATTCGTGTGCCTATGATGTTTGGCGGGAAAAGCGTCGACTCGTACTTTTATTCGCCGTTCGATTTCGATGGCAACATGATGGTGGCGCTCTTGCATGCGCCTGGTGCAAGCGACGGGTTTCTCTTACTGAACTTCCACATGGGAGGATCACAGGACCAGCCCGATGTAAATGGCGAAAGCATCAGCGCCATCGCGGCGCAGCAGGCCATGAGTGAAACGGGACCTGGGGGTGGCTCGATGGTGTACGTGCCTCTTGGCGGCGTGACGAATGGCGATTGCCAGGGCGTGCATGCCAAGGTCAAGGGCGGCCAGGATTTGGGGTCGATGCAATCGTGTTCTGGTGCCGATATCGTGCCAGGATTTCAGAAAAAGCTCGACGCCGATGGATGGATGGCCGTCGGAATTGGTTTTACCGAGAATGCATCCGATGCATCCACCATGGCTCAGCGCATTGCCGATTGGGGTGCGGGACGAACGCCGCAAGGACTGCTGGACGACGCGAAGGCGGAGTGGAACACATGGAGAAAGCCGCCGCCTTCGGGGGTGCTTTGCAGTGCGAATCATGAAAAAACGTGGCGGCAGGGCGAGACGACGTTGCGCATGGGTCAAGTGCGCGAGCCGTACACGTCGACGCGGAAAAACCACGGCATGATCTTGGCAAGCCTCCCACCTGGTGAATGGCATACGGGCTGGGTGCGCGATGCGGCGTTTGCCATCGTGGCACTTGCAAGAAGCGGCCATCACGACGAAGCTCGAAAAGGCGTCGAGTTTTTCCTCAATGCGACCGACGTCGGGCATTTCAAGACGTATGTGTCCAATGTGAATTACCGCGTCTCGGTCGTGCGGTATTTCGGCAATGGCCGTGAAGAGGCGGACTATTCGGGTCAGCCGACGCCGAACGTGGAAACGGACGGCTGGGGTATGGTGCTGTGGACCGCTCGGCAATATGTCGATGCATCGGGAGACGTTGCATGGCTCAATGCGCAAACGAAACACGGCACGACGGTGTACCAGGAGATGGTCAACGGCATTGCAAAGCCGCTCGAAGCAAACTTGGAAGTCAACGGGATCGTCAAGGCGGATTCTGGCATTTGGGAAGTGCACGATGCCAACAAGAAGCATTTTGCATTTACGACGATGGCGGCAGCGCGCGGGTTTTGCGATTTGGCAGCCATGGCCAAGAAGGTGGGAAACGAAGCGGACGCGACCAAATATGCGACGCTTGCGGCGAAGGTTAAATCGGGGTTTCTCGCGTCGTTTGTCGATCAAAACGGCGCGCTCGGTGGATCCCTCGAAGGCATCTCGGCCAACCAGTATTACGATGGAGCCGTCGCAACTGCATTCACGTGGAACATTTTGTCCGATTTCACGGGACAAACCGCCAACGCAACGCTCGATGTCCTCGGACAGCTCAAAGTCGCCAGCGGTGGATTCAAACGCAACAACGATGGTTTGAGTTCCTACGACAACAACGAGTGGATTCTCGTCGACCTGCTCATTGCCAATTCGCTTCGTCGTAATGGTCGAGGGACCGAAGCAGATTCGTACATCCAGCTCATTGTGGATCAAGCAGCCGCCAACTATTACTTGCTTCCAGAGCTCTATAATGCCGTACCGCAAGACGGCGCCATTGGCAAGTATACCGGAAGCATTCCGATGGTGGGTTATGGGGGCGGCGCGTACATCATGACGATGCTGGATCGCGCAGGGTTCATCGAACCGAACGATTGCGGTGACGGGAACGGCGTCACGCAGCCAACGGTCACGTGCAATGGAGCAGGCGGTGGCGGTACGAGCTCGGGCATGGGCGGTTTTACCGGGTCAGGTGGAAATGGGAGCGGCACGGGTGGCAATGGAATCAACGCGGGGCCGCCTTACGGCACGGGTGCATGCTTGTGCCGCGCGGGATCAACGGAAAAAAATGGCGTTGGAGCTCTTGCGTCGATTGCAGCGGTCGGGTTGCTCCTGGCGCGGAGGAATCGGAAGGGCCGCCATGGCCCATTGATTTGACGGCTCGCGGCAGGTCGTTCGACAAGAACGCATCTCGCTTGCCATCGACGTCGAAGCTGCATTCCATTCGCGCTCGACGCAAATCCTGCACATTGGTTTGCCGCGCATCGCGTCACGACATCGATGCTGCGCGTTTCGATAGTGAAACGGACTTGGCACGCAACCTGCTCGGTGCGCGGTCCATGGCGCGTGACGAAGACAGCACATCAGTGGCTCCCAAAAGTTCCGACGAACAGGGCAGTCCGCCTGATTCCACTGCCGATGCCACCGAGGATCCGTCGCGTCGCGGCTTCCTTTCGCGGCTCGGTGGAATCGGAATGGGTGCCGGTTTGGCCGTGAGTTATGGTGCCGTCGGCGCGATGGCGGTCAGGTATTTGTATCCAGCAAAGCCCACGCCGACGAATTGGTTGTTCGTCGCGGACTTGGTGAGTTTTGCCAAGGGCACTTCGATGACCTATACGGCGCCGACGGGTGCGCCCGTTGTGATTGCGCGCAAGGGCGATGCCGGCACGGCAGACGATTTCGTCGCGTTGTCGAGCACCTGTCCGCACTTGGGGTGTCGAGTGCATTGGGAGGGTCAAAACAAGCGCTTTTATTGTCCGTGCCACAACGGCACCTTCGATCCGGATGGCACGGCAACGGGGGGACCGCCAAAAACCGCCGGACAATCGTTGCCTCGATACCCGCTGAAGGTCGAAGCGGGGCTTTTGTACATCGAAGTGCCAACAGAAAAACTCGGTTGAGAGGACGCGAGACATCATGGCATTCTTAGCTGAATGGATTCGCGAGCGTTTGCCGGTCGATGGCGACAAACTTCGCTCACTGACGAACGAACCCGTACCGAACCACATGAAGCGTTGGTGGTTTGCCCTCGGGGGCACTCCGGCGTACCTCTTCATCGTGCAAATCGTGACGGGGATCTTGCTTGCGTTCTATTATGAGCCGTCGTCGAAAACGGCTTATGAATCGGTCCGATACATCACGGACGAAGCGGCTTATGGATGGTATCTGCGGAGCATTCACAAGTGGGGTGCGACGTTGATGATTGCGTCGGTGATTCTTCACCAGACGCGGATATTTTTCACGGGCGCCTATCGAAAACCTCGCGACATCAATTGGATGGTCGGCATGACCATTCTTTTGTGTACGCTGGTCATTGGTTTTACCGGGTACAGCCTGGTGTTCGAGCAATTGAGCTTCTGGGGTGCGACGGTCGGGGCAAACATTGCCGACAACGTGCCTGTGCTCGGACCGCTCATGAAGCGCGTGATGCTGGGCGGCGACGTCTACAACGACCGCACGCTCAGTCGCTTTTTCATGCTTCACGCGGCGGTTTTGCCGGTGTTGCTGATGATCTTGATTGCGATTCACATCGCGATCATTCGAATTCAGGGCGTGACGGAAATGAAGTTTGCGGATGACGACGCAAAAAAGCCGCACTTCAATTTCTTCCCGGATCACATCTACACGGAGATCATCATGGGTCTCATCGTGATGATCGTGCTCTCGACGCTCGCAACGGTTTTGCCTGCCACCCTGGGTCCACGGGCCGATCCGCTGACGACGCCCGAGGTCATCAAACCGGAATGGTTTTTCTACGTGGCTTTCCGGTGGCTCAAACTTTTCTCGGGAACGCTCGCGATCCTCTCCATGGGGTTTGTCGTGTTCCTGATGTACGCGTGGCCGCGCATCGACGACTATTTGCGGCGCCGGTTCAAGATGGGTGAAGTCAGTGTGTGGGTCGGTATCGCAGGAGCATTCGCGATCATTGGCCTGACGATTTGGGAAGCGGCCGTCGCCCACTAAGGCAAAGGGACGTACAATGACACTCGAACGAAAAAGAATCGTCATCGTCATCATGAGCGGGGCCTTCATTGCGTCGCTTCTCTTCGTGCAATGGATGGAAGTTCTCCGTAAGCGCGAGGAGCTCGGCAAAGGGCAGGCCCATGTTTCGGTTCCGACAGCATCGAAAGACTGCGTCGATTGCCATCAGAAATCGACGGCCGGAATCGTCGAGCATTGGCGCGGAAGCACGCACGCGAAAAAGGGTGTTGCCTGCGTCGATTGCCATACGGCAGCCGAGGGTGACGCCGATGCGTACCAGCACTATGGGGCATTGATTGCCACCATCGTGACACCTCGGGATTGCAGTCGGTGTCATGCCGATGTGGCCAACGAATTCGCGGCTAGCCATCACGCCAAAGGTGGAAACATTCTCGCGTCGCTCGACAACGTGCTCGCGGAAAATGTCGAGGGTGCCCGCATGATGTTCAGCCCTCATGCACCCACACCCGGTAAAACCGTCGACAAGGTCAATGGATTTGCGCCGCTCAATTCGGGATGCAAGCAATGTCATGGCAGCCGCGTCGCGTTGGAATCGATCGACGGCTCGTCCATTACGGTCAACGAGCTTGCGCCAGGGCCCGACGGCAAACCGACCAAATCCGACGTTGTTTCGAAGATTGCCAAAAACAAGGATGGCGTGCCGATTCTGACGGCGGCCACATGGCCTAATTCGGGTATCGGCCGCATCAATTTGGATGGATCGCTTGGCTCGTGTTCGGCATGCCATAGCCGTCACGACTTTTCGCCCAGGCGCGCTCGCCAACCTGAAAACTGCGGCAAATGCCACATGGGACCGGATCATCCGCAAAAGGAGATCTACGAAGAATCGAAGCACGGCGTTGCATTCCGCGATCTGCGCGAAAAGATGAACCTCGATTCGCCCACCTGGATTCTCGGCAAGGATTACAGCGAAGCTCCCACATGCGCCACGTGTCACATGTCGGGCAATATGCGCAACGGTGGCAAAATCACGCACGACCCGGGGCAACGCATTTCTTGGACGAACCGTCCTCCGGTCAGTCTCGTGATGGACACCGACAAGGACCACAAGGTCATTACGGAGCTCGATCCGGAAAAACGTCGCGCGCTCACGGTCGATACGGCGGACCAGAAGCGGACCCGCATGAAGGAAGTGTGCGGGCATTGCCACACGCCCGATTACGTGAGCAACTTCTACAAGCAATACGACGACCTCGTGATCCATTTCAACGAGAAGTTCGCACGTCCCGGCCAAACGATCATGGCAGCACTGCGCAAGAACGAAATGCTCACGACGCGCGAATTCGACGAGCCGATCGAATGGACGTGGTATTACTTGTGGCACCATGAAGGCCGTCGCGCTCGTCACGGCGCATCGATGATGGCGCCCGACTATACGCAATGGCACGGGATGTACGAAGTGGCCGAGCGTTTCTACGTGGAATTCATTCCCGAGGCGCAAGGACTGGCGCGTGAGGCCGCGGATCACGGGCGCAAGGAGCAAGCGGACGCCGTGTTGGCGGTCATCAGCGGCATTCTCGAAAAACCCGAACATGTTTGGTACGTCGAGGAACGCAAGAAGAAGGAAGAGGCCGAACGGGCCAAGGCCGAGGCGGCGGGCAAGGAAACCAAAGAAGCCAAGGCCGAGAAAAAGCCGTAATGTGTTGAGGCGTTGAACATTTGGGGCTTCGGCTCGCCACAGGCGCCGCTCGCCCCAAAACCCCCAAATCACTTGTAGACACGATCCAAACGTGATACACGTGCGCCCATGCGCTTGACGGACATCCTCCTCGTACTCGATGCCATTGCTCCGCTGCGGCTTGCGGAGGCGTGGGACAACGTGGGCCTACTCGTGGGCGATCCTTCGACAAACGTCGATCGCGTGCTCTTGTGCATCGACTACACGCCTGCCGTGGCGGCGGAGGCTCGTGCCAAACGGGCAGACCTGGTGGTTGCATATCATCCTGCGATTTTCGATCCGATGAAACGCGTCGTTGCGGGAAGCGGCATTTTCGAAGCGGCGCGGGACGGAATTGCGATTTTCTCGCACCACACGGCGCTCGATGTGGCCGAGGGCGGGACGAACGATTTTTTGGCGGATGTATTGGGTCTGTCCGCGCGCAGGCCCATGCGTGCACCAGGAGCCAAGTTCGGGCCCGCTCCGGAAGGCGAAATGCTGGGTCTGGGTCGCATTGGGATACTGGACGAACCCACGCCACGAGAGGAGCTTTTTGCTCGCATCAAGCGAGGTCTCGGCATATCTGCATTGCTGGTGGCGGGGCCGCACGATGGCGACGCACGGAAGGTGGCGGTCAGTGCGCGCGGGGCGGGAAACATGGTCGACGACGCGCTTTCGCAAGGTGCAGACTTGTACTTGACGGGGGAAATGCGTCATCACGATGCATTGCGTGCGGCCAAAGCAAACATGACGGTGGTGTGTGCGCTTCATTCGAACAGCGAGCGGGCGGCGCTT
>Ga0138256_10004684_pt1 | contig 14535 bp, 14 predicted proteins | sample KNB2016incub_MG_FD_105486 | JGI IMG/M metagenome (GOLD analysis project Ga0138256, IMG submission 105486) | Active sludge microbial communities from wastewater in Klosterneuburg, Austria - KNB2014incub_MG | ecosystem: Engineered > WWTP > Activated sludge > Unclassified | place: Austria... | reverse complement strand
CGTCAACTCCACATCGTGCTTGCCCTTCCGGGGCTTCCTTGTCCTTGGTGTCTTCATCATCGGTGTCTGGTTGGTTGAAGAAAATCATTCGAACCCAATTGACACACTTATCCTAACAGTCTCATCACCCCGCACCTTTCGATCTGCACGGAAAAAGCACCTTCAGTGAGGCGAAGCGTGTGAACCGGGGAACGGTATCCGGAACCACAGGAACGGTGGCCCGGAGCGGGTTAACGGTCGTTTTCCGGAATATTTCCTTTGATAACCGGGCTCTCCGGGCGACGGCCTGCGCAATAATCCGCCCAGAGCGGCGTTACTGCTATTGAATACCGACCGATCATCGGTATGCGATCAACCGTTAGGAAACCGTCGCAGGGCCCGACCGAAGGCCCACCACCCGATCGGCCGATCAGGTGGTGGGAGACAGGAAGGCACCCACGGCACAAAAACTCCAATAAAGCACATGCGAACCGCAAGAGCTGGATTAACCGGACTCAGGCCCACCGACAAGGTGGCAAAGGCGCTGTTGCTGGAGACGAAGATGACAGGCAATCCTGACTTCCCTTCGCCGAGTCCGACGCTCGTTGAGCTGAAGGCCGGACGGGAAACGTTGGAGGCCGCCATCGTGGAGGCCGCCGGTGGCGACCACGCGAACGTCTTCCTCCGCAACGTGGCCGAAGCCGAGCTGGACAAGCTCATCGTGCGCCTGGCCATGGATGTTTCGCAAACCGCCAATGGCGATGCCGCGAAGATCCTGAGTACGGGCTTCGAGCTGCGCAAGGAAGGGGATCCCATCGGGCCGTTGCCCGGTCCCTCCGACCTGCGCGCGCGTACGGGCCTACTGCCCGGCACGGTGGATCTGCGTTGGAAGCCGGAATATGGGGCGTACTACTACCAAGTGGAACTCTCCATTACCGACCCCAACGAGGGTGGTAGCTGGACGCTGGCGGGGATGACCTCCAAGGCGAGCTTCGCCGGAACGGGGTTGGCCCCTGCCACCCACGTCTGGTATCGTGTGAGCTGCTTGGGTGCCGGGGGCTACGTGAGCCCCTACAGCGATCCCGCCAAGGGATTCGCCGCGCCTAAGCAGTAAGACCCCGGTCCATCGACCGGACGTTCATCCCTGCCACCGACGGCGGTAGTAGGTGACACCGAGGACGCAGCCCCCGCTTGAAAGAGCGGGGGCTGTGGTGTTCTAGGAGCGGTGATCCTGTGGGGTGGGCTGATCCATCGGCCGGTCCCGGATGCCAAGGTCAAGGTTTCCGGTACGTGAAGCGCAGTAAGGTCGGCTTGTGGTCCTGCCCTTCGTTGGTGATCAGCATGTCGCCGTTGTCCAGGAAGGTGATGCCTTCGGCTTTGTTGAACACCTTCGGGTCCAAGGGTTCCATGTGCAGCACCTTCCCGTTCATGTCGAAGATGAAGAACAGGTGATCGGCGGCCGATAACAGGAACAGTTCGTTGCGGATCGGATGCACGCTGATCGCTGAGGTCATGAACTTCAGCATGGGCTCTTCCACGGGGACTCCTTTCTTCTTCCGGCTTTTCGTTGGTAGGTCGATCTTCCTGGCCATGGCGAATTCCTTGATGGCCTGCACATCGAACTCGAACACGGGATCGGGCAGCAAGGTCTTCGTGGCCAGGTCGAAGGCGTAGATGGCCCGCTTGTCCTTGAACTCCGGACCCTTGCCCAGTTTGCTCTTGCACCCGATCAGGAGCCTGTTGTTGGCTTCATCATAGCACAGGCCCTCGTTGTTCCGCGCGGGGATGGCCGTGGAGTACGTGCGCAGGGTGAAGTCCTTCCGCCGGTAATCGTCCACCTCGAACAAGGTGGCATCGCTGCGCAGGATGTACATCGCATCGCCTACGCGGGTCACGCCCTCGTAGTCGCCATCGATGTGGAACTGGAACTGTTCCCTGATCGCGTTGGTCGCCAGGTCATAGAGGAAGAGGATCCCGTTCTCGTCCTGGATGCAGGCCACCGTGCGGGCATCGATGTCCGTAACGCCGGACACTTCATGCAGCGTGTCCGGCAGGACGGAAATGGACGTCGGCTTGCTCAGGTCGTATCCCGTGGAACCGACGTTCGTGGCGGGACCCGTGCTGCTGCACGTTGCAAGGAGCAACGCCGCACCAAGGAAAATGGAAGGGGTGGTCATGTCGAGGGCGCTCTTCAAGCGGTGACCGGAGGAGGCAGAAAGTCCGCCGCCGATCCATCACTCGCTTTTGGATGCAAGTTCTCCAATACTCCCCTACCGGTCCTTATCATCCCCCGACTTTCGACGACACTTTCGAGTTGTCCACCTTCTCCAGGTAGATCGTCTCTTCACCCTTCGGTAATTTCCAGCGGATGGTGGTGCCTTCTTGATAACCCACCAACGCGGAGCCCATCACGGTGAAGACGGAAAGCTTGTTGGCCTTCAGGTCCGCATCAAGTGGCATCACCAGTTGCAAGCCTTCCTTCCTTCCCGAAGGTGCTTGGATGGTCACGATGCTATTGACGCGTACCACATCATGCGGCAGGTCGTCGGCCTCCCTGATCTCTGCTTGCTCGAGTTCAGTGTAGAGCTTGTCCAGGCTGTGGCTGATCGAGATGTCGGCGGGTGTGCTGCCGATGATCCAGCTCATGAGGAGTTGGCGCTCCTTGGCGCAGATGATCAAGCGTGGGTTCTCCATGTCAGATACGTTTGAGTTCATTGATGATCGTAAGCAGGCTCTCCTTCGCATCCCCGAAGAGGACTTTGCAATTGGCGCGGTCGAAGAGCGTATTGGTGACGCCGGAATAGCCCTTGGCCATGCCGCGTTTCATCACGATGACCTGTTTGGCTTTGTAGGCACGGATGATCGGCATGCCGTAGATGCTGCTCGTGGGGTCGTTCTCCGCTGCGGGGTTCACCACATCGTTCGCGCCGATCACGAGCACCGCATCGTAGTATTCCATCTTGCCGTTCGCGGCGCTCATGTCGATGACCGAGGCGTACGGAATGTTCGCCTCTGCGAGCAGCACGTTCATGTGGCCCGGCATCCTTCCCGCTACAGGATGGATGATGAAGTGCAGGTCCACGCCGTTCTGTCGGAGCTGTTCCTGCAAGGCGAAGCATTCACGCTGCGCCTGAGCAACAGCCATCCCATAACCGGGCACCACGGCCACTTGCTTGCAGAAGGCCAACAAGGATGCGGTCTCCACGGCGGTGATGGGTTTGATCTCCTGCTCGGCCTCGTTCACTACTGCTCCGGAAGAGCGGAAGCTCCCCGCGAGCACATTGCCCAGCGAACGGTTCATCGCGGTACACATCTGCGTGGTCAGCAACAGTCCGGTGGCGCCGACGAGAATGCCGCCGATGAGCATCACCGGATCGTGGAAGAGAAGGCCGGCCATGAGCGTGGCCACGCCGGTCAATGCGTTCAGCAAGGAGATCAATACCGGCATATCGGCACCACCTATGGGCAGGGTGAAGAAGATGCCGTAGAGCAGCGCTGCAATGGAGATGGTAAGCAGCAGCGTTGGGAACGCCAAGTAGTCGCTGGGGGCAATGAGGTAGGAAAGCGTGATGGCGCTCATGGTCAACAAAAGCACCTGCGCGACGTGCTTGTGCGCCTTCACCGGACGGGGCAGTTTGCGTCCATCCAGTTTCATGTACGCCACCATGCTGCCGGTGAAAGCGGTACCGCCGAACACCCCACCGAGGATGAGCACGATGCCCAGGAACTTGCTGTCCACCGGCCCTTCGCTATGCACAGCGTTCAACCCCAGCACCACGGCGCATGCACCGCCCAACGCATTGAAGATGCTCACCAACTGGGGCATGGCCGTCATGGCCACGCGATCGCTCCACACCTTGCCGATCACCGTGCCGAAGAGGATGAGCCCCACCAGCAAGGCGATGGTGAAGCTGCTTGTGCCTGGTCCGCTGTGGGCAATGGCCACGGCGATCAGCGCGATCACGACACTTGCCGCAGCCACGGTATTGCCCAGCTTGGCACGGGCCGGATCGCCCATGTACTTCAAGCCTTGCACCAGCCCAACGGCCGATGCGAGATAGACCAAGGCCATGCTCATGGTCGTGGGCCGTTGGCCGGTTTGCGTTTCACGCTGAACATGGAAAGCATGCGGTGCGTGACGAAGAAGCCCCCGGCCATGTTGACCGTGCCGAGCAGCACGGCGAGCGATGCCGCCGCCATGGTCCACGGGCTTTCTGCGGTGGTGTTGAGCAATTGGATGATGCCCCCGATGAGGATGATGCCGCTGATCGCGTTGGACCCGGACATCAAGGGCGTGTGCAGGACGGCTGGTATGTTCTTGATCACCTCGAAGCCCAAGAGCAGGCTGAGCGCGACAACGAACAATCCGTCGATCGGGGTGATCGAATAGCTGAAGTCCATGGGTCAAAGGGTTGCGGCGGTGAGCGCGCGGACACGCTCATTCACCAGTTCGCCGTTCTGCACCACCAGTGTGGAACGCAGGATCTCGTCCTCATCGGCCTTCTCGCGGTGTGCGAGGTAGTGTTCGATGAAGGCGCTGTAGTTGTTCGAGAGCAGGAAGGAGGTGCTGTGCGCACAACTGCATTCGATCGAGGTCGGGCCGAGGATGGTGACCTCATTGCGCATCACCGTGCAGTCCGGCACTGTGAGTGTGCAGTTGCCGCCCGATGCGGCCGCCAGGTCCACGATCACGGCACCGGGCTTCATGCCCATCACCATGTCCTCAGTGATCAGGGTCGGTGCTTTCCTTCCGGGGATCCGTGCGGTGGTGATGATCACGTCGGCCTTCGCCGCTTCGGACGCGATACGCTCGCGCACTTGTTGCAGGAAGGCTTCTGATTGTTGCACGGCATAGCCTCCTGCGCTGCGATCGTTCACCGCGCCTTCCACCTCGATGAATTCCGCGCCAAGGCTTTCCACTTCTTCCTTCGAAGTGCTGCGCACATCATAAGCCTTCACCACAGCGCCCAAGCGGCGTGCGGTGGCGATCGCTTGCAGACCCGCGACCCCCGCACCCATGATCAGGAAGTTCGCTGGGCGCAACGTGCCGCCGGCGCTGATGATCATCGGCACGGTGGCCAATGATCGCTCCGCAGCCAGCAATACGGCCTGGTACCCGGAGATGGACCCCACCGAGGAGAGGACGTCCATGGCCTGCGCCAGGGTCGTCCTCGGCATAAGGTCCAGGCTGTAGGCGGTAACTCCTTGGTGTTGATAGAGGTCCAACTCGGACGGCACGCTTAGGAAATTGAAGATACCAATGAAGGTCTTGTCCCCATTGAGCGGCCCGCCCAGGTGGTGATGGTCATAGCTCACCAGGACATTCGCCCCGGTGATGACTTCCTCCTCCCGATCCATGACCTGTGCCCCCGCCGCCACAAACGCTTCGTTGGTGAAACCGGCCGCGCGTCCAGCATCACGCTGTACGAACACGGTGGCTTTGCCGCTCAAGCGTTCAACCCCGGCTGGCGAAAGCACCACCACCCGGCGGTCCGCCCGTTCCTTCAAGATCCCGATGCGTTCCATCGCCTATGGGAAAATGCCGCGCTCCTTGTAGGCCTTCTCCAACCGGCGAAGGGCCACGATGTACGCGCTGGTGCGCCAATCCACCTTGAACTCCGCAGCCGTATCGGCCACTTTCGTGAAGGCGTCCTCCAATTTCTCCTCGAGCATCTCCAGCACCTCCGCGATCTTCCAGATCTCGCTGCGCTTGTTCTGCAACCATTCGTAGTAGCTGCCGATCACGCCACCGGAGTTGCAGAGAATGTCGGGAATGATGTCGATGTTCTTCTCCCGGAGCAAGCGTTCACCTTCGGTGTTCGTTGGGCCGTTGGCGCCCTCGGCCACCACCATCGCCTTGATGGAACCGGCGTTCTCACCCGTGATCTGGTTGCCCAGTGCAGCCGGTACCACGATGTCGCAGTCCAGCCCGAAGAATTCCTTGGGCTCTATTTCCTTCGCCCCAGCGAATCCCTTGATGTTGCGTCCGTTCGCGTCGCTGTGCGCCAACAAGGCTTCCGGATCGATGCCCTTGGGATCGAACAACGTGGCCGTGGCGTCCTGCACGGCGATCAAGGTGGCGCCTTCCTTCAACAGGAAGTGCGCGGTCCAATAGCCCACGTTGCCGAAGCCCTGCACGATGTACTTCATGCCTTTCACGGACTTGTTGCGGCGCTTGGCCCAAGCCTTCAGGGTAACCACCACACCGAACCCGGTGGCGCGATCACGACCTTCCAAGCCCCCGGCGCCCAACGGCTTTCCAGTGACCACGTGCAGGTTGGCGAAACGGGTGGCAGGGGATTTCGTGGAGGAATACGTGTCCGCGATCCACGCCATGATCTGCGCATTGGTATTGATGTCCGGCGCTGGAATGTCCAGGTCAGGCCCGATGTTGTCTCCCAATGCGTAGGTGAAGCGGCGTGTGATCCGCTCCAGTTCGTTCTGCGAGTAAACCTTCGGGTCGATCTGGATCCCTCCCTTGGCACCGCCGTACGGTAGGCCGGCCAAAGCGGTCTTCCACGTCATCCAGATGGCCAGCGCGCGTGCGGAGTCGATGTCCACCGTTTGGTGGTAGCGCAAGCCGCCTTTGTAGGGCCCCAGCGCGTTGTTGTGCTGCACGCGATAGCCGGTGAAGACCTCGATCTTGCCATTGTCCAACTTCACCGGGAAGTGGACCACGATCTCGCTGTTGGTCTTCGCCAGGATCTTGCGGACGCCGGGGTCGAGGTCCATGATATCGGCGGCATGGGCGAACTGCTCCATGACGACTTCGTACATGCCTTCCTTGCGGACGGTCTTATCAACGGTTGCGGTTGTCATTGCTGGTTTGTCGGGGTTCATTCGTAGTGTTCGCAGTGGTAGGTGATGCGTTCAGGATCGCGCAAGGCGCATTGTTCAGCATGCACACAGGATCCGCACAACCCGGGTATGACCGGCGCAGGTGCAATGCTGGGCACCAGGATGCGGGCCGGTTCCTGCTTTCGCTCCACCTCATGCTCTTCACAGGACAGGATGGGTGTCGCTGCGGTATACTGGAATGCACAATTGCCATCGTGTACGCAATTGATGCAGATGGAACGAAAGGCAGTGGACCGATCGGATGGACGTGACAGGGACTTGAGCATGGCCCCTCAGGGGTCATGTGTTGTGCCGATCGCGAACAGGTCCCGTGCCGGATATATGTACTCCTTTGCAAAGCGTTGATATCAGTGATTCTTAGCAACCAATGATCTTTGGCATAGGTCCGCATCACCGCAGCAAGTGCTTTGCTGAAAGCGGGGTGGTATTCCTCGACCGGTCCAAAATGTACCGGTCCTATTTCAACTTTTCCCGCAACGTCTTCCGATCGATCCCAAGGATCTCGGCCGCCTTGGTCTTGTTGTTACCTGTGGCCTCCAGCACATGCTGGATATGGAGCTTTTCCATTTCGGCGATGGATCGAAGTTCCTTGCTCGCTGTCCGTTCAGGAACACTTGCCTTCATGGCTTCCGGCAGATCGTCCATGGCGATGGCACCGTCCTTCATGATCACCGAGCGGTGGATGAAATTCTCCAGCTCACGCACATTGCCCGGCCAAGAGTACGCCTGCAAAGCATCCAGCACCGGGGCGGACATACGCAAGGGTTTCTTTCCCATCTCCTTGCAGAACTTGCTGTTGAAATGGTGGATCAACAGCGGAATGTCCTCTGCTCTGTCCCGTAGCGCAGGCAGGTGGATGTTGATCAAGTTCAACCGGTAGTACAGGTCTTCGCGGAAAGTTCCGGTGCGTACCATCTCCAACAGGTTCGAGTTACTGGCCGAGATCAGCCGCACACTAACGCGCTGCGACTTCGTGGCCCCCAGCATGGTGATCTCCTTGTCCTGTATGGCGCGCAACAACTTGGCTTGCACGGCTGCTGAAGCGTTGCCGATCTCGTCCAGGAACAAGGTGCCGCCATCGGCCGCCTGGAAGAAGCCCGCCCGGTTGGTGGTGGCGCCGGTGAAGGCGCCCTTGGTATGGCCGAACAATTCGCTTTCCAGCAACTGGTCCGGGATCGCGCCGCAATTCACCGCCAGGAAAGGAGCCGATGAGCGATCGCTGTTGTAATGGATCGCGCGTGCCACCACTTCCTTCCCTGTTCCGCTTTCGCCCGTCACCAGCACCGTGGCCTGATTGTTCCGCGTGCGTTCGATCACCCGGAACACTTCCTGCATGGCGACCGACCGACCGATGACGCCCGGAATACCGATCGTTCCGGCAGGCTCGTCCGCTGGTGGCGTGGTGTTGGCCCCGAGAGCTTTCTCGACCGCATTGCGCAGTTCATCCTGTGTCACCGGCTTCACCAGGAATTCCACCGCACCCATCTTCATCACATCGACTGCCACCTGCACATCGGGATACCCGGTCACCACGAGCACCGGCACTTGTGGGAAGTGCTGCGCGATGTAGCGAACGAGCTGCGTGCCATGCACGTCCGGCATGTTCAGGTCGGTGATCACTAGGTCCACGGGGCCTTGCTCCAGCACGTCGATCGCATCCACCACATTGTTCGTGGTGAAGGGCGTGAGGCCCATGTTGTTCATGTAGCGGCGAAGCAGTTCCAGCATATCGCGGGAGTCATCGACGAGCAGGACCGACGGCCGTTCCTTCATGGCATGGGGAAAGTAAGCGTGAACGTAGTGCCGACACCGATCTCGGAACTGACGGACACGTCGCCTTGGTGGGCTTTCATGATGCCATGCACAACGGCCAATCCCAATCCGGTGCCTTCGCCCACCGCCTTGGTGGTGAAGAAGGGTTGAAAGACCCTCTTCAGGTTCTCTTCCGTGATCCCTATTCCCGTATCCGTGATCGTGATCTCCACCTTGCCATCATGTTCTCGGGAAGCGATGGTGATGCGCCCACCGGACGGCATGGCTCCTACGGCGTTCAGGATGATGTTCGTGATCACCTGCGCGAACTGCACCGTGTCCAGGCGCAATTCGGGGAGATCTTGGGCCAGGTCCCAAGTGATCTGCACATCGCGTTCCTGCAAACGCCGATCGATCAGCCGCACCGTTCCGCGGATCGCCTGCTCCACATCCGTTGGTTGGAACTGCGCGGGCATTTCGCAGGAGAAGTACATCAGCTTCTTCACGATCTCCCGACCGATCAACGCCGAGTCGATGATGCGTTGCAGGTCGCTCTTGCGCTCCGGTGCGATCTCATTCTCCTTCAGCAGTTCCGCATAGCCCAGCACGTTGCCCAGTGGTGTGTTCAGTTCGTGCGCGATGCCTGCAGTGAGCTCCCCGAGAATGGCCAACCGATCGTTGCTGCGCAAGTGCGCCTGCAACAGTGCTTGCTGCGCGCGTCGTTCGTGCCGCTCGATGATCAAGGAGAGTTCCTGCGCCAGCTTGTCCAGCAACTGCTGTTCCTCCGGAAGGAAGAGCGGATGATCCTCCGGGTCGAGGTCGGCGGAATAGGAAACGGCGATCCTGCCTCGGGCTTCACCATCCACGGTCAATTCCGCGGAAAGGCGCTCCGCACTTCCCGCCGCGCCGTACTCCTGCTCATCCAACCGCACGTGGACCATGGCCGCTTCAGGGAACTGGAACCCTTGTGGAATGGCAGCGACAACCGCACGAACAAGATCCGGAAGGGGATCGTCCGGTCTTTGCGCGATGCGTGCCACTGCGTACAAGCACGCCAATTCCTTGACGCGCTCGGTCAACTTGCGCTCTGAGATCTGTTGTGGCATAGGAGTGAACGATCGATCACAAAGCTATCCGCCATGGATCCGATCGTGGTCACGCCCAGAACGCATCCTCCACCTGATCGCGCACTTCCGTGGAGTCCAGCGAAGAATGGATCAGGTCGATGCGATCAAGCTCTTTGTCCGTGGCCACCTCCTCGATCGCGGTGAACAGTACGCGTTCCTCGAAGCGGATGTGCGCCTCCAGTTCCTCCTCGATCTGCGAGATGCGGGTGATCGGGTCGTCCGTGCCGGTGAAGAGCCGGGTCAGGCGGCGATGGTCCGCTAGGGCGCGTTTCACCAACTCGTGGTCGTTGCCCAGGATCGGGAAGATCGCTTCCTCTTCCAGGCCGAAGTGCGGCACGAGGTGTTCCGCATGGAAGCGTTGGCAGTACGCCATCATGCGCGCAGGGTCCACGTTCTTCTGCAGTCCCGTGCGCAGTTTCCAGCAGAGCAACAGACCGTGATGGTGATCGCGGCTCAGCGGCTTGAGGCTCTTGTGGCGTTTGATGGGCTTGGTCGTAGGCATTGGTCTCTATTGGATGAAGGTGCTGGGATCCTCGCGCAGGCGTTCGATCCGCATCAGGAACATCTCGGCCATGCGTTCAGCGTTGCTGTGGGCCAGATCGGCAACAGGCCCTTTGAAGAGCTCGTCCACTGTTCCATTGAAGAGGTTGAGCCAACGCGTGAAGTGCTCCTCGGAAATGGGCAGGCCGGCATGCGGACGGAAGGGCACACCTGTATACGAACCCTCATTGATCAGCACAGTGCCCCAGAAGCGGTACATCTTGGCCAGGTGCTCCGGCCAGCGGTCCTTGATCACGCCGTTGAAGATGCCGCCGAGCATGGGGTCCACGCGCACTTTGCCGTAGAAGGTGTCCACGAGCGATCGGATGTGCTCTGGGGTGATGATGTCGCTGCGTTCGTTCGTCATGGAATGTTCGACCGGATGTGATCGTCACCGCTTCAAATAGGTGGAACCGTTCATGATCCCGGTGGTCAGGCTATCCACCGTGGTCTGCTCCAGCATCGTTCGCAGATCACTGCGGATCGTTTCGAATTGGCTGTGCAGCGGACACGGTTTCAGCGCGTTGCACGCCTTCAGTCCCATGCCGCAGCCGCGATAGACGGTGTCATCATCGATCGCTTTCACGATGTGGCTCAGCTTCACCTTCTTCGCCATGGAAGGTGGAAGGTCGAAGCCGCCGTTGGGCCCCTTGCGTGAAACGAGGATGCCCTCGCGCGCCAGTTGTTGAAGCACCTTGGCGGTGAAAGCCTTGGGCGAATCCGTCCGCTTGGCGATGGCCTCCAGGCTCAAGCGCTCACCGGCCGCACTCGCCGTGGCGATCAACGTGGTGGCGCGGAAGGCGTATTCGCAGGCTTTGGAGAACATGGCGCGGCGAAGGTAGCGCGACGGACCGATAAAAGGATGTGATTGTCCGAATATGGCGCATGCTTCGACCTGCGGAACGCACAATGGCGGAATGGCGGGCCTGGCCGGTCGTTCGGCAGGACCAGGAGAAGCATCTTATGCGGGTACCTGCTCGTTCGCGCAGCACTTCTTGTACTTCCTGCCGCTGCCGCAAGGACAAGGATCGTTGCGTCCCACTTTGGGAGCGGGGCGGACTATAGGTAGCCGCACCAAGGGCGCATCGTCCAGGCCGGCTTCGATCTCATCGTCGTCCTCACCATAGGGATCGTCCGCCATGCGCTCCTCGATCGCGGCCAGCTCGGCATAGCGTTCCGCAATGGACAGCAGAGGGCGGTTATGATGTCCTGAACGGGGCTCGTTGAACAGCTGGCGCACTTTCTCCAGATCACCACTGATGCTGCTCGGCACCATGCCCAGATGAAACAATTCTTCGATCTCGGGCAGCAGGTTCTTCAGTCCAAGGTCCAGGATGTCGCCCACCATCAGGCCGATCTGCGTCGCGTCCATCACCTCATCCTCCCACCTCGCTGCTCGGAAGAACGACAACTGCTCCTGGTACCAGGCTTCCACTTGCGGCATCAGGTCCGGCCGGTGCTGGCCCGCCTGGTTCACTCCATCGGAAACCACCGCCTTCGCATAGGGATGCAGGCGAGGAGTGCGCATGAAGACGCTAAGCTGGTCCCAATGTCCTTCCGCCATTTTGGCAATGGGTTCCCATGCGTATTCGGTAAGACCGTCGCCCAGATGCAGATCGAGGTATTCGCTGCTCTGCGAGAACACCTGCAGCACCACTTCCAGGCTGTCCGCGCCCGGTAGCTCGCCGAGGAGCAGCAAGGCATGCAGCACGAAGCTCAATTCCTCCGTGAAGAGCTCGCCCTCTTCGGCCATTTGCTTGGTCCGGTGGAAATCATCGATGCTGTACTGGACGATGGCCCGCAGGTCCTGCACCAACGTTCCACGCGGCAATGCAAGCAGCTCCTGCACGAGCTCCGGCGATATGTTCATGGAGCGCTCCATCAGTGCGTGCAACGCCGGATGGAGCAGTCGGAGCTCCTTGCCCGCATGGGGGCTTGCAGGTTGCATGTCGAAGACCATCCGGGGCATCCGCTGCAGTTCTTTCTGCTCCGCAGCGTGCCGCTTTACGATCAGCCCCATGGTGATCATCGTCTCCAGTTCATCCATCCATGCCTTGTCGTCGCTTACGGACCGCAGGGCCTGCACGCGCTTCAGCGCCCCTTCACAGTCGTCCAATTTCAGCAGGTATTGCACGCATGCGTTCTCCCAAGCCTCCACTTCGTTGATGTGGAACACCTTCCGGTCCGGGAAGCGGTCCTCGATGCGCAGCGATGGCCCCAGGAACTCCAAGACCTCCTCCGGGCGGTCTTGCATGGTCCGCATAGTGGCCATGCTCACAATGGCGAAGAGGTACTCCGGGAATTGCGCAACGGTCTGTTCCAACACCGCGATCGCCTCTTCGCGCTCGCCCCGGAATTCGTGCCACTTGCCCAGGTAATTGCGGAAGATCGGATTGTCGGGGTAGCGGAGGGCCTGCTTGCGGATGTGCTTTCCGGCACTCGCCAGGTCGGTCTGTGCCAGTTCAAAACAATTTGCGATCTCGGTCCGCTGTGCGGCGTCCTTTCCATAGCGGGCGTCATGCTGGTGCTCGCTGTCGGTGATCCGCAGATGGGCCAAATGGCCTGTGGGGGTGAAATGCTCTGGCATGGGCGCGAAGTGGTCGTGCGAAGGTATCGGTCGTGCTAAGTGCCGCGCACACTGCGGTCCGGGAGCAGCGCTCGGATAGCGGTATCCCGACGCGGTGCCCATCGGTGACGAATGTCACGCACAGGTTAGTGATCACTAACTTACTTTGTTCCCGCACCAACACCCCATCACCATGCACGGCAAGAACAACATCGCCATCGGGTTCCTGATCATGGGCGGCTTCATGCTCTACGGCTTCCTGCTGATCTACCTGCGCGACTTCGCGCCGGACAAGCAGGCGTGGGTGGACTCCTACTCCACCGGCAAGCACTTCGAGTCGCGCCTGGCGCACGTGCATGGCAACCTGTTCGCCGTGCTGAACGTGATCATCGGCTATCTGCTCCTTCACTTCAGCGGAAAGTTGGACCATGCCAAAGCGATCTCGTGGTTGGCGATGACCGGCCTGCTGATGCCCATAGGCATACTGGCTGAAGTGTACTTCGGTGTACCGCCGGCACTGGTGCTGGTAGGTGCCCTCGCCATGACCGCCTCGGTGATCTGGCTCGGCATCTCCTTCTACACCATGAAGATCGCAACGAAGGAAACAGCTTGAAAAGATCCGTTCACCATGGAAACGAGAAGCTACCCCGCCGTTTACCGGATCGTCCATTGGGCCATCGCCGTGTCATTCCTGCTCTTGCTCATCACGATCTTCCTGCGGCTGACGTGGATGAACAAGTACAACGTCGCGGCCATCATCCAGGACCAGCTGGCCAACACGGAGCAGCACATATCCGAGGATCAAGCGATCGTTCTGGCCAAGAAGATCAGGCAGCCCATGTGGGACTGGCACATCTATACGGGCTATGCGATGGTGGGCTTGTTCGCGTTCCGCTTCATGCTTCCCGCCTTCGGGCGGATGAAGTTCCAGAACCCGCTGGGCAAAGGCTTGTCGGCAACGGACCGGTTCAAGAAGTGGACCTACCTCGTCTTCTACGCCTTTGTGGTCGTCTCATTGGCCACCGGCTTGTTCATTGAATGGGGGCCGAAAGAATGGAAAGAGCCGATGGAGGAGGTCCATGTACTTGGCATCTACTACTTGGTGGCGTTCATCGCGATCCACTTGGCTGGTGTGTTGTGGGCAGAGTTCACGAACCAAAAGGGGATCGTTTCAAGGATAGTGAGCGGCTCTGCGACTAGTTCTGGATCAGGAAGAGCGCAGTAAAGCAATGAACATGAACATCGCACGATCCATAAGCCCGAAGTTCACAAGAGCTTCTGACCTTCAGAATTCGCAACCCGCTTTTCTGATCCGCGTTGATCATGCCTTTCAGCGTCATCTGCGTTCCATCTGATCACCAATGAAAGCGGATATCACACCACGACAGATCGAGATCATCGCCGCCGCAGGGCAGCTGATCAGCGAGGACGGCTATGCCAAGCTCACCACCAAGCGCCTGGCCGAACGCATGCAGTTCAGCGAAGCCGCCTTGTACCGGCACTTCACCAGCAAGGAGGAAATTCTGGTGAAGATGCTGGAACTGCTCACGGCATCGGTGCAGGAGCGCATGGAAGCGGTGGCCGAACGCGAGGAATTGCCCGACCAGCGTTTGCGCGCGATGTTCGACAGCCACTTCACCTACTTCAAGGCGCATCCGGAATACCTGATGGCCATTTTCGCCACCAACTTCATGGAGCCTTCACCGGCGATCG
>Ga0138256_10004681_pt1 | contig 14541 bp, 8 predicted proteins | sample KNB2016incub_MG_FD_105486 | JGI IMG/M metagenome (GOLD analysis project Ga0138256, IMG submission 105486) | Active sludge microbial communities from wastewater in Klosterneuburg, Austria - KNB2014incub_MG | ecosystem: Engineered > WWTP > Activated sludge > Unclassified | place: Austria... | reverse complement strand
GGGCTGGTGTAATGGGGGCGCAGATAGCTGCGCATCGGGTGACTGCCAATATCGAGACAATGCTGTTCGAGTTGCCGGGGGAAGTGTATAATCCCAATGCCCATGTGATCAAGGCGGTGGAGAAGCTCAAAAAGCAGGAGCCTGCGCCACTGTCGGTTAAAGCCAAGGCGACTTTTATCCAGCCAGCCATTTTTGATCAGCATCTGGAATTGCTCAAAGATTGCGATCTGGTGATCGAAGCGATTGCTGAGCGTATGGACTGGAAGCGTGATTTGTACACCAAGATTGCTCCTTATCTGGGTGAACATACGATTTTTGCCAGCAATACCTCCGGATTATCCATCAATCAATTGGCAGAAGCTTTTCCGGAGGCGTTGCGTCATCGGTTTTGCGGTATCCATTTTTTCAACCCCCCTCGCTATATGCATCTGGTCGAATTGATTCCTTGCCAGGCCAGCGATGCGGGCATGCTCGATGATCTGGAAGCATTTCTCGTGACTTATCTGGGCAAAGGCGTGATTCGTGCCAAAGATACGCCGAATTTTATCGCCAATCGCATCGGTGTATTTTCTTTGTTGGCCACCATGCATCATGGCCGGGCGTTTGATTTTGGTTTTGACCTGGTCGATGCGCTGACGGGCGCCCTGATTGGGCGCCCCAAAAGCGCCACATTCCGCACCGCTGATGTGGTTGGATTGGATACGCTGGCGCATGTCATCAATACCATGCGCGATACGTTGCCGGATGATGCCTGGCACGCGTATTTTGCCGTGCCGGATTGGTTGCAGGGCTTGATTCAGGCGGGTGCACTGGGGGAGAAAGTTAAACGCGGGGTATATCAGAAAGAAAAAAATGAAATTTATGTGTTTGACTTGCCAACACAGGCCTATCGTCTATCTGCTGGAGAAGTGGATGAGGATCTGAAACGCTTGCTGAAATATAGCAACCCGACTGAAAAGTTTGCGGCTTTGCGCACTAGTTCGCAGCCGCAGGCACAGTTCTTGTGGTCGATTTTTCGAGATTTATTTCATTATTGTGCGGTGCAACTGGAATCCATCGCCGATAATGCACGTGATCTGGATTTGGCCGTACGTTGGGGATTTGGCTGGAATCAGGGTCCCTTTGAGATTTGGCAAGCAGCTGGCTGGAAACAGATAGCCAATTGGATTCAGGAAGATATCTCCGCTGGAAAGACCATGAGTCAGGCACCATTGCCACAATGGGTCATGGCGATTGCTGATAGTGACACGCAAAGTGTGCATACGCCGCAAGGCTCTTTTGCACCGAGAAGCGGAAAACCGCAACCACGTTCAAAATTGCCGGTATATCAACGCCAGTTGTTTCCGGATTGTTTGATCGGCGAACAAGCATCCTACGGGGAAACCATCTTTGAAACTGATGTGGTCAGGATGTGGCATACCGGAGATCAAATAGCCATACTTAGTTTCAAAAGCAAAATGCACACTATTGGTATCGATGTGTTGCAAGGCGTGCAGCAGGCGATCAAGGAAGCTGAGCAAAACTGGCGCGCGCTGGTGATTTGGCAAACTGAGCCGCCGTTTTCAGCCGGTGCTAATTTGCAGAAGGCCACCGAGCGACCTAAGCCCGACGCGCAACATGGCAACGTGCCAGCTGCGCCGCCATCGCCATTTCAGTCGTTCCTGAAAAAGTTTAAGAAATCGGCTCAGACGACAGTGCTGCAAGTGGCGCGTGAATTGGATCTCGCCGATGTGTTGATGGCCAAGAAACTGGCGGAGGTGGATGGAATGATCAAGCAATTCCAGCAGACTTCACAGGCGCTGCGCTATTCGATGATTCCGACCGTGGCTGCGGTGGATGGTCTGGCGCTGGGCGGGGGGTGCGAATTTGTCATGCATTGCGACCGTGCGGTAGCGACATTGGAGAGCTATATCGGCTTGGTGGAAGTGGGCGTTGGATTGTTGCCGGCGGGCGGCGGGTGCAAGGAATTTGCGCTCCGCTCTGCGCAAAATGCCAAAGATGGCGATCCTTTTCCGCAATTGAAATATTATTTCCAGACAGTGGCGATGGCGGAGCTGGCCAAAAGTGCCGAGCAGGCAAAGGAACTTGGTTATTTGCGCTTGGCGGATACGGTGGTGATGCATCGTTTCGAGTTGCTGCATGTGGCCAAAGCGCAGGCAATGGCGTTAGCGGAGGCTGGCTACCGTCCGCCATTGAAAAACCGGGAGATTCCGGTGGCGGGTAATACCGGCATTGCAACCATTCAGAGTCAGTTGGTTAATTTGCGGGAAGGCGGCTTCATTTCCGAGCACGATTACTTGATAGGCAATAAAGTCGCGCATGTGATGTGTGGCGGTGATTTAACGCCGGGCAGCCTAGTGGATGAAGATTGGTTCCTGGAACTGGAACGCGCAGCGTTTATGGAATTGCTGGCGACTGAAAAAACACAGGCGCGGATTGAATATACGCTGAAAACCGGTAAACCATTAAGAAACTGATTAAAAACAAGAACACCTATTCCAAGATCGACGATCCACGGAGAAAACCATGACTAAGCAAACTCAAGAAGCCTATATCGTAGCTGCTGCCCGCACACCGGTTGGCAAAGCGCCGCGCGGCATGTTCAAGAATGTGCGCCCGGATGACATGCTGGTGCACGTATTACACGCGGTGATGAAGCAGTGCCAAGGATTGGATCCGGCAGCGATCGATGATGTGATTGTCGGTTGCGCCATGCCGGAAGCCGAACAGGGCATCAATGTCGCGCGCGTGGCGTTGCTGCTGGCTGGTTTGCCGAATAGCGTGGCTGGTATGACAATCAACCGTTTTTGTGCATCAGGTCTGCAATCCGTTGCACTGGCAGCCGACCGTATTCGTCTGGGTGAAGCCGATGTGATGATTGCAGCCGGCACTGAAAGCATGAGCATGGTGCCGATGATGGGCAATAAAGTTTCCATGAATCCGGCCATATTCGAGCATAAGGAAGATGTCGCGATTGCTTATGGTATGGGCATGACGGCCGAGAAAGTGGCGGAGCAATGGAAAGTATCTCGTGAAGATCAGGATGAATTTGCCATGACCAGCCACTTGCGTGCCTTAAAAGCCATTGAAACGGGTGAGTTTCAACAAGAAATCGCACCGTACCGGGTAGACGAGAAACGTCCTGATCTGATCACACATACCGTACACGAAGAAATTGCCATCAAAGGTACCGATGAAGGGCCACGTGCCGGTACCAGTCTCGAAGTGTTGGCCAAATTGCGGCCGGTTTTTGCAGCCAAAGGTTCCGTGACCGCAGGAAACAGCTCACAGATGTCCGATGGTGCGGGGGCTGTGGTGTTGATGAGCGAAGCTGCGATGCAGCGCTTTAATCTTTCCCCGCTAGGGCGTTTTGTCGGGTTTTCAGTGGCGGGTGTGCCGCCCGAGATTATGGGAGTAGGCCCTATTCAAGCCATTCCCAAAGTACTGAAGCAAACCGGCATCAAACAAGATGACCTGGACTGGATTGAATTGAATGAAGCATTTGCTGCCCAGAGTCTGGCCGTGATTCGTGATCTGGGATTGGACCGCAGCAAAGTGAATCCATTGGGAGGAGCGATTGCATTGGGTCATCCGCTCGGAGCGACTGGCTCTATTCGCGTGGCGACTTTGCTGCACGGATTGCGTCGCCATCAAAAGAAATACGGCATGGTTACCATGTGTATTGGCAGCGGCATGGGAGCAGCCGGTGTGTTTGAAGCACTTTGAGCAAATTGGGTGGGGCGGGTGATTGGGGACTGTGCTGAATCAGCGTGTCCGGCATTCTGTTTTTACCCGTAATGCGCTGTTCCGCGATGACCGCTACGATATTCATGCAATTCTTTAAGTTTCATTAAGTGAATAACTAAAATATTCTTTGCAGGTAAATCGAGAATCTTGGTCAATTTAAACGGGTCGTATGCATTTGTCAGCACTCAAAAGGTACATTGCAGGTAATAAAAGTTAGCTATGCTATAGCTCATCTTTTCACTAGATGAATAAGCAATGATTCAGTACATTATCCAGTGCTTGGGTGATGAATGTCTTCGGTCATAGATCACAAATATTGATTCTAATCAGGTTATTTTTATGGATTCCCATACGTCATTATCACCGCTAGCTTCTGAACACACAGGGGCTCCAAAAGAGAGATTACTGAATATTCCCGAGTATTCGGAGAGGCAAGAATTGCATACCGAATTGAATTCAGTAGCCTATGAATTGCTGGCGCCGCCCGTTCAGCTTTCACACTTGGTGCTGATGTCAGAACGTCATTGGGTTGATCAGGAGCGCAAACTGATTGGCGAGTTATGCATACGGTATGGCATTAATCCTCCCAATGCGCATGAGAGTGATTTCAGTGCTGATTTTGGAGATTTCCGTCTTCGATGGGAGCGGCATACTGAATATTCTACCTACACCATCTACCATGCAAAGCCGTTTGATGTGCCGTTTAAGCATCCCGCGATTGAGTATGTGCCCCAAGATTGGCTGCTTCGTTTACCCGGTGAGTTGCTGGTGGCTACGCACATTGCTTTGGAAGATAGATCGCGGCCCAAGCGCAGCTTGCATGAATTGGCGACTTTGTTTGCTTCCGGAACCGTGATTGGTTCCAAGGTGGCCGGTGGAGCCGCCAGCGTGTGGAGTGACAACCAGATACATCCGGATAATTTTGGCCGTATCTTGATTCATGACGAAAACCTGCGTAGCCGGCAGGTGGGACGGTTGGTTCAACGTCTGCTGGAAATTGAGACCTATCGCATGCTGGCTATGTTGCCGCTGCCCATCACGCGCAGGATCATTCCGCAATTGGCGCGCGCTGATCAGCGTTTGGCCACCTTGATTGCCAACAATGTTGAACTTACCCGCATCGAAGACGAGCAAAAACTATTGGACGAGCTTACTCAATTGGCTGCCGAAACCGAGCGGCTATCCGCTCAAACCAGCCATCGATTTAACGCTTCCAGGGCCTATTACAATATCGTGAAGTTGCGCATTACCGAACTGCGCGAGGAGCGTATCGAAGGCTTGCAAATGTTGCAAGAATTCATGATTCAGCGATTGTCGTCAGCAATGGGTACTTGTGAGTTGGTGCATACTAAACTGGAGACGCTGTCGATGCGCCTGGGACGCGCTTCGGCTTTATTGCGCACAAGGGTCGATTTGTCGATGGAGGCGCAAATTCGTGATTTGTTGAGATCCATGGATCACCGCGCTCATGTGCAGTTACGCATGCAAGAAACGGTCGAGGGCTTATCCGTTGTGGTGCTGAGCTATTATTTGCTGGGTATTTTGGGCTATGGACTAAAAGCGCTCAAGGCAGCCGGACAAGACATCAACGTTGAATTGCTCACCGGCATTGCGATTCCTGTGGTTGTGCTGGGCGTCTTCTTTGTGGTGAGAGGCGTGCGTCATGTCATCGGTAAATTGCAACGGGATAAGTAATATTTAACATTCAGTGATGCTGACCGCCAGTCCGCCCAGTGACGTTTCTTTGTATTTCACCGACATCTCCAATCCGGTCTGTTTCATCGCGGCGATACAGTTATCCAATGACATGAAATGCTGACCATCGCCGCGAATTGCCAATGATGCTGCGGTGTAAGCCTTGATCGCGCCAAAACCGTTGCGCTCAATACACGGTACCTGCACCAAACTACCGACCGGATCACAGGTCATACCTAAGTGATGTTCCAGGGCAATTTCGGCGGCATTCTCAATTTGTTCCGTAGTGCCGCCTTTAATCGCGCATAAACCTGCTGCCGCCATGGCCGAAGCGGAACCGACTTCGCCCTGGCATCCGACTTCAGCGCCGGAAATCGAGCTGTTGTGTTTGATCAAACCACCAATTGCACCGGCCACTAGCAGGAAATCATGGACTTGTTTCAGCGTTGCTCCCTCATGTTTCACTGCATAATAAATCACTGCTGGAATCACGCCGGCAGCCCCGTTAGTCGGCGCAGTCACCACCATATGCCCCGCCGCATTTTCTTCATTCACGGCCATAGCGTAGGCGCACAACCAGTCGTTCAGGTTGGCTTTTTCCGGATTGCTTTGTAGCTGCTGGTACAAAGCATGAGCGCGACGCTTGATATTCAGTCCGCCGGGCAATCGACCTTCCGTCACCAGGCCATTTTCAAGGCATGTGCGCATGGCATCCCAGACAGCATCCAGTCCTTCATTCAGTGCAATTTCACTAATGCGCTCCATTTCATTGCTCCGTTTCATGGCAGCAACAGACAAACCGCTATCGACAGACATTTTCATCATCTGATTGGCTGAATCAAAGGGGAAGCCACAGGAACTGACGGCATCCATTTTGATCGGTGCAACCAGCTGACCAATTTCCTGTAGCGTCGTAATAAAACCACCGCCAATCGAAAAATAAGTTTCGGTCAGCAAGGTTTTTCCGGTTTCATCCAGCAACTGAAAAATCATGCCATTCGGATGTTCCGGGAGTGGTTCGCCTCGATCAAAAATAATATCTTCGGCCGGATTGAAATGAATCACGGTGGATTGATTGATTTGCAAAGTGTTTAGTTGCCATAGTTTCTGAAACAATTCATTTACGTTCAGATTGGCCAGTCCTTGCGGCGTATATTCATGCATGCCCAGGGTTACTGCGCGATCAGTCGCATGACCTTTGCCAGTAAATGCCAATGATCCTCGCAAAGTGCAACGAACCTGCAAAAAAGAGGGAACAGTATGATTGGCAACAAAAGACTGGATACGATCACGAAAATCCTTGGCTGCAACCATCGGACCCATGGTATGCGAGCTTGATGGACCTATGCCTATTTTGAAAAGATCTAGAACGCTGATAAACATGAAATTGCCTGTAAAAATTCGAAATTCACTAGAGAGTCCAGAGTGATGTTGTTTGGAAATACCTGAGATGAAAATTAGAGCGCAGCTAGTATGCTATATGTCTTGAACTGACTCAACCATTTTTTATAGGTATGCAGGATCGAAACAGTCACTTTTGTACGCTGCAAAACGACTCAAATTGACACTCAGTGACAAGCAGAAAAATCATAAATTGATTGATAAGAGGGGCATCACTTGAATAATTTGTGATGCCTGTTAAGATGTGTTCATATGTTTTTGTATTTTAGGTAAAAAGTATCTCTGTATCGTGCTCTCGGAACTCAGTCATAGCATTTTCCGATTCAATGTTTAATTAGTGAATCCACTTCATGAGTATTGATGACATATCGTCTAAAGATTTATCGGCTGACAATCTATTGATTTCTGTTCCAATTCAATTGGATATGGAGATATTGAGTGAATGGTTCGACAGTATGGGAGATTTGATTCAGATTGTTGCGCCGGACGGACATTTTCTATTTGTGAACCGGGCTTGGCGCGAAGTGCTGGGATACACGGCCGCAGAAGTAGCGACATTGAATATCTTGAATGTTATTCATCCGGACCACTATGTACAATACCCGTTGCTTATGCAACGGGTATTGTCGGGCGAGGATGTTGGATTAATCGAAATATCGTTCCGGACAAAGAGCGGAGAGACGATCGTCATTGATGGCAATACCAATCTTTATGCTAAAAATAATCAACCGATCGCGACCATAGGAATATTTCGCAATATTACCAAGCGTAAAGCGATAGAAGTCGAGATTCTGTCCATCAAGCAGAGTCTCGAGCACATCGTGAGGCAACGTACCACTGAATTGCAAGCTAGTGAAAAACGTTTTCGTGATTTTATCGCCAGCATTCCCGGGGCAGTTTTTGAATTTTGTATTGATACTGACGGCCGCCGCTTTCTTTCGTTCATCAGCGAAGGGATTGGGGATTTGATTGGGTATACGGCAGCCGAATGCATGGCAAATGTCGAAGTCATGTTTCAACAGATTCATACAGAAGCATTGCCAGATCTGGAGCGATCCATTTTGGATTCTTTGGTGAAGTTGCAACCCTGGATGCACGAATATCCCATACAAACCTCAGCAGGTGAAAAATGGTTGCGAGGCTATTCCATCCCTCATCGCAAACAGGATGGCAGCACGCATTGGCAGGGGGTATTGGTTGATATTACGTTGCAAAAGCAGATGGAAATGGCTCTGCGCAATAGCGAGCAACTGTTTCGCAGTCTGACGGAAGTCGCGCCAGTGGGCATCTTTCGTACCGATGCCAGTGGTAAATGTTTATATGTTAATGAGCGCTGGTGCGACATCGCTGGCATGAATGCTGAAACAGCCGCGGGCTATGGATGGATGGCTGCTATTCATCCGGAAGATCGAGAAAGAGTCATGGATGAGTGGAATACGGCGGTCAGGCACCAGCAGCCTTTCATGTCTGAATACCGTTTTCAAACCAAAGGGCAAATCATCACATGGATTTTAGGTCACGCTCGGGCGGAAGGCAATCAAGATGGCGTTGCATTAGGTTATGTCGGCACGATCACTGATATTACTGATCAAAAAAACAAGGAAGTGGCCCTGGCTGAATCACACAGCGCTCTCGCGGAGTCGTACAGCCTGCTCGAGACGATCATTGATACGGCACCGGTGCGTATTTTCTGGAAAAACAGAGAATCCCGTTACCTGGGATGCAATCCCGCATTTGCCAGAGATGCCGGGGCAGCCTCCCCACAAGCCATTATCGGTAGCGATGATTACCAATGGTGTTGGAAAGCACACGCCGATCTTTATCGCAAAGATGATGAGATGGTCATCAATTCGGGAGTGTCAAAACTTTCCTATGAAGAACCGCAAACCACTCCGGATGGCAAAGCCATTTGTCTGCGCACCTCGAAAGTACCCTTGCGCAACAGTAAAAATAAAATTATGGGCGTACTGGGCATTTATCAGGATATTACCGAACAAAAGCGGGTATATGATTCGATGCGCTTGGCGGCGACGATTTATCAGTCGAGCAATGAAGCCATCATGGTTACTGACGAAAATAATCTAATCATACAGATTAACTCGGCCTTTACCCGTATGACCGGTTATGAGAGGGCGGATGTCATTGGCAAGAATCCAGAAATGTTTCGTTCCGGACGGCATGATCCCGCTTTTTATCTGGAGATGTGGCGTAAGTTAATGGCCGAAGATTACTGGCAAGGTGAAATCTGGGATCTGCGCAAAGATGGAACTATTCATGCCAAATGGCTAAGCGTCAGCATCATTCGCCATACCAATGGTCGCATCCATTACCATGTGGCACAGTTTTCGGACATTACGGAAAAAAAGAAAAAAGATGAACTGATTCTTTCCCAGGCAAATTACGATCAGTTGACTGGATTGCCGAATCGTAATTTATTCAAAGATCAACTGGAAATGGGAATCAGGAAGTCGTACCGCAATGGCTCATTGTTGTCCGTGCTGTTCCTGGATCTGGATCATTTCAAGGATATCAATGACACCTTGGGGCATGATAAGGGCGATGATTTGTTGCGGGAAGTGTCCATTCGAGTTAAATCGTGTGTCGGCAAGAATGATACCGTTGCGCGCCTGGGTGGCGATGAATTTGCCATCATTTTACCCAATTTAATCAATCATGAGCGAGTGGAGATCGTTGCCGGGCTGATCATTCAGGCGCTGAATAAACCGTTTCATTTTAATCGCAGCAAAACCAATTATTATATTTCCACCAGTATTGGCATCGTCCTTTACCCCCAAGATGGTACCAACATGAAAAGCTTGATGAAACATGCCGATCAGGCAATGTATGCGGCGAAACTGGAAGGACGCAACCGTTTTTGTCATTTTACGCCGTCCATGCAACAAGAGGCGCATGAGAAAATGGTGTTAATTCATGATCTTCGTCAAGCAATCGCAAAAAAAGAGTTGCATGTTTATTATCAACCCATCCTGGAATTATCCAGCGGGAATCTCATCAAAGCCGAGGCACTGCTGCGCTGGAAACATCCCCGCCGAGGCATGATTAGCCCCGCCATCTTTATTCCACTGGCGGAGGAAAGTGGGCTTATTCTGGAAATCGGCGATATGGTATTCAAGCAATCAATTGCACTCATTGATCAATGGCGGCAACGACTGGGATATATCGTTCAGGTCAGCGTGAATATGTCTCCGGTACAGTTCAGGTATGTGAATAATAATCGTTGGTTTGAGTATTTGACCCAACTTGGATTGCCTGGCAACTGTATCAATGTGGAAATCACCGAAGGTCTGCTGCTCAAAGATTCTTCTGTGGTTCAGGATTATTTGCTGGAATTCCGTAACAGCGGCGTTGAAGTGTCGATTGATGATTTTGGCACCGGCTTTTCCTCGCTGTCTTATCTGAAGAAATTTGATATTGATTATCTCAAGATCGACCGCTCTTTCATCAACCAATTGATCGACAATGCTACCGATCGCGCGCTGGTCGAAGCGATTATTGTCATGGTGCATAAATTGGATATTAAAACCATTGCTGAGGGGGTGGAAACGAAAGAGCAGCAGGATTTGTTGGTGCATTTTGGTTGCGACTATGTACAAGGCTTTCTGTATTCAACCCCTATCACCAAGGATGCCTTTGAGAAATTGCTGGCTAAACAATGGAATTTGATTCAGGCTTAAATTCCATCCACATTGCTTATTTTTTATTTGATTCAAGTAAAAACACACGCTCTTGTAGTCGACTTAACCCGCGTTGCTGAAAACGCGGATTTTGTGCCAGCACGTCATGCTGAGCCAATAGTTTGATCTTCATGTGCGATGCATAGAGTAAGTGCATTTCATTCATGGCAACCGGAAATGGCGGGCCTGGCATCTCGTCGGGAGGATAATCCAGCGTAATCAGTAAGATCTGTGTGGCTGGCGGCAGGATGTCAACTAGATGATGCGCATAGTGTTTGCGCATTTCGGGCGGTAGAGCGACCAATGAAGCGCGATCGTATACGGCACTGACATTTGCCAGGTCTTTTTCACGTAAATCAAAAAAATTGCCGCACATAATATGCATTCCATTGGCTTCCCAGCGCGAAAATGGATATTCATCAATGCACTTCGGAGTGAGGTTGTTCTCGGAAAAAAATGTTTGTATCGCAACGAGGCTTAATTCGACACCCAGCACTTGATGCCCCTGTTCTCGCAACCAAAGCATATCGCGGCTTTTGCCACACATTGGTACCAACACTTGGCAGTCAGAATCAAGTGCTAGCGCTTGCCAGTATTCGCGCAGGTAGGGATTAATGTCATTCTGATGAAAACCGATATCTGCTCGTTCCCATCTATCCAACCAATATTCATTGTTCATTTGGGTATCATAACTTAATCGACTGCAGCTTGAGAATGACCTTTTGCTGTGGCCATTATCATTCAATCCGCTGCATCTGTTGTGCTGATGTAGAATACGTGATATTTCCATGCCGATTAACATCTCCCGACTGGTAAAAGACCCATGAATTCCATGCATCGCTTATATGTGCAGCGCCTGTTAACATGTCTGATGATGCTCATGATGCTTACGGGTTGTCTATCCCCCCTGGCGCTAAATAGAGCCGTCCTTGCTTATGACGACGCCGTCACCGATGCTGCATCTCAGCAATTACTGATTAATATTGTACGCGCCCATCACCGCCAGCCGATTCACTTCACGGGTGTTTCCAATATCGCAGCCACTTTCAATTTTCAGGCCAATGCGGGGGCGATGCCGGCACTCGGCGGACTTGCCGGAACATCCCTGTTGCCGATTTTTGGTGGTAGTATCGCGGAAAGCCCTACAATCAGTATTGTTCCGATTGAGGGAGAAGATTTTACCAAGCGACTGCTGACCCCGTTTTCGCAGAACAAGCTGACGCTGTTGCTGCGCCAGCGCTACGATGTCGACTTGTTGCTGCGTATGATGGCTCAAGAAGTGCGCATATTGCAGTCTGCGCAATATGAAATCCATCGTAACAGCCCAATGGATAAAGCGGGCTACGAGATGTTCCGTCGAGTAGTGCTGCATCTTTCAGCGATCCAGGACCATAATAAGCTCTACGCCGAGCCATTACCGCTAATACACACGTGGACTATTCCCGCCAACGCGCTCGGATCCGATGGTTTCCAAGTACTGCAGAAAGAATTTGTGGTGCGCCACAACCCGACAGATAATACTTATACACTGCGCAAGCACATTAACGGGCCGATTCTGATCACTAATTATGATCCCAGCATGCTGTCCGATAAAGAGCGCGATCAATTAAACGATATGGCGGATGATTGGGATGTCAGCGATATTGCGTTTGATATCCGTGCTGATCAATATGGTGGAGAATGGCCAATGCGAGGGGTTTTTCGGCTCAGAAGCTTTCACGCGATTCTTGGTTTTCTCGGCAAAGCACTGGGTCATGAAGCGGGCTATCCTGTCGACAAAGACGCAAGAACACCACATATCCTGAATGATGAAAATCCTGATCTCACCATGGAATTGACGGCCTCCAAGACGCCCCCTGCGGATGCCGATATTTCGGTTCGCTGGAACGATCAGTTTTATGCAGTGAATACCGCAGGTGCTCACACGCGCTGGAATCGCGATGCCTTCCAATTATTGTTCCTTTTGTTTCAGATGACCGTTACCGACATCCCGCGTATCGGTGTGCCTAGTATCACCATTGCCAAGTAGTTTTTGCCCTTAGCAGAAGATGTTGTCCTGCATGACGGGATCAGTTAGGGCGTACTTGCTATGGTATGATCTTTGTGAAGATGGGAGTCTATCTCAATTTCAGATTCCACTCAGCGAAACAATTTTACGCATTCTTAGAATCACAATGGGAGCCATCCGATGAGTGCTGTTTTTCTTGATTTCGGTTCTGTGACCCGCGGCGATATGGATTGTGCGGCATTGGAACGAGCAATCTCGCCCTGGCGCTACTATATTGCTTCATCCGAGCAGGAGGTACTGGAGCGTATCAGCTTGGCTGAAGTGATCGTCAGCAACAAAGTATTTCTCAATCGAGAAGCTATTTTGGCGGCGCAGCGCCTGAAATTGATTTGCGTTGCTGCCACCGGTTACAACAATATTGATCTTGTGGCAGCGGCAGAACGCAATGTACCGGTATGCAATGTGCGCAATTACGCCACACCTTCCGTAGTGCAGCATGTTTTCATGCTGATGCTGAATCTGACCCGCCGTTTTTTGGAATACCAGGAGTTGGTGAAAAGAGGGGGCTGGCAAGCCAGCACTTTCTTTTGTCCGTTGGATTTCGGCATCCAAGAATTGTCAGGAAAAACACTTGGAATCATTGGTTTTGGCGTTCTGGGTCAGGCGGTGGCTGATGTCGCTCAAGCATTCGGCATGCAACTGCTGATTGCAGAACGTAAGGGTAGGCCGGCGCGCGCAGGCAGAATAGCATTTGATGACGTTATGCGGCAGGCTGATTTTATCAGTCTGCATTGCCCGCTTATGCCGGAAACCTGTGATCTGATCAGTACCCGCGAGTTTGAACTGATGAAGCCTTCCGCGGTTTTGATCAATACTGCACGAGGAGGGTTGGTCAATGAAACCGATCTGCTGCATAGTTTGGCCACGGGCCGCATTGCAGGTGCTGCCATCGATGTATTGCAGGAAGAGCCGCCGAAACAGGACAATTTGATTTTGCAGCATCAATTGACCAATCTGATCGTAACGCCGCATATCGCCTGGGCTAGCAGAGAATCCAGGCAGCGTCTGTTGGACCAGCTTGCCAATAATATCGAGAATTTTCTGCAACAGCGCCCTTTCAATCAGATAACCGTTGCGCTGCATCAATGACCAACTGCAAGTGATGTTAAATACCTAGGCACACCATATGCAACAGTGGATTCTACTTTTCATTGCGATTGTCAGCGAAGTGATCGCCACCTCGTGCTTGAAAGCCACGGAAGGATTTACCCGCTTGTGGCCATCGCTGATTGTCGTTGTTGGTTATTTGCTTGCTTTTTATTTTTTGTCCTTGACCTTGAGAACGATACCGGTCGGAATCGCTTACGCCATTTGGTCTGGCGTGGGAATCGTGTTAATCGCCCTGAGTGGATGGCTATTTCTGGAGCAGGCATTGGATCTTCCCGCCATCATCGGTCTGTCATTGATTGTGGCGGGGGTTATGGCTATCACGCTGTTTTCCCAAACGATCTCGCATTAATCCTAGAGATCTCTGGAATAATGCGCCTCTTTAGTAAAATAAATCTTTGGCATCACGCCGGTGCGATTTTTTAGAATCGTGCGCCCCATATAGAGTCCATGCATATTGCTGTCGGTGCCGCTATGGGAAAAGAATCCCCAGATATTGTCCAGTGAGGAACCGTAAATTACACCGAATCGATCTATCAATTCCTTCTCAAAAGGATGACAGTTAAAAGGAATATGGCTGTGATCGTAAGGATTGCCAACATTGTTAAATGCAAATTGATTAAAACCCACAACCGCCAATTCGTTGCGCCAGCCATGCTCAGAAATTGGCGCCGATTTATCGGCATGATCATGACCTCCAAATTAAGGAAACGCTGATTAATTGACTGTACGAGCGAATCACTTCGTTGCGCGGTACTCGCTCCCTCGCCTATCATGTTGATATGTCTCGGTTGCTGCGTTCCGTGCGCCTCGTGCTTCATCTCGTTC
>Ga0138256_10004680_pt1 | contig 14542 bp, 14 predicted proteins | sample KNB2016incub_MG_FD_105486 | JGI IMG/M metagenome (GOLD analysis project Ga0138256, IMG submission 105486) | Active sludge microbial communities from wastewater in Klosterneuburg, Austria - KNB2014incub_MG | ecosystem: Engineered > WWTP > Activated sludge > Unclassified | place: Austria... | reverse complement strand
TAGAAATGATGATGATGTGCGTCAAATCACATATTAATGCATTGAAAATTGCTATCATTTAAGTAACAAATGATTTAACTATTATGGGAGGTAAAGCATGAATAAAATAGCCGTTATATATTGGAGTGGAACTGGTAACACAGAATCAATGGCAAAGTCGATTTGCAAAGCACTGAAAGCATCTTCAGATGTTGTGGATCTTTTCGAAGTGGATTCAGTTACCGCTGAAATCGCAGGAAAATATGACAAACTGGCACTAGGCTGTTCAGCTATGGGTGATGAAGTATTAGAGGAGATGTCCTTTGAACCATTTTTTGTGGAACTTGAGTCTAAATTATCTGGTATGAAAATTGCGCTCTTCGGTTCGTATGGTTGGGGAGATGGTGCGTGGATGCGAGATTGGCAAGAACGTGTGAAGCAATCAGGGGCTTTGTTGTTTGAGGAAGGCTTGATGATCAATGATACACCAGACGCAAACGGACTCGAAGTGTGTACAGCGTTTGGTAAGCGCTTTGCTGCGTTTTAAACGCTCATCAGAAATATTTGTGAATTGAATTAAAAGAGGACGCTCAACATGTAAATGGTAACGATGTTGAGTGCCCTCATTTTTTTACAAATCAAATGGATAAAGATTATTCCCATGTGGCCCAGATTTCAGGGGTGTATCCAATGGTGGCTTGCTTGCCATTTCGAACAATGGGTGTTCGAAGTAGTTTGGGATGATTTAGCACGATTTCTTGAACCATAGCAGCCCCACGAATTTTATCTAGATTTTTTTCTAAATAAAGCGGCGACGAAGTATCGACGATGTTTTGTAGACCAACGGCACGCACGACATTTTCAAATTCTCCTTTACTCATGCCGAATTTGACGACGTCAATCGCTTGAAATTTAATGTTGCGTTCTTTGAAATATCTTTCAGCTTTTTGTGTCTCAAAGCATTTTTTCTTTCCAAATATTTGGATGTTCATAAAGAGGTGCCTCCTTGCATTAACCTTAATTTTTGGATTCGCTATCCTTATGATATAATGATTTAAGATATAAAGAAATAGGTTTTTTAGGAGGTATTATGAAACGCACAACACGGTCAATAGTCACACTGCTGGCGGTACTAGCAATTGCACTATTTTCATATCTCAATAAAGATAAACCAACGGATATAGTCATTGATGAAGGCACAACGGTTGATGAATCTACAACCACTAATAATTCTGAGACGGAAGCACAAAATGCGTTGAAACCAGATGAAAATATGGCTTATTACTCAGAAGATGAAGTTGCATTGTATATTCATGAATACGGCAAGTTGCCTGTTAATTACTTAACAAAAAATGAGGCTTCTGACTTTGGTTGGGAGAGTGATAAAGGCAATCTATGGGACGTTACGGATCGCATGGTTATAGGCGGGGATCGATTTGGAAACAGAGAGGGCTTGTTGCCCAATAAGCAATCTCGGATTTGGTACGAGTGTGACGTGAATTACACCGGTGGTTTTCGAAATGGAGAGCGGCTCGTTTTTTCGAATGATGGGTTAATCTATTATTCGAAGGATCATTATGCGTCGTTTGAGAAGTTATATGAATAACTGGAGGGCTAGATATGCATAAGACAGAAGTAGAACTGGATGGGGCAAAGATGATTACTATCAAGGAAACGCATCGATACCTTAAAGAAAAACTCAACTTATCCCCGCATTATGGTGAAAATTTGGATGCTTTATGGGATGAGTTGTCGACGAGAAACACCCAATTAAGTATTCGTATTAAAAATCTTGATTTAATGGTCGAACAATTAGGTGATTATTCAGAAAAGCTAATTGATGTCATTGTTGAAGCCGGTATGTACAACATGGATATCATTTTTGATATCAATGCAGAAGATGATTTTCCGATATAAAACTTTACACAAAATAAACTTGAAATCAAACGCATTTATCAGGAGGCCAAATCTATGTCCATTAGAACGAAATTGGTAATCTCTAAATCGACAAACCCATGGTTCAACCTCGCTTACGAAGAACAACTCGTGGGCGAAGTGGGCGAAGATGAAATTATTCTCTATTTATGGCAAAATCAACACACTGTCGTTATCGGCAAACACCAGAACCCATGGCGAGAAGTCTTGGTTTCTGAGCTCGAAGCGGAAGGTGGAAAAATTGCCAGAAGATTGTCGGGCGGCGGCGCTGTCTACCATGACTTAGGAAATCTCAATTTCACATTTGTCATGCACAAAAGACATGAAGACCTTCATCGGCAGCTTAAAGTGATTGTCGAGGGCGTGAAAGCGCTTGGTATAGCTGCAGAATTTTCTGGTAGAAACGACATCCTCGCTGAAGGTAGAAAATTTTCAGGGAATGCATTCTACCATGGTAAAACCAATTATTACCATCATGGTACAATCTTGGTGGATGTTGATATGACAAAGCTTGGAAGGTACTTAAACGTTTCAATGAAGAAGCTCAACGCCAAAGGTGTTGAATCTGTCAAATCGCGCGTGATCAACTTGAAGGAACTCAATCCAGAAATAACGATTGGCAGTGTGATGTTAGCGGTTAGTGAGGCTTTTGAATCCGAATACGGCAAAGCAGAAGGGCAATATACCCTTTCAGAAGATGATTCACCAGAGCGTGCACTTGCGCGTTATAACCATTATGCATCCTGGGAGTGGTTGTTTGGCAAGACCCCAAATTTTGATGTAACTTTTGAAGAAAAATTTACTTGGGGCGAATTGGTATTGAGCTTTAAACTAAAAGGGGCTGTAATTGAGGAAAGTGGTATCTATTCAGATGCTATGTCTACAGATCTGATTGAGGCGCTTAAAGAAGTCTTCACAGGCAAAAGGCTTGAGCGTGTAGCGTTATCTAACGCAGTAAAAGAAGCTTCGGTGGATGAGACAATGAGAGAACCTCTTTTGGAAATAGCGGACTGGATTGAGACGCTAGCCATATAGCTAAGCATGCTCTTTTAGTATGACACTAAAAATAACGCGACACTTAGAGTCGCGTTATTTTACTTTTTGTGATCCATTTGTTAAATCTTATTATTCTTTGAAAATGTGTTTCTGGTCACATAAATGACGACAGGCATCCGATATAATTACGTTAATAAGTATATTGTATACACAAATAAAAAGATGGTTTGTTGACATAATGGAGGCATAAAGATGAGAAAACCTTTCAAGACGGGCGTTTGGAACGATTCAATAGATGTCAGAGATTTTATTCAAAACAATTTTAACCCTTACTTGGGCGATGAAAACTTTTTAATGGGTAAAAGCACTAAGACGGATACGCTTTGGACGCAGGCAAAGGCGCTCATCGAAGTGGAAATTGAAAAAGGCATCATCGATATTGAAACAAAAGTGTATTCTGGTATCGATAACTTTGAACCAGGCTATTTAAACAAGGAAAACGAAACGATTGTCGGTTTCCAAACAGATGCACCCCTAAAGCGCATCATGAACCCTTACGGTGGATTTAGAATGCTAGAATCATCGCTTGAAGCTTATGATTATAGCATTGATGAAGACCTTTCAAAAGATTTTCAGGCATACCGCAAAACACACAATGAAGGGGTCTTTGACGCTTACACAGACGACATGAAAGTAGTGCGAAGTGTGGGGCTTCTCACTGGACTTCCAGATGCATACGGTCGTGGGCGTATCATCGGCGATTATAGACGCATCGCACTGTATGGCACAGATCAATTAATCATAGAAAAGAAAAAAGATTTTAAGAAATTGGCGCAGCAACCAGCAGTGGAGCACGTCATCAAGCTTAGGGAAGAAATTTCTATGCAAATTGTCGCACTTCAAGAGATTGCAGCGATGGCTGCACGTTATGGTGACGACATCACAAAACCTGCGACGACGGCAAAACAAGCGGTTCAATACTTCTATTACGGCTATCTTGCAGCAATCAAAGAAAACAACGGGGCAGCAATGTCGTTAGGACGCAATACTGCGTTTTTAGATATATATATTGAGCGTGATCTTGAAGCAGGCCATATCACAGAGAGCGATGCACAAGAGCTCATCGATCAGCTCGTCATCAAGCTCAGAATGGTGCGTCATCTTCGGACTCCAGACTACAACACATTGTTTGCAGGAGATCCAACTTGGGTGACTGAATCTATTGGTGGTTTAGGGCTAGATGGCAGGCCACTCGTCACAAAGACGGCTTACCGTTTCCTACACACGCTGACTAACCTCGATCCAGCGCCGGAACCAAACATGACCGTCTTATGGTCAGCGGCGCTTCCTAAAACATTTAAACGCTACTGTGCCAAAATGTCCATTGAAACAGGCGCGATCCAATATGAAAATGACGATTTGATGCGTCCAATTTACGGCGATGATTATGGCATTGCCTGCTGCGTATCCCCAATGCGCATCGGCAAAGACATGCAGTTCTTCGGAGCGCGTTCAAATCTCGGCAAAGCCCTTCTATACAGTCTAAACGGCGGTGTGGACGAACTTAAGCGCAATAAAGATGGCAGTTTGATTACTGTTTTAAGTGGCATACCAGCCCTTAAACATGACGCATTATTAAACTACGATGAGGTTTGGACGAACTTCAAATTGGTCATGAAACGTTTAGCCAGTGTCTACGTTGACACCATGAACACCATCCACTATATGCACGATAAATACGCCTACGAAAGTGGACAAATGGCCCTTCATGACTCTATTGTCCACAGATACATGGCCTTTGGTATTGCGGGACTTTCCATTGTGACTGATTCACTCAGTGCCATTAAGTATGCAAAAGTATCGCCGATCAGAGACGCTCAAGGCATAACGGTTGATTTTAAAATTGAGGGCACTTATCCGATGTTTGGCAATGATAATGATCAAGTGGACAACATCGCAGGAGAAGTCGTGAGATATTTCTCCGATCAGCTCAAAAAACATGAAACGTACAGAGAAGCGGAAAAAACATTATCGGTACTCACCATCACTTCAAACGTCGTTTATGGGAAAAAAACTGGTGCCACACCAGATGGTAGAGGAAAAGGAGAAGCCTTTGCACCAGGTGCAAACCCAATGCATGGCAGAGACACAATGGGTGCATTGGCATCACTCAACTCAGTAGCAAAAATACCGTTTGAAGGCGTCTGTCAAGACGGAATTTCGAATACGTTTTCCATCGTACCAGCAGCTTTAGGTCGATCAGAAGCCGATCGACTCAGTAATTTATCGGGACTGCTCGATGGCTATTTTGCAAAAAATGCGTTTCACTTAAACGTTAACGTTATGTCCAGAGACCTGTTGATTGATGCGATGAACAACCCAGCGAAGTATCCGACACTCACCATTCGCGTTTCTGGTTACGCGGTGCACTTTAATCGATTGACACGTGAACAAAAGGAAGAAGTGATCCATCGTACATTCCATGAGCGTGTCTAAGAAAGGAGCGGCAATATGCGAAAAGGCAAACTACATTCCATTGAAACCATGGGCTTGGTGGATGGACCAGGTATCAGAACGGTTTTTTTTCTACAAGGATGTCCATTAAAATGCAGCTATTGCCACAATCCCGATTCACAAAGTTTTATGGGCGCAACTGAAATCACTGTGGAAGAGATCGTTAAGACAGCAGAGCGCTACAAAACGTATTACGATGCAACCGGTGGGGGCGTTACCTTTTCTGGTGGCGAACCGCTTATGCAGGGTGCATTTTTAATAGAAGCATTAAAAGCACTAAAAGAGAGAGGTGTGTCTACCTGTATTGATACTTCAGGATATGGACAGACTCGGCATTACGAGGAAATTTTTAAGCATACGGATCATATTTTACTAGATATCAAGCACACGAGGGAAGCAGCGCATGTTGCTTTAACGGGACGTGATATGAGCGGCATCCGCCATTTTCTTAAAGCACTTGATGCATTTAATGGCATGATCACCATCAGACATGTTATGGTGCCTGGGCTTACCGATTCCGAAATGGTTATGGATGAACTGCTTGCGATGATTTTACCTCTTCAAAAAAAGATTGATAAGATCGATATTTTGCCTTATCATAAAGTTGGCATTGAAAAATATTCTCAATTAAACTTGGCTTATACCTTTGAAACGGTGCCTGCGATGTCCTCTGAAAAAGCGATGGCATTTGAAATCACTATCAATGCAAAGCTGAATGCACATAAGGCTAATCTGATTCAAAAGACGGCTTAATTGAAATAAAATACACACCGAGCATCTGAACCTCTTTATATAGAAATGGATGGTGATTTTATCAAATCGTTATCATTAACATGCAATCACGAAACGTGTATCCACTGCGGTAAACTATTATGTATCAACAATATCCCCTTACTTTCAGGCCTTGATGATCTAGAAATCGAAAAAATCTCAGAAGGGGTTTCTTCACAGACTTATAAAAAAGGCGACGTCATCTTTTCACAAGGCGAACGCGCAAATAAGCTCTACATCGTTTGTTCTGGCAAAATTAAAATCTTCAAAAACCTCATCGAAGGGAAGGAACAAATCCTATATATTCTTTCTGAAGGCGATTTCATCGGCGCATTCAATCTCCTCAAAGCAGATGAATTCGATTTCAGTGCTGTGGCACTTGAAAATACACAAATAAGCACCCTTGAAAAGAGTGCCTTCGATAAAATCATGATCTCGAATCCAGAAATCACACTCAAGATATTTGAGAAAGCTTATGAACGCATCATTAAAGCAGAGAGCCTCGTTGAGCGCCTATCTAGTGGCAATCCAGATGCTAAAGTCGTCGGTCTCTTAATCGATTTAGCATCTGACTTTGGATCACTTGGACCAGACGGAGGCATCTTACTCGATTTGACCATCAGTCGTGAAGAAATGGGTAGCTATGCGGGCATTGCCCGAGAGACCATGTCCAGAAAACTTCAACTTTTCGACGAAATGGGTCTCATTAAGTTGATTGGTGCAAAGAAAATCTTGATCTACGATATGCAGAAGCTTAAGGCGATGATTTAAACTGGGTTTATGCATTAAGTCGCGGTTTGTAAATCAAGCCTACTGCTGCTGCAAACAGCAAAATGACACCAGACACTACAAAAGCAATGTGATAAGAACCGGTGGCATCTGCAATACGACCGCCTAGTATGGGACCAAAGACGCCACCGACGCCCCATGCAGAGAATAAAATGCCATAATTAAGTCCTAAATTCTTAGTACCATAATTGTCAGCACATGCAGATGGGAATACTGCAGCCATTGCGCCATAAGAAAAATAGATCATACAAGCAGCTGCAAAGATCGGTAAAAGTGTTGTATAGCTGTTAAACGTAAATAGTGCAAATGCTTGTAGTACATATAGAATTGCCATTGCTTTGCCGCGTCCAATTTTCTCTGAAATTACGCCTGCTATTGGTCTACCAAGCGCATTGGCGATTGCTGCTAAAGCAACGAGTTGAAAGCCAATACCATCGCCTAAAAGATTAGTTACAAGTGTTTTTAAATTGCCAATTGTCATTAAGCCACCCGTAGCGCCTGCAAAGAACATAAACCAGAGCAGATAAAATTCTTTTGTTTTAAACATTTCCTTATAAGTTAATTGAAAAGCGGCATGATCGGCTTCAGCTTTAGAACCAGGAACTGCTGTGCCAGCAGGCAATTCGTCACTCTTGGGATTGCGTACAAACTGAGCAAGTGGCAAGGTGATTAATAAAAATAAGAAACCTAAGATTCTAAATGATGTAAACACATCCCAACGACTTAATAGAAATTTAGTTAATGGTACGATGTAAAGGGGTGCTAAACCAAAACCACCTACAACGATTCCTGAGATCAGCCCCTTTTTATTGGGAGAAAACCACTTTACCGCAGGTGGTGTTGTTGAAGCATAGCCGAGTCCAATTCCAGAACCTGCCATAACACCAAAGGCAATTGAAAGTCCAAGCAAATTATTCATTGAACCCGCCAAAATACAGCCAGCCCCAATTAAAACCCCACCAAGAGTTGCAACCCATCTAGGACCAATCTTATCTTGTAGTCGCCCTGCGGGGACCATCATCACAGCAAACATAATGATGGCTATTGTATATGGAATCGATGATTCGGTTTTCGTCCAACCCAGTGATTCCTGTAATTTTCCTGCAAAAATGCTCCAGGCGTATAGAACACCAAAGGCTAAGTTCATACCTGTGCCTGCCGCAACTACTGTCCAACCTCTATTCTTCGTTTTCAGATTAAACCTCCTAAGTGCTATAGTAAAAAAAGTATCATAATCACACCATACAATTTGATATAAATGCGCTTCTACATTTTAACATTTTTAATGTCTTTTACTCAACATGATTATAAAATAAAATAAGTGCCTGTTTTAATAAGGGTTTATATGGTTACCCACTGTAATTTATTCAAATGGTACAATGATTCCTTCCTTTTCCGCTTAGAAACGATTAGCAATTGACTTAAAAGCTTCATAAAAAAGATGTGAAACGTTATTGAGCGTTTCACATCTTTTCATTTTGTATGGCCATCAATTGTCGTTTGGTTCATCGATCGTTTCAAAATCGATTTCGGATGCTTCAATGTCTTCTTCAGTGGGTTCTACAGGGGTGCCCGTGGCTACTGGACTTTCAAACGACTTGTTTATCTGATCGAGTTTTTCCTCAGTCTCCAATTTAAGGCGTTCTAATTCAGCTTCCTTTAAAGTGATTCTTGCATCAAAATCAGCGACATTGACAAGTTCTGTGGCTACTAAATCGAGGGAAAAAGCGTTTTTGTCTGATTCATACACTTTTTTTCCAATTGAAAAAAGAATGCCATTTCTTGACTTTTTAAGTTCATTGATTTCAGATTTGATTTTATTAGTGTCAAGTGCAGATGTAGATTTTGCAGTGATTACTTTGGCACTTTTGTCGATGGTCTGTTTAAGTTTTCCAAAAAAGTCTGCCATAAGATACCTCCTTATTCATGTGTTACATTATTTTAACATTTTGCACATTAGTTTTCAAGTCATGATGACGCGTTGAGACCCGTGCGCCCTTTCAAAATTTGAATTTTAAGTGGTGGTAAATTAAAGAAGTCATATAAATTCATAATATTGGCAAATTATATAAAATCATTATATAATTAAAAACATAATATGGAGGTAATGTTTGAATACTCTGAAAAATTACAAGGAACTCTTTTATGCATCTTTAGATGCCATTGTACATTTGGATTTAGATTTTAGAATTGTTGAAGTCAACCAAAGTTTTATAAGTTTATTTAAATATCCTGAAGAAGCGTTAATAGGCGGTTATTTAGATGATTTTATTACCCCTGATGAGGATAAACATAACGCAAAGCTTTTAAACGACAAGGTCAAAAAAGGACTTATTTTTTCAAGTGAAGGCGAAAGAATAACTAAAAATTTAGAGAGACTCAATGTCATTATCACGGGAATACCCATTCTTGAAAACGACGAATTAGTTGGGGTCTTCGTAATCTATAAAGATGTTACCATTCAAAGACAGAATAATAAAGAAATTCAAAGACAAAAGATGATTTTTGAATCGCTATTCACGAATGCAACAGATGCGATGGTTAAAGTTGATAAAGATAAGAATATAGTGGCGATAAATGAAAGCTTTGAGAATTGCTTTGGTTATTCTATTGATGAAATTAAAGGTGTTGGTATTGATCGTTTGATTTCAGAGTCAGGAACTTTAGATCACAATTCCGATATGACGAAGCGTATCTTAACGGGAGAAAAAGTTGTGATTGATGGCAAGCGACGGTCTAAAGATGGCACATTAAGAGATTATCTCATAAAGGGCGTACCTATAATTGTCGATGATGAGGTGACTGGCGTGTTTGGCATTTACACGGATATAAATGCGCTCGTTTTGGCACAAAAAGAAATAGCCGCACAAAAGGTCATTTTTGAATCGCTTTTTAAAAATTCTTCTGATGCCATTGCGCGCTTTGATTTGAATCATTCCATTATTCAAATTAATGAAAACTTCACAGAATTATTTGGCTATGATTCAAATGAAATTATAGGAATGGACATTGATGTCGTCGTTAGTGGAAAAGAAAATAGTGAACGTGCAACGCATATCACACAAACATTGCTTCAAGGACAAAAGGTTATCATTGAAGGCACGCGTTATCATAAAAGTGGTAAACCGCTTGACCTTATGATCAAAGGTGTTCCTATTATCGAATCTGGAAATACAATTGGTGGTTATGGCATTTATACGGATATTGCTGAACGTAAAAAATCAGAAGCTGAAATCCTGTATATTAGTTACCATGACCAGCTCACAAATATATATAACCGAAGGTTCTTTGAAGAGGAAATGAAAAGAATTGACTATAAACGGAACTATCCAATTTCGATGATTATGGCAGATGTAAATGGTTTAAAGCTTGCAAATGATGCTTTTGGACATGAAGCAGGCGATGCATTGCTAAAAAGATTGGCACAAATTATAGTGAATTGTTGTCGTGGCGGTGAAATCGTCGCAAGACTTGGAGGCGATGAATTTATCATCCTTCTACCGAACACCACGACAGCTGAAGCAGAGATTATTGTAAATAGAATCAAACGAATGTGTAAACTTGAACAGGTCAATAAAATTGAGTTATCCATGTCTTTTGGTTGGGATTCCAAAACAGATGAAAGCGACACAATGGGTAAATTATTTAAGCGTGTGGAAGATTTTATGTATCGAAACAAACTCATTGAAAGTCCAAGCATTCGTGGAAAAATGTTTGAAGCGATTATTAAGACGCTACATGAAAAGAACTCAAGGGAAGAACGTCACTCATCAAGGGTTAGTAAATATTCGGAGCAGTTGGCTAGATTTTTAGGCTATGATACTCGGTTTATAGAGGCGGTTAAAACGGCGGGTTGGCTACACGATATCGGAAAAATCGGCATTGATGAAAGTGTGCTCAATAAGGAAGGAAAATTATCAAATTTTGAATGGAATGAAATTAGAAAACATCCTGAAATTGGCTATCGCATATTAAATTCTGTAAATGAAATGTCAGAACTCGCTGAGTATATTTTGGCCCATCATGAAAGGTTTGATGGAAAAGGATATCCAAAGGGTCTCAAAGGCGATTCTATCCCGATACAATCTAGAATAATTGCCATTGCAGATGCCTATGATGCTATGACGACAGAGCGAACATACAGACCGACTTTCACGAAGCAAGAAGCGTTTGATGAGCTGCTTAATTGCTCAGGCACTCAATTTGCCCCTGATTTGGTGCTTGCCTTTGTCGAATGTATGAAAACTTACGAATCATAAGCTTAGGAGATGTGTTTGGTTAAGAGCACCAGTCAATGTTATGAAGAGATCATTTTAAATAGCCGATGAATAAGGTCTTAAGCCTTGTTAATCGGCTATTTCTATCAAACGAATTATCACTTTATGTGATAAAAAATAATAATATAGAATTATTTTCAAATAAATTGTTGACACATAACACATAACGTGATAAAGTGTGATTATCAAATAGATGACAGACATAATAACTTTAAAAACAATAAAAGTATCACACATTTAAACAAGGAGGATTAAAATGAAAAAATTAATGAGTTTAATAATGAGTTTGGTGTTATTGATGGGTATACCTACATTTGCAGCAGATCAAGATATCGTAGAAATCGCAGCAGGCAATTCAGATTTTAGCATATTGGTAGCGGCACTTCAAAAGGCTGAATTGGTAGATGCACTACAAGGAACAGGGCCTTTTACGGTATTTGCACCTACGAATGCTGCATTTGAGAAATTGTTAGCGTCACTTGGTATTACAGCAGAACAACTTCTTAACCACCCTCAATTAAAAGATGTCTTATTATACCATGTGGTTTCAGGTCAAGTACTTAGTACAGACCTAAAAAATGGCATGATGGCACCTACATTAAATGGAGAAAACATTAAAGTTGATTTATCAAATGGTGTAAAGATTAATGCATCTGGCGTTTCAACAGCAGATGTTATGGCAACAAATGGTGTGATTCATATTATTGATACCGTTCTTGTTCCTTCAACTTTTGTTCTAAATGCAGAACCTATGGCACCTGAAACAGTGGTCGATATCGCATTATCAAATAGTGATTTTAGCATGCTTGTTTCATTACTTCAAAAGGCAGATCTAGTAAGCGCTTTACAAGGCGAAGGACCTTTCACCGTATTTGCACCAACCAATGCAGCTTTTGAAAAATTATTAAGCTCACTTGGTATTACGGCATCCGAATTAATGAACCAACCAGATCTCGCAAAAGTGCTTCTCTATCATGTTGTTTCTGGAGATGTTAGGAGTACTGATTTATCCGATGGACTTCAGGCACCTTCATTAAATGGAGAAAATTTAACATTTGATCTAAGCAGCGGCGCAATGGTTAATGAGAGCAAAATAACGGCAGTAGACATTGTAGCTGGTAATGGCGTTGTACATGTTATTGATACGGTTTTAGTTCCAACCAATTTTGTTTACCAAGCTGTTTCAGAGAACACATCAATTCCAAAAACAGGTGGTATGGATTTAATGCCTTTGGCTGTTGCAAGTATCATGACATTAGCAGGTGCTGGCATCTTAAGAAAACGAATTAAATAATATTTAAAACAGATAATTGCATTCAATATAAAACGAATATACAGTAGGTAATGAAAAGAGGTTAATCTTATGACTGACTTTGGTGCTCGACTAAGGCATGCTAGGAAAAATAAAAAAATGACACAAAAGGAACTTGCGAATCGATTGGGTGTAGAGCAAACGGCCATCTCTAATTATGAAACTAATTTTAGAGTACCAGCTACATCAACGTTGGTGTCAATATCTGAACTGCTTGATGTTAGCCTTGAGTACTTACTCAGTGGAGATAATCCATCCATCATATCCAATTTACCAGGGGCTTCACTTGAAGCCCCTGATTTTCATCAGATTCAAATCAAGTTTTTAGAAGCGCTATTAAACAACAAATACTTCGAGGCAGCGGCACGTGTTAAAGAATCGATGACTGTTAACACTGAAATACTTGAACTTTATGAACACGTTTTTGAGCCCACACTAAAGGCGGTGGGCGATCTTTGGGAGCTTGGTAAATTAAGTATTGCAGAAGAGCATATTATCTCAGACCTTATAGATCGTTTATTGATGTCACTGAGTGAAAGCAAATATGCAACACAGCACCAACCAAAACCTTTTTCAGTGGCCTTTATGTTACCAGGTGCAGAAATGCATCAATTCCCACTAAAAATTACAGCAGAATTATTTAAAGATGAAGGCTGGTCTATATTTTATATTGGAAAAAGCATTCCTTTTTTCAGTCTAAAAAATTTTTTTCAAAACAGTAAAATTCATGTTTTAGTACTATCAATAACGTTGAAAGAACATCTTAACAGCTGTGAATCATTAATTAAAATGATTAAAGAGTTGCCATCTGAGCATCGACCATTAATCTTAGTTGGTGGTCATGCCATTGATAATGAAAAGCATGCGCTGCATTTTTTGGGTGCAGATAGGTATTATAGTTCCCTTCAATCTTTAAAAGAGGGGATAAAAACTTTAGAAAACAGATAAAAGACGCCTGTACACGTACGTGAACAGAGTACCCAATAGCTACAATTGAATTGTTGCAAAAAAAAGCGACCACATTTTTATGAGGTCGCTTTATCTGACTCTATCTTGAGTAATATTCTACGATAAGGTGATCGTTGATTTCAATTGGAATTTCGTTTCTCTCAGGCATTCTTGACAATACAGCCGCTTTATTGTCTAAATCTTTTTGGAGATAAGGAAGTGTGCTAAGGCTTGCCCCATTAAAATTTTCCAAAAATAGAGGCATTATTTTTGCCTTATCTGATAAGGCAATGGTATCACCCGTTTTTACTGGGTGTGAGGGTATATTGACTTTTTTAGAATTGAGTAAGATATGGCCGTGAACCACCATCTGTCTAGCTTGTCTGATAGAGCTTGCTGCGCCCATTCTGTAAACTAGGTTATCGAGTCTGCACTCTAATATGTTTACAAGTGCCTCGCCAGTTTGGCCAGGCATTTTTTGTGCTGCGTTGACATAACGTTCAAATTGCTTCTCCAAAACGCCGTAATAGGTTCTGAGTCTTTGTTTTTCTAAAAGTTGAATGCCATAAGTTGAAAGCTTTTTATCTGCTCTGCTCGTGCCGGGTTTTGCACGCTTCATTGCTTTTGGGTGTCCGTAAACGTTGAGTCCGAGACTTCTGCATTTTTTAAATCTAGGGCCGTTCATTGTTGCCATTCATTGTCCTCCTTTGGAATGATGGGTAATGGTGTTTGTTGATAATAGTTATCAATTAGATAATTATAATTTGTTTTAAATCATTTGTAAAGCTAAAAAGGACAAAATACGATAGGATTATTTTGTGAGTAGTGATGCAATATGTGCGATACTAATGTCGATATCTGAATAAGTTGTTTTATAAGAACACACACTGATTCGGATGACGGACTTTTCTTGCCATTTGGCACCACCAAACCAACAAACACCAGAATTTTGAACAGCTTGCATCAGACTTTCTGTTCGAGCGTCATCGTAATACCGTACAATCACTTGATTAAAAACGAT
>Ga0138256_10004679_pt1 | contig 14543 bp, 8 predicted proteins | sample KNB2016incub_MG_FD_105486 | JGI IMG/M metagenome (GOLD analysis project Ga0138256, IMG submission 105486) | Active sludge microbial communities from wastewater in Klosterneuburg, Austria - KNB2014incub_MG | ecosystem: Engineered > WWTP > Activated sludge > Unclassified | place: Austria... | reverse complement strand
TCCAAGGGCCAGAGTGAGGACGGCGACCACGGTGAACGCGCGATCGCGCCGGAGTTGCCTCAGCGCGAAGCGGACGTCGTGCAGGAACGTGGCGAGGTTCTGGGCGGGCATCGTCTCTCCTTCATGAGGCAGGGCGCGCCTTCGATGAGGAGAGCGCCCAATCAACGGTGAGACGCTTCTCGAAGCTCCGGGTTAGCGCGTTCCTCCTCCCCGAGGGACCGGCGAGAAACCCGGTCGGTTGAAGGGAACCCTTTCGCTTCAACGCTCGTCTCTTCGGTTGTGAAGCAATCGAAAGTGCAGTCTCAACCGCGCGGCCAAATCGTTGTACGGCCAGCGCTTTCGCCCGCGATGTCGTTCGGTTCCGGAACGACGCCGTCCGTTGCCGGACAGTCCTACACGGGCGTTCAACTGACTGGTTTCCTTTCGCGCTTCCTCGCCAACCAACCCGTGGGTCCCGCCGTCTCACCAAGGCGCGACCAACCGTCAAGGAGCCACCCGATGATCAAGCCCATACTCAAGACACTCTCGTTCTCGTTCGTCACGCTCGCTTCCGCCGCGATCCTCTCGGCCTCCGATCAGGGCCCGGGAGTCGGGCCCGGGGCCCCGGCTTCGGCGCGTGTCGGCTGCTCGGCCCCGTCGGAGATCGACCTGGGCTGGGAAGAGCAGCTTGCCCAGATCGAGAAGCGCCTCGCTGAGAAGGAAGCGGAAGGACTCGCGGTCCCCGGCGCCATCATCACGCCTCTCTTCGAGACCTTCGCTCCCTATCGCACCGACGTTCCGCCGGCCGCGACCGCGAACCGGGCCGCGAAGACCGCGCGACCGGTCGCTTCCAGTCAGCCGTCCCACGACTGATACCGGCGAGCGCTGCGATCCGTCCTCCTCCCGCCGGAAAACGGCTCTGCGTGACGGGGGCGGCGCGCGGCATGGGGCGACGGTGGAGAGGGCTTTCCGTCGCCGCCTTCTCCGGTTATCCGAGGCCGGGAACCCGGTGTCCGGTAATGGGACCGAAACCTCTCGCCCTTCGGTCGAGCGGTTTCTACAAGTCGCTGAAGACAAGCAGAATAGGGACGTCTGGGCCGGCTGGCACAGGCATTGATAAGAGGAACCCCATGGACATCGCTCGCCCCGACCTCGCGATCAAACGCAGGAAACGGAATTTTCAACTCGGTGTCGGCGCCGCGGTGGTGCTGCTTTCCGCCACCTGGGGCCTGTCCCAACTCAAGCCGGCGGCGCCCAGCGTCGATCGCGGCACGCTCTTTCTCGACAAGGTGAAGCGCGGAGAAATGCTCCTGCAGATGCGTGGCCTCGGCACCCTGGTGCCCGAGGAGGTGCGCTGGATCCCGGCGCTCACCGAGGCGCGAGTGGAGCGCATCGTGGCGCTTCCCGGCACGGCGGTGAAGCCGGACACCATCATTCTCGAACTCTCGAATCCGGACCTGGAGATGCAGGTGCTCGACGCCGAGTCCCAGTTGCGCGAAGCGGAGGCGCGTCTCGTGGAGGCGCGATCCAACATAGAGAAGTCTCGCCTGGATCAGCAGGCGACGGCCGCGCGGGTCGCGTCCGAGGCGCGGCAGGCGCGTTTGCGCGCCGACGCCGATGTCGAGCTGGCCGCGCAGGGACTGGTGGCTGGCCTCAACGCCAAGCTCTCCAAGGCCGCGGCCGAGGAGCTCGAGGGCCGGGCGAAGATCGAGCAGGAGCGGATGAAGCTCTCGAACGAATCCATCGAGGCCCAGATCGCGGTGCCGCGCGCCACCGTGGAACAGCGTCTCGGTCAGGCGCGGCTGCGCCGGGCCCAGCGCGATGCCCTGAAGGTCCGCGCCGGGATCACGGGAGTTCTGCAGTCCGTTCCGGTGGAAGTCGGCCAGCGCGTGACCCCGGGAACGAACCTCGCCCGCGTGGTCGAGCCGACGCGGCTCAAGGCGGTGATCCGGGTGGCCGAGACCTCGGCCAAGGACCTCGCCCTCGGTCTGCCCTGCGAGATCGACACCCGCAACGGCGTGGTCAAGGGCAAGGTGGTTCGCATCGACCCCGCAGCGCAGAACGGCACGGTGGCGGTAGATGTGTCTCTCGAGGGCGAGTTGCCCAAGGGCTCGCGGCCCGACCTGACCGTCGACGGCACCATCGAGGTCGCGCGTTTGAGCGACACCCTCTACGTGGGCCGCCCCGCCCAGGGAGCGGGGGAGAGCACGATCAGCCTCTTCCGCGTCGATCCGGCGACCGGCGAAGCTCACCGGGTGCGGGTCCGCCTCGGCCGAGCCTCCGTCAACAGCGTTCAGATCCTCGAGGGCCTCGATCTTGGCGATGAAGTCATCCTTTCCGACGCCTCGGCCTGGGACGCCTTCGACCGTATTCGTCTCAAGTAGAGATTTTTTGCGCACCCGACCGCCGATTCGAACGTCAAATACAGACAAGAGTGGAACATAAAGCGCCGTCCGGACGTTGAAGCAGGAAAGAACCCCTCAAGGAGCCGAGAGAAGCCATGACCGATACCCCCGCCCTCATCGACCTGTCCGGCGTCACCAAGGTCTTTCTGACCGACGAGGTCGAGACCCACGCACTCTCGGGGATTCACCTCAAGATCCAGAAAGGCGAGTTCGCGGCGATCGCCGGCCCGTCGGGCTGCGGCAAGTCGACGCTGCTTTCGATCCTCGGCCTCCTCGATTCGCCGACCGACGGTCAGTACATCCTGAACAACCAGCCGGTGGCCAAGCTCACCGCGGCGGATCGCGCGCGCGTCCGTAACCGCGAGATCGGTTTCATCTTCCAGAGCTTCAACCTGATCGGCGACCTCACGGTCTTCGAGAACGTCGAGCTTCCGCTCACCTACCGCGGCACCAGCGCGGCTGAGCGCAAGAAGCGCGCGATGGACTCGCTCGAGCGCGTGGGCATGGGCCATCGGGCCAAGCATCTGCCGAGCCAGCTCTCCGGCGGTCAGCAACAGCGCGTCGCGGTGGCCCGGGCGCTCGTGGGTTCCCCGGCTGTGCTCCTCGCCGACGAGCCCACGGGAAACCTCGACTCGAAGAACGGCGACGCGGTGATGGCGCTCATGACCGAGCTTCACCAGGGTGGGGCCACCATCGTCATGGTGACCCACGACCCGCGGTTCGCGAAGTACGCGGATCGGACCATCCACATCTTCGACGGCCGCATCGTCGAAGAAGGCGCCATGCCCGAAAACGCCCAGATCGCGTGATGAGCGGGCTGGTCGGGGACGTGCGCCTCGCGCTGCGGCGCGTGATTGGGACTCCGGGTCTGACTCTTCTGATCGTCGCGACCTTCGCGCTCGGCATCGGCGCGAACACCGCGGTGTTCTCGCTGTTCGATCAGGTCCTGCTCCGCTCCATGCCGGTGAAGGACCCGGGGAGCCTGGTCATCATCCACACCCCCGGGCCGAACTCGGGGCTGTTCGAGTCGAACAAGAACTTCCCGAACCCGATCTCGTACCCGATGTTCAAGGACTTCCGGGACAAGACGGATGTCTTCGATGGCGTGCTGGCCTATCTGCCCACCACCGTCTTCTTCGGCGTCGACAACAACACCGAGCGCACCCGGGCCGACCTCGTCTCCGGGACGTACTTCGATGTGCTCGGACTCCGCCCCGCGGCGGGCCGGCTGTTCGCGGCTTCCGATGACGTGACTCCCGGCAATCATCCCGTCGTGGTCCTTTCCTACGGTTACTGGCAGCGGCGCTTTGGCGGCGACCCGTCGGTGGTCGGCCGGAACGTGCGGATCAACGCCTCGAGCATGCAGGTCGTTGGGGTGGCGCCCGCGGGCTTCCGGGGCATGGAGGTGGGGCAGGAGGCCCTGGCCTTCGTCCCGCTCGCCATGAAACGATCGGTCACGCCGACCTGGGACGAGCTGGAATCGCGCCGCGCGATGTGGCTCACGCCGGTGGCGCGCCTCAAGCCCGGGATCAGCATGGAGCAGGCGCAGATCCGCGCAAACGTCCTCTACCGGCAGATCCTCGCCGAAGAGGTGAAAACGATGACCCGCGGGTCCGCGACTTTCAAGGAACGGTTCCTCAAGAAGAACCTGCAGATCCTCCCGGGCGGTACCGGGGCCTCGGGCTTCCGCGAGCAGGCGGAAGCGCCGTTCCGGATCCTCCTCGCCACCGCCTCGCTGGTTCTCTTCATCGGCTGCCTCAACATCGCGAACCTTCTCCTCACCCGCGCCACCAAGCGCCGGAAAGAGATCGCGGTCCGGCTGTCGCTCGGGGGCACGCGCGCGCGCCTGATCCGCGAACTCGTGGTCGAAGGCGCGGTGCTCGCGTCCCTCGGTCTCATCGCCGGGCTCGGTGTCGCCGTGGTGGGAGGCAAGCTCCTCGTCGACACCCTCCCCGATGAGAACGCCCGCCAGCTCCTCACTTTCTCGCTCGATGCCCGCGTGCTCGGCTTCGCGGCGCTCCTCGCGTTCATCGGCGTCATTGTCTCCACCGTCGTGCCCGCCCTGCAGGGGACGCGCGTGGCCCTCACCCCCTCCCTGCGCGAGGGCAGCGGGGCCACCGCCGCGGGAGGGCGGAGAACCCGCAACGTTCTCGTGGTCGGCCAGCTCGCCCTGTCACTCGCCCTTCTGGTGGGCGCGGGGCTGCTCGCGCGGTCTCTCTTCAATCTCGCGAGCCGCCCGGTCGGGTACAACACCGAGAAGATCGCCACCTTCAGCCTCAATCCCGCCCTCGCGGGCTACGACGAGGCGCAGAAGCGCTCGCTCTTCGAACGGGTCAACGCGGAGATCATGGCCCAGCCCGACGTGGCCTCGGTCGGCATGTCCGACAACTCTCTCCTCACGAACTCCAACTCCTCGAGCACGATCAAGATCCCCGGTTATACCCCGGCCGAAGAGGAGAACATGAATCCGCTCTGGCTCAAGGTGAGTCCGGCCTTCTTCACCACGCTCGAGGCTCCCATCGTCGCTGGAAGGGGCTTCGATGAGCGCGACGGCGAGGGAGCGCCGAAAGTCGCGGTGGTGAACGAGTCGTTCGCGAAGCACTACTTCAAAAACGAGAGCGCCCTGGGCCGAAGGTTCGGCAGCATGCGCACCGAGGAGTATCAGTTCGAGATCGTGGGGGTGGTGAAGGACTTCCGACAGACCACGGTGAACGAGGAAGAGGGGCGGCGGCAGGTGTTCTTCCCCTACGCCCAGGCCGAGGTGCTGGGGTCCATGAGCTACTACGTGCGCGCGCGAGGGTCCGAGAAGGCGCTGGCGGATTCGATCCGGTCCATCGTGACCCTCATCGACCCGCAGGTGCCTCCCACCGATTTCACCACCCTCGCTCAGCAGCGCGACGACTCCATCTCGGCCGAGAGGACCATGGCCTATCTCGCCACCGTCTTCGGCGCCCTCGCCCTGCTGCTCGCGGCTCTCGGCCTCTACGGCGTGCTGAGCCACGGCGTGACCCAGCGCTTCCGGGAGATCGGGGTACGCGTGGCCATGGGCGCGCAGCCGAAGGACATCGTCCGGCTGATCATGGGTCAGGCCGGGAAGCTGGTCGCGGGCGGGCTCCTCCTTGGCGTTCCCATCGCGGTCGGAGTGGCGGTGCTGGTGCGCTCGCAGCTCTTCGGGGTCCCGGCCTGGGATGGGTTGGCGATCTCCCTCGCGTTGATCGTCCTCGCCGTTTCGGCCGCGGGGGCCGCCTACCTGCCCGCGGCCCGGGCCGCGCGGGTCGATCCGTCGAAGACGCTGCGCTACGAGTAGGAACCTGAAGCCGCACCGAATCGTTAACCGCAGGAAGGAGGCCCTCCCATGGCCAGCTTGTCCGGCGACATAAGACTCGGCATCCGCCAGCTGCGCACCCAGCCCGGGCATTCCGCGGTGGTGATCGTGACCCTCGGCCTCGCCCTGGGCCTCTCCGCGGTGATCTTCAGCTTCGTCACTTTCTTCCTGCTCCGCCCCCTGCCGGTGCGGGACGAAGGGACGATGGTCCTCGCCCGGTCCGCCCACCCGCAGCAGAGCGGGAATCGGCCCCGGCTCTCCTACGGCGACTTCGTCGACTTCAAGGCGCAAACGAAGACGGTTGAGGAACTGGTGGCCATGTCGATCCGCACCGGGGCCTTGACCGGACGCGGCGACGCCCGGCGGGTCTTCGTGTCCGCGGCGAACGAGGGGCTCTTCCGGGTGTGGGGCCTCGGGGTGGTGGAGGGCCGGCCATTCAACGCCGCCGAGGACGCGCCCGGCGCTCCCCGGGTGATCCTGCTGGCCCACGGCTTCTGGGAGCGGGAGTTCGGAGCCGACCGGGGCATGATCGGGAAGACGCTGACCCTGGACGGACGGACGGGCACGGTCATCGGCATCGTGTCTCCCGAAATCGAGATCGGCACGTTCGCCGAGATCGATGTCTGGATCCCGATCGGCCAGTCGAATCCCTCGCTCGACCGTGAACGCCGCGACCTCAGGGTGACGGGGCGGCGGAAGGCCGGGGTGACCATCGAGCAGGTGAGCGCGGAGTTCGCGACCATCGCCACACGTCTGCAGAAGGAGCATCCGGACACCAACAAGGACTGGACGGCGAGCGCGATTCCGCTCCGGGACGGCCTTTACGGGTCGGACACGGGAATCATCCTCGCCCTCCTGACCGTGGGGGTCTGCCTCGTGTTCGCGGTCGCCTGCGCGAATGTCGCGGGGATCATGCTCGCGCGCGCCAGCACGCGGGAGAGGGAGATGGCCCTGCGCATGAGCCTCGGTGCTTCGGGAAGCCAGATCACGCGCCAGTTGATGGTGGAAGGGGCGGTCCTCTCGTTCCTCGGAGCCGCCCTCGGCCTCGTGCTCGCGCAGCTGGGCCTCGAGTTCATGCGCTCGATCGCGTTCGAGCAGTTCTACGAACTCGTGACCATCGACGGCACGGTCCTCGCGTTCTCGGCGGCGCTCGCGCTGGCGGCGCCCCTGCTCTTCGGCCTCGCCCCGGCGCTTCAACTCGCGGGACGCGAGCTGTCGGCGGTCCTGCGGGAGGCGGGCGCCAGTGCGGGAACCTCCGGACGGGTCGGGCGCAGCCGCCGCGGCCTCGTGGTCATGCAGATCGGTCTCGCCACCGCTCTTCTCATCGTGTCCGGGCTCTCGGTTCGAACCGCGCTGGTGCTCAGGAACTACGATTTCGGCTTCGATCCCACCGGCCTGCTCACCGCCCGGATCGATCTGTCGGAGGCGCGCTACGGCGCGGACGATCAGGTCCGCGCGCAGGCGGACCGGATCCTCGCCTCGCTCCAGGGCCTTCCCAAGGCCTCCGGGGCCGCGTTCGGCTCGGAACTGCCCATCTTCGATCGCGCCCGCCAGGTGGCCTTCAAGACGCGGGAGACGTCGATCGACCAGTCGAAGATCGTGAACCTCACCGCGTCTTCGCCGGGCTTCTTCAAGGCGCTCGGAATGGGACTCGTGCGGGGCCGCGATTTCCTCGAGACGGATAATCCGCAGTCACCCGCGGTGGCGGTGGTGAACGAGGCGCTTTCCGCCCGCGAGTTTCCGGGCCGGGAGCCCATCGGTGAGCGCATCCAGGTCGGGGGATCCGACACTCCCTGGGTGGAGATCGTGGGCGTCGCCTCCAATCTCATCAATCCGGGTTCGGGCGAGACGCCCCTGCCCCGTGTCTATCTCCCCCTCGCCCAGAGGCCGCAGCGAAGCCTGGTCGTGTTCGCCAAAACCTCGCAGCCCGAACCGATCCTCGCCTCCCTTCGCGAGACCATGCGGGGGATCGATCCCGACCAGCCGATCTACGAGGCGAAGACCATGGAGCAGGTGATCTGGGAGGACCTCGCGAGCAACCGGATCATCACCGGCCTGTTCATGGCCCTGGGCCTCGTGTCCCTCACCCTGGCCGCCGTCGGTCTATACGGCATGACCGCGTTCCTGGTGGCCCAGCGCTCGCGGGAGATCGGAGTGCGCATGGCGCTGGGCGCCTCCGCGCGGGACGTGGTGCGCATGGTGATCGCGCAGGGAGCGCGGCTCACCGCGCTCGGCCTGGCTCTGGGAGTGGCGCTCGGCCTTCTCCTCGGGCGGGCGATGGCGAGCGTCCTCGTCGAGGTGAGCCCCACGGATCCAGTCACGCTCGCGGCCACGCTTTTCACCCTTGGCCTCGCCGCGGTGCTCGCCCACTGGGCGCCGGCCCGCCGCGCCGCCACCGTGAACCCCATCGACGCCCTTCGTCACGATTGAGAGACCATGGGAGATCTTGAGCATTCACCCTCGGGATCGGAGTGTTCGTTTCTGGGACGAACGCCCCCCCGTTCTAGTCCGGGCCCTGCCTGCCTAAATCCATTGCCGACAGCGGACTAGGCTGCCGTCCAGGACTGGCACGAGCATTGATACGGATGTGGGACCCACCGTCTCGGTTGGGTCATCGAGAGGCGACCGGCAGACCCGCATGAACTCAATGATTCAGGACCTCCGACTCGCCAGCGCGCGGCTTCGCTCGAGGCCGGGTCATTTCGCCGTGCTCACGCTGATCCTGGGTCTGGGCATCGGGGCGTCGGTCGCGATCTTCACCCTGGTGGACGCCACGCTGTTCCGACCCTTTGACCTCCCCGAGGGCGACCGCCTCGTCCGCATCAACGCTGTGAACTCGCCCGCCGAACGCGCCGATCCGAAGAATCACTCGAACTCCTCCTTCCCGGTGTATGCCGACTATCGCGCGGAGACGGCGTTGTTCGCCGGCCTCGCCGCCTACAGCGACTCGATCGCGTTGCACGTCGGGGAGGGGGAGGGCCACGCTCTCAGGATCACCGGCGCGCTGGTCACGGGAAACTACTTCCAGGTTCTCGGCGCCCGCCCCTCGTTCGGGCGGACTCTGACCCCCGAGGACGACCGGGTTCGCGGCGGGCATCCGGTCGCGGTGCTCTCCGAAGGACTCTCCCGCACGCTCTACGGCGGTCCGGATCCGAGCGGCCGGTCGCTGCGCATCAACGGCCGGCTCTTCACCGTGGTGGGCGCGATGGCGCCCGAGTTCGCGGGGGTGAGCCTCGACTCGAAGCCGCTCCTGTGGATGCCCATGTCGATGCACGCGACCGCGGCTCCGGAGTGGAACGCGCCCCGGCCCGGACGGGCCTTCGTGGATCCTCTCGATGACCGTCGCTTTTCCTGGCTCGACACGGTGGGGCGTCTCGCTCCCGGCGTCACGATTGAACAGGCCCGGGCGAGGCTCGACGTGCTCGCGAAACAGCGGGCCGAGACCACTCCTCATGGCAAGGACGATCCATATCCCGCCCTGGTGTCGGCGAGCGAGGCCGCCATCGACTTCGGCGGCCCCAACGAAACCAGGAGGCTCTCCTGGCTGCTCTTCGGGGTGGTGGCCCTGCTGCTCCTCCTCGCCTGCGCGGACGCCGCGTCTCTCCAGATCGCCCACGGAGACGGACGCCGCGTGGAGATCGCCACGAAGGCGGCGCTCGGAGCCTCGCGAGTTCAACTGGCGAGGCAGTTGCTGGCGGAGAGCTTCCTCACCGGCGTGCTGGCCGCGGGGATGGGGCTGATCGCGGCGGTCGCGGTCCGGCGGATCCTGATCGCGACCATGCCCGACGGTTTCGCCATACCCATGGCCGCGGTCACGCCGGTGTTTTCTCCCCGCCCCTTGTTCTTCGCGAGCCTCGTCTCCTTCGGCGTGGCCCTCCTGTTCGGAATGGCGCCCGCTCTTCGCGGTTCGCGCGCGGACCTCGTTTCGGCCCTGCGGAATGCGACGTCTTCCGGACCTCCGAAGAGCCGTCTCCGGGATTCCCTCGTGGTGCTGCAGGTGGCGCTCTCCGCAGTCCTCCTCGTGGGCGCCGGATTGCTGCTGCACTCCCTCTCCCGCGCCGCGGCCACGCAGCCCGGGTTCGCGGTCGATCACGCGTTCCTGGCCCGGATCGACCTCGCGCGCCAGGGCTATTCGGAGGAACGCGGCGCCGCGTTCCAGAATGCCCTTCTCGAAGAGACCCTCGCCCTTCAAGGCGTCGCCTCGGCCGCGTTCTCCCGGCACATCCCGGTGCAGCGGTCGGGGATGCGGGTCAGCATGGGCGTGCCGGGGTACGTGCCGCAGCCGAAGGAGTTCATCAACGTCGACTACACCATGGTGTCGCCGCGCTTCTTCGAAACCCTCGGGGCACCCCTGGTGCGGGGACGCGACTTCGACGCGGGCGACGTCAAGGGCGGGGCTCCCGTCGCCATCGTCAACGAGGCCCTGGCCCGGAAGTACTTCGCCGGCCGCGACCCCATCGGCCAGATCCTGACCGACCTGGGGCCGTTCGATCGGACCTTCCGCATCGTCGGCCTGGCCCCGGACATGAAGCTGCGCACCTTGCGCGAGGATCCGCGCCCCGCGGTGTACGTGGCCCTGTCCCAGGCGTACATGCCGACCATGAGCCTGCTCGTGCGCACCACGGCCTCCCCGGCGGCCGTCATTCCCGCGCTCCGCTCCGCGGTGGCGCGGCTCGACAAGGATCTGCCGCTCTACGGTGTGATCACCCTGGAGGACCAGCTCGCCGCGGCCCTCGACCAGCAGAAGGCGATGGCGGTGTTGCTCTCGGCCTTCGGGATTCTGGCCGTGTTCCTGGCCGCGACCGGCCTGGGCGCGCTGGTGTTCCAGCAGACGCAGAGCCGTCGCCGCGAGTTCGGCGTTCGCATGGCGATAGGAGCGCACCCCGGGTCCGTGCTCCGTCTCGTGCTCGCGCGCGGCGCGCGTCTTGCCGGACTTGGCGCGGCCGCAGGACTTCTGGGTTCGCTGGCTCTCGCTCCCGTGGTCGAGAGCTTTCTCTTCGAGGTGCGGCCCTCGGACCCCCTCACCTTCCTGGTGGTCGCGCTCACCCTGGGCCTGGTGAGTCTCGGCGCCGCGGCGATCCCCGCGATCCGGGCCAGCCGGACCAGTCCCGCGGCCGTGCTCCACACCGAATAGGGCCGCGATCTCATGATCCTGATTTGTGTAGGGAGAGCGGTATGAACGGACTGATGAACGACCTTCGCGTTACCTGGCGCCGGCTTCTCAGGACCCCGGGCTTCGCCCTGGGGGCCGTCCTGACCCTCGCTCTCGGTATCGGCGCTTCCACCGCGGTCTTCGCGGTGGTGAGCGGCGTGCTCCTGCGGCCCCTGCCCTTCCCGGACGCGGATCGGCTGGTGTTCATCACCCGCGAGGGCGACGTCGGGATCCCGGATGGCGTGGACTGGCGGAAGGACTCGCGCACCCTCGAGGAGATCGCCTTGTTCCTCCGCGCCTGGGACCTGGACCTCGTGGGTTCGGGCGATCCCGTGCGCCTTCACGGTTCGGTCGCCGAGCCGGATCTTTTCCGGGTGTTCCAGGCGCGCCCGCTTCACGGCCGCTTCTACGCGAACGCGGACAACCGTCCCGGGGCCCCCGCGGTGGCGGTGATCAGCGAGGGGCTGTGGAAGCGGCAGTTCGGCGCCGATCTCTCCGTGATCGGCCGCGCGGTCACGGTATCCGATATTCCCACGACCATCGTGGGCATCGCGCGCGACGATCTGGACTTCATGAGAGACGGGATCGAGATGTGGGTCCCGCCCGCGTTCGTGTCCTGGGCCCTGGGCACGCGGGGCAGCAACAACTTCGACGCGGTGGGCAGGCTCCGGGCCGGCGTGACGGTGGAGGAGTCGGTGACCGAGATGGTCGCGATTTCGCGGCGGCTGGAAGCCGCGTATCCCGACACCAATCGCCAGAAGATCGTGCAGCCCATTTCCCTGCTCGAGTTCATGGTGGGCTCGGCCCGCCGCGCCCTGCTCGTCCTCCTGGCCGGGGTGGGGATCGTGGTGCTGGCTTCGAGCGTGAACCTCGCGACCGCGCTCCTCGCGCGCTCGGCGGGAAGGCGCGAGGAGTACGCGGTTCGCCTCTCCCTGGGCGGAGGTCGAAACGCGATCGCCCGCCACGCCGTCCTCGAAGGCCTGATGCTGTCGGTCTTCGGCGGCGCTGTGGGCGCCATGATCGCGGTGCTCGCCCGGGAGGCGCTGCTCTCGGTGATCGGGACGAGCGTACCCCGGGCCTGGGCCATCACCCTCGACGGGCCGGTGCTGGGATTCGCGGTTCTGGCTTCCGTCGCGACCGGCTGCGTGATGGCGGCGCTTCCGGCCCTCGAGGTGGCGCGGGGCGACCTCGCTCACTACCTTCGCGCCGGGGGCCGCGGCGGCTCGCCTTCCGCCTCCCGGAGACTGATGGACTCCGTGGTGGGATTCGAAGTGGCGCTGGCCGTGCTTCTGTTGATCGGCGCGGGACTGCTGCTGCGCACGTTCGATCGGCTTCAGTCGGTCCGCCTGGGATTCGATCCCGAGCGGATCCAGATGGCGGCGATCACCCTGCCGGAATCGCGCTATCTCGACAAGATACCGGAGCAGACCGCGGCCTTCCGCCAGGTGCTCGACTACGTGGCCGCCGCGAATGGAATCGAGAGTGCTTCCTATGTCCTCACTCCGCCTCTCGATCCGCGCGGCGGGGCGGGCGGAGGAGTCGTCTTCGCCACTCCTCCGGAGGCCATGCCCGTTCAGAGTCCGGGGGCCCGGGCCCGGCTGGTGATGGGGGATTATTTCGACACCCTCGGCACGAAGATCGTCGAGGGGCGCGCGTTCGGTCCCGCGGATCGCGAGGGGACGCAGCCCGTGGCCATCATCAACGAGCGGTTCGCGCGGGAGTTCTGGCCCACCAGGAGCCCGATCGGGGCCCAGATCGCGTGGAACGGCTGGACCAAGGGTCCCCCGGTCTGGATGACCGTCGTGGGCGTGGCCCAGGACATCAAGGGGGCGACCCTTCAGGCCAGGGATTTCCGGACGCTGTACGCGCCCTATGCGCAGCACATCGCGGGCTGGCAGCGGTGGGGAACGATCGTGGCCCGGACGAGGATGGGCCAGGCTGCGTTCGGCGACGTGGTGAAGGAGGGCCTGCGCCTCGCCGACCCTTCGGTGCCCCTCGGGCAGGTCGAGAGCCTGCAGGAACGCCGCGACGCCATGCTAGGGCCCCAGCGTCTGAACGCGGTGGCCATCGGCCTCTTCGCCTTCATCGCCTTCGTGGTGGCCTTCCAGGGCATCCACGCCATCCTGGCCCGGGCGGTGAACGACCGGCGCCGGGAGATGGGGATCCGCCTCGTGCTCGGCGCGGACCCGAAGGCGCTGCTCCGGGACGTGATGGAGCGCGGTCTCAAGCTCACACTCGTCGGTCTCCTCTTCGGGGTCCTCGCTTCCATCCTCCTCGGCCGCGCCCTCCAGGCCCTTCTCTTCGAGGTGCAGGCCCAGGATCCCGCCACCTTCGCCGCGGTGATCGTGGTGGTGGGACTCGCGGCCACTCTCTCCAGCTACCTGCCCGGACGCGACGCCGCGCGCACCGAGCCCGCGGTGGCCCTGAGACAGGATTGAGGCCGGGGACGGCACGGCCTAAGCTCCACTCCTTATGAAACTCAACCCGGCATTCGAACCCTGAAGGAAGAAACAAGAGACTCATGATCGAACTGCGCAACCTCGAGAAGTCCTACCCGCTGGCCGCCGGGCGCGTCTACGTGCTCCGCAACATCTCCCTTTCCATCGCGGAAGGCGAGTTCGTCTCGATCATGGGGCCGTCGGGAGCGGGGAAGTCGACCCTCCTCCACATCCTCGGAATGCACGACGGCGATTTCACCGGGGAGTACGAGTTCCGCGCGGAGATCGTGAACAAGCTCAAGCCGCGCGACCGCCAGGAACTGCAGAAGCGGAACATCGGCTTCGTGTTCCAGAGCTTTCATCTGCTCGACGACCTGACCGTGTACGAGAACCTCGAACTGCCCCTGTCCTATCGCGACCTCAAGAAGGGCGAGAGGCAGGCCATCGTGGCCGACGTGCTCGACAAGTTCAACATCGTGGGCAAGAAGGACCTCTATCCCTCCCAGCTCTCCGGCGGGCAGCAGCAACTCGTCGGCGTGGCCCGGGCGATCGTGGCGAAGCCGAAGCTCATCCTCGCGGACGAGCCCACGGGAAACCTGCATTCCGACCAGGGCCGCGAAATCATGGAACTGTTCAAGAAGCTCAACGAGGAGGGCGCCACCATCATCCAGGTGACCCACTCGGAGACGAACGCCACCTACGGGAACCGGGTGATCCGGCTCAAGGACGGCTGGCTCGCGTCCGCGAGCTAGCCGGAGCGAAACGGCCCGTGCGCGAAATAGCCCGACTCATATACTCGGTGGTTCTGTGACCTCATCTCCCCGCATCCTTGTCGCCGACGATCAGCAGGACGTCCTCGAAGCCCTGCGCCTCCTCCTCAAGTCGGAAGGCTTCACCATCGAGACCGCCGGATCTCCGGCCGCGGCCTGGGCCGCCCTCGAGGGCCGCGAGTTCGATGTCGCTCTGATCGACTTGAACTACACCCGCGACACCACCTCGGGCCGCGAGGGCATGGACCTGCTGGCCCGGATCCGCGAGCTCGACGAGACCCTTCCCGTGGTGGTCATGACGGCGTGGGCGAGCGTCAGCCTGGCCGTCGAAGCGATGCGCAACGGCGCCCGCGACTTCGTGAGCAAGCCGTGGGAGAACGCGCGTCTCATCGCCATTCGCCGGACCCAGGCCGAGCTCTCGAAGGCCCTGCGTCACGGCCGCCGGCTGGAGAGCGAGAACCGGGCGCTGCGAGG